>MAAA01000994.1_pt1 | contig 9963 bp, 8 predicted proteins | sample 1115971 | NCBI WGS metagenome assembly MAAA01 (sample SAMN04961123, study PRJNA320927) | seawater metagenome | isolation source: sample BD02T6 sea water enriched with oil for 6 days | place: USA:Gulf of Mexico | collected 2013-07-27 | reverse complement strand
AAATTTGTTACTAATTTCTCATTTTCTAAGGGCTTAACTAGATAATATAAAAATTCGGAGTATTGTCCCATAATCTCTAATGATAAAGCTTAGCAGTACTATTTATGAGCGTGACTACGCAGAATAAACACGGTCAATTTAAGGTTGATTTTCAATCAATACCGGTACTTTTATTGTTGCTGGTTTGTGGTTTAGCGCCGTGTTTGAATTTAAATGCTGCAGTATTATCTATCAATGGCTTGGCCACCTATAACAATCTATCTAAAGATTATTATGTGGCCGCCTTGTATCTATCAGAGCCTGAATCAGACGCTCAAAAAATACTCACGATGGTCGCCTAGGGCCTGGACCAAGCAATGGCAAGACAATATAGCCATCAACAACGAACTGCCCCACGAAGCATTACAAGAAAAACTTGGCTCATTCACCACTATTCTAAAGGGAAATCTGTTAGCAGGTGATCTAATATTGATCGATTATGAGTCAAGTTTGGGCACACAAGTATTTATTAACCAACAACGTGTTTTGGTATCAAGCGATATGGCACTGTTTAATGCATTACTGGCAACTTGGATTGGGAATTTACCTCCTTCGCGTAACTTTAAAAATCGAATTCTCTCTCTAGCAATCGATAAACAAGCTATTGCCGATACGCAAAATCTATATAGAACTCAAGTATCTGAAAAGCGCATTAATGATATTAAACTTTGGTTATTCACACCTGAACAGTTAATTAAAATAGAAGCAGAAAAGCGCCAAAAAGCTCAGCGTCTACTATTTATTAAGGCACAGCAACAAGCTCTAAAAGAAACACAAAAATTGGCTTTGGCAGCTGAAAAATTGGCTTTGGCAGCTGAAAAGGTGGCGTTAGAAGCACAGGCTCAGCATCGTATAAAAATTAAAAAAGAGCAGGCCAAGCAATTATTAATGGCCCAGCAACAGCGTCAAGCCCAACAAATAGCGAATACACTCAAGCGCGAAAAACAAATGGCGTACGCAAAATTAAAAAATGATAAAGAGTCTAAATTAGAAAATTCATATTATAAAAATTTGTATATTTGGCAATTGCAAACAGCCATACGAGACAAGATATCTTATCCTGCTTGGGCGCGTGAATTTAATCAAGAGGCCATAATTGATGTATCTTTCACTATTAATAGTAAAGGGAAAGTGATTGAAATAGAAGCGGATGAAGACAAAGCGCCCAAGCTGTTAATTGGTGAGGTGGTTAAATCCATTGAAAGTACCAGTGGTAAGATCACCCCTCCGAAAAAGTTAAAGGGTTCAAGTTGGAAAGTCAGTGTTAATCATAGCTTTAATTTAAGGTCAAAAATTCAAACCATATTAGAGCAACCAAAAAAGCCGCATCACCTTCTCTGAATGGCCACGTTAAGTTAATACGTGATAGATAAATTCTAAAATGTCATAAGCAATTAAAGCGTCACGATACGTTATCCCCAATAGTTCGCTATTGATGGCATCAGTTTATACGTTTACGATATCAGTGTTTATAATGATATTATGCCGTTAATTATGTAGCCAGTATTCTTATCTTTATGCCTTTGCTTCAGGTAATGAGTAAAACTGCGCCACTTTATGATCAGCCCTGTCTAAAGGGATAGACCTAGCAGTAAGAATATAAAATACGCTATACGCGTTTTTATGCCAGTGGATGTTAAGGAGTATTAGATTGAAAGCACGACTATTAAAACTCTCTATGGGCATGTTAATGGCGTGGGTCGTGACGACACTTTACAAAGCTAATCTAGACCGCGTTGCGCTAGAGGAGGCCATACAGGGTATGAGTGAATACGAAGTGTGCCAATTTGCGGCAAACCACTACGATGAAAAAATGGTTAAAGACATGGGCTGCATGGATGGTCATTTCATAATAGAGCCACCCATAACGTCACGCAGGGAATAATTCTATGCAAGTCACTCATAATGTTGTGTCTTTTGTCTAAGCGCAGAAGACCTGCGTAGTCTAAAATATTTATGTAGCAAACATGAATGCCAAGGGTTTAGCGTATTCGTAATACTTGAACATGATAGGTCAAAACAAGCCGGTTAATGATTTGTGAACACACGTATAAATGGATATTACGTATCTTAAATTAGGGTAGAGAAATATGGCTAAAAAGAAAGGAAGTAAAAAACAAAGAGAAGCGAGGAAAAAATTACTCGATCAACCATGGTGGACGTTTAAGGATAATTGGTTTTTTGTAGGCACCTTTATTGTCATGGTACTTTTTATCGGTCTTATTGTAACAATCTAGGCTATTGGGGATTTCTTAAGGGAATAATAAAATGGCCAGAGCGATGATCACGACTCGATATTTTTGTGAGTAAGACGTTTAAATTAAAATAGGTGCAGTTTTAGATTTACTAGTTTCATAAAAGCCACTTGCGCAAGGGATTGCACAAGTGGTTTTTTTATTAAAGAAATAGTTTAAGCTTGGTATAACAAGCTCAAAAAATCTTTAGATTGCTTTCTATCAGTAAATTCAAATAACTGTGATCCGGATTGATCCTGCACAACAATGTTTAGCTTGTTGACTAAGATCGATATCACTGGGGATACAATTGAATAATGTTTACCTTTGTGTGTGTAAGGCATAATAAACTCTTTTATTTAATGTGCGCTAACGCGCAGACTTAAGTAAGAGCTGGATTATTGTTTGCTTAATTTTTTAAAAATAACAACGACAACAATTCCCGAAAAATATCGAAAATTTGTACAATAAATAAGCTCTGTTTTTGGAGTGCTGTCTAACTGTAATGGGGAAAGGCAAGGCACAAATTATCACGTGGATAATAAGTTAAATAAACTAGATGGGAATAAATAACAGGGAGATAGTACGTGTGGCTGGTTAAAATGTAAACACTTATTTTATGCTCTGGTCATAAAAAAGGTGAACCAGCAGGTTCACCTTTTTATATTGCAAAGCCATTAAGCACTCTTAATTAGGCAGAGAGGGTAGCTTGTACGGCTGGCATTAACTGGCTCTTACGAGACATCATGCCTGGCAAATACATCAACTGCTCTTCAACGCTTTCACCATAAGCCTTGGCAGCCAATTCAGCTTCAGCATCTGAATAAATAACTAAGTGAGAGTTTTTAGTTTTAGTATCAACAATGGCAAAGAAGATGAAATCTAAACCTTGTTTGGCTTTTTCGCCTTTCATCTCAACCAACAGGTCCGCTTTACGCTCAAGTAGCTGTTCTGGCAATAATGTTTCCGCCACACCAAAACCAACTTTTTTACCGTTGATTTCGTAGTGTTTAAAGTCGCCTTTCAATACATCGTAGGTAGAAACGTCAGCAAGATCGGATTTGGCTTCCATCATGGCTTGGCCAAACGCGTACAAGTCTTCAATGCCTGCGATCTTCGCTAGCTTTTCAGCGTAAGGCTTATCCACTGGGCACGTGGTTGGCGATTCAAAAATCAGCGTATCAGACAATATTCCGGCCAATAATACACAAGCGGTAGTAGGGGTCATTTCTTTGCCCATTTTCTCGAAACGATCAGCCAAGATAGTGGCCGCGCTGCCCCAAGGGCGAATATCAACCGACATGGCCGTATTAAAGGTAATAGGCTGATCTTGAATGGCGTGGTGATCGATAATGGCCACAATGTCGCTGTTATCTACATCTTTGTGTAGCTGTGTTTTTTGGTTAAAATCTACCAAGCCTACTTTTTGGCCTTCTACCTTAGAAATCATCTTAGGCACTTCAACGCCGCAGTAATCCACCACAAAGGCGGTTTCTTTGTTCAATTCACCGGCGCGGCGTGGCTCACCACCAAATAACTCGGCGGCACCAATAGCAGAACCAATAGTATCGCTGTCTGGGCTAAGGTGACCCAACCATACTAGCTTGTCTGTTTCGTTGTTTTCTGGGATATCTAGATCAAAAAAAGCCATTCGTTTACCTGTACTTACTATCTAAAAATGGGTGGATCTTAAAATTGGCGCAATTATAACCAAAAAAGAGCTTTTGGGGTTAATAATTTAGCCTTTTTAAGGCTCATTATGAGGGGAGGATGGCTATTCAATGACTAATTACTAGGTAAGTTATATTTGACGAAGTGCTGGTTTCATGCGGGTTACAGCCTTAGTTGTAGGGGCAGGCTTTGCATTTTATCCATTCTAGCAAGCTTAGCTTATTTTACGCTAGTTCAGTGTCACCCCCGCCATTTCGTTACTTACAATGCTAAATTAACCGTATATATAAACGCTTGGGGCCGGTTTTCCCTTTGCTAATAACCCCGTAAACAACCCCGTACGTGCTTAGGTCAAAATCACTAGTGGTGACAAAGCCGTGTGTACTGCCAACGGTTAAAAAATTGTGTGCCGTTATGCACTATAAGCCCGCTGGATTTAGGTCCATTAATAATTTCTATCCAGCTTAAGCCATTGATTGATGAAACATTGAATCATCCAAAGTATAGAAAGTTGAGCCATGTTTATACAACTTCTCGAGACTCAAGCCGGATATCTTGTAGGCTGTCTTTAACGTTCTAATCTACACTATTTGCCATTAGCTAGTGTGACGTTACTGATGGGTGCTTAAAACCTTTAGCTTACTTCGAGTGGTGTCAGTACCACTGGATGGTTTATACATTTCAATAGAGCATGGGCGGTGGTAGGGTGTAGCGAATTTTAAATTGATGGTGCTTACAGGGTTTGAGTTGTTAGTGTGTGCTGTGCAACGTAATTCTGAGCATCCAACAAGTTACACACTAGGGCAGGCATGAGCTTTAATACATCTTTCAGTAGCATCGCGCGATTCACATTGTTATCAGCATTTTTAGCCGCCTCTTTAACAGCCTGCGGAAGCGGTTCAATTTCTGACACGGCTGTAAACGAGCCCCCTGTAATCAAACCAGTTGAAGGCATTCCTACTAATACGATCATCCAAGCCAGCTTTCGGGACCAAGACGGTGATACCGGCAAACTTGCAGGCACTATTACCTTAAAAGTTACCGCTGCTTCTTTAGAAGAAACAACCGCCGATTCCCTTTGGTTTTATTGGGCGGATGAGCAGGGCGAAAAAATCGACAATGAAACCAGTGCCGTTTGGCTTAAAACATCGGGCATAACCTCAGGGGTAACTGAGGTTTACGACATTATTATTCCAGCGGGTACAAACATCCCCGCCAGCATTTCAACCAACACTCCAGCTTTCATTATCTATCCACATAATGAAAAGGGCCTTGCGCTAAAGGGCACCTTAATCAAATTCCATGATTTTATCGGTAATGCGCAGTTGTCGGGGCCTGGGGGAAACGAATATTTCCCTTGGTATTATGGCCAGCCGCCTGTGAACGATACCGAATCGACACAGTTTAGTGTGCTGCGTGACAAAATATCTATTCACCGCAGCGAACTTCAAGGTGGCTTATGCACTTTTGATAATGGCTTGGTCAGTATCATCGACATGGGTTATACAATTGACGCAGCATGGGAGGCAGGCAAAGGCCGTGGACCTGATGCACAAGCCAACGAAGCCAATGATAGTTTATTCCCCATATACCAAACCCCTTGTGCTGTGAACCCAATCAATACCCATCGCTGGGTGGGTGATCGTGCAGAAGACACCGAAGATGGAATTGAATACGTAAGAACCTACTCAACCATTAATGATGCTATGTTTTACGGTACCCTTGTTTACGATACCTTTGTTAAGTACTTGGGTGAGCCGCCGCTAAGCGACAAGCTGGCTCATCGCATGCTTATTGGGACGGCGCATACGCCACCTTCGCAGATGCCTACCCATATCAATACTCAACTTCATCACTCGATGCCATCGGCCACGAAATAGGCCACGGAGTATTGAATCGTTTAATGGGTATAGATTTTTTTCAAGCTGACACTGAATTCAGCAAAGCATTTAAAACCCTGCACGAAGCCTTTGGTGATATATCAGGTGTTATGGCTTGGTACGAATACGGCGAGCTCAAAGGTGAAGATCAAAGTGAGAGCGTCGGCGCAACTGATTACTGGAGACACGGCCAAGAAAACACAGCCGGAATCGCAGGCCAAACGCGCAGATTGAAGCAAATAGTCACAGAGTACAGCGCCATCGAAACCCAGCTTGATTACGATGAAACACATCCCAATTATTACTTAAGCATCGGCATGTTCACCTACCCGTTTTATCTGTTATCCCAACAATGGGGAATGGAAGCCACTTATCGTTTATACATCGACGCCGCTAGAAATTGTTGGACCGCCACGATGACACATACCCAAATAGCGCAGTGCCTAAAACAACGGGCAGAACATTTGGTCAGTGTACCTAATGACCCTGCCATAGACATTTTGCCAACTAATCAAAAAGTAGACGATGTAGTGACCGCTTTTAAAGCCGTAAAAATACAACTTTTTGATGAAGGTGTATTAAGTCACTACCACTTTGAAAAATCAAAACTACGTACTCAGTTCAGCGACGACAGTCGCAGCACTGGCCAGATTATTGAATGGCACTGGGATTTTGGTGACGGCACTACTTCAGAGTTAAAAAATCCGCATCATACCTATGCTGCCACTGGCGATTACCAAGTTAAGTTAACTGTAGTAAACGACGAATATGTGGTTGATGAAAAGAGTGTCTCTCAAGCTAACCCCTCTCAAAATAAGTATCATAAAGACGAATTCACGCGCACGGTTTCAGTAACCGATCAATATTGTTATATCACCACCGGCTTAGAGCCTGATAACGACATTTATCAAGTATTCATAAACGGAGTTGATTTAAACTTCTCGCCAGATAAATGGGACTATCGCGATGCCCCCCCAATACCACTAAGCGGTACGAATAATAAAACACTAAGCTTAGACATTAGTGGTGAAAATAATGTCGCCGTTGCGAAACCAATAACATGGACAGTCTGGTTAGATATAAACGACGATGGATTTTATACAAGTGATGAAATAGTGAGTACTGAAATAATCGTCGCCGGCCAGCCTTATGGCATAAATATCAGTGATGATTTAACCGATTTTATAGCGGGTGAAAATGTGACCGTAGGTGATTCTAGATTTATTAGAGTAGTGGGTGAAAATAGTTACAGTGACCCGTGCTCCTCTGCGGCAGGGGAAGCGTTTGATGTAAGGGTGACTTGGTAGTGTGTTTTGCAGGCATCAATGAAAAACCATGCCTATGGTATTTCATATTTAATGATAAATTAACACTATATTTTGTTATTATAGTGTTATTCAGTTCATTTAAAGGCACTTCAAGAGATTACCAACAAGAAGCCGTTTCAGCGACCATTAAGCATTTTCAAAAAAGTAATGCGTCGGCGGTAATTGTGTTACCCACAGGGTCGGGTAAAAGTTTAGTGATCGCCGAGCTTGCCCGCTTAGCCAATCGAAAAATACTTATTCTTACCCATGTTAAAGAATTGGTAGAGCAGAATCATCAAAAATATGAAAGCTTAGGATTAACCGCAGGTATATATTCGGCGGGTTTAAAACTTAAAGAGACTCAACATCAGGTCACGTTTGCCAGTATACAATCGGCGGCTCGCAACCTAGACGATTTTACCGATGCCTATTCACTTATTATTATTGATGAATGCCATCGGGTAAATTTCAGCCACTAACCAATACCAACAAATTATTAAAAAATTAATGTCCGTTAACCCTAACGTAAAGTTATTGGGTTTAACGGCTACTCCGTATCGATTAGGCATGGGCTGGATTTATCGCAAGCATTATCGTGGCATAGTGCGCAGTGAACAAAAGCGCCCCTTTGAATACTGTATTTATGAGCTTCCCCTACGCTACTTAATTAAACGTAAATATCTAACCGAGCCTAAGCTAGTAGATGCCACTATCGAGCATTATGATTTTAGTGCGCTTCGCGAAAACCAAACGGGTGAATATAATGCAAGCGATGTTAATCACCTATTAAGCAGCCATCACAGGGTAACAAAAGGTATTATTGAACAAGTGCTTGAGTTAGGTGAACAACGGCAAGGCATTATGGTTTTTGCCGCCACCGTGGATCATGCTAAAGAAATTTACAGTTACTTACCAAGTGATCATAGTGCGTTAATTACTGGCGCCACCGACAGCACGGAGCGTGATAATTTAATTAAATCGTTTAAACAAAAAGAGATTAAATACCTCGTTAATGTATCCGTTTTAACCACCGGCTTTGATGCGCCTCATGTGGATATGATTGCAATATTGCGGCCCACCCAATCGGTGAGCCTGTATCAACAAATAATCGGCCGGGGTTTACGCTTAAGTGATAATAAAAAAGATTGCTTGGTGATTGACTATACTGGTAATGATTTTGACCTGTATCAACCGGAAGTGGGTGAGAAAAAACCTAATAGCCAAAGCCAGCCGGTACAAGTGCTTTGCCCCAGTTGTGAATTCCCAAATATGTTTTGGGGGATTTGTGATGATGACGGTTATCTGGTTGAGCATTACGGCCGACGCTGCCAAGGACTTATTGAAGATGTCACTGGCGATCAAATTAGCGAACATCAATGCGACTATCGCTTTGTATTTAAAGAGTGTCCGCACTGCGGTGGTGAAAATGACATAGCGGCCCGCGCCTGCCATCAGTGCAAAGAAGTATTGGTAGATCCCGACGACATGTTAAAAAAGGCGCTGCAGCTTAAAGATTCCAAGGTAATTCGCTGTTCAGGTGTTAGTTTGGATGATAAAGAGGACAAACTTAAAATAACCTACCATGATGAAGAGGGGGCAGAGCTAAGTGAATCTTTTGACTTTTCTAAACCCAATCAAATGAAAGCGTTTAATGAAATTTTTGCGAAACGCCTTAGTCTTAAAATTGATGCCCTTCTTGGAACTAACAGTGGAACTAGCAGTAGTGTGAATAATGGTACAACGGGCGTCTTTCAAGTAACCAACCTGCAACAAGTATTGAAGCTATCTAATATATTCCCGTGCCCTGATTTTGTAATCGCCCGAAAACAAAAATATTACTGGCGCATTAAAAATAGACTGTTTGATTATGAAGGGCGTTATCGTAAGGCTAATGCGCTGAGTTAAAGTACTGAGTTAAGCTAAAAGTACTGCCTGATAAGGGGTGATGGGTAGTGTTATACCACGTATTACAAAAGGCCTGCCTTTTCTAAAACTGCCGCTCTAACACGGCTCTGAATGGGGTAAGTACATACTAACCACTAAAGTGCACTTTAGATCTATTCATGCTGTGAATCAATTTTTTGTGATCTAGCTCTACGTCAGCCTGCGTCTATTTCATTATATTGCCCCCTTTTAAATTCGATGGAACATCTACTTTCATGGCTGTCACGACCTCACCTATTTCAAAGCAAAAAACAGCCCTGGTAGTAGATGACTCCAAATTGGCGCGTTATGTACTTAAAGAGATGCTGTTGGGTTTTGGCATTAAAGTAGAAACCGCAGAGTCTGCTGAAGAGGCGCTAGGCTCGTTGAGTGCTTTTAGGCCAAGTGTGATCTTTATGGATCACATGATGCCTGGCATGGATGGCTTTCAGGCGGTGCAGGCCATTAAAAATGATCCTAAAACCGCCACCATCCCCATTTTAATGTATACCTCTAAAGATGACGGCATGTATGTAAGCCAGGCCCGTGCATTGGGTGCCGTGGGCGTATTGCCTAAGAAATTGAAACCCGTGCAATTAGAGAAAGTCTTGGCTCAGCTAAAGCTGGTGCCGGCGAATGACCCCGAGCCATTAAAAAAGACGGACGATAGCTCTTTATCAACACCAGCATTAGCGCGTTCGCCCAGTGCCGCAGTGCATACCATCAACAAGGTTGAAGCGACTAATAATACAAAGGAAAGCCAGCACAGTTTGGAAGCGTTAGCCCACACTGCCAGTGAAGAGCAAGAAAAAGACTCCATGCGCTTGCTGTTTCGTCAGTTATTCTCTGAGCAAAGAGATAGCATTAAACAGGATCAATGGCAGTTGGTTGATGCCATGACCGAAAAAG
>MAAA01014468.1_pt1 | contig 9970 bp, 6 predicted proteins | sample 1115971 | NCBI WGS metagenome assembly MAAA01 (sample SAMN04961123, study PRJNA320927) | seawater metagenome | isolation source: sample BD02T6 sea water enriched with oil for 6 days | place: USA:Gulf of Mexico | collected 2013-07-27 | reverse complement strand
CAGCCGTAGCAACCAGCCAAGCTATCAAATAAAGCTACCGCCAGCACCAGCCAAGAGGCCAAAAAAATGCCAACCCTCACTCCCCAAACCAACAAAAAAGTCCGCATAGGCTGCGCCTCGGCCTTCTACGGCGACAGCCAACTATCGGCCCGCCAATTAGTAGACGGCGGCAACCTGGACTACCTGGTATTTGATTACCTGGCCGAAGTTACTATGGCCATCCTGGCCCGTGCTAAAGCCAAAAACGAAAACCACGGTTACGCCATAGACTTTGTAACCGTCGCCATGAAAGACGTACTGGCCGACTGCGCCAAACAAGGCATTAAAGTAGTGGCCAACGCAGGGGGCGTAAACGTACCCGGCTGCATAGCCGCCCTAGAACAACTGTGTGAAGAACAGGGCCTAAACCTAAAAATTGCCGGTGTATACGGCGATGACCTGGCCGCCAACGCCAGCACCCTTAAAACCAAACACAACTTATCCGAGAGCCAAACCGGCGAACCCCTCCCCGAAAACCTAGCCAGCATGAACGCCTACCTGGGCGGCGCTCCAGTAGCCGAGGCTTTAGCCGCCGGGGCCGATGTAGTGGTCACCGGCCGCGTGGTAGACAGCGCGGTAGTAATAGGCCCGCTTATGCACGAATTTGGCTGGGACCTAACCCAATACCACCAATTAGCCCAGGCCGCCTTAGCGGGCCACGTAATAGAATGCGGCGCCCAGTGCACTGGCGGCAACTTCACCGACTGGCACCTGGTACCCGACTTTGCAAACATGTCTTACCCCATCGCCGAGGTAAGTGAAGACGGCAGCTTTGTGGTGGAAATTCCCTCCCCCTCTCTAGTAAAAAGCGGCGGCATGGTAAGCATAGGCACCGTGGCCGAGCAAATAGTGTACGAGATAGGCGACCCGGCCAACTATCTGCTGCCCGATGTGGCCTGCGACTTTAGCCAGGTTAAGTTAGAACAAATTGGGGAAAACCAAGTGCGGGTAAGCAATGCCCGTGGCCGCGCCCCGGGCAATCAGTACAAGGTATGCGCCACCTATGTAGACGGCTACAAGCTAATGGGCCAGTTTTTCATGGGCGGTCAACGCGCTGCCCTAAAGGCCCGCACTAGTCTTGAAGCCTGGGTGAAGCGCACCCAAACCGTATTCGCGCAAAAGGGCTTACCCAATTACCGCGACGTTAGCCTAGAGATAATAGGCAGCGAAGACACCTACGGCCCCCATGGCCGTGGGCAAGACACTCGCGAGGTAATGGGCAAGTTTGGCCTGCACCACAACAGCAAAGAGGCCCTTGTATTCGCCTCCATGGAAATGGCTTACCTGGCCACCTCGGCCACTCCAGGCATGAGCGGGTTTGCCGCCGGCCGCGTGCGCCCGCAACCGTTAATGCGTGTGCATTCCACGTTAATAGATAAAGACGCGGTAGCGGTGACCATTCAGCTGGGCAGTAAGGTGATTGTAAACCGTGTGTTTGAGTCAAAGGCGTCCACAAAAACTCCCAAGTGCACGTTCGGCCCACAGGTTTCCAAAGCGCAAATTGATACCAAGCAAGCCATGGTAGAAGTACCGCTAGAACAGCTGGCCTACGCGCGCAGTGGCGACAAGGGCAACAACGCCAACGTGGGGGTGATTGCCCGTAAACCGGAATACTTGCCTGTTTTGTATCAGCAGTTAACGGCCGCGGCGGTGGCGGAATTCTTTGATCATGTGGTGGAGGGGGAGGTGACGCGTTTTGCAGTGCCGGGGTTTGATGCGTTTAACTTTTTTATGACAGAAGCGTTAGGGGGCGGGGGGACGGCTTCGTTGCGGGTGGACTCGCAGGGTAAGGCGTTTGGGCAGATGTTGTTGTCAAAGATGGTTTGGGTTCCTGAGGGGTTGTTGGATTGATTTTAGTACTTAAAAGGTGAGTTTTAATTTGGGTTAGATAGTTAAAGGCCGGGAAGGGATGTTCGGTTTATGTGCGGGGGCGTATTCGGGGGCGCTAATGAATGAAATGTAAATCCTTTGGTTGCTAGAACAACAATTGTAATAATGGTTACCTTATATCTAAATGGAATAAGTGATGGTAGAGTTATAGCTATATATATGTTGATGAGAAGCTCGGGTTTTGGGATGCCAGCGCAAAAGGCAAGACCAGGCACAAAAGTCTTTATCGGATTAATTTGGGGGCATGTTTCGTTTTTTATATGAAAAAAAACAAAACTGCTCCTCACCTTATTGATGGAAGGGAAGAATGAAAGGGAAGCGTCGAAATATTAATGCAAAGTTCAAAGAAAGTCAGTCTAGGCATGCCTTCAGTTTACTTATAGGTAAGGATGGAAGTATTAGTGAGAAAGCGATTTTAGATGAATTAGATAGTATTCGCTCAAATTCAGCCAGCCCTGCCCAATCAAATCGTATCTTGAAGGAATACCTAAAGAAGGACATTTTTGTAGAAGCGTTTAGAAAAATCTACATAAATGAATCTAAATGTGTGGATTCCCATTCAATTCTTCCTATACCGCCAAAGTACACTATCGATGACACAATGGCTTGGATTGCTATTTCTTTAATGCCTTTTGTGGCTGAAATAAAAACCTACTTAGGCTACAAAAAACAAATTGAAAAAAAGCTACTTTTAGGCCAGTTTGAACCGGTACTGGCGTATATTTCAGAAATAGAAGCGGATTGTGGTCGAAGTGTATGGGCTGAGTCAGTTAAATTTTCTTACTATTACTTTTCAAGAAATGACGATGGATTATTAGATTATTATAAAACCTTAGACGATGTTGATGAATACACCGCTATGAAACTTTCATACGAGTTTGGTAAGTCAAGGTCTTCTTCTAATTATTCCTACTTCTTAAAGTCGCTAAATAGGCAGCAGGAAGATTTAAGGATTAAAGGGCTAAATAAGTATGGGGACTTTTTTAAATTTTCTAATCTATTTGACCCGTCCTATGAATATGATGGGCTGGAAAATATAATTTCGATATATTCGAAATCTAGACTTGTCGACCTTTATGAATTTTTTATACGGATGTCTAAGTATCTATATTTAAGAGGGATAGGGTTACCTAACACGAAGAAAGTACTAAATGAATACGGTAAAGATATAGGGGATAGCAATTTAAATAGGATTTACTTTAGTGATACAGTTCCTAATTTTGAGAACAAGACAACTTCATATTTAGAAATAGTTGATAGTTATCTAAGACAAGAATTTGATGTTGTTGTAGAAAAGTGTGAAGGCATACTTTCTTATGATCCTGGTTTTTCAATTTTGTATGAAATATATGCGAGATCATTAACTTCGCAAGGTAGTGAGTGTGGTTTGACAGGGCCTGTTAGGAATATAATTAACTCAATATCAAATATATTGTCAGAAAATAAAATTGAAGATAATAAAGAAGTGTTATCGAAGATCTTCCTAAATCTTGATGTTTTCGATTGGTCATATCATCTTAAAAGTGTAATGGAGGTATTTTCAAGTAAGTCCAAACTTAAATCAAAAAACTATGATTTTTCAGACATGTGTAATGTATATGTAAATCCATTTAATGTGGCGCAATCAGATGCATGCATGGAATATTACGAATTGACGGGGCTTGACTTGGTTGGGTTGAAGCAATTTGTTTGCTTGGTAAATAATGCTGATGTCGACGAATTTGAGTTACCTATGTGGCGGGTTTATAAAACTAAAGCAGAATACTTTTTTAGGCTAGGGCAATATAGTGACTCCTCGCTGTACTATAAAAAAATGCTGTCACTTAAAAATAAAGGAATAGGTGATAATGAAATTAGATATAAAATGCTGCTTTCGGATGTTGCTAGCAATAACGTAAGGCCTGTAGTTAAGGAAATGGCAGAATGTCTTTTAGATGGTTGTAGTGCCCACCTTTTGCCGATAGATAACGCAGTGGAACTTTTACTTAAAGACTTGAGGAGGGATGATGATGATGAATTTTTGATCGCATGTGCTATCGTTTTACATTTTTATAATCATTCTTCTGGGTTGCGAGATGTTACTCAAAATATATCGAATGTAGTGGAAAATCTATTTTGTAATAATGGAGTGACAGACCTTTCTGAGGTATCAGTAGGTGATTGGGAGGCAAGCCTGTTTATCTTGACTCATGTTTTGACTGTGGATGTTATTGAGGGGTTTATAGTTTTAAGTAGTGATGAGGTTGATTCATACATTTTTAAAATGCGGGTGTGTAGAGAGATATTAGAGGCTGATTATGAGGTTGATAAACTTCATTTAATTAATGAGCACAATTCTTTATTTAATAGAATGGTGTTGTCTTCTGTAATGAAGAATATGAAAGATGGAAAAATAAATGTCGAAAAAGAATCGTTACGAACGTTACTTTTAGATGGGATGGAAAATGATTTATCTAAACTACCTTCACTATTTAATGAGTCGGAGACAATGCCTGTTTCGGAGAGGGGGATCAAGGGTGGTGTGACTTTCACAGATAATGAGTTTTACATGCTAGTCGCAAGGATGATTGACAAAATAATATTTGAATATTCATCTAATAAGCTCTATGGATTGGATAATAGCCTAAATGTAGGTATTAGGCATGGTGGGTTGGTTAACCATCTATGGGCGCCATTGATGGTTTCTGAAATTCATGTGGTAAAGAGTGCTAATGGTGAATTTCAAACAGCTCATATTCTTGAAGACTTTAAGCTTTTAACCATAGATGCTTCAAACTATATAAAGCAAGCTTTTAAAGAGTTTTTTATAGAAATAGAGTCTTGTATATTGGATTTTAAAAATAATTGTTATGTCGATTATGGTGAGTTTGCTTCTAATGATAATAGATTTTTCTCGTTTTCACTAAAAAGAGATATTCTAGATAAATTTGTTGATAACTTTAAAAACAAATATACAGATGCTGAATTGATTGATGGTGTATTTGAACTTTTAGATGAAAAGCTTGAGGTTGACCTTAAGGTGGTTAGAGATGAAAAACTTCCAGAACTCTATCGCGCTGTAGATGAAAAATTTGCTTCTTTAGTTGGTGGAATAGATGTAGCGCCAAGAGAGTTAATTGATCGTGTTTGTTATGCTAGATCGCAATTCTTGATTAGGGTTGATGATCTTAAAAAATGGTTTGATTGGTCAAGTGAGTCTGAGAGTACTTTTTATCTCGGTGCTGCACAAATGAATTCTGGAAATATTGTTTCTTCACTATACCCTTCAACGACAATTTTAAGGAATAAAATTGAGAGTGTTAATATTCAATTTGATGGTCGATATTTTACAACTTTTACATCTATATTTACGTTGATACAAGAAAATGCAGTTAAACATTGTGGAAGCATTGATAAACTTAAATTTGAGCAAAAAACTTCATTTAGGGACGATGTTTTAATTATTGAATCAAAGAATAGGGTTGTAGGCAGTGGTTTGATAGGACTGCCTGAAAATATAAAGAATATCAATGATCTTTTAGACTTGAATAATTTGGATCGTGCATCCGCTGACTCAGGTAGTGGAATCTTTAAAATAAAGAGAATTATTACTAGCAAGTTGAAATTGGAGAGCGATATGAAAATTTCCTTTGCTAATGGCGAATTTTCAATCCACATAAAGATTTTTAATGTTTCAAAACTGGCTTATAAGGGGGGGGATGAGTGAATGTATTGATTGTAGAAGATTCAGAGTTGAAGATTAAGGAATTAGAGTTATTCATAGAAAAAAATTACTCAGTGAATATTTCCTATGATATAGCCAGAACTTTCAAAGACTCTGCTGTTAGGGTGGTGAGAGGGGGTTATGATTTAATAATTCTTGATATGACTATGCCTGTTAAATCTGGTGGTGGAGTGAAAACTAGAGCATTAGCAGGGCGGGATATATTAGGTTTAATAAAATACAATAATATAGTGAATGTTAAGGTTATTATTTTTTCTCAGTTTGGTGAGTTCGGTGGTAAAGAGAATATTTTAACATTGAGTGATATATACGAAGAATTTAAAGTGGATTTCCCAGAATATATATTGGGATGTATTCAGTATAGTGGGACTTCAGATAGCTGGAAGAAGGAACTTAAAAGGATGTTGAAAGAGTTAAAGTTAAAATGATAAAATTTTTAGTGATTGATGATGACCAGTCCAAGGTCGATGTTATAAGAAGCAGTTTAGAGTTATTAAATGTTGAGCATATAGACGTATCTACTAATGTTCTTGATGCATTGAATTTATTGAAATCAAACAAATATGATGTTGTCGTACTTGACCTTAATTTACCGATAAAACCTAATGGTAAGATAAGGCAAGATGCGGGGTTAACTATTTTAAATACACTATGTGATGGAGATATGAATGTCCCTAATAGTATAATAGGGTTGACATCTTATGAGAAATTATGTGATCGCTACAAAAGTGAATTTAAAGAATTAGACTTTAATTTATATGACTTCAATGACTATGATGATTGGAATAAAGCAATAATAGGGAAGGTTGGGTGGATTCAGAAATACAATAGAAATACTGAGCTTGAAAATAAAGTTAAAGTTGTGATTACGGTTCATGGAATTAGAACTGCCGGGAAGTGGCAAAATAACTTGGAAGATCATGTTGATGAGGCAGATGTAAAAATATTTAATTATAAAGCAAAATATTTGTCTTCATTGAGAATACTGATCCCTTTTTTAAGGAGAAGTGTTGAGCGAGCGTTTTCCCAAGAATTTGATAGCATTGTTAAAAAGTATCCTGATTCAGAGTATTATATTTTTTCACACAGTTTTGGATCGTATCTTATCGCTAGGAAACTGGAATCTATTTCACCAGTTAATTCACCCGATGTTAAGTGTGTTGTGTTGGCGGGAAGCGTATTGAGAAGGGACTTTAACTGGAAAAATGTTGCTGATAAGTTTCCAAGATTAAAAGTTGTAAATGACTGTGGAATTAAGGATGTTCCTCTTATTTTTTCAGAAATTTTTTCGCCAGGTTTAGGTATGGCGGGCCGTCGAGGTTTTTTTAATTTCGAGAATGGTCTAGTTACAAATCGATACTTTATGGGAGGTCATTCCTTCTTTGAAGAGTGCGATGACTTCTATACTGATAATTGGTTGCCGTTAATCGATGAGGACTTTAAATTGAAGCCTCGGGAAATTGAAACAGGTTTTTTATATGAGTTGACGGAAAATTTACTGGATAATATTAAGTGGATATTCTGGTTTCTAATATTGCCCTTAGTTTTAGTTGTAGTTTTCAATTAAACGCCCCCTCAGGGCTGGCCACATTCAAGGCTGCGCAGGCTGCGGGGTCAAGCCTTGCCTTTTGCCTAAGTAAATAATGCAGACCTGCCCTTGACGCCAAGCCTTTTAAGATTAAATAATTATTATATTTTTTCTTTGCTGGTTCATCTTAATCAAACAATAATTAATTAGAGAGTTTAACGACTAACCTCCTTAAAATATTAAAATGCCAATACAGGCTGTGGGGTCAGGTCTTGCCTTTTGCCTAAGAGCATAACGTTGAAGTTGAATTCGGGCACGAATTAATCATTATATTAAACTTATAGAGAAGAATCATGAACGAGAAACTGTCTAAAATCTTTACTGGCCAAAGCCGTTTAGTCATGGTGGGTTGGTTGGCTTTATTGGCCATGCCCTTTTGGGCCCCTGCTAAGCTGGTGCCACATTCAATCAGTAAGTGCACCACAGGCTTTTCTGAAGACTTCGTAAGGTGTTCGATAATTTAAACATTTTCTGGGTCGATTGTTTAATAATTTCTCCACACAATGCTACGGGGTCAGGTCTTGCCTTGTGCCTTAACGAACAACCCTGGACCAATCTCCATATTTAGTTAGCTGTTTTTTAAAATAAAATAAAAGGAAGTTTATGAAAATTATAATCTTAGTAGCGGCGCTGGCTGTTCTTACCGGCTGTGCTGGCAAACAGCAGAAATCATTTATGTCGGACCCTAAGTTTGACAATATTCAGTTAGACTCCGTCACTAATATTTGGAGCCATAGGGTAACGCACAAACTACCTAAAGGTTGGATGCCTATTTACTCCAATCAAAATGGGCCGATATTTATTCAAGAGTTTGTCCATAGAAAAGAGACAAAAGATAATTGGAAAGGAATGTTTTCGGTTACAGGTATGAAAGGGCTAGCAAAGCAGCGAGATGCAAAAAATGTTGCTTTTGCTTATACCCGAGCGCTTAAAACAATTTGCAGTGAGGACAGTATATTTGTTGACCTAGGTGAAAAGAATGTAGGCGATTACCCTGGTTATGAGTTGATTACAGGTTGCGCCAAATCCCCAAAAAACCTACCCATTGGACTTAAAAAAGGTAAAAGTGAGCTAATTTATACTCATGTAGTGAAAGGCGACCAAGATATATATGTTTTTCAGAAGTCGTTGAGAGGCGATGCATTTAATAAGGGAGTACCTCCGGTGAATAAGGAAAACCTGAATGCATTTCTTGAAGGAGTGTTTCCGCTTAGTTTATGTCGCCGAAACTCAAGTAACGCAGATAGCTGTCAAGTTTTGAACTAAAAGATCTGCGAAAATTTATGATATGTCGGGGCCAGGCCTTGCCTTTTTCCTAGGCTAACAACACTAGACCTGCCCCATACATTTCAGTTAAACCTATTAATGGAAATATTTATGAACCAATGGCTATTATTGACCGCTCTTATTTTCCCGTTTCTCGTCGGGTGTGCTGGTAGCAAAGTGACTGTTCGTGACTACTATGCTGTTGCTGAACCAAAAAGTTATACACCTGCCCGTCAACAAGCAGCAGATCAAGGGGATGCAAGTGCGCAGTTCGATCTAGGCGTTATGTACAGCTATGGTCATGGCATAAAACAAGATATCAAACAGGCAGTCTATTGGTATCAAAAAGCCGCTAAGCAAGGTGAGACAAGGGCTCAGCACAATCTAGCTATTATGTACACCGAGGGGGATGGTGTGCAGAAAGACTTACAGCAAGCAGTTTATTGGTATCAAAAAGCAGCAGAACAAGGAAATTCAAAATCACAGTTCAATCTAGGGCTTAAATATGCCAATGGTGAGGGGGTACAGCAAGACTTCAAGCAAGCGATTTATTGGTATCAAAAGTCTGCAGACCAAGGTGAGGTAGCCGCCGAGAGTAATCTAGGGGCTATGTATGAAATTGGTAATGGTGTAGAGCAAGACTTAAAGCAAGCGGTTTATTGGTATCAAAAATCCGCTAAACATGGTCATGCAAGTGCACAGTACAATCTAGGCCAAATGTTTAACAAAGGTCGTGGTGTGCAGGAAGATAAGAAGCAAGCCGTTTATTGGTATCAAAAAGCAGCTGATCAAGGACATGTAAAAGGTCAATTCAATCTAGCAGCACTGTATTTCAATGGTAGTGGTATAAATCGCGATTTTGATAAAGCAATTTATTGGTTGCGTAAAGCCGCCGATCAGGGTCATGTACGGGCTAAAGAATATTTAATTAAACTGCAATGATAATCTAGAGCTACGGGGTTAGGTCTCGCCTTTTGCCTAAGAGCACAACGCAAGACCAGATCCTCTCTCTATTCATCCGACGAATTAATCATTACATTAAAATTATAGAGAAAAATAATGAACGAAAAACTGTCTAAAATATTTACCGGCCAAAGCCGCTTAGTCATGGTGGGTTGGTTGGCTTTATTGGCCATGCCCTTTTGGGCCCCTGCCAAGCTGGTGGCCCTAGGCGTATTGGCCATCATTTCTATGGTGTATGCCTACATTATTGTGTTTGGTAAAAAATATGAAATTAATGAACGCCCTTCCAGTGTTAAAGGCTTTTTTTCATTAAAAGGGGTTATGCGCCTTTTTGAAAACCCTCGCAATACGCTGGCCGCCTGGATACATATTCTAGCCTTCGACTTAGCCGTGGGTTTATTAATTAGCATGGATGCCTTGCAACAAGGTGTGTCTAATTGGCTAGTGGTACCGGTTTTATTTTTAACGCTGATGTTTGGGCCGTCGGGTTTGTTGGTGTA
>MAAA01014467.1_pt1 | contig 9976 bp, 10 predicted proteins | sample 1115971 | NCBI WGS metagenome assembly MAAA01 (sample SAMN04961123, study PRJNA320927) | seawater metagenome | isolation source: sample BD02T6 sea water enriched with oil for 6 days | place: USA:Gulf of Mexico | collected 2013-07-27 | reverse complement strand
GCTCCCACGTCGTGAAGGTGGTCGTGGTACAGAAGTTTCCACACTGCCTGGTGGTCAGAACCTCGGAGAGTTGGAAGACCTGAAGTACTTCCAGGATAAACTTTATCGTTCTTTGAACGTCCCCATTTCCCGTCAGGATGCAGGGTCTGGTTTCCAACTTGGTAAGTCAGATAACATCATGAGAGATGAGGTGAAGTTTGCTAAGTTTGTTGGAAGAATGAGAAAGAAATTCTCTCACCTCTTTACAGACATTCTGAAAACTCAGTTGGTTCTGAAGGGTGTTGTTTCTCCAAAAGAGTATGACTCCATGAGAGAACACATCCAGTTTGACTTCATCTATGATAACCATTTCTCTGAGTTGAGAGAGATGGAAATGTTACAGAATAGACTACAAGTTGCAGCTCAGGCTGAGCCTTATCTTGGTAAGTACTTCTCTGTCTATCAGGTTCGTAACCGTCTTCTTGGTTACACTGATGGTGAAATCAAAGAGATCGATCAACAGATTTCTTATGAGCGTAACGTCGGAATTATTCCTGACCCTAATGCTCAACTACTTCAGAGAGGACAGAGACCTATGCCTGGTCAGGAACAAGAACTCTCTGCGGATTACCAAGGACAAGGTGAAATGGAAGGTGTACCAGGAGATATGGACCTTTCGGGTGACTCCTCTGCTTCCATATCTATGGGTGGAGCAATGGGTGGAGGTGGTGGTCCTATTGCCGCCCCTATGTAACTACCACATTATCTAAATAACTTCATAAACAAACCTTATTATTATGTCAAGAGTTGCAGAATTGATTGATTTGATTGCACAAGGAAAGAACGCAGAAGCCTCTGATGTCTTGAACTCAGAACTTCTTTCCCGTTCCTACCAAGCAATTTCTGACATCAAACCACAAGTAGCTGCTGATTATTTCGCACCTGTTGTTGATATGACAGATGCGGAAGAATCTCCACAAATGGAATACCCAGAAACCGAGGAGGCCACCCAAGATGAAACTGATTCGTGAAGAAATTGAATCGGTCCAAGTACTGACTGAAGAAAGCAATGGCAAGAAAACGTTCCACATCCAAGGTCCTTTCCTTCAAGGGGATATCAAGAATCGTAACGGTCGTATTTACGAAAGTCGTATCCTTGCTAAAGAAGTTAATCGTTATAATGAGCAATATGTTTCGAAGAATAGGGCTATGGGCGAGTTGGGCCACCCAGACGGACCGACTGTCAATCTTGATAGGGTTTCTCACAAGATCACATCACTGAAACAAGAAGGGAGCAACTTCATTGGAAAGGCAAAGATCCTTGAGACTCCTATGGGACGTATCGCCGGAGCCCTCCTCAATGATGGGGTTACACTGGGCGTTTCTTCACGCGGCATGGGATCTCTCGTTAATCGCAACGGCGTCAACTATGTGGGTGAAGACTTCATGTTGGCTACTGCTGCTGACATTGTTGCAGACCCCAGTGCTCCAGACGCTTTCGTTCAGGGTATTATGGAAGGAAAAGAGTGGGTCTGGGACAACGGACTTCTGAAGGAGAGAGACCTTTCTAACGCAGTAACAACACTGCAAAATGTCCCCTCCAACAGACTCGACGAGGCTATCCTCGACACCTTCCATAACCTTCTGATGGGTTGATTTTCCGTAAGAGAAATAATTCCTAACAGATGTGTTTTATAAATAACAAAGACTAAGTAATTGAATTCCTAAAGTAAAATGGCTCAATCTCGTACAGCAGTTAATGCCAAGGCGAGCGCCGCAGAACCGATGCAAGAGTTGGTCCCTACGTCGCTGGTCCCAGGGCAGTCTAAAAATGATCTTGGTGGACCAACCCAAGAGAATGAGAGGTCCACGGATAACTCCACTAAACTTGACCCTTATAAGGGTGCTCCTGGTAGTGTGAGCTCCAGCCCCGAAGGCAAGATTGGTTCTGAAGTCATTCCTGGCAATGCCAAGCATGACGGCACCAAAGGCAGAAGCAATGAAGGTCCTGATACTTCTATCGGTCCTGATGTTGTTCCTGGCCAACAAGCCAAGCCTTCTAGCAACACTCAGTTTGCCAAGGCTTATGAGCACGCCGAAGTCGATGAGACTGCCGGTGAAGCTCTGGAAGAACTGGCAACTGACCACGATGCTTCCGATGACTTCAAGGCTCGTGCCAAGGTCATTTTCGAGAGCGCTCTGAACCAAAAGCTGGCACTTGAAGTCCAGCGTTTGGAAGAAGAGTTTTCTCAGCGTTTTGAAAGTGAAATCACTGACATCGCTGAGAAGGTAGAGGGATTCCTCAACTACACCAGCCAGCAGTGGCTGGAAGAAAACAAACTGGTTGTCGAAAACGGCATCCGTAACGAACTCTCTGAGTCCTTCATGCAAGGCTTGAGAGGTCTTTTTGAAGACCATTATGTCACACTTCCCGATGAGAAGTATGACATCTTTGAATCGATGGTCGCCAAGCTTGATGACATGGAAGACAAACTCAACGAGCAAATCGAGGCTAATGTTAACCTCTCCGCTCAAATGTCAGGCTACAGCCGTCAGGCTGTGCTGGCTGATGTTTCCTGGGATCTCTCGGAAACAGGTAAAGAAAGACTGGCCGGTCTGGCTGAGTCTGTAGAGTTTGAAAGTGAAGATTCGTTTAAGCAGAAACTCGAAATTCTCAAGGAGTCTTTCGTAGGTGGCCAAGAGGTTTCCAACGAAAAGGCTGAGTACCTTGAAGAGTCCGCAGAAGTTCTGCAACCCACAATGGAAGAAGGAATGACCAGCTCCATGGCTGCTTATACCAGAGCTCTTTCCAGAACCATTAAGTGATTTATCAACAACTATTAAACAGGTAACCCAAATGTCTAACTATTTGACCGAAAAGTGGGCACCCGTTCTGAGTCATCAAGATCTTCCTGAGATTTCTGATCCCTACAGAAAGGCTGTAACCGCTCAACTTCTTGAGAACCAAGAGAAGTTCCTTAAAGAACAAGCCATCATCGAGGGCAGTGGATCTGGCCTTCTGATGGAAGCCCCCACCATGTCCGTTAACGCTCAAGGCTACCAGGGTGTAACTGGTGGTACCGTTGATGTTGATGGCCTCAACGCTGATGCTGGCCCCCGTGCTGGCTTCGACCCCGTTCTGATCTCCCTGATCAGACGCTCCATGCCTAACCTGATCGCCTATGACATCTGTGGCGTTCAGCCTATGTCTGGTCCTACCGGCATGATCTTCGCCATGCGTGCGATGTATGACGGTCCTGACGGCCCTAACGAAGCATTCTTCGACGAAGCTGACGTAACCTTCAGCAACGGTGGTGACGCCTTCAAGGCTGGTAGCCAGGGTTATGACGGTTATGCCATGGGCACTGACCCCGATCATCAGTTCGCTCGTCCCCTTGCCTCTGGTGCTCAAGGCGCTGCTGGTACTGGTTGGGAAAGCCCCTTCGATGCCCCCTTCGGTGGCGACGATCACACCTATGACACCTCCGGTCTGAACCCCGCTGGTCCTCAAGGTGAGAACCCCCACACCGTAAACCATCCTTATGTTCCCGGTGAAACTCCTGCAGCCCGTAACCCCGGTCTTCTGGACGACACCCTGTCCGCTGGTGGCGTTGTAACCGACCCCACTAACCCCGGTGGAGCCAACTATGATCCTACCCTGCAGCAGATGCGTGGTATGAAGAAGGATCAACTCGAGCGTATGGGTGAGCCCGGTAATGAGTTCCGTCAGATGGGCTTCTCGATCGAGAAGGCTGTTGTTGAAGCTCGTGGCCGTGCCCTGAAGGCTCAGTACTCCCTGGAATTGGCTCAGGACCTTCGTGCTATCCACGGTCTGGATGCCGAAGCTGAACTGGCTAACATCCTGTCCTCCGAGATCCTGTCTGAAATCAACCGTGAGATCGTTCGTACCGTTTACAGAACTGCTCTTCCCGGTGCTCAGAACAACGTAAACACTCCTGGTACTTTTGACCTGGACCTCGATTCCAACGGTCGTTGGAGTGTTGAGAAGTTCAAGGGTCTGCTGTTCCAGATCGAGCGTGACTGTAACGCCATCGCCCAACTGACTCGTCGTGGCAAGGGTAACATCATCATCTGCTCCGCAGACGTTGCTTCCGCCCTGACCATGGCTGGTGTTCTGGATTACACCCCTGCTCTGAATGCTAACCTGAACGTCGATGACACTGGCAACCTGTTTGCTGGTACCATCAACGGCAAGCTGAAGGTCTACATCGATCCTTACTCTGCCAACGTTTCCGACACTCACTACTATGTCGTCGGTTATAAGGGTTCTAGCGCCTATGACGCTGGTCTGTTCTACTGCCCCTACGTTCCTCTTCAGATGGTTCGTAGCGTCACCTCCCAGACCTTCCAGCCTAACATCGGTTTCAAAACCCGTTATGGTCTGATCGCTAACCCCTTCGCTGAGGGTCCTTCCGGCCCCTATAACCGTGGCCTGGGTCGCCTGAGCGACAACAGCAACCGCTACTATCGTCGTGTTAAGATCGAGAACTTGATGTGATCGATCGGGTGTGTTATAATAATCACACCCCTTCAAACCGAACGACCCCGAGGGACCCTTAACAGGGTCCCTTTTTTTTATCTAAATAACTTTACCTTCCGTGTGAATGAAGTGTCAAGGGGAACTCTAGAGTTCCCCTTCTTCATCTAAGAATCAAATATGGCACAAGAAACTAACAACAGAACTCTACCACCTGAGTCATTCTTTACAGGCATCGAGAACAGGAACTTCCTGTCTCCTATTGGTTTCAAGTTGTCTGTTGATAAACTTCATGGTGTAGACTTCTTTTGTCAGTCTGCTTCAGTTCCTGCCATCTCTATGGGTTCCGCAGACACAGGGACCAGACTGAATAAAATCAGGCACCCTGGAGATGAACTAAACTACGAAGACCTCTTCATTCGTTTCTTGGTAGATGAGAACATGAAGAACTGGTATCAGGTGCATGATTGGATGAGAGAAATCACCACACCTGTTTCCACAAGAGAGTTTACTTTCAGTAGAGGGACATATAGAAGTGCTCAACTTGACCCCTTAGATATAACTCAGAGAGCTAAGAATGGTAACGGCACCAAGATGAGAGGTGAGTGGACTAACCAATGGAAGTCAGATGTGTCTCTGTTTATTCTCTCCAGTAACTACAGACCCGTTGCTGAGTTTGTCTTCCGTGATGCCTTCCCTATCACACTGACAACACTTAACTTCGACGCCTCTGTGTCTGACATTAGTTACTTTACAGCAGAGGTCACTCTCAGATATAATTACTTTGATTACTTCATCTATCCAGCAGCAGAAGCTACTGACGCATCGATGAAAACAAGTTATCAAAGAACATCAATGGGTAACGAACTACTGAGTAAATAATGGATCTAGAGACTATCCAAAAAATGTGGGAGAAGGATAGTAAGATTGATGATGTTATGTTGGACGAGAGTTCATTGCGAATCCCACAACTTCATCATAAGTACCTCACTCTTCATAATGAATATTCCCTTCTCATCAAGAAGGCAAAGCAACAACTGAGAACAATGCAACACAAGAAGTGGTTGTATTATTCTGGGAAAGAAGTACCTGAAGATGCAGAACCATTTCCTTATAAGGTAATGAAGTCTGATGTACAAAACTGGATTAATGTGGATGAAGACATTATGAAAGTCGAGATGAAGATTGATTACTATGAGGTAGTATTAAATACTCTTAGTGATATTCTAAAACAAGTTCATCAGATGACTTATCACATCAAACAGTGTATCGAATGGAGGAGATTTGTCAATGGTGTCTAACTTATTTGTACTTGCTTTCATTGCCCTACTTACTTCTACATTACATTTAACATGGCCTACAAAGACGGCGAAGTTTTCACAACGTACTGTGACAAATCCTACGACCAAAACCACTACAGAATAATTTGGAAGGATGGAAGTACCACAGACTATGATAATTATGAAATTATGAGGTACGTGTGGTATCAATACAAGGATAAGGCAGAGAGGGTTATGATTATCGACCCCAAGAAGACAAAAACCAGGGGTGGAAAGGGTTTCTAAATAACACAGGTGACGACTAACTTATGGTTGACTGTGTTATTGCAAAGAAGAACGAAATAGAAATAACCCTTGAATGTGAGCAACATATCCTGATGGAATTGCAGGAGGCATTCTCTTTTGATGTAGAGGGTGCCTCCTTTTCGCCTGCTTACAGAAAGAAGTACTGGGACGGCAAAATTCGGATCCTCAGTGCACACACCAAGACACTCCCTGCTGGTCTAACATATCAACTCTGCAAGTGGTTAGACAGACACGGATACACTTGGGAGTTTGAGAACAATAAGTTCTATGGGACACCCTATGAAGTAGATGAGAGGATCTTCTATGAGGGTGTGGAGCTGTTTATGGAGAAGATATCTTCAGTGAAACCAAGGGCCTATCAGGTGGAGACAGTGTTTCATGCACTGAAAGAATATAGAAAGACTATCTTGTCTCCTACTGGGTCGGGTAAGTCTCTGATGATTTATGCCATTGCTCGTTATGTCAAGTCCATTGGTGAGAGAACTATTATTGTGGTTCCTTCCAAGGGTTTGGTAGAACAGATGTATAAGGACTTCCTGGACTATGGTTGGGGTGAAGAAAACCTTCATAAGATTTACCAGGGTCACTCTATTGACACCAAGGCTCCAGTCACCATCACCACCTGGCAGTCTGTGTATGGACTGGAGAAGAAGTGGTTTAGACAGTTTGACTGTGTGATAGGTGATGAGTGCCACAACTTCAAAGCGAAGTGTCTGGGTGGCATTATGAAGAAGTTACCAGATGCTAAGCGCAGGGTAGGTTTCACAGGCACATTGGATGGAAAGAATGTCCATAAACTTATTCTGGAAGGACACTTTGGTCCTGTCTATAAGACAACCACATCCAGTGATCTGATGGAGAAGGGTTTCCTTGCTAAGTTGATGGTGGAAGTTATTCAACTCAAACACCCAGCAGAGAAGTTCAATAACTACAATGAAGAGATTGAATTCATCGGTAATCTCTGTCAGAGGAATAAGTTTGTCTGTAATCTGGCAAACTCATTGGAAGGTAATGTCCTTGTTCTTTTTACAAGAGTGGAAGGTCACGGCATTCCAATGTATGAGATGATGAATAACCTAACCACAAGACCCGTACACCTTATCTACGGAGACACAGATGTTAAAATCAGGGAAGAGGTCAGACAGATCTCGGAACAGAGCAACAACAACATTATTTTTGGCTCTTATGGCACCATGTCTACCGGTGTTAACATTAGGAATCTTCACCATGTTATCTTTGCCTCACCTTCCAAGTCGAGGATCAGGGTCCTCCAGTCGATAGGTAGAGGACTGAGGAAAGCAAAGGGCAAGGATAAGGCAATGCTTTATGACATTGCTGATGACTTCAGACAAGAACATGGGAAGAATAACTTCACACTCAATCACTTGGCTGAAAGAATTAAGTATTATGTGGAGGAAGACTTCGAATACAGGGTCACCACGTTACCACTAAATAACAAAGTAGGATTATTTGATAACACTTATGTTTGAGCCCTTTCACGCCACAATCAAAATGATTACAGGTGAGGAAGTTCTTGCTCGTGTACTACCTACCGAAGAAAATGGGACTGATTTTTTTGTACTAAACGATCCAATCATCATAGACGAAGAAATCCATATCAATCATGAGAAAGGAGTTGCCGTTTCTGGAATGATTCCAAAAAAGTGGATGATGTTTGCCAGTGACGATACAACTCTTGTAAACAAAACTCATGTTGTTTCTATGTCTGAATTGGACAAGTTTGGAGTTGATTTTTATAAAAGAGCTCTAGTAGCAGCAAAGGCTGCTAGTCCAGTGAAACGTAGAGTAGAGAGCAAGGACACAGCTAGTTATATTGGAGTTATTGATAAGTTTAGAAAGGACCTAGAAGACTTGTATAAGGACTCTCAAGACCTTCCTAATAACTAGTCTATACTAATCTTTTCGTTAGCACTACAAGTATAACACTATTTCCCAGGTGTGTTAAGTTAACCACTTGGGATATTTTTATTATAATAATGTCAGAATACAACATCTTATGAATGCAGTTAAACCAAAGAGAAAGAAGAACAACTTCATAGACAACAAAGAGTTCTATGCAGCAATGGTTGAGTATAGAAAGAAGGTTGACATTGCTAAAGAAAATGGCGACCCCAAACCTATCATCCCCAGATACATTGGTAAGTGTTTCCTGGACATTGCGGAACACCTGTCCATGAGACCCAACTTCTCCAACTACATTTACAGACAAGACATGGTAATGGACGCAGTGGAGAACTGTGTTGTCTATTGTTATAACTTTGACCCAAACAAATCCAAGAACCCATTCTCCTATTTCACACAGGTCTGTTGGTATGCCTTCATCAGAAGGATTGGTAAAGAGAAGAGACAGATTGACATCTGTGATAAGATTATCTCCAAGTCTGGCTTTGAAGAGTTCTTTACTGGAGACCAGATGGGCACCAGTTCTGAGTTTAACTCTATCAAAGATGCAGTGGACCAAAAGAGACAGGGCAGATAAATAATCAAAAAGACTATGGACCCCCTTAAGGAACTTTGGTCATTGTATGAGACAGTGATGGAGAAGCCACCTCTACAAGATGAGCCTTCTCCAACAGTTGATACTCCAGAAGACCAAGACTATGAGCATCCTGTTGCCCAAGAGAGACGTAAGGTAGACATGGCTCGTGCTGCTGGTATGGAACCAGAACAAGCCCATGAGACAGTTTATGGTGAGGTAGACACTGGTGATGCCGACTCCAAAGCACAACTGGCTGCCACTCTTGCGAGGGTCCAGAATGATGGTGGTAAGAAAGGTATTAAGATAGAAAAGGATAAAGAGTTTAAGTCACTCTTGGCTCAGGATGATGAGCTGGAACAGAAGGATGCCGTCACACCAGACGACATGAGAACCCCACAACAGAAAGAAGTTCCTAATGCTCTCCAACAGCCTAATGGTATGGAGAATACAGTTGGAGAACAGGTTGAAATTTTGGATGTTTGGGACTATAATGATGATGTAGCGTATTTGCAAAAGTATGGCAGGGCCTAAGATTGCCCTTATCACAGACACCCACTTTGGTGTTCGTAAGGGCAATCAAATTTTCCATGATTATTTCAAGAGGTTTTATGAAGACACCTTCTTTCCCACACTGGATTCTCGGTCTATTGATACCGTGGTGCATCTTGGCGATTGCTTTGACGTCAGGAAGGGTATTGACTATTGGTCACTGAATTGGGCTAAGGAGAACTTCTTCAATCCCCTAAGAGATAGGGGTATCAAACTGCACTTGATTGTGGGTAACCATGACATCTTTTATAAGGAGACGCTCTCCATCAATTCACCAGTACTTAACCTGGCAGAATATGACAACATCTCAATCTACTCCGAGCCAGAGACAGTGGCCATCAAAGGCACCAATGTTTTCATGGTTCCGTGGATCTGCACTGGGAATGCTGAACGATTCGTTGAAGAGTTGGATGCCTCATCTGCCAGTGTATCCATGGGACACCTAGAACTGGCTGGATTTTACGCCAATAAGGATTATCAATGCCAACACGGCACAGATGCGAAGATATTCAGCAAGTTCGACAGGGTGTTTTCTGGACACTTTCACAAGAAGAACTCGTCTGGTAATGTTACTTATCTAGGTAACCCTTATCAACTCTACTGGAATGATGAGGGTGAGACCAGAGGTTTCCACATCTTTGATCTTGAAACTTATGACCTGGAGTTTATTGCAAACCCCAACACTATGTCTCATAAGGTCTACTATGATGAGACCAAGAAGAAACTCTTCAACCCAACCAAGTATAAGAAGAGTTATGTTAAGTTGATTGTGGATGGTAAGTCAACTCCAGCCAGACTCAACAGAGTTGTTGACAGTCTTTATGATGTTGACATTCACGATCTTAAAATCATCGAGAACAGAGA
>MAAA01014466.1_pt1 | contig 9985 bp, 9 predicted proteins | sample 1115971 | NCBI WGS metagenome assembly MAAA01 (sample SAMN04961123, study PRJNA320927) | seawater metagenome | isolation source: sample BD02T6 sea water enriched with oil for 6 days | place: USA:Gulf of Mexico | collected 2013-07-27 | reverse complement strand
TTGAGGCAAAAAAAAACCTGCTAAAAAGCAGGTTTTTTTGTTGTAAGCCAAGCTTACTAATTTAATGGTACCAGTGGGCGGACTCGAACCGCCACGCCTCGCGGCAACGGATTTTGAATAAAACGTGTCTATATTTTAACCTAGTAAGCATGGTATCTGCAGATGATATCAGATGCCTGTATACTATCAGTATACTTTGAATTCGTTTTTACTGGAAAATATACCGCGTGAATAATAAGGGTCAATCTGTCCAAATAATGGACAATGTCAGGCTGTATAAGCAGGTTAGAAGCCCCTATTGGTGGGTTAGTGTGCTTTTTGATGGGAAGCAGAAGCGTTTATCTACCAAAGTTAGGGTTGGTGATGATCCAGAGGGAAGCGGTGCCGCGCGAAATAAGGCGGTTGAAATAGCGACGGAGCTCAAATTTAAAGTTGAGCATGGCATCGACATAAGCGGGATGCCTACTTTTAGTGCTTTGTGTGATGACGTCGTTAAAAGCCTGGATGCTAGGTATGTACAAAAAGGTGTCTACAAAGACTACAAGAGCGTCATCGAGAATTATCTGAAGCCGTACTTCAAGCGGGCTTCAATAACGAGTGTTGGCAGGCATGAGGTCCATAAGTTCTATTTGTGGCGGGAGGGTGAAACTGGGGCCCAGATCTCCCTTACCCAAAAGCGAGTCACCAATAAAGCGTTTAGTATGGTTTTTGACTTGGCATGTGAACTTGGCCATATCAAGCAACATGATATCCCTAAGCTACCAACTATTGGTGTTAGAGCTACCGAATCCAAAGACCACTTTACCAGTGATGAATTAACCCTAGTATTGGGTGGCTTCGATACCTTTATTGATGATTCCAAAAACTATAAGACTAGAGAGATTCGTAACCTACTCAAATATTATGCTCACTTCTTGTCAGGTACTGGTGCCAGACCGGGTGAGGAGGTGGTTAACCTAAAATATGGAGATATACAGCTTGAGACATTGAAAGGTAAGCGGGCTTGGACTGCAAATATTACTAAGGGGAAGGTCTCGGATCGCAAAGGGGCGCGTAAAATAATTCTATCCGATAGAGCTGTAGATGCACTTAACTGTGTGGTTTCTTATTGTGACTTGTATAAAAATATGACGCTCAAACAAGTTATCGAAAAATACCCAAGCCAATTAATTTTTCTGGCTAGCTACCGAGATTCGTCACCTGAGTTTGGTAAGCCATTTGAACAATATATGGCTTACTTAAAATTTGAGGGTAAAAAGCATACGCTTTACTCTCTTAGGCACACGTATATTACCCATACCTTGTTGTTAGGTAAAATGCCCAGAAGAGCCATTGCAAAGCAGTGCGGTACTAGCGAAGACATGATTGAGAAGTACTATGATCATGTGATGCCATCGGACTATGCGGAAGAGCTTAAGCAGGCGGATAATATGCCGAGTTTAACAGGCAGTCTTGAGTATTGGATGACTGAAGAAAATTAATATGGAAAGACGTGGGCAGTATTCAAAACAATATCAGGTACTTACCAAGTAAGGTATGTCATGAAACAAAAAGCCCGCGATTGTGCCCTTCTACATCACGGTGACCAACAGTACGGCCATCAGCCATACGTAGCCCACTTAGACGCTGTGGCGGCCCTTCTAGAGGCTTATGGTGATGTCGCTGTAGTCATCGCGTACCTTCACGACGTAGTGGAAGACACGGACGTTACAATGACAGACGTCGAAGTTGAGTTTGGAAATTTTGTGGCTAGTTGTGTTGCCATATTGACTGATGAGCCCGGTGTTGACCGTAAAGAACGCAAGTCCGGGACCTATGCAAAGATGGCAGGCGTTAGTGGTGGACTGGAATTGGCATTGGTGGTGAAAGCTGCCGACCGTTTGGCTAATGTACGTGCCTGTGTTGCCGATAAGAATGTGCGGCTGTTGGGTGTCTATAGGTCCGAACATGAAGTGTTTAGGCGGTCCGTATACCGTGAAGGGTTGTGTGATGAGTTGTGGGGTGAGTTGGATAGTCTCATCAAGCCAAATTGATATCGCTGAAGGACGGGGAGTAGGCGGTTATTTTTTCTTGACTGTAGGGTGTAGATACCTATTTTCGAATTCGAAAATAGGTATCGATTTACACTAGATGGTCTCAGCTTAGAGGCTGGACAAGGTCTCAATTGTGACGCCGTTTGCCATTATCACCTTCTCGACAAATACATTATTAGATGTTTTTCCATCGGGTATATTGTGAAGGGCCATATCTTTCGTTATGAAGCGATTAATATCAAAAGACCACGTAAAGTTCAAATCATTACCAACTGGGATGTCGGTAGCAGATAGGTCAAGAGTTCTAATTATTTTATCCGACTTGTCTAAAAGCTCGACGGAAAGCACTAATTTTGAAATTTCCTCACCGGTCAGGTTGTTTAGGTTGATATTGATATCTACCTTGTTTTTCCAGTTGGTGACTGCAACAGACTTTTTGTTAATGGAATTAAAGCCGATCGTGCTATCGAGCTGGGCCCAAATTGGTGTGTTAAGCTCATCCAGTCGAGTCTCTTTAAGTTCTTTGTTCTTTTTGATCATCTCAGCTAGGTTGGACAATTCAACGGCCTGCCAATAACCGCCCATCTTTCGAAGCTTGATTTCTAAGTTGACTGGGCTCTGTAGCTTCTCATCGAAACGTTCAAGACCTAGGTAGGCTATCTTACCTTCGGTCTTCAAATATTTTTTGTTGATTGCTCCATCGACAAAGAAACCGTCCACTGCCTCAAGGGATTTTTCATGTTTTGATTTTTGTTCTGTAGAGGATGGTCGCGCACCCTCTACTGCAAGCTCTATTTTATTTTTTGCAAACGAGATAATTGTAGGTTTAATCATGGCCATCATGCCTGTAGCCAGTTTCCCGCCAAATCCACCTTGAGGTGTATCTTCAAGAGAGTCCGCCAGCAGTGCATCAACGCCACGGCCAACAATCGCATCGACATCGACGTGTTTATTGAAAAGAGCTAAGTCATGGTCTTCAAAAGCAGTTTGTATCTGAGTTAGGCTGTATTCAGGTGTAGTGGTCCAATATTTATAGCCACCTGCTGCGACTATAACGCTAGCAGCAACTGCCGCGATAATTAATTTTTGAGCTTTCATTTAACGTCCTGTTATTTTGATTCTAAAAAGTATCGGTTGGTAGTTCTCAATAGCATATACGATCGTTCTAAGTTTGTGGAATAAATATTGGTTGTAGGTAGGTTGGCATTGGAATTCTCAATGGCCCTGGTTGTGTTAAGCCTATGACCTACATGGGGTTCAAGGCTTGTATTCAAGCTCAGTCATCTTATCCGTTAACCTATCAACCAGTCGTTCAATAAAACTTTCAACAACTTCATGCCGTGTAGTCCCAAGGCATTTACAAATCGCATCAAACTGGGCGATTAGGTTTTCATTTTCAAATCTGTAATAGGTTTTTTTGGCCATGATGTGGTCTCCGCCTTACCGTTCCGTTGATTCAATGTTGACTGTTAATGTCTTAAAGCCAATCTGGTGCGCATACTTTTTGGCTTCATTCACAGACTGGAAAACGCGACAGTTTCCACGCTGTGAGACCAGCCATTCGATACCGTCTTTAACCATGAAATACATTCGGTAACAGAGCCTGCCGTAATTCGGAATTGGCTCAATTGTGGCGGTTAGTATCCGGCCTTCTTGGTAGTTGCGTTTGCATTCGTTGTGTCTAATGTCGGATTACCCTGTGTTATGTCTGTTTGTTTGCACTGGTATTTAGTGTGTGAATCGGTGGTGGTGGGCACTGAAATCCCCGATCACTAAATACGTATGAAGCCAATACAAAGCGTATTGGCATTTACGTTAGGATTAACACATGGAACAAATTAAAAATTTACAAGTCGCACTACCCAAAGTCATGAAGGCCAAAGACATGGTCTACGACTTGATGGAATACGCTGACAGCGTCAAACTCGATGAAATGAATGAATACATAAAGGATGTTGGTGACGCGTTCTGGGATTTGTGCCACATCGAATCGAGCATAAGACTTGAAATTGATCGGCCACTGATTGAAGCGTACATGGAAAAGCATGGGTGCACTGAGTCTCGGGCAAGATTGTTTTACCGTGGCGACTGTAAAAGACTAAGAGATTAGATGGGGTTGGTTGTGCGGGGTCCAATGTGGGCCCGCACGCAGGGTGTTGTGGGTGGCCGAGGGTTAGAAACCGTTGGCTACCCAATTATGTTCGCCATGCAATATTGAATAGTAAACGTGATTACCTACAACTGGCTCGTACCCATTCCAGACATTCATCAGGCTTGCAGCATACTGCACTGTGGCCCTTCGAACCGACCATTCAGCGCTTTAAGCAATAGTCTATTATTTCGTTGAACCCCACCTCTTCACGAGCCAGCTTCTCCTCCAATCCGTTCAGGTGTGCGACGCTGGGTAATTCATCAGTTCCCGATATTTCAACCGAGAATTCGTCTTTGTAACCTTTACCAACCTTCGAGAGCTCACCGCTGAGCTGGTTCAAAATGTCGTCTCTTAGCAAGAGTTGGTTTCGTCGGAAGCGGATCAGTCGGTGACAATCGAAGAAGTCTGAACGCTTTGACGAGTCATATTTTCTACCGTTCCAGCCGGTACTTCGCGTGGCAATGTGCAAAGCGTGCTCTTGCGTATCTCTCCACACACGGAAATCGAAATGGTTGGTCGGATTCGGGTTCTCGTGCGTGGACCGAGGGTGGAAATTTGTTGCCCCAAATTGGTGTTTATCAAGGACAGCAAAAGTTCTGTTCTGTGCGGATAGCATGCGTTTGATTGATGTAGGCATATCGAAGCGCATTACTTTGGCTGTATCCAAGATACGTATTTCTCTCGGAAGTTCCTCGTCATCTCGATCCCAGTGGCTTTCCCTGCGTTTCGGCACCCACTGAATGTGCGTACCAAAGAGGCGCATAACGCCGCCTGAGCTGAACGAAGCTACGTGGATTTCTTCCTGCTCTGTATTGTCGTGAAGGAAATAGTACGCTCTTCCGAACCAAATTAGTGACTGAGCTATTTTCTCCACCAACTCACGTATATTTTCGTCAACAGGATGTGGTGCGTATCTCGTCTTAACGTTGCCAAGTAGTCTTTGCATGAGTTCGTCGTCATTCGACACGACCTCGAATAGATTACCGCTTCGGCGGTTCATCGAGTGGAACAATCTCGAAAAATCTTCATCAAACATTCGGCGATTGAAGCCAGGCTTCTGCCGTTCGTTCTTGACGAAGAGGCTATCAACTAACCCAATTTTCTCATCGCTAAAGTGATGTTGGTACGAAGGCTCAGCCCTAAAAATCTTCATGCTGTACCTCTTTGTCGTCTTCACGTAACTGGCGAGCAAGAGCGGTGATGTGGTGGTCGATCTTGAAGTCAATTGGATCGAGTTTCGGCACAACATGTGTTGCAAAAAACAGATGAGACGCATCAGAATATGAGCTTAGAAACTCCCTCACGATTTCATTTGGATGCTGCTTCCCTCGCCCCATACTCATTTTATCATCAAATCCATCCTGTCTCGCGCGATGTTCGAACGACATTTTCCAGTTAATCCGGATTAGACCACGCGGCGACGCGCTCATGCTAAGGCTGTGCGGGTTTGAGAAGAGCACCATTCGTTTTAGGTATTGTTGCTTGTCGGTAGCGTGCTCAATCCAAATATCGAATTTGGCAAGAGCGCTCTCCGACAACTTCTCATTGTCGAAGTATGCCCCGTAGAGGATGGCAAAGCCTAAGACTGACGCCAAGTCATTGATCACAGTTGAAATAAGGTGAAGTCTGAATTCATCGTTAACGTCGAGTGAAGGGTCCGTGAACTTCGAATCTGCCGCCAGAAACGCAAGGGTAAGGAACATCGGGAGAACCCTGTTCAGCATACTTTCATCGTTATGTTCAAGCGCGCTGATGCATGCTTCGGCCAGTTCGAAGTAGATTTGCCCAAAATGATCCGGAAGTTCGTTGTTGTGTTTTGATTCGAAGATATGTCCGACCATAGCTCCACTGCCCAGTATAGCAATTGCATCATTTCGCGCCGTAGCAAGCTGTTTGGTCATCTCAGCGGTATCGATCTCACTCAGTGTGTACTGCTCTTCATTGTAATGCATATACTCCTGATACCGGTCCACGAGCTGGGCGAGTTCGTCAAACCATTGCGGCAGTTTCCAATGGCTATGTAAGCTCCCTAGGACAACCTGTGTTGCAGCCTCTGACATTTTCAGTTTTGTCAGTGAGGCCACAAAATCTGGAACCATATTTTGGTAAAAGTCGCATACCGCAGGAAGGATTTTTGCGTAGTGCTGCAACAGCTTTTGGACCGCCAACTGTTGAACGTATTTTGGCTTGGATAGGCGCTGCCCCTCGAACTCTCGCTCAAACTCAATGCGTTCAACGATGTAGGCGAGTTCCACCTGCAAAAAAGCGGGTAGACGGTGCAACGACTTCTCGCTCCACTCGTCTGCTTCAAAAAACTGCTTTAGCTCTTTCTCAAAGGTCATCATTCGGCGTAGAGTTTCTAAGCAGAGATTGCTCCCCAGCGCAGCCCATGTGTCTGCTATGCCAATTTTTTTCATCGGTGTTTCATCATCATCTATCACGTCCGATGAGGCGAAAGCCTGTTCAATTACCTCCTTGAACTTTTTGATCTCCTGCATGCCGACGTCGAACTGAAACCGTACGGCATACGCTGAAATTCGGGTCGAGAAGCGGCTGATAAGTTTCAACGCTAGATCGAAGTCACCGACTTGAAATGCGAGCTCAATATGGCCTGCCAATCCGTCCACGATTTCGTTTTCAAACCATTGATGATCTGGCTTTTCTTCAACCAGCATTTGCTGGCTGCTCTGCTGCAGCGCCATTGACGTCACATTGTCACCAGCTAAAAACCATTGCTTGTGCTTGGTTTTCCTCGGAAACCAATAGCTTTCTTGGTCGATTGTGTGTTTTTTCTGAAGATAGTGCATCAGCAAGGCCGTATAGTCATCGCTCAGCTCAGGCAGATTGTCTTCCAGCCCCTCCTTGTCCGCTTTGACACGACCATCAATATAGGAGAGTTGCTCAAGGGCCTGTCGCGACGCCCTCGAGTGATGGTTGGATAAAGAAATTGAATTCCGAGGGTTTGCTGCGCCTTCAATGTGGCGAGCAATGCTGGGGAGTATCTCACTACGAACCAGCAGATTGAGGTCAAAGAAATTGAACAGCCTTTGGCCCAATGGAAACAATGCCAAAACGCTCAACAAAGTCAAAATCGTACCGGCGGCATAAACGAAGAGGCCGGGTTCGAACCCAAACAAAGGCAAGGCGGTTGCTACTAAACAGAAAATCGCTGCAAGCACCAAGACCCGAGAATACAGGCTGCCTACCTGTTCGTTGATAAGCATTTGGATGATATCCTGGCGAAGCCTCGTGTAACCGGCGCTCAGTATAATGCCAATTGTAGCGAAATAGATCGAGAATATCGCAGTGAGCAACTGGGCGTACAATCTGAGCTGCTCGATGTTAAAATCTTTGTCATCAGCACTGAGTGGTGGTGGCCAAGACAGGTTGCTTCCGGCATAACCCTCAACGAAATTTAGTGCTACCAAAACCAAAACGACACCAAAAAGGCTTTTCACTCCTATCCATGCGATAGAGCCTAAAATGCGGCCGTTTTCCTTTGCTTTGTTAGCTGAGGTGCCCCTCTTGTACGCGCTGATCTCGAAGAAAGAACCAATCTTTCCTAGCCATGTTCGGGACTTCCAAAACCAAGGCTTGGAACTAAACCATATTTTCAGGCGCTCAATCAAAATGTGCTCACTCTCAATGCTTACTGTTCACATATAGTTGGGTCCTATTCCAATTTCGAAATTGTGGAACCAGGATAGTGCTGTGAGTATTGCAGAATCTTTAATCGTTCGGAAGCCATTATGCTTCAAACCTTCAAACCTTCAAACCTTCAAACCTTCAAACCTTCAAACCTTCAAACCTTCAAACCTTCAAGCGACGGCACGACTTCTGAATGACTGCCTAAAGCTTACTCGGCTGCTACATTGGACCCGCAGTGGACTTCCTTCATTGGCCGATAGCAGCACCGCCCTAGTGCTGTTTTGGTTCTATATTAACTGTCACGGTTTTGAAACCGATGTTCCTGGCATATCTCAAGGTCTCGCGAATCGTTTGAAACACGCGACAGTTCCCACGCTGTGAAACCAGCCATTCAATGCCATTAATGCCCATAAAATACATTCGATAACAAAGCCTGTCGTAGTTTGGGATTGTGGCGGCTCGTATGCGGCCTTCTTGATAGTTGCGTTTACATTCGTTGTGTCTGATGTCGGATTCCCCTGTGTTATGTCTGTTTGTTTACGCTGGTATTTAGTGTGCACATCGGTGGTGGGGGGGGGCACTGAAATCCCCGATCGCTAAATACGTATGAAGTCAGTGCAAAATGTATTGGCATACCAGAATATATAACGCGTACAACAGATGACACAATTTGAAAAATTACAAGCCGCATTACCCGGCATTATGAAGGCGAGAGATATGGTGTTTGACCTGATCGACTACGCTGACAATATGAATAGCGATAAAAGTGATAAGTTTTGCCATCACGTGAGCGATGCGTATTGGGCTATTTGCCATATTGAATCAAGCATAATAAATGAAATTGATAGGTCGCAAATTGAGGCATATATGGAAAAGCATGGCTGCACAGAGTCAATGGCAAAAATATTTTATCGGGGTGAAAGGTTGAGTGAAATGAAGGGCTAGATTGATCAGAGAGTCTTGGTCTATAGTCGAACATAGACAGGGTACTGGCATGGTCCCCCGGAATCCCATGATGATCTCCGGGGGTGTACAAGCTTGATGGCGTGGTTTAGGTTAGGCAGTAAGCCCTGTTGCGCCAAGTGCGATAATTTTGTATTAAATTGTGTCCGAAGCGAACTTCAAAAAATTTGGACATAGCTTTGGACGACGCACTTCATTCACTTGTTATGAAATATCATTCCTTTCTTAACACATTTGTAATAGTGGCAGCGACAAATGATAGGGCGAACGCTAAAATACCATTTTCCGGTCCTAACAATGCCGCTAGGGAAATTCCACCCAGAACCCAAATCAGGATGAATATTGTTTGTTTGTCTTTTGTCAAAATCCCTCTCCCAGCATCCGAAACCTACTTTGTGGCAGCGTCAACATCTGACACCCCCGGTAAGTCCTCTCAACTAAACGCAACGTCACCGACTAAATTTCGCATAACAGCGAAATACATTGTCCTTACAAGGTTTGCTACCTTACAAACATAAATAACCGGATGGTCCAGTAATGACTGTTCTAATTTGTTATTTAACTAACTTATTCTGCACGACTCTTTGGAAGGCTTCCAGTGAAAATGTACATTTATGGTTCAAAAATTCCCGCCCCCTACGATTCGTGAGTCAGATTTGAATGAATCGTTTTTCACTTTAACCAAATACAATATCTACAGGGACTGCGGGTACGGTTCGTATTTTCCGAATTCTACACCGAGGAGTTTAACGGTAAGGCATGGCGTACTTTCATTTCGATAGGATTCTAAAATATCCTGGATAAGCTCTCATTACATGCGATTAAATCCACACTCACATGGGCCTGCCCGTGCGATAAACCCATATCCTGCTCATACCACTATCACATACGTTGTGAACCAGTTTTGATAGTGTGTTATCATAGGGTCTAAGAGGCTATTGATACAAGGATTGATGAATATGATTGTTGGTTACGCAAGAACATCCACTGTTGATCAAGAAGCTGGTTTTGAATCCCAGTTAAGGGATTTGAAAGGCGCTGGTTGTGAAGACATTTTCAGTGAACAAATCTCATCGGTTGCTAAACGGCCCAAGTTGGAAGAAGCCATCAAATACGTTCGTAAGGGCGACACATTGGTTGTGACTAAGCTTGACCGTCTTGCACGTTCTGTAAAAGACCTTAATGACAT
>MAAA01014465.1_pt1 | contig 9986 bp, 10 predicted proteins | sample 1115971 | NCBI WGS metagenome assembly MAAA01 (sample SAMN04961123, study PRJNA320927) | seawater metagenome | isolation source: sample BD02T6 sea water enriched with oil for 6 days | place: USA:Gulf of Mexico | collected 2013-07-27 | reverse complement strand
TTAATGCCTTTGGCCGCTTCGCGGGCAAACGCTTCAAGTGTTTCTTTTTTCATAGCTGCCTATCCTTAGCCATTGCTGGCTTTATGATAGGCAGTTACACAGAATTAGCTACACCCTCAATGTTGTCAGAAGTTCTTACGTCACTCAATTTAACATTTTCACTCACATATACATAATATGATAATTATCTAGTCTACTTTTGTTCATCCGTTAATGACTAGAGTTGCTAAATCACTATAAATAATAAAATTAAATGTATACATCAACATACAATAAAACAATATGCACTAATGATTAAATAAAGTTTACTTGAAATACTCATATGCTCCTCTATAAAACTTAGTTCCTTCCGTCGGGGGTGTATATTCTGACAGTGGCAATCCAAAACAGAGCTCTATTGACCAAACTAAGTCTAGATATCCTAACTTATGTCGAAACATTACTGTACTAGAGAATCTTGGATTAATTTCAAAAAGAATAGGTCCAGAATTAGTTAATCTTAGCTGGACATTAAAAGACCCAATGAGATTGAACGAATTTGCGACAGCATTAACGTATTCAGAAATGTCATTATTTACAACAACCTCTCCTTTGCCTGTAAGACCTCCGGCTAAAGACCTTTTAAATACTATTACCCTAGATATCTCTGGCTCAACCCTAAATACACAACATGTGTATTCCTGATCATCTGGCAATAGCTGCTCCTGCCAAATAAGCCCTGGCATGTCCATCAAGCCCGTATAATCGCCTATTACAAACAACTTTACATCTTTACTACCCTGACCTGATACTGGCTTCTGTATACAAGGGAAATCAACTGGTTGATGTTTCTCAGATTCAACGGTCCAGGGAACACGGATATTGAATCCCTTTAAATACTGAACTGTCTTTAATTTATTAAGCGAAACTTCAACAATATCATTATCCAGAATTAGAACAGGAACCCCATCTATCGAGCGATTAATTAGTTCCATTCTTGAAATTAATAAAATTTCGGCCTCGCTAGTAGGAATAAACAGATCTACTTTATTAATTTTAAAAAGGTTTATTATTTCCTTTATGTATTCAGGATCATTAGCTTTAGGAACCTGATTAAATTGATGAAAAATACATTCCCCAGCATGATCTAATAGTACATCACAACCAATAACGTTAGAAATCCCCTCAGAAATCAATATCCTGCCAATAGATATACCTATATCTCCTGCAGCACCACTCACCAAAACATTATAAACACAATCATTTATATTAGACATCTATCGATTTCGTCTCATTATTTCATGTAAATATGGATGCATGGGGTCTACTTTTTTAACCTCATCACATAAACCCTCACTATCAAACTCTACCCTTCGAAAAGTAACAGCTCCATTTACTGTATTAAGGATTGCATAACTAGCTAAAGATCCAATATCTCTCGGCTGCCCTACTGACCCAGGGTTTATAATAAGCGAACCCTTATGATTAAAGACGACGGGATAATGGGTATGCCCTAAAAAAATATGGTCATATTTTCTTTCAAACTTATCAATTCTTCCCGATATAGTATCTGGATAAATATATTCATCTATACTTTTATCACTACCATGATAAAGACCAATTTTTAATCCATCTAACTCTACTTCAAGACTTGAAGGTAAAGATCTCAGCCACAATATTTGCGCTTCACTTAATGTCTCGGTGCAAAATCTTAACCCATTACCGTAATTATTATGGTAGTCCAATGCAAGTTTTTCTGAGGAAAGTGACTCGAGAAATAACTCTTCATGATTACCTCGTATAACAAAGCAATCGGCGTCACCCATGAAGGTATCAATTACCTCACTAGGTTTATAGTAATAACCAATCATATCCCCTAACACAAATATTTTATGACAAGCTTGCCGCTTAATATCTTTCATGACTCCTGTCAAAGCAACAATATTTGAGTGAACATCCGCTAGAATAGCGATCTTCATTTTATTCACCATTTATTTATAGTTTATTAGGAGAACATAACACCCATTTAATTTTTACTAATTGAAAAAAAATCCACTAAACGCAATATACCCTTACCATCGATCAAAGCGCTAGCCCTTGATGATATTTCATAATAGGAAGATATCAATTTTTCAAGAGATTCACCAATTTTTGTGTTTTCAGGTTCGCCTATGTATTCTATTGCGGCACCAGACCTGATAACACTAGCAATAGCGAAACTTTGATTTTCCGCAGTTTTAATTAACAATGTAGGTATTCCCATTAAACACCTCTCCCACGTGGTAGCACCAGCCGCTCCTATAGCAATATCGACTCCAAACATTAACTTGGCCATATCCTTTACATCTAGTTGAAGGCTGCAGTCATAATCAACTTTTTTTATAACTGTTTTTATTACGTTAATGTATGCGCATTTACCACCCACGACTACAACTACACGGAGATTGTTTTTAATGGCAAATGAATCAATACCCTTCAATACCCGAGATGTATGGTTTAAAGGGTCCGTGCTTCCAAAGTTAATTAGTAACGTCCTAGGCGCCTTACAGCCCTGTCGCCGGGCCAGTGCTCGTGTCCTATACACTAAAAAATCAGGCCGCAATAAACAATACTTTTCACCCGTGAATAAAGTGCACATTGGAGACGTTAACTTCTCATAATCTTTATCACTACGGCCAACTGTCTGGTCAAGTAGGAATGAACTGATATGATTTCGGTTCGCCAAATCATCTATAACACCAACTTTATACCCCTTTTCGGATATAATCGCTTCCCATTTTTGATCAATCCCATAATGATCAACAACAACCCAATCTTGGTCAGTAAATTCTTGGGACTCAAGGTAGCGTACTGCTTCATTCGCATCATTCAGCCAATCGTTACCAAGCCAATGCTTATAATCACCGGAGTAATAATCCGGTATAAATTGCAAAGGTAGCAACTCATAATTGAATTTTTCCTCTGAAATTTTTTTTAACAGATGACCTTCATGATTACCCGTTAAAAAATAACAAGTTACACCTAGAGATAATTCGAGAGCTTTAGCCAGTGTTATACACCTTGCAAGATGCCCTCCACCAATTTTTTCTCCAGAATCAACTCGAAAACAAACTTTCAAAAAACACTCCTATATAACTATAATAATTAGCCATAAACTCACTCCGCCATATCGATTTGAAATGGTTCACCATATTTCAAATTCCGTTTTGCCTTCTTTCCAATAATTTCATGGTAATACTTAGGTTTAATTCCCATTGCTGGCCGAATAGACCTAACGTTGTATTTGGTCAATATTTCACCTTTTTTTACATCTTGAATTACATACAGTGACCGCCTGTGCATTAAAACACTCTGCTCTGAATCAGAAGGTCTAAAGGTCGGCAACCCTCTTGCTAAAAAAGCACGCTTTACATCCGCAACCAGCACTTCTAATTCTTCAGGCTCTATCGAAAAAGAACTATCAACGCCACCATCCGATCTGCGTAAAGTAACGTGCTTCTCAATTACACAAGCGCCAAAACCAACGGATAATGATGCAACAAATGTATTAAGCGTATGATCTGAAAGACCTATAGGCAACTTAAACCTCTTCTCTAATTCCCGGATAGTACTCAGATTTATGTCTTCTAATGGGGCAGGATAAGCACTCACGCAATGCAAAATAATAATATCAACCGCACCTGCATTAGTAGCTGCATCAATAGCTTCCTGTATCTCTTCTAATGTCGCCATCCCAGTAGAGATAATCATCGGCTTACCCGTTCTAGCAACTTGCTCAATCAAAGGTAGATCTACTATTTCTGGTGATGCAATTTTATAAGCGGGACAGTCTAATTGTTCTAAAAACTCTATCGCCGTTGGGTCAAACGGTGCCGAAAAAACAGTTATCCCTAGCTCCTTCGCCCTATTAAAAATAGTAGAATGCCACTCCCAAGGTGTATGAGCCTCTTCATATAGGTCATATGTATTCAAACCGTTCCAAATACCACCCTTAATAAAAAACTCAGGTGAATCGTGTTTAATTGTAATGGTATCTGGTCGATACGTTTGAAGTTTTACAGCGTCCGCTCCAGATAATTTTGCGGCTTCTAGTATTTTCAACGCGCGATTAATATCACCATTGTGATTACCAGACATTTCTGCAATAACATAAACTGGCTCTCCTGGTCCAATTAGGCGCCCATCAATTTCAACCTTTTTAATATTCATAATTTCCCTAATAAATATAAATTAGCCATGTGATTTTAATGTTATTATTAAAAATTAGAATTATAACAATTATTACAATATTTGAGATAGACTGAATAATAATGTCAATATAATATCATTAAAATATACAATCAAGGATTATGCCATGAGCAAACATTCACCAGATTCCCGTTTAAAACAACACCCTTTTGGCTTCCTCGAGGCTGTACAAAAACCGAGTAAGGAGGAACTAGAAAAATACTACGCTGACATGTATTACCAGAATGAATGCGGAAGTTATAAGCAAACATACAGTGAAGATGAAAAGAAATGCTTTAGAATTAAAACTGAACAAAAAGCAAGAATACTAGAAGACAATATCCAGTCTAACGGCCGTACATTACTTGACGTTGGATGTGGCGAAGGGTTTGACTTAGCATATTTTTGTGAGAAAGGCTGGGACGCTAAAGGGATTGACTTCAGCTCAGAAGGCGCCACTGCCATGAACCCAAGTATCTTAGATAGATTGACTACTGGCGATATATTTCAACTTCTTGAAGACCAAGCTAAAGAAGGTAATATGTATGATGTAATTTGGATAAAACATGTACTCGAGCATGTTTTAGATCCTGTGGAAGTTTTAAAAAATCTCAGGAAACTAGTAAAACCAGGAGGTATTCTAGTTGCAACAGTTCCAAATGATGCCTGCACTTACAATGAAGATCTATTTCAACGCGGTGATATCTCAAAACGGTTTTGGATAGCACTACCTGACCACCTTTCATATTTCAATCAAGAAACCTTAATTAAGACCTGCAATGAAACAGGCTGGAAGTGCTTAGATTGTATTACAGATGTTCCAATAAATTTCTTTCTATCCCATTCAGATTCTAACTATGTAGACAAACCAGAAACTGGGCCAAATGCTCACATAGCAAGATTAAAAGCAGAGTTGCTCATATCAAAATCTGGTGTTAACAAGGCGAATGACTATTTCCGAGCACAAGCCAATGTCGGACTGGGTCGATCATTAACCGCCTTTTTCAGCCCTAAAGGCGACAATTAAAATGAATATTTGTATTATACCAGCACGTGGAGGCTCCAAAAGAATACCTAAAAAAAATAGTAAATTATTCAACGGAATACCTATAATTTCATATGCTATTACAAACGCTCTCAACAGCCAGTGCTTTGATCGAGTAGTCGTATCAACAGATGATAAAGAAATTTCTGAAATAGCAAGGGGTGCAGGGGCTGAAACCCCATTCGTCAGACCGTCAGATATCTCTAATGATATAACTGGATTAGTAGAGGTCGTGCAACACTTTATCCAATGGCTACATGGGAAAGGCATTAAACCAACCAATATTTGTCTTATCTACGCTACAGCACCATTCTTAAGATCTAAAGACATTATTCAAGGCCTAGATGCTCTAGGTGACGCTGATTTTTCTATAGGGGTAACCTCTTATTCATCCCCAATTCAAAGGGCGATGAAAATTACCAAAGACGGTAAACTTAAAATGTTTGAACCTAACAATTACCTTACTCGCAGTCAAGATCTAGAAGAAGCATGGCACGATGCAGGACAATTTGTATGGGGTAAAACATCAGCATGGATTAGCGGCATCCCACCCCTTAATGGAAATACTAATCCAGTTGAACTATCTAGATATCGAGTAATTGATATAGATACAATGGAAGATTGGAACTATGCAGAGCTAATGCAAATAGCATTGTCCCAGAAACATTATTAAGAAACAGGACTAAAATTCTGCTTCTCGAGTAAGAACCAATTAGCGTCACCTTGAGGGCATATCGGCGCACGATGATAAGTAAACCCATAATCTAACAGCCTGAGGTCTAAGTATTTATCTAACATCTCACCTGCAAAATCTCTTTTATACAACTTCCCTGAATGCCCCCTATAATCCAATTCAACAGGCGTAGGATTATAATACTCCACCAAACAAATATACCTCTTACTGGCGCTATACAATTTTTCATAAACAGTATTCAAGTACTCTGGATTAATATGAATTAAAACTCCTTTTATTAATACAAAATCAAACTCCTCATCCAAATCCACCTCTAATATTGATTTATTAATTGGGGTAACAAAATCCATTTTCTCAAGTCGCTCTATGGCTTTTTTATTGATTTCGATAGCAGTAAAGTCTGTATTAGGAAGCAACGCCTTTAGAGCAACAAGGTTCAATCCAATATTAGAGCCAAATTCGATTAATGAATCCGCCTGATGAACACTATTTAAAATTTTATTAAATAATGACAAGTTACCAGAAATCAACTGACCAGTATCATTCCTATCAATATATTCATCACCAAACTCGCCAGCCCAAAACCCTTCCTGATTTGTTTTGAAATTTTCCATGAATGCAACTCATTAAGTAAATTGTAACGTTATTATTTATCTATACTAAGATAATCAAACCCAATTAGGTCAAACTCCTAATATTTATAAAATTAAAGCTCTATAGATAATTTATTCTGGAAGTTTATATCCAGCGCACCATTCAGGATCTACAGATCTTCTCGTACTCCTGGTAAACTCGTCTTTAGGGGGCGCACTATCTAGACCTAACAATCTTAGTCTTTTAATACTTAAACTATTGTATATATTAGCCGGTATGTTTTTTGAAAAATCAAATGAAGGCTTAATAAACCAACGTCCATAGGATATAATTACGCCCCATCTACTTGAGTTATCCATTTTCAAAGATGACCCATGCCATAAAGCACCATTAAAAATTGCTACACTGCCCTTCTTTCCTGTTAATTTCACCTCATTATCATACTTCTTTTTATTCTCTGCATACCCCTCAAATTGATGACTACCTGGAACTACTCGTGTCGATCCATTTACCTCTGTAAAGTCATCTAACATAATTAATGCTACTACTATCAAAGGAAACCCATTTCTACCGGGTAAATTACTATCAATATGAAGCTGCTGCTCATTAGAAAAAGGAGCCGGACATCTTGCTGACATGTTTAATATATTGACCGGCTCTGAATTTTCATAAGAGCCATCTTTCAATACAGCCTCCACTAAATTAAGGATATTGTAATTATCAAAAAGATCAAAGTATTTTATATCTTTATTGTGCAGGTTATATACAAACTTCTCACCGTATTTGTCATTTAACCCATGCTTTTTACTTGATGAATTTTTATAACCCTCAGAAAATTTTTTAAAGTCCCTATTTAACATTTTCACATATTGATCACAGGCACTACTACTTATTACATCTGGAATTACAACAAACCCATTAGTTATTAACTCACCTGATAACTCTTTCATTTATCAAAACCGATTATATTATCGTCTACATATTCATTCAAACTAGCACATACTTCCCTAACGATTTCTTTGGATAACTCGACATACAATGGAAGTGAAACTTGCTTTATATAAAACTCTTCACAACATCTTAACTTTGTGTAGTCCTTCAACTTACTATAATAGTCTTGTTTATATATAGGTATATAATGCTTCTGAAGATTAATATTTCTACTTTTAAAATACTTAAATATATCATTCAAATCATCCAAATTTTTGGATCCATCTATTAACACAGAGTATAAATGACAAGAAGATTTATTTTTATCATCACCTTTAACCGGAGTCACACCTTTTGTAATATTTCTAGAATACTCATACGACAAGTCATTCCTTCTATCTACAAAATAATCTAACTTTAAAAGCTGACTACTACCAAGCGCCGCCTGCATATCGGACATTCTATAATTATAACCCAATAAAATTTGACAATATTCCCACGGATAACCTGACTCTGACTTAATCACCCCATGACTTCTTAGTTTATTAATGCATTCAAAAAGATTATAATCATTTGTCGTTATCGCCCCCCCTTCACCTGTTGTAATGCTCTTTATAGCATGAAAACTCAATACTGTGATATCAGCATATTGACAGCAACCAATCTTTCTATTTTCATACTCCCCCCCCAAAGAGTGGCAGGCATCCTCTATAATTTTAAATTTATAAATTGTAGATAATATTTTTATTTCTTTAAGATCAGAGCAGTGCCCTGCATAATCAACAACAACAATCACATCAGGTAAATCACTCTTATCAGTAGCTTCTAATTTTTCTTTCAATTTTACAGAAGACATACAGCCTGAAAACAAATCAATATCTACAAAATAAACCTCTGCACCACAGTACAGCGCTGCATTAGAAGTTGCGATAAACGATATCGCTGAAGTCCATACGATAGATTTATTAGTAACCCCCAATGCCAGCATCGATAGGTGCAAGGCTGCTGTACCTGAAGACATTGCAGATACATATTCAACATTACAATAATTAGCTAGATTCAATTCAAATTTTGGAACTTCGCCGCCTTGGGTTAAAAAGTCAGATTCCAATACTCCAATTACAGCCTCAATATCATCTCTATCAATTCGTTGTTTATTATATTGAATCATGCATCAGCTTCTTCTAATAAGTTCATGGTTTCATCAACATCTAAAACCCAATCGTTTGTTCCAGAGTCATAGGAAAACCCCTGATTAACAGGTTTACCCTCTTCACCTAAATTATTCGAAGTATAATTTACTTCTCCATCGTAAAATGTAATTGACGGTGATATAACATAGTGATCATCAAATTCTAGCGTTCGATAGCTATCATCTTTTGGACACATTTTTTCATGTAATTTTTCGCCTGGTCGAATTCCAATTTCTTGCAACTCTATATCGGGTGAAATGGCTTTAGCCAGGTCGATCATGGCCACTGAAGGGATTTTAGGAACGAATATTTCTCCACCTTTCATTCGAGAAAAGTTCTTTATTACAAAATCAACCCCCTGCTGAAGGGTAATCCAAAAGCGAGTCATCTTTAAATCTGTTATAGGAAGCGAAGTGGCACCTTCAGCTATTAGTTTTCTAAAAAATGGGACCACTGATCCGCGGGACCCCACCACATTCCCATAACGTACCACAGAAAATCTTGGAATTTCTCCACCCACCATATTATTTGCGGCCACAAATAATTTATCCGAGCAAAGCTTAGTGGCACCATATAGATTGACCGGATTGGCCGCCTTATCTGTAGATAAAGCAATGACTTTCTTCACATTATTTTGAATAGCGGCGTGTATGACGTTTTCGGCGCCATTTATATTGGTTTTTATACATTCGGTCGGATTGTATTCGGCAGCAGGCACATGTTTCATGGCAGCGGCGTGAATAATGTAATCCACTCCATTACATGCTTGCATCAGGCGCTCTTTATCGCGTACATCTCCAATAAAGTAACGCATGGGTTCTTGATTAAAGACCTGCTGCATTTCATATTGCTTAAGTTCATCACGGGAAAATATGATGATTTTTTTGGGCTTGTAACGGGTCAACAGCGTTTGTGTGTATTGCTTACCAAAAGACCCTGTTCCGCCTGTAATGAGTATGGTTTGACCATCAAACATGATGGGCCTCCGCTATTTTCTCTAGGTGTCAATTTACTATCGACGATTTTTATTAATACTTAAGGAATGCAATAGACGAACCAAGTTTTTCTATGAATGGGTAAATGCTAGGTACTGGGGTTCTTGGGTATTCTAGTGAATAGGTGCTTCAACAGGTGTGGGCATGGATCTAGCGCTATATCGGCCACGGGGTGGCCTCGTACAGGGTACACTTTATCTATATGGTCTGTTGAAAAACACGTTTTTGCATTTTTTAGACCTGTTTATTCTATGCGAGATTTCTGGCACACAAGTATGGACTGTAAAATTGGCACTCGCATGACCCGTTCAACAAGCTCAGCTTGGATG
>MAAA01014464.1_pt1 | contig 9988 bp, 10 predicted proteins | sample 1115971 | NCBI WGS metagenome assembly MAAA01 (sample SAMN04961123, study PRJNA320927) | seawater metagenome | isolation source: sample BD02T6 sea water enriched with oil for 6 days | place: USA:Gulf of Mexico | collected 2013-07-27 | reverse complement strand
GGGTAAGCAATCCATACAAAAACACTTAGGACAAATACAAGTGAAACCACTTTTCTCATCATCGCGTGCATTTGCACTGTTTGATCGTCATAATTTTTTGCTGCACTGAGTTGCGGCAAAAAATAAACTGCTAAAGTTGTTGTTATTACTGACAGATAAGCATTAGAAAATCGACTTACTGCTTCAAATAATCCGGCATCATCAACTCCTGAGTAATTAACTATTACATTACGGACTGAAATAGCGACGACAGGAACAACTACTGCTGCTGTACCACTCATCATTGAATATTTAAAAAATTTAAAATATAACGATTTCTCAGCAATCAACCCTAAACGAAAATAAAATACTTTTTTCTTATACCCCCAAAACAAACAAAAAAACATAGAAAAAATTAAAGTGACTGGTATCAACAAAAAGAACTGACTTTGCGCTAGGTCTGGAGAGAAAAAAACCGAAATGACAAGAAAAACAACCCCTGCCGCCATTAATACATTCACAAAAGCCAGACGATTGAGACTCCCCATGCCATTCATGACAGGTTTAATCCAGTTTTGCAGTGCCAAAGGCAATATTACACATCCAATTAACACAACCAGATAATGATACTCACCCGAGAAAAAAATTTTGTCCGCTATATATTCAGAGTTTGAAATTACAATTAAGAAAGTAAAAAATGCGGATATAAGGACAATCTGTAAAGATGCAGTGAGGTATTTTTGTCGATTAGCAGCAGAATCACTATCTGACTCAGCTACATAACGAACAACTCCATTGTCGATTCCAGCAGTTGATAAATTTTGTAATAATCCCAACATATTAGAGTACTGCCCAAGAAGCGCCATCCCCCCTGGTCCGTATACAACTGCCACATACTTTGAGAGCAAAAATGTAGAACCAATAACGCACAGATTGCCAAGCAGAACTGGATTAAAAATACGCCCAGATTTAAGAAAACTTAAAAATTTTAAAATCAATGTTCTATTACTTCTTTATAGTATGCTTCTAACCTATTACTAACAGTTCCAATTTCAAATTTTTCCTTAAATAAAAGCTTCGCTTTTACTTTCTTTTCATTCATCTCGGAATCAGAAAAATTTGCGTATGTTTCCATCGCATTAGCCAAAGATGAGATGCCTCCAGCCTTAAGGACCTCTCCCGCTTCATATTCTTTTAACCACGGCACATCCGCACGTGTATTTGTTATTACTGGAGTTCCGCACGCCAAGGCCTCAATAGAAGCCAAAGCTGTCTCTTCATATATTTCAGGGGAAATAATATAAACATCGGCCGCACGGTAAGCATGCCATCGATCAGCACCGTACAGGGGGCCACATATCCTGATTCCAGCTTCAATCCCTAACTCTTTTGAGAGAGACCGAACTTCGCCCTCTACACCTTCATCATTACCCACTATAGCAAGGGTCAAGTTTTTATTGTCAGTATAAACCTTAGAAAAAGCCCTAACTAAAAATGGAACCCCTTTTGATGGATGTAAACGCCCCAAAAATAGGAATAGTTTATTTCCCTCAGGTATATCGTAGGTTGAAAGGAATTTGTCTTTTTCACTGGGACTGGGAGCCGGACACTCATTAGAATCAACAGCCAATGGAAGTAATTTTAATGATGAAGACTGACCTCCAAATTTTTTATACACAGACAATTCATTTTCAGTTTGTCCTAGAAGCAGCTTCGAATGCCTTATCAGTGGAAATATGAATAACTTATCATATATTAACTTTAATAAGCCTCCGCGACGCGGTAGCGAACCAAACGAACTTAAAGCAATAGGTATACCAAAATCTTTTGAAGCTTTTAATGCAACAATATTAACCAGGCTTCGAGACTGAGAGAGATGAATGATATCGATATTTTTTTGGTTCTTCTTAAAAAAAACATATAATTCCTGGTATGAGAAATCGAAATAGAAATACCGACGCCAGTCATTATACTTCCTGAAATAATTTACATTCAACCCCCTAGGAAAACCAGGCCAACATTGTTCAGATTTTGCTTTATTTGCATCAGGCGTCAACACAGTAATTTCGTGACCTAACAATGCTAATTGAACGGCATAATCATACATAATCCTTGGTGGGCCACCATCTTTCCAGTTTGGTGCATAACTTAGAGATAACTGCAATATTTTCATTGGTACTTATCCAATTCCATTCACTTTAATTAATCTGCTACGCCCAACCAGCCCCAAGCCTACTCCAAGCGTACTCCAAAACATTGGATCATAAAATATAGCGCCCGATGTCATTGAACCAACAAATGCTTGCACATACAAAATAAACAACCACTTCCCAAGTTCATACCTTTTAGACAGTAAATATAAATTCCAAAATGAAACGAAGATTAGGGCAAGTAATATAAAACCACCGACAATACCAGTTGACATCAAAGCATCTATAATAATGTTATGGGGGTAATGGCCATTTCCCAAAAACAACGAATGACCAAAAACTGGAGCTTCACTAAAATTGTGCAATGCTTCAGTGTAAAGACTAACTCTCCCACCTTCCTGCGTATCATAAATTGACAAAGAAAAATCAAATACTCTTGACAGAGCTGCACCATGATCAGTTAATATTTTAAAAATATCAAAAACAAAGATAGCAATTAATACACCCAAACCCAACGCAGCATAATGGTATAGATTCAATCGTGTCTTTCTAAACATAATAAATGAACAAACAATAAGAGCAATTACAGGGCTTCTTGATGCACTAAGGCCTAGCGCAATTATCCCAATAGCTATTGAAAAAAAACACAATAAACTATACGCAATTCGTTTTTTTTCTTTACCACTTTGTAATAATATCCAAATTGAAGTCAGCGATAATAAAACACCAGTATGACCAAGTGTAATAGGATTTAACCTTTCATTAGCAAAAAGCCTCCCTCCAGCACTCCCTTCAATAAAAAACACAATATAAGTCGCAATAAAACAAGTTACTAAAGTAAATACTTGAACATATAAAGGGGCATACCTATAGAAATCTAAATCTCTTACAACAGAAAAAATTACAAAACAGACAAAACTTATACCAAAGGCATACGCAAAGAAATCAAAAAATGACATTGGAGCATTTAGTTGACTTGAACCATATTCCAAAACAACTCTCACAAAATACAACAGCCAAAATAAACACCCAAATATAACCCAAGCATTCACTTTTTTATAAAGAAGAACCTGCCGTGAAAGCATAATAAAAGCCAGGCACAAACAAAGGCAACGAAAGATCATTGACCCAGCCCTTCCATTCAGCCCCAAAAGATCAGGAATAAAACTGAAAAAGGGGTAACCGCAAATCATCAATGCAAATACAAGTGAAACCAACCGTGCATTACTTCGATAACGTAAGACACTTATTTTATTTACATTGTTTTCATTCACTATTAATTTCTGCATTCCTTTTTTAACAGCATACATATTTAAAAAACTCTAATAAAAATTGCAATAGCATCATTCAGTAAATAGTTTATTTATAACCAAGCCACCAAGATTAGTTAACACTCCAATTTACATTTTTCTTGCCACAATAATTATATCGCCCGCTAATAGAGACGGCCATTTTTCTTTAACTTGCCATAATCGACCAGAACAACTCACAGCATCTACTTTAAGGCCTGCACATTCTAACAGTTGAATAAAGGTTGCTTGTGTAAAAAAATGCAATGCACCTCCATTTAACGCCCCCATGAATGTTGTAGTTCTAGGGTCATTGCCTGCCAGCAATCGCCAGCGATTTTTCCATGATGCAATATTCCCCACGCTGGCAATTAACACCCCATCAGGTTTTAACACTTTCACTATTTTTTCTACGGCTGACTGAGGATCCAATAGAAACTCAAGCACAACCATACATATTGCAACATCAATTGAGCTCTCTTCTATAGGCAAATTCTCAGTATCAATATTGCAACGATTCAATACCACTTCTTTCCCACAATTACTTGCCCAACTCCGGGCCTTTTTTAACTGTGAATCAGCAATATCAACACCAATTAAATTATCAAACTTATTTCTTGCGTTATAAAGTAAAGCTCCACTACCACAACCAACGTCAAGAATATTACCACTCTTTGACTCAATTAGATCCCAAGCCCGTGCTATACGAGTGAAATTGGCTAGAGCTTCTATTTCTGCAACAACCTCCTTAGTTTCAAGGTCATTAGCATAGCCATTTTCATAAAACTCTCGTTGAAAGTCCGTCACATTAAAATCCATTTATTGCACCAATTACTGTATCGACTTGTTGTTTAGTCATAACAGGGCTCATGGGTATACTCAGCACTGTATCGTGAATATTTTCTGTCACAGGCAAATATAGATCATTTAGATCAGAATAAGCCACTTGTTTATGGGCTGGAGTAGGATAATGAATCAGTGTTTGCACACCCTTATTTTCCAAATGCTTCATTAATAAATCACGCTGATTACACCGAATAACGAATAGGTGCCATACGTGCTGCCCTGCGACATTTAACTCGGGCAGCAATACATTCACATTATTTATCTCAGTGAGATAACGTTCTGCCACAGACCTTCGCTTTATTATCTCATGGTCAATATGCTCAAGTTTGACGGCTAAAATCGCAGCTTGAAGCTCATCCAAGCGACTATTTACACCTTGATAAATATTTACGTATTTTTTATTTGACCCATAATTACAGATAGCCCTTAAAACCTCTGCCAATTGAGGGTCATTCGTTGTAATTGCGCCTCCATCTCCTAATGCACCAAGGTTTTTTCCCGGATAAAAACTAAATGCACCTGCATCTCCCCAACTGCCACATTTTTTATCCAGTAGCTCAGCACCATGAGATTGAGCGCAATCCTCCAACACCAACAAACCAAACTCACCTGCAATATTCGTTATTTCATCCATGGGTGATATTCGTCCATATAAATGTACAGGTAGTATCACTTTGGTTTTTTCAGTAAGAGCACGTCTTATAACGGCAGCATTTAGATTGCATGTGCTCGGGTCAGGCTCCACTAACACAGGAGTTAAATTATTTTCGGTAATTGCTAGAATGGTTGCTATATAGGTGTTTGCCTGAACAATCACCTCATCACCATTTTTAATTTTACCTAGTTCTTTCCATGCTCGTAACGTTAAGGTTAAAGCATCCAAACCATTAGCAACACCAATACAATGCTTCGCCCCACAATAACTTGAAAAATTTTGTTCAAATGTTTTTACTTCAGTACCTTGAATGTACCAACCCGAATCAATTACTCTAGAGCAGGCTTCTTTAAGTTCATCAGCATACTGAGCGTTGATACTTTTTAGGTCTAGGAAACTAATCATAATAATTTACTTCTAATCTTTATAGGGGAGCCAAATAGCGCACTTTCACTTTAGCCTGAGTGCCCACTTAATCAAAATCACAAAGACAGCTATTTCGGGAAAAACACTAACAGTAAAATAATACATAGTACCGCCAAATTATTAGAACCGAGCAGGGTAAAGTTAGCATACACGCTGCCTGCGTTAAACTTATAACAAATACTGTTCCTAATTACTTGCTTATAGGATTCATCAATTTATCGAAGATATAATGGCAATCCTCGGCCAGCGCGGCCTCCATACTTTCAATAGCACTTCCCCTCAGCAGATTCTTTGTTGTAGAAAAAGCTTCCAGTGAGCCCTGCATGATTTGATTTAACCGCTCCCTAGCCACTGAAACTAGTAAATCGCTCTCCATAATTTCATCGACAACCCCTAATTCATGAGCTCTCGTAGGTCCAATTAATTGACTAGAATACATTAATGACTGTAGATCTCGATCACTCTTTAAGGAGTAGTTTGCTACCTGAATCATAATTTTATCAATTGTTAGCCCGAGCGACAATTCAGGAAACCCCATCTTAATACGGTCATTATTAGCAACAAATGTAATATCAGAGCAAAGTTGAATTAAGAATCCAGCGCCAATAGAGTGGCCATTTATCGCAGTCACCACTGGCTTATTAAACTTAAACAACAAAATAAGAAACTCATCTAAGGCTCGAAAAGATTCACGCCAGAATTTATCTTGCTTCGGACCAACACTATCAGACGCATCTAGCCCCGTACAAAAATAATTTCCTGTGCCTGTTATAAGCAATCCTGATACCGTAGGATCTAGCTTTATTTCTTTTAGTATAGAAATCAGCTCATTTAGACAACTAAGCGTTAGCAAGTCACCCTTAGCAAATTCAAATGTTAATTCTACAACACTTTCATACTTTGTTACTTTAATCATTTTAATAGGCTCCGCCATTAATATGGATTGCCTGCCCAGTAATATATGAAGACTTATCGCTTACGAGAAACTCGACAAGATCGGCGACCTCTTCAGGATTTCCAAAACGTGCTGCAGGTATATTTTCCAACATTCCTGATAGATATTTTTCTGGAATTCTATGCAACATATCCGTTGAAATATAACCAGGGGCAATCGCATTAACGGTGACCCCCTTAGCTGCTAACTCTATAGCCAGTGACTTTGTAAAACCAACAACTCCAGCTTTCGATGCAGCGTAATTGCTTTTACCAAATGCGCCTGTAAAGCCAGCAATCGACGTTACATTTATGATACGCCCCCAGCCTTTTTCTCTCATAGGCGTAACAAATGGGAATGTCATATCATATAAAGATCGAAGGTTAACATTAATAACATTATCCCATTCCCCCACAGTCATCTTCGAAAAGATAGCATCGTTATCACAGGCTGCATTATTAATAAGAATATCAACTCGCCCCCATTTATTCTTTATATAAGTGGTTAGCTCTGCCGTTTTTGCTCTTTCCGATAAGTCACACTGAAAGCTTGATACATTGGTATACTTTCCAGAAAGCTCATCTGCCCCGGTTTTATTGCTATTATAAGTAAATATCACATGATCCACTTTACCAGCCAGTTTCTCTACAATAGCTCGCCCAATCCCCCGGTCACCTCCTGTTATTAATGCCACTTTACTCATTATCACTATCCCACTTTATAAGTGCCGCGCCATAAGTCCAACCACTCCCAACAGCTGCAAATAATAGATTATCCCCTGACTTGATTTTTCCTCCACGGTTAAGCTCATCAAGAAGAATGGGAATAGTACCTCCTGAAGTGTTTGCGTAACGGTCCATATTAGTCATTACTTTTTCAAAAGGTAGGCCAACTAGTTCTGCAGTTTTTTTGAGAATATTAATGCTCGGTTGATGGGGCACCATAAGGTCCACATCACTTATTGAAAGGTTCGTATCTTCTAATACCTGATTAATAGCTTTTGGCAATGCTTTAGTCGCTGCATCGTAAACGCCGCGCCCATCCATCTCAAAGTAATGCATTTTATCTTTTATCGTATCTGCAGTTGCTGGTAGCTCTGAGCCTCCAGCAGGTATTGTAAATCCGTATTTATTGTCCCTACTATCGGTATAGATTCGAAAGGCTAGGAAACCCTTATCATTGGATGCATGACTTAGAACTGCAGCTCCAGAACCATCACCGAAGAAAACAGCATCTCGCCTACTCCAATCTGTGATTCTGGAAAATGTATCAGCACCTATAACAAGAACGTTATTATAAACACCGCTAGCAATAAACTGACTAGCAATAGACATTCCAAATAAAAACCCACTGCATACTGCTGCCACATCAAAAGCTGCTGCGTTATAGGCTTTAATTTTATCCTGAACAATTGCTGCTGTAGACGGGGCTAGACGATCCGGCGTTGCCGTGGCCACAATGATAAGGTCTATATCTTCCGCATCTAGCCCGGAGTTTTCAATAGCGCGTAGTGATGCCTGAGCTGCAAGGTCACTAGTGGCTTGCTCAGGCGAGGCGATTCGCCTCTCAGATACCCCAAGATTTTCTCTTACCCACTTATCGTTAGTGGGCGCAATCGTTTCAAGATATTTATTCGTATACACAGTTTCTGGAACATAGGATCCAGTACCTATGATCCTTACATTTCTTACAACTTGCTTCATATTTACCTACCTGTTAAAACGAAGTGATCAAATACCATGATAACCAAGTATACTTTTGTAAACTAAGCTGTCGATTTCAACGCCCGAAGCTAAACCAGGATGAATAAGCAACTCAACCAATTCACTCCCTTCATTTTTTGTAGCTAGCACCTTCCACCCTGCTTGCTTATTTAAGTGGCATATAGCAGCATTAGATTTAAGCTGAGAGCCAGCCAAAGGGCCATTGGCTTTTTTAATATAGTCATAAACAATCTCTCTTCCATACCCCTTTCCCCATTCACATTTACTCAGAGAAAATGTTGGCGTATAAAAGCCTCCCCTATCCCGCAGAATTAAAAAACCAATAATCTCACCGGGCTGCTCAATCGCCTCATACAAATAACCAGATAGTGATACCTTATTAGCTTCCCACCAGCTCTGCTGCTCATCATATTCCCGATAAGGCAGCGGCCTAGTAGCTAAAGAATCAATATTCTCATTATATATATTACGCATTATCTCTACTTGCGATGAATGATTAATAATCATCGATTTCAATTTTTCCATACCACCCCCCCAAAGAAACTAGTCCTATCAATATCATCAACTAGCTATTATTGTAATTGACTATGGCTTTTAAAAACCTCATAACTCCTTATGTAATCCGATTCTTCATAATATTCACTTGCTAATACTAATAACACACAGTCTTGGCTAAAGTCATGCATCTCATGCCATACCATAGCTGGTATTTGAACCCCTCTTAATGGTGAATCCAACCATACTTCTTTTTTAGTTAAGCCATCATCCATCACAAGCCTACACCTACCACTAACACAAAAAGCAACTTGTTTTAACTCCTTATGGGCATGAAACCCCCTAGAAACACCTTGTTTTGTACCATAGATGTAATAAGTCCTTTTAATATCAAATGGAATTGTTTTCCCACCCTCTATAACCGCCAGACCCCCACGGTCATCACCTAGATTAGGTAACTCAACTATCTTAACAAGGCTCATGTGTTATTCCGCTAAACTCATCAAATATTGGCCGTAGGAATTTTTACTCATTAACTTACCTGCTACCATTAGCTGCTCTCTACCTAACCAATCATTGTTATAGGCAATTTCTTCTAAACAAGCGACTTTATAGCCTTGGCGTTTTTCTATGGTTTCAACAAATTGGGCTGCTTCCAGTAAACTCTCATGAGTTCCTGTATCTAACCATGCAAACCCACGCCCTAGAACTTCCACATTAAGCTCATTCAATTCAAGGTATGCATTATTCACACAGGTAATCTCTAACTCACCTCGGTCAGAGGGTTTTACATTCTTCGCTATTTCAATAACACGATTATCATAAAAATATAAACCCGTTACTGCGCAATGAGATCTTGGATTACTTGGCTTTTCTTCGATAGACAGCGCTTTATTGTTATCGTCAAACTCTACAACTCCAAAACGCTCAGGGTCTTTCACCTGATAGCCGAATACGGTTGCGCCCTTGCCTTCTTTTGCATTATTAACGGCGTCACGTAGTTTTGGCGTAAACCCTTGGCCATAAAAAATATTATCACCCAACACCAAGCAAACGTCATCTTTGCCGATGAACTCTTCGCCTATGATAAAGGCTTGCGCAAGACCATCTGGTGAAGACTGTTCTGCGTAAGCGATATTAATACCAAATTGACTCCCATCTTTTAATAACCGCTTATAACCACCGATGTCATCCGGTGTTGATATTAATAAAATTTCACGAATACCCGCTAACATCAGTACTGACAACGGATAAAAAATCATAGGTTTATCATAAATGGGTAATAGTTGCTTAGAGACCCCCATAGTAATGGGATATAACCGTGTACCTGAGCCACCGGCTAGAATTATACCTTTCATGCTTTACCCCTGTATGCCCATGCGCTCGCGCTGATAACTGCCATCTTGAACTCTTTTTGCCCATTCACTATTATCCAAATACCATTGAACTGTTTTTTTCATACCTGATTCAAATGTTTCATTGGGTTTCCA
>MAAA01010684.1_pt1 | contig 9988 bp, 11 predicted proteins | sample 1115971 | NCBI WGS metagenome assembly MAAA01 (sample SAMN04961123, study PRJNA320927) | seawater metagenome | isolation source: sample BD02T6 sea water enriched with oil for 6 days | place: USA:Gulf of Mexico | collected 2013-07-27 | reverse complement strand
TGGTTGAACCACATGACAATGGGCGAGATTCAACCGCGTGAATTTGCTGACCAGTTTTTCAACGGTTACCACAACAACACAAGGGGTATCACCAATAGTATTCTCCATAATTTTTCCAACGGCGATATGTTTTATAGCCTTCAGAAAGGAAACGATCACTTCACTATCGATCGCTTTGTTGAAAAGTATGGCGCCGATACATTAAACATCACTGGTTTTGACGGTGAGTTAAACGCTTATAACTCGGATATTTCAAATATCACAGCCATAGATCCCATTTACAGTGATTCAAACCCTAATGGTGCACTCCGATATATTACCCGTGTAGAGGAGAACTCAATCCTCAGTGGTTTGGCAACGGATGGCCAGGGCGTGGGCGCAACAGTCATGACCTTCCTAGGCAAGTCAGGCACGTTTTATGGTGATGATGGCTTCGACACTGAGACCGGCATACCTATGTGGCCTTTCCCCGCACAGGACCTATTTAAAGAGAAGTTTGCTCAGTATACCTATACCGGCAATACATATACTGGGGGCGCTCACAGTCGCGTGATTAGTGGCACCGGCACAATTAATGGCGAACGAGGGTTTGCCGTTGGTGGCCAAAACACCTTTTAATTTGGTGGGCGTGCCGGGGATCAATTCTGTTAGGTTGATGTGGTCAGCTTCAGCGGAGAATGAACAGGCTTCGCTAACCCATTACAAAATTTATCAATTAATAGATGGTGAGAAAATTCTGAAAGGTGAAGTGGCTGCTTCTACACGGTCATATCTCATTTCAGGGTTAACCAGTGGCGCCCCCGCACTTTTTGCTGTGACCGCGCTGCGCAATGACGGGCAAGAGAGTGGGCACGCTTATACCTTAACTGTAATACCTGAATAACAGACAACTATTAGGTTTACTGGGGATTTTGCCACCTAAAAAGACAAAGTCCTCTACAAAACATCCCTATACTCTCTCTTGATTCACTAATAGTAATAATGCATACCCCTAACAACTAAGTAACCCTCAATAAATCTGACTCATTGGATATTACCGATTCTTTCTTTGCCAATGAGATTAATATTTCTCAACTTATACTTCCCATCACCTTGAAAAGTGAAGTAAGTACCACCGGCGAACTTGAGTGACCACATATCATCTCTTTCACGGTTACTATAGTAGTAATGAATCTCCCCTACATTGGCGTGTCTTGCCAAATTCAAAAAGCTTCCCCACTGAAGATGTTTTATACGGCCTGGTGCCGCATTAAGGAAATCTCGCTCATATTTATGACTTAGATTACTGAGCATCATTACGGAGCATAATCTTGAATTTGGTCTATTCGGTAAATCCCATGTTGAGTTACTATAAGCATACGACAAAGCCTGAAATATACCTTTAGATGCAGAATCTGTAAATCCATCACCAGTGCTTGTCTTTAGATACTTGACCTCTACACCCATTGGCTCAGTTGTGAAACCTTCTGAAATTAATTCTGGTTTAGCCAAAAGAACAAAATCGATAATAATATTCTTTTCTTTGCCATTGAGGTAACCCCTGCCTCTTACTTCAGGATAAATGTGGAACCATCTTGAGAATGTCCCCATGAACCATTGCTTTAATTGTGGTTCATCACGCCACTTACTTGTTAGGGTTTTATAATACCGGTCGCTCTTTCTGGTAAGGTAGCTATTAATTAGACCGTTTTTTGCTTTTTCTTCACCATTGTTATGTTTTTCCACAAAAGCATTAATGAATTCATCCAATTCCTGCTCGAAAACTTCATGAACATTCCTGAGGTCACGACTATCCGATTCCTCCGAAACTTCCCTCAATAGATTAATCACTCGTGAATGATGGTATTCAAATTGTTCGTGTAGAATCAAATCAAAAGGTTCGGGTGTAAAGGCTATACTTTTCTTTGTTATGCTTTGCCCAATTTGTCGGCCACAGAAAGTACATTGATTTACATAAGCGGTGCCACTTCCAACAATCCTCTCTCTTAATGCCAAAAAGGTACCGCATTCATGATCAAATTCTTCCAAATTTGAATATAAAGGTAATCTATCCATTTAATTCACTCCTTTATCTATACTTTCTATATTCCAGCGGGATTGATTTGAATGGCATTGTTACCCTTAATCCAGATATCTTCTTTCCTTTCATCAGGAAATATTGTTTTGTCAGTATTCCAGTTAAGTAATATTCGATACGAGTTAAGAGATGCACTGTCCAGAATATCTAATATACGATCACCTCCCCATGCCCCTATTACAATTGAATTTGAAGGGATTTTATTTGCTAGTCCTGAATGTGAAATAGTAAAGGAAACTCCCTTAATTATTGTTCCAATAGAATCCCCTTTGGCCACATCAGATCGAGATCCTATTGAATGCCTCAATCCCTTCATTGTCGAACGTACGACCTTTGAATTCATTTGCCTCTTTTCAGGCAAGATTAGATAAACATCCAAGTCGACTTCTTTCGCTATCTTGATTGCACTATTTATTGCCAACGTCATAGCATCAATATTGCAAGACTCAGGCTCTACATAAAATTTTTTGCTCAATTGTCTTTCCTTTAAGTCTGATCTTGCAATATAGGTATCAGGTTTCTGCTGAGTTCGACCGAAGGTTTATTGCCAAATGCATTCGATGTACCACGCGATCTAACCAAATCTTTCTTGTTGCTGATTTCTGTTGGTGCCCACCCCCCGTCTTTTCGCTCGATATATGAAAGGTTCTCCAGAAGACGATTTACTTTAACTGCACCAATGTTGGGGTTTATCTCTTTACCAAGATCTGTAGAGTTAAACCACTCCCTACTAAGCTTCCATTTATTGTATATTACTTCGGGTTGTTCCTCAGTATGGCCGAAATTGGCTTTCTGACCGGAAAGCAATTCCCACACCTGAGCATCGTTGGCGACTACCTTATAGCCATATGCATTCTTACCAAGATATGTATATGGACTATTCTCTATCAAACCCTCAACTTCGGATTCTATATCTTCAGGAAGATGCCCCCCGTATCTATGTGGTAAGTACCGTTCGATTTTACGCCAAGATAGTTCAAAAATACCCGTTGATTCGCTATACCCTGACATTATTATTCCTTTAAATTAAATATTGACTTTTATTACTGATAAACCCAGCAAAGCTGGGCTGGGTTTTACTTACATTATTCTTACTTGTTTAGTTGAGTTAATTGCAAACGATTCCATCATCGTTTCTGTCACTCATAAAAAAATAGGCTGGGTGTCCTACCCTCACTGGTGTTATGGATTGAGCACGGGCTTCTGCACAAGTGATACAGCAATTTTCATTGTGGGGTACTGGAAAGTAGTACCTAGGTCAAACTTATGAAATTTCCTGGCAATATCATGTCAGCCACCTTCACGCCACATCCTTTAGCGGGCAAGAATTTACTTAAGTAGTGACAGCTATAGTGCCCGTTAATAGAAATTTGACCTTTCATATAATCGACCAGCATCAAAAGCGAGATCTTTTCTATGTAAGGCAATCTTCTCGCATATTTGAAACATTGGTCTTATTCCACGATCAAGTATCATATGCGCTTCATGCACAAGATAGTCATCTATTGAATTCACTAAAGTATTGTATATGAGCATTTTGGCGGACATTGATGTAACTACTTCTTGTATATCACCCTTCACTGGTACTTTAATATTTTTAAGGTCTGACTTAATAGCATATTTCATACCTTCACGTAGCTCGGCGATTCTATCTTTATGCGAGTTAGCTTCTTCATCTTTAGTCTTTTTAACAGCCAGAAATACTGAGGTTAATTCAGCCTCTACAATCCTTTGTTCGTAGTAATATTTCCTTGCCGCAGAACCATCTGGGCGCAGGACTATTTCATCGGGCTCGCCAAGTATCTTAGTGACTAAGCGCTTATTCCAGTATTTTTTTCCAAAATACCAGACAAAGTAACCTTTTTAATTTCCATAGGTGATAATTTCCTAAATGTTTTATCTAAAAATTAAACATCATAATATGATGGTCTAATTTTTCGAGTAGGCCGTGGCCAAATTAATTCAACGGGGCCAGCTTGATAGACTCGTCCATCAGTTTTCGGACTATCACCTATTATTTTAACATTCTTTAGTAACCTAGGATCGCAAGTGTATTCAAACTCTTTCTTTTTAATGCTGATAGCATTAGGAGCTGTAAATATTGCTTCCTTAGGTGCATAAGCTTCCAATAATACTCCGCCGTGCTCATCAGCATTCTGAATTGAAAACCTTGTTGCGCAATCCTTGCACTTCGACCAACAAAAACCAAGCTTACCTTCATTGTAGAGTGCTAGTGATGTTCCTCTATAAACAGTAAGACCACTTTCGTTATAAACTGGTAGGGTAACCTTTAATACTTTTGCTAGGAGATTATCATCATTAACTTTTCTTCTTATATGTTCGGCATTTGAAAACCATGCTCCATGCACTTCACTCTTATCAATATCCAACAATTTATGGTTATCAACTATGTACTCAAATACAGGCTTCCAAAATTGGGTCGGCACATCTGGATCATAATGCCCATCACAATATTCTTTTGCTAATGCTTGAATTTTATTAAAGTTATCCATTTTTATTTTTCAATGATTCCTAATATCATATCTATAAGACTCTACTTCTTAATGTTAAGCAGTGATTGCAATGGTCTTCTATATTTTTTCATTACCGCACTTCGATGAAATAGACCGAATTTACTTTATCAAGATATTGCTGGCAATTAGATTTCAGCAGCAAGCGCTGAACCGTAGTATCATAAAATCCTCCTTCAGGTGATAGAACCGTGAATTTAGCTGTGTCCAAATCAGGTTTATTTTCTATTCTCGCAACCAATTCGGTTGCTTTACGCGACATTAGAATAATCCTATGGGCATTACTATCATTTGATTCAACCAATTTATCAGCTGATTTTAAAAAGCCTCTCAGCTCTACAAAATCACTTTTGGATGATTTCTTTAATAGATCAACAGCCTCATAATCAAGTGGTATGACTTTTAATGGGCTACAAACGTCATTCCAAGGGTGATCAACTATACCTAGGTTTCGATGCTGGGCTGCTTGAAGCTCATTCCATCTGGTTTCACTATCGGTCAATATAACTGAGCCTGTTATTTGAGCAATAAAAAGGGCCATTTCATAGTTTGGTCCCATGCTAAACATCATAAACTGCCCACCTTCACCTGTATCTATAGATTGAAGTAACATTAACGGTGCTGTTTCTGCACTAGCATTAAGTGTATCAATCATATCCTCGGCTGATTGCTTGGTTAATGAAAATTCAGCCATGAGCATACGGACTTTAACTTCGCGAGGCATCATATGAGTGGAATTAAGTAAATCTTCGATCATCAGTCGAGATTGTAATTTCCAATCTCTATCGCTTACTGGTGCAGTTCGTCTGCCTGTAGCCATATCCATCACTTCCCTGTGAAGTTTAAGGTCAAAATTATTTGGATCTGGGATGAGATTAATAATGCCATAATGGATAAGTGACTCAAGGTTTAGCAAAAATATAAAGTCTTTCAATGCTTGATATTTATACTTTCCAGGTGACTCTGTAGGGCTAAATTCAGGTTTGACGTTGTTCGGATTTACCATCGGGTTTTGAATCAGAAATTCATCAAAATGAGGAGCCATCCCCAATGCATGTACGCCTATCGTTCTAACATCTAGAGTGCCGGTGTATATGGCTCTATATTTCCCATCAGGCTTTGGAAGCAACGAATAAATGTCAGTTTCCTTAGGCCACAACAAAGCATAGAATTGATATATTTCAGTGATTTGATCTTCTGTGATTTCGCGTCTAACGTCAGTCCACGTCTTACCTCCATCTAGCCCAAGAATGTCTCTGATTGCGCTGCATAATGCTAGATTACGTTCTCTTACGCTTGCTACTGACCAAGTAGTACGCTTATCTTCAGATACGCCAATACAACACTTCTTGTATTTTTTTCCGCTACCACAACCGCAATAATCATTTCGTCCAAGCGAGCTCTCATCAATACACTTGTCAAGAAAATCATGCTGTGGTGTCGTGCGCCCAAAGGCATCCTGATAATATGTGCTGCCATCATCATAGCCAACATACATTTCGCCCCCATAACGGACTCCATCCTGAGGCGGCATTAAAACGGTCCTCAGTTCAGCCCATTCGCAGTCAATATTTTCCTCAGGAGATAACCACTGATCCGAACCAGCAGCAATGCTCTCATTAGCTCGGCTCTTAATAATGTGATTTATCTTTGTTACCTCATCAGAAGTTAGACTTCGGCAATTTACAAACTCAATCGTATTAACCATGCTATTACGCATCTTAGTTGCATTGGTGCGCTGCTCTAGCGGATTGCAACCATCTGGGTCTTGTGCATATTCAAGGTTTGTTAGTATCAAGCATCGATTCTTATCCAGCGTAAAAATAGTTTGTGTACCCTTAAGGGCAATATCCGGATCATTTGGATAGGTACAATGTACAGAGTCTGGTGCACACGCATAGTTGTAGATTGATACAGGATGATCAGAAAGAATGAATTTAACATCTGAATCTTTAGCGGAAACAAACTCCCGTACACCTTCAGTCCATAACGTACAGTGTAATGTCCGAATGGCTTGCATTTCTCGCATTAAATCATTTTGTTCTAGGGATGGATATTTACTTCGAATCCAGTCTAGCCCTTTAGGAGTTCGCAATTTCTGAGCATCCAAATAGATGAAAAAATCATGAAAGTGCTTATGCCACTTACCCTGATCGTCACCAAGAAATGCCCTAACTGCCTTTGAACCATTCTCATCAATATCGCCGAATAGTTTTCTTTCAATTTCATCATTGATGTTTGTACCAAAGAAGGTGGTGTAAAGGTCTTTTTTATAAAAACACTGAGCTGTCGTAAAAAGTCTCTTTGGATATAGGGTTTTAATGGTTCCGTCAGGTAGATTAATAACCTTTCGCTTGTGGTGGTGTAGTTTGTTTGTACCTTCTTCAATAAAGCCCTTTTGGTGCCATTGTGGTACGTAATGATTGTCTCTAGTTTCTAACATTTTAACTCCATGTAACAACATTAGAAATGGCGCTACTTTATAGTTTGACAAGTATGGCAGCCATCTTAGAAATATTTAGTGGGCTACTGCATTTAGTTTCGAAATATTATGTAATTAAAAAACTATACATCCACGGTGACAACATGACTAAGAAAGCAAGTTCACATCACTCAGACTATGAATATAAAGCAGGATCAATTTGGTTTTCAGTATGAAGGCCGTCTTCCTGTGCAATTAGACATTCAACTGTAATGGTCAACTAAATTTGGTCACAAGTTAAGAAGCCGTTTAATATTTGGCCTCAGCTTCAGCTGGTGTTAACCCACCATTAAGGGATGCTTTGGTTTATTTTCTTTGTATATATAGCTGCGCACTTCCCGGCCCTCGACGATATCGATGCCATCGGTGTTAGCATATTGGGTCCATTTTTTTGCTTTTCGATTAACATTGGCTACTGTGCGAGCCTGGGCATTATCTAACAGTGCTATCACAGACCATTTATAATATGTGGGTTCTGATGTCATTAGTCTCGTCCTCCCTTCTGTAATTTCACAGCGTTGGTATTGATATCGGCCATCTTACCTTCTACCGAGGTAATTTCCCGTATTATGCGCTTAGTGTCGAGAATACCTGTCTGCTGAAGTTTATGACCGCCTCAACAATTGAAAGTTACCTGCTCCCCAGAAACCCTTCTAAGTCTTCTTGTAGAAGCTTTGCTTCACCTATGGTCCACTCAATGAGCTGCCCATCCTTTATTACACTAAAGCAACCCCCGGACTCTTTCGTATTAATCAGAGCTTGCTGTGGCCTGCCTAATTCACTGCTCACTCTTGCTATGGATTCTAGAACAGCATTAGGGGCTCTACCAAGTAATGCCAGTGATAGTCTCAACAGAAGACCAGCTACCCTGCGCAGCGATTTCCATTGCACCGACACCCTCCATGGATGCAATTGTAGCCATGGTCTTCCGAAAGGAGGTGCTTGTGAGCTTCCCACCTACAATACCGGCCTCGCTCAATATTTCCTTAACGATATTATTGACTGTCTGCCTGCTAAGGGGTCTACCGGTATTTACTTGAGTAGCGCGAAACAAAAATCCGTCATGTAGATTTGCTTCCGCAATATACTCTCGAATCCAGTTGGCCGGGCAAAATTCGCCGCCGGTATAAGGGATGCAAGTAGGCTCTTGAGCTTTGGTTTTAAAGGACGGTGTATTGATGATGATATTGCCGTCAGTCACGCCCAGGTTCATCAGCTGCTCCACCTTGATCTGCGCAATCATGCTTGTACGGTGACCTGCCATTAGACTGACTGCCACTATCAACCGATCACGTCGTGCCTTAGGCGTATCATCCATAACCAATAGCAGTGTGATGACTTTCAGGCATTCCTCTGGAGTGATAAACCGGCTGGCGTCTTCATATATGCCGTTCTGACGCTCCAGAGACTCCAGTTCCGCTAAGGCATCCTTGATGGATACTTTACTCGTTGGGTCAGCGAATTCCGCTTCTATGTGCCACCTACGTATTGCTGAGACATGTGCCTTTAGTGAGCTGGCCTTAAGTCGATCGACTCGGCCTATCGCACCCATTTCTGAAATGTACTTCAGTATTGATCTTGGCTTAGCTGGGCAATGGCCACCAAAGGCAATGAAGCTTTTAATCGCAGAGTTATAGGCTTCCTTTGTACTGTTTTTTGCGATCATAATAACTTCCAATAATACGATAAAGCACTAAGCATTTAACTCAATAGCCAGATTCGACTAACCTCTCTTTACAGGATTCAATTGCACTAATAACCGAGGCCTATCTAGGAAATTATCAATGGCTTTAGATAAAGTGTAAACAATGCTTGAGAGTGATTTTATTCTATCCTTTACCATTGGATCATCAGCTCCAGAAAACTCTTCAGGCTCGTTAATCATTAAATCAAAAAAAACCATTCGGTTTCTGGTTTCTTTAATAAATGTTGTCATGGCATTCATTACTTTGAGTACATCTGAATTTTCTGACAATTCAAATAACTCCAATACCGACTCTGATTGCCCAGTGATAGAACGGCTGAGTTCAATATGGCATTTAATCCAAGCTTCTTCACTTTCATAATCTGTTCCCATCCTAAATCTACGTTCAGCGTTATAAAAGTAAGCATTAATCGAATTGCTTACTGGTTTAATGCGATTCTTTAATACTTTCGCATCTTGAACTTCACGTTCTTTTTTATGTATATGGTTACCCGAGGCCGTTAAGAACATACCCAGAATATATAAGCCAAATAGAGTTAGTACTGCAACCATAAACTTCGCCATTTCAGTACCAGGTAACATTTCTCCATAACCAAGCGTGGTTATTGTAACTACTGAGAAATAAAAGTAATCTATGCTATCTATATTACCTTTTAGGAAGTTTTTATCGTACAAAACATCAGCGCCCCAAAAGATATATGTGAATAGCAAGATCGCGGCAAGATATGCTTTTAGAAGTTGTGCTCTGTTGTTATTGAAATTATGGAATTTATCCTTAAGGTTAAATTCAGGTAATCGTATACCCTTGAGTTTCAAACTTAGTTTCTTCTGGACTGGAGTCTCAGTGGCTTTGGCTTCTAGTTCTATTTGGGGCTTGTTCATTTCTTATTACCAGACTTTTTCTCTAGAGTTGCCTTTAAGCTCAATAGGTTTGATGAAAGGTCGCTCATATATTTAGCCATTACCGTCGAATCTTTATTCTTAGATTTGGTTATTGTCGCCAGAGATTCAACCATGTCAGTCAGTTGATTGAGTGGTGTAATCGACTCGGTAAGCTTCTCTATAAATAACGCGGTATTGTTTTCATGGTGCAGGGATAGCTGGGATTGTTTGATCTGGTTCTGAAGCTCCGCCACATCTTTCATGTACCCTTCCTTGTCTTCTATGACATTGAATAGCGACTCTTTCGCCTC
>MAAA01014463.1_pt1 | contig 9994 bp, 11 predicted proteins | sample 1115971 | NCBI WGS metagenome assembly MAAA01 (sample SAMN04961123, study PRJNA320927) | seawater metagenome | isolation source: sample BD02T6 sea water enriched with oil for 6 days | place: USA:Gulf of Mexico | collected 2013-07-27 | reverse complement strand
ACCGCCCAGGTTAATCCCAAGGCGCGAGTGAACAACGGTGACTTCTTGCATCAATTGGCGGTGGGCGGCCATGGTATTGCGCTTACGCCCACCTTCATTAGCTGGCAGGCCATCAAACAAGGTGAGCTGGAAGTGGTATTACCGGAATACCAGATACCCGAGCGCAGCGCCTATGCCCTGTACCCCAATACCCGCTTTATCCCAAGGAAGGTGCGCCTGTTTATCGACTTCATGACCGAGCAGTTTGGCAATCAGCCCTACTGGGACGAAATTTAAACCTCAGATCTAAACTGCCCAGGCAATGGCTGATCCAAGGAAAAACTACAGGTTACTTGGGCTCTCCTTCATATAGGATACGCTCATCAATAATGGCCTCAGTGACAAAATCCACCAATGCTCGTACTCTGGCAGTTTGCCGCAGATCACTGTGAATGAGTAACCACAGGTGATCGTTCTCAATGGGTGCCAAGGTAAACAAATTCTGTAGTTTTTCATCCCCTTGACCTATGAATGTGGGCAGAAACGCAATGCCTAGTCCGGAACGGGCGGCTATGGCCTGGCCATTCATTCCGTCTGCACGATAGACCACATTGGCTTCACTGGTGTGCTCGCTTAGCAGCTCTGCAAGCCAATGTTCGTTGTTAAAGCCTATTAAGTCATGTTGCTTAAGTTGCGAAGCATTACTTGGACGCTCCCTACCATCTAGATAAGAAGCTGACGCATAAGCGCAGGTTTGCAGACTCACCAATTTACGACCAATCACATCAGGTTCTGTGGGTTGGTGTCCGGGTCGAATGGCCACGTCGGCTTCCCGATGTGAAAGGCTCAACAGACGTTGTTCTGTGTTCACCTCCAGTTTTATACCTGGATAGCGATCACGAAAACGTTTGAAATGCGGAGCCAGCCGCTCAAGGATTTCCTCCACTGTGGTAATGCGCACGATGCCACGCAGCTCACGATCAGCCCCTAGTACAGAACGATCTAGGGTATTAATGTCGTCTTCTACCCGTGCAGCTTGTACCAGCATATCTTCACCCACAGCCGTGAGGACATAACCCCGTGCCTGCCGATCAAACAGGCGAGCACCGAAGTACTCTTCAAGTTGGCCTATGCGTCTAAATACAGTGGATTGATTCACGCCCAATGCTCGCGCCGCACCAGATAACCCACCATTACGCGCCACCGCCAGGAAAAACCTCAGGTCGTCCCAGTTTTCAAGTCTTTGCTTATTTGCATACATGGATTGCATTTTTGCTTATTTTCTTGCGTTAACGCAAGCAATATTATTACCCCACTAGGTCGGTACAGCCTTTATTTTTACAGCACACCCAAGGCTTACAGCCCAGCTTCGGCTCACCTGAGCCACCAGTAATTTAACTAAAGAGGATTTTCTCATGACACAAAAACGTTTTAACACAAACCTGATCGCTAAGCTTTTATTGCTCACCAGCATCGCCATTGCCAGCCTGCCACAAGCGTATGCCAATCAAGCCGACGACAACAAAGCCATTGTAGTTCGTTATCTAGATGGGCTCTTTAACAAGAGTAATTTTGCTCTGACCGACAAGCTGGTATCAGCCAAATTTGTTGACCACGGTAACGGCACTAAGGAATCCAGAGGTCGTGAAGATCTAAAAAATGAAGTGGTGTTCTATCGTCAAACTTTTCCTGACCTGCATGTAATTCTGACTCACATTGTCGCCGAAGGCGATAAGGTTGCTTATCAATTCAGAAGCACCAGTGCTGGCGTTAAACAAGGCGGCAAGCCGTTCTTTTTAACCGGCATGATTATCGACCGACTTGAAAATGGAAAGATTATCGAGCGCTGGGAAAACTACGATGAACTGGGGGCCATGAAGTATTTCGAACCTTTGAGCAAGAAATCCAAAAAGAAAGATTCAAACATTGAAAGTGTACTACCCCACAAGAAAAAGTAACCCGACTTAATGGCTTCGCTTCACCAGTAGCAATCAAGGTTCGTCTTAATTGCTACTAAACCAGCCATTAATTTTTTAAGACTTATTTAAATCACAAATTTTATTTTTTAAATCAGCCTGTTTTAAGAAAATTTAATATTGATACCCAAGTATAAGAGGACAGCAGTATGAATAACCGCCGAGCAACATCAATCATTCAGGGTCTGCCGGTCACCGATGGAGACGGTGTCGCCTTAAACCGTGTAATCGGCGGCCCTGAACTGGAAATGCTGGACCCATTCCTGTTGCTTGATGAATTTAAATCAAGCAAGAAGGCCAACTTTCCACCACACCCCCACCGAGGCTTCCAAACGGTCACTTATTTACTGGCAGGGAAAGTGAAACACGAAGACAACCATGGCCATCACGGCACAGTGAAAGCGGGTGGCGTGCAATGGATGACGGCAGGAAAGGGACTGGTGCATTCCGAAGTGCCTGAACCTGTGAATGGCCTAGTCCATGGTTTTCAATTGTGGGTCAACTTGCCTGCCAGCCACAAAATGATGCCCGCTAGTTATCATGAATATTCTAACGAACAGGTTCCAAAGGAAACAAGAGAACAAGGGACAGAGGTACGTGTCATTGCCGGATCAACTTGTCTAGGCACTGTGGGGGCCGTTAACGGAGTGACGACTGATCCGCTGTACCTGGATGTTTATTTGGCTCAAAACACAGAGTTTATTGAAACCCTCCCCGCTTCTCATAGCGCGTTTGTTTACGTGATCGAAGGGCAGCTAGAGGTGATTGGTGGCCGGGGTAAACAAGGTAATGAAGTCGTTAAAAAGGGCTCACTGGCCATCCTTGGTAAAGGGGAACAGGTTTGCATTAAAGGTATGAGTCAAGCCTCACAATTTCTGTTGATTGCTGGCAAGCAACTTAAAGAACCTGTGGCCAGGTACGGTCCTTTTGTCATGAATGACCAAGATCAAATAATGCAGGCAGTCACAGATTACCAAAACGGAAATTTTTAAATTAGCGAGGCTTATAGCCTCTTTACAAGGTGAGAAAAAATCATGAAACGAGTACTGGTACTTTTTTATTCTACTTACGGCCATATAGAAACCATGGCCAATGCAGTGGCAGAGGGAGCAGGTAGTATCGATAACGTCAGCGTCGATCTTAGGCGTGTTCCGGAAACTATGTCGGCGGACATAGCCAAAGCCGCCGGAGCTAAGTTAGATCAGAGCGGAGAATTAATTACCCCAGAAGAATTGGCTGATTACGATGCCATTATTTTTGGCACTCCCACTCGATTTGGCAATATGGCTGCACAGATGCGTAACTTTTTGGATCAAACCGGTGGTCTTTGGTACCAGCAAAAGCTGATCGGAAAAATAGGCAGTGTCTTTACTTCCACCGGCACAGGTGGTGGCAACGAAACCACCATTCAATCCTTCCACACCACACTATTTCACCATGGCATGGTAGTGGTGGGCTTGCCTTACAGTTGTGCTGAACTGGCAGATATTTCACAACTAAAAGGCGGATCCCCACTCGGTGCAGCCTGTATTGCTGGTGGCGATGGTAGTCGCGTACCTTCGGAAAAAGAACTGGCCATGGCACGCTTTCAAGGCCGACATGTGGCCGAACTAACCAGCAAATTTAATCATCCGTAACTCTTCTTAGTGAGTAAAAACGAAGGAGGAAATTGAACTCCTCCTTTTCATATTGGCAGAAATTCGCAATAAAAATCATTCGTGGAGGGTGAACTAATGGGACAGTTAGTAGATGGGGCGTGGCAAGATTTAGGCTTCAATATCAAACTCAGCAATGGCAAGTACCTTCGAAAAGGGGCTGATTTTCGAAACTGGATAACCGTGGATGGCAGTCCCGGCTCTTCCGGTAAGGGCGGCTTCGAGGCTGAGGCCGGACGTTATCACCTTTATGTCTCTCTGGCTTGTCCGTGGGCGCATCGTACCTTGATTTTTCGCAAGCTTAAGGGGCTGGAAAAAATTATCAGTTATTCTGTGGTGAACCCATATATGGGTGAGCAAGGCTGGAGTTTCACCGCTGAAAATGGGAGAACAAGCGACACGCTTTATCAAGCAAAATATCTGCATGAAATTTACAGCCGGGCTCAGTCGGATTATACCGGCAGAGTATCTGTGCCGGTGTTATGGGACAAGTACACTCATACCCTGGTTTCTAATGAATCTTCCGAAATCATTCGCATGTTTAACAGTGCCTTTGATGAAGTGGGTGCTATGTCTGGTGATTATTATCCACAAGAGCTCAGAAAAGAAATTGATGTTTTGAATGAAATTATTTATTCAGGTATTAACAATGGTGTGTACAAGGCCGGTTTTGCTACTAGCCAGGCTGCCTATGACGAAGCCGTGAATGCCTTGTTTTTAACGCTGGATCAATTGGATCATCGTTTAGAAAACCAGCGCTATCTGCTTGGCAATCAAATCACTGAAGCCGATTGGCGTTTATTCACAACCCTGATTCGTTTTGACCCTGTTTATGTGGGGCATTTTAAATGTAACCGTAACAGATTGATCGACTCCCCAAATTTATGGGGATATGTACGTGATCTTTATCAGACAGATGGTATAGCCGATACGGTGAATCTTGATCATATCAAGCAGCACTATTACCAAAGCCAGACCACGGTAAATCCAAGCCGAATTGTTGCCATGGGTCCGCCCATAGATTACGGCGCGCCTCATGATCGTGAACAATTGTCTTTAACAAGGTTGGATAAGGAAGTAACAGATGAAGCCTAAAATTGGTTCGCTTATTCTTTTTATTCTATTAACAACACAGCTTAACGCCACCGAGCTCGTGGGTGATATTTCAATGGTCAGTGATTACCGATTGCGTGGCATCTCTCAAACAGCGGGCAGTGAGGCACTTCAGGGCAGTATAGAATCCCACTTTCATAATGGTGTCTTCGTCGGCGCCTTAGGCAGCAATGTTGATTTTGGTAACAATACCAATTTAGAACTAGACTATTATCTGGGTTATGCCGACGCCTTCAGCAGCGGAATCGGCTATGCGTTGACCTTTTCTTACTTTACCTTTCAAGGTCATGAAAGCGAAAACATGGATTTTAGCGAAGGCAGTGTTTCACTCTATTACCATGCACTAACTTTTAACTACACTAGATCTGAAGATACAGTGAACACAGCAACAAGGTCCGAACACTTAGCGCTAGGTTACCGCTATCAAATTATGGCAAGTCTTCAGCTAAACCTTCATGCTGAACATAATTTTGGTGAGTTTTATGGAAGTTACGATATTAATGACTATCAAAACTATGAATTTGGCTTGATCGGAAAACTTTCTGAATTTGAAATCTCTGGGAAATACATATGGGTTAAAACCGATCGTCAGGACAAAGTGAACGCTGGTCTATTTAGAAACGATGACAGCTTTACAATTTCAGCAAGAAAAGAATTTTAGGCAATGTTCCGTCAACTTACAGGTAAATAGTGATTGCTGAAGCACAAAGTGTGTAAATTCAAATAAGCATAAAAATGCCGATGACAGGAGGAACCGTTCATGAGAAACAATAAAGAATTAAAATCAATTAATACAGAAAATTGCGGCACAGTGAAGCTTATTATCAAACCCAGAGAACAGGACCTGGGCGGGTTTAATGTGCGTCGGCTATTACCGTTTCGAAAGCAGCGTATGGTTGGCCCCTTTACCTTTTTTGATCACATGGGGCCGGCGAGCTTTCCACCAGGTGATGGAATTCAGGTTCGCCCTCACCCCCATATTGGTTTAGCGACCGTTACTTTTTTGTTTGAGGGTGAGATAACCCATAGAGATAGCTTGGGTGTTGTGCAAACCATTAAACCTAAGACCATAAACTTGATGACGGCGGGTCGTGGAATTGTGCATTCTGAACGGATGGAAAATAACCAAAAAGCATCAAGTGTATTGCACGGCATTCAAGCCTGGATAGCCTTGCCAGCAGAACAAGAAGAATGCGCCCCTGCCTTTAAACACCATCCAAGCGAGGATATCCCTTTGTTTGAAAAAAATGGTGTTTCAGTGCGGGTGCTGATTGGTGACGCTTATGGCCACCAATCTGCTGTTAAGGTATTTTCTCCTACTGTCTATCTTGAGTGCAATTTTCCAGAGGGAACTAAGCTCACACTGCCCACGGAGTATCAAGAGCTGGCTGTGTATGTGGTATCAGGGGAAATAAAAATTGAATCAAGCACTTATACTAGCGGTACCATGGCGGTGGCTGCTCTGGGTAAAGCGTTAGAACTGACGGCTCTTGAAAAAAGCCATGTTATGGTAATTGGCGGTGACTCGATTGGTGAACGCTATTTATTGTGGAATTTTGTTTCCAGTTCAAAAGAACGACTTGAAAAGGCCAAGGCAGACTGGAAGGCGCAACGATTTGAACCAATCCCTGGTGAAACTGAGTTTACTGAATTCCCTGAGTAAAATTGCTTTAGAGAGATAAAGTATTCCGACCCTGGCCCAAAATCTTTGTGGTTTAGCACCCAAACTGAAAATCGATTGAAGACATGGGGTTAATTTTCCCTAGGTTATCAGCTCCAACCGTCATACTGATAAATAAAACTGTTCTTAACCAAGGAGGATATAAATTAAACCCCTGATCTAAACTGCCCAGGAGATTGTCCGGTCCAACCGCTATAAGCGCGAATAAACGAGTTACTGTCTTGAAAGCCCAATAAAAACGAAATCTCCCCAGGTGACATTTTCGATTGAGACAAATAATGGCGGGCAAGATCGGTGCGGGTATTTTTTAAAATATCCTGAAAACTGGTTTCTTCGGTATTGAGTTTTCGTTGCAGGGTACGTTTGCTCATGGCCAAACGATTGGCAGCTTCATCCATGGTGCTGAGGCCACTGGGTAACATTTCCAGCAAGGCACTCTTTACCCTTTGCTCGGTGCTGGCGTTCATTTTTAAATCTGACAGCTTTTGTTTTAAGCCTGCCTCAAAAAATTGCCACATAGTCACGTTTTCAGTTAAAAACGGACGGGTGGCATCTTTGCTTGAAAAGGTAATTTGATTTTTATCCCCCTGTATTATCTCAACGCCAAAATAATCTTTATAACTGGCTAGATTTTCAGGCAGAGATTCAAGCGTTACCTGTATTGGCTGAATAGGTTCCCGTGTGCCCAAGCGAGCCAGGGCGGTAAAAAACACCACTTCTATGGCACCCATGGTAGAGGGGAATTTACCCTCATAACCGTAACATTCTATATTCACCTGAGTGCATTCACTGGTGATATCCACATCCAGATTAATAGGGCCAATCAGGGGTTTAAATTGACTGAGCCTAGTGAGGGCAATGTTTAGGTTGCTACTGCAAAGACAGGCAAAAATAGGCGGGTCAAACACCTCCACCGAAATTGCCTGGCCAATACGCAGAGGCAGCGGCAACTCAAAACCGGTGGATAACGCTTCCATGCTCTGCCAGATTGCAAAAAATTCACTGCTACTTAGGGTGGCATTTTTCTGAACAAATAAATCCCCAGGCAATCCGGCCAGGGTTAAAACATCGGCTGGGTTAATGCCCATGTCGCACATGAGAATTTTCCAGCCGGAATGCACATTAAAGCGGCTTGCCTGTTTCATGGAGCTTCCTTCCACACCGTCCTGTTAGTTATTTTAGTAAAGAATAAAATTAATTGGTTTTGTACATGGCAAACAACATTTTGTCGTAAACACGATCACCAAACCATTTACGAATAAACATCATGGGCTTGGCGTACAGACCAGCGGCATAACGGGTTTTGGGTTTCTTGGCACGCACGGCCTTTATAATTAAATTGGTAATTACCTGAGGGTTAGTTGAAGCACTGGTGTTGTTCACTGTGGTCTCGATAGACTCGGCCAGTTTATTGGCCAGCTTGCTGTAAACGGTATTGCCAGAACGCTCAAGCATGGGGCCACTCATCACATCAGAAAATTCAGTATTAATGGCACCGGGTTCAATCACCACTACGTTAATACCAAACTGAGCCAGCTCAACCCGCAGGCAATCGCTCCAGCCTTCCAATGCGTGCTTAGTGGCGTGATACCAGGCACCCAGCGGAAAATAAACCTTACCGCCCATTGAAGAAATATTAATGATGGTGCCGGCTTTCTTGCCACGCATGGATGGAATTAATAATTGAGTGAGCCGCGCCAAGCCAAAGATGTTTACTTCAAATTGATAACGAGCGTCATCAATGCTGGTATCTTCCATGGCGCCAAACATGCCAAAACCGGCATTATTAATTAATACATCCACACCACCATGATCGTTTTCGATACGCGCCACCAGTGCCTGCACCTGCTCTTCGTTAGTGATGTCCATCTTCAGGGGAATGGCCCCGGCGGCTTTAAGATCGTCCATTTGTTCAACGCGACGGGCCGCGGTGTACACCACCATGCCCTCCGCAATTAAGGCCTTGGCAAATTCTTTACCCATGCCAGCGGAGGCTCCTGTGACCAGGGCAACTCGTGGCTTTGATTGGTTATGTTTCATGGGGCTCTCCTGTGGATATGAGTGATTTCAACAGGATTAATCTTATGCGCCAATGGCCCACATAACACTCGCAGATGGCGACACTATTAATGCGGAACACCCCAAACAAACAGCTGAGGCTGGCTTTTAAGTTAGTTAAGACACAATGCCGTGTATTAACACCTCAACAATGGCCTGTTGCCGATCTTGCCCCGAGACCTCATCTTGTTTGGCTTCCAGATTTCCATCTATGCGCATACTTACGTAACCCTGAATCATGGACCACAGGGCGATGGCCTTGGATTCCACACTAACCCGGCTCTTTTTATTACTGGCCAATACGGCCAGCAGCTCATCATAAATAACATCCATGGCACTGTTTAAATCTTCGCTGGCGTTATCCAAATAATCCCGGCGCCACAATAATCGGTATTGGTTGGGCTTGGCCAAACCAAACTCTACCAGGGTATTGGCAAATACCGCTATTTTTTCACTGAGCCCCTCAGGGGCGCTTTGCAACTGGCTTTTAATCAGGTTACCCAGCTCGGTAAAAATATTAATGGCCAATTGGGTTAACAGGGCCTGCTTATGGGGAAAGTGATTGGCCGGAGCCGAATGCCCCACCCCAGCTTTGCGCGCCACCTGGCGAATGGTCACGGCTTCAATACCTGACTCATCCAAGATTTCAATGGCGGCAATTAATAGCTCGGCCCGCAGGTTGCCATGGTGATACCCACTTTTTTTCAACGGCATATTGACACTGTCCATATTAATTCAACCGGGCCACATATTGAAGCCAAGCCGCTTCGTTTTATCTGGAGAATATGAAAATGCAAAAAATCCTCATGACCCTGGGCGTATTAATTTATGCCTTATTAATTCCCATTTTAGAAATTAGCCCCAGTCATGTCTTTAACCCGAATTGGCCAGCCCATGCCCTGTTGCATGAAGTGTGGCAACTCATGAGTAATTCCATGATGGGTGTGTATTGTTTATGGTTAATTTGGAGGGAAGGAAAAGTATTTGCCCCCAGTCTTATCAGTTTATTGGTGATGGGCGGATTTTTAATGGCCTATGGTTTGCGAAATTTATACGGCGGCTCCATGGTCCATTCCGATGGTAGCGAAATTACCGTAACAATATTAAACCTGGGGGCATTAAACCTGGGCGTGTTCATTGGTATATTAGTGAGCGTGTTATTTAGCGTAACCCTGCTACGAAGTAAAAATAACTCCCGCCTATCTGCTGGCAGTATTGTGCCTAATAGTCCATAGATTGCTGTAAGAATTCAGGAAATGGTGAAAGTTTATAAACACACTTATAATGCAGGCAATTGAAAATATGCCCATAAAAACATTCATTATTTCCCTGAGTATTTCACTACTGGCTTTAATGACTCAGGCCGGCAAGCTGGATAGTTTGGAAAAGGAAGCCAGCAAACCCAAGCAGCCATCGCCCCACTTCCTGCTGGTCAAAATTAGTTTGATAAAGCACTCAGTTTTAAAGCAAGCTCGGTGGCCACTGAGTCGGCACCAGCCTGAATAAAGCCGTTTAATTCATAATGAGGAAAT
>MAAA01014462.1_pt1 | contig 9996 bp, 2 predicted proteins | sample 1115971 | NCBI WGS metagenome assembly MAAA01 (sample SAMN04961123, study PRJNA320927) | seawater metagenome | isolation source: sample BD02T6 sea water enriched with oil for 6 days | place: USA:Gulf of Mexico | collected 2013-07-27 | reverse complement strand
CTATCCCACGAAGTAGAAGCCATTGAAAAAATTGAAAAAAACTTTGAAGTAAAGCCTGCTAAAAAAGAGGCTATACAACCAGCGAAGCCTGAATCAAAGAAACCTGTAAAAGGTGGGTCGCTTGCTGATCAGCTAAGTGGTTTAAAACCCAGCACACCTAAAAAAGAACCAGTAAAGGATAGTATGTTCCCTTGGAAGGGATATGCTGGCTTTCGGTTAGTTGAAAATGGTAAAGAAGGTGAGTTCGATTTAGTGATCGTGACTCACTGTAATATCATTATTGTTGAGTTGAAACACTGGAATAATGGAAAAATTAGTTGTGAGGGTGATAAATGGTTTTTAGGCAGCAAGGATATGGGGAGGTCCCCAGTCAGTGTCACCCAAAACAAAAAATTTCTGATAGAGAATAAGCTAAATAAATTTAGGGATAAATTTTCAAATACAGGGTTTAAGCCTTGGGTTCACTTTGTTGTCGTTATGACAGGTAATGCGGATATATCTGGGTTAAAAGAGAATCAAGCATTGCATACAATGAAGCTTTCACAGTTCCTATCAATTAAAGATGAAGGCTTCTTTAACAAGCGATTTCCATCACCAAAAAACAAAAAAGCTAAACTATTAAATCAAGATTTTCATGTTTTTGATGATTTGTTTGATCGTAAAGCGGTGCCGACTAAACAGATATCAGTTAATGGTTATAAATCTAAAGAGCTTATATTCAATCATCCAGGTAAAATCTATCAAGAATATGAAGCTGTATCTGAAACCACCAGTAAAGACACCGCACTTATGCGCTTATGGAATTTCAATAAAGTCCCTGGCAGTAAGGCTAAAACCCAAGATGGTCAACACGAGATAGTGTCCCGCGAACGTGAAGTCTTGAGCTATATAAAAAACAATAACCTCGACTTGTATAATCATTGTTTGAACTCACTAGTGGCTATTCAAAAAGAGCAAGTGTCAGCTCAGTATTCTGAATTGTATGAGCTAAAGCCTAGCCATGTTCGCTTTAACGAATTTGTGGGTAAATTTGTTGGGGGCTTCTCTGGAGCAGATCGGGTTAAGCTAGTTACGCTGCTTATTAGCAAATTTGTTAGCTTGCATGAAACCAAGGTGGCCCACCGAGATTTAGGTGACCACAGCATTTGGCTGTCCCCCAGCAAGGATGTAGCAATATCCAGCTTTATCTCGGCCTATCATCAACCTCAAGGCACTGTGGGAGACTTTAGAGATATTCTAGCGGTATCGGGTAATGCGCCTTACGGTATGCCTGTTAATGAAAAAACAACCCCATATCAAATAGACGTGTACTCTCTTTCAGTAATGGCTTGGCATATTCTCAATGCTGTGCAAATCTCGCCCAAAGGGCTAGAAACGTTTAAAAATAATGTTCAGGTTGATACCCATTGGTACTCCGACGTTATTAGGCAGGGTTTGGATCAAGGTTTTAGTAATGCCATAGAAATGTTTGATGCTTTTAAGCAAGCCGAGCCTAAAACAGAGATTAATCTTGATTTTGATGAAACAGAGTTGGAATCTTATAAGCGTGATATATACCTTTTAATTCAATATCCACCAGAAAAATTTATTAAACAAGGTAGTGGCAAACACCTGTTTTTACATAATGGTATGAAGATTAAAAGCTGGCTAAATGTCTCTGCAATAGGTTGCGGAGCTCAGCTAGGATATGACCTTCTGCATTTTTTACAGAAAGTGGAAAAGTTAAAGTCTATAGCACCTCCCTATTTACCGACGATTTTTGAATTTGGATTAGCCCTTCAAAGTTCTGAGTTATTTATACTCTCTGACTTCATAGAGGGCCCTAAATGGAGTGAAGTTGAGGAAGGTGAACATAATTTCCCCTTGGTTGAAAAACTGATTCATGCGATTGAGCATTTACATACATTGGATATAACCCACGGTGATTTACACCCTGATAATTTAATTGTCGATATAGAAAAAGAAACCGTCACTTTAATTGATATCCCTGATTTTTCTCTAGATGGAAAAGACGTTAAGAATCATAAATACAGCCCTGACAATATTGATGGCTGTACGGCATATGAAAGAGATAACTTTGCGGTTATGCGAATGAGTGCAGAGCTTCTTGGCCTAGAATGGGGTCAGCCAAGCTCTGACATGCAGGATATCAGTGATGTTATTCAGGTGGAGCTTACTGATGCTGAGTATGGGTTTAAGAGCTTAGAGCGGTTTAAAGATGCATTAGACTCTAATGACTCTGAGATTGAGTTTATTGATGTTCATATTGCAGATGGCATTAGTGGCAGCTTTGAGAAGCTAGAAATATTTCCTGAAAATGGTGCGTTGTATCTAGATATACAAGCTAGTAATAGAAGTTCAAGTGAGTTAGCTATCGAAATTTACGGTATCGGTGGTAGCATCCGTTTCATTTACGATAAGCGAGAAAAGCACCTAAGGTTAGGGTTCAAACCAAATCCTAGGGCAGACGTTAGCCCAAAATTCAGAGAGAAAAGCAAATTAGTCTTGCCTTATGGTTTAAGAATTCACTGTTCTTATTCTCTAGATATTGATTCACTTAATAGAGAATTAAAGCAGCGAGTAGAATTTAATCGTGCTATTTCACTTTTTGAAGCCATTACAGAAGAAAATTCTCGACCTGCACTAGAAGCTATAACCCCTTCGAATACTATAAATGATAGTGCTGAAACTGAACCTACGATTAAACCAATTGGTATTGCTACGCGGGATCTTTGGACAAATATATTAAAAACAGAAACTGAATCATACCCCTATATTGAATTGGCAACTGATGCAGAGTCAGTCCCTGATATTGATGATCAAGTTATTTTTAATCATGAGTCAGAACAGGACCCATTATCTAAATTTAGCAAAGATGATGTGATTGAAGCCGTTTATCGTCAAGGTGAAGATGAAAAAGTACTGGGTGTTGTGAACCTGAAGAAGTCAGATTTAACCGAAATTAGGCTAATTAAAATAAGAGGTTCAGCCAAGAATTTAAGAGAATCAACAGAAGTATTTTTCAGAACGAAACAAGACAAAGCCTCTTACGATAAACGAAAAGATGCTTTGGAGCGGATACTAGCAAGTGAATCGACCATTTCTGATTTGGTAGACTACTTTGAACCTTCTTCTGTTAGAACGCCAACGGCCTATGATATCGAAGTAACAGAAGATGATTTTAAGCGGTATGACCGTCAGGATGATAAAGGCAACTTAATTAGTTTAAACGAACAGCAGAGGCAAGCTTTTCAACAGCTATTAAGCACCGGACCTTTATCTTTGCTGCAAGGCCCCCCTGGTACAGGTAAAACAGAGTTTATTGCAGCATTTGTTCATTACTTGGTAGAGAAACAAGGGGCTGAAAAAATTCTCTTGGTCAGTCAATCGCATGAGGCCGTTAACACGGCTGCTGAAAGAATACGTAAACACTGCTTGCGCTTAGAAACGCCATTAGATGTAGTACGGTTTAGTAACAAAGAAAGCTCTGTATCTAATGGTCTAAAAGATGTGTATTCACAGGCTTTGGTAGATGAGCGTAGGGCTTTATTTGTAGCTGAATCTAAAGGTCGAATTGCTTCTTTAAGCCAATCATTAGGGCTAAACAAAGATTTTCTTGTTGAAGCCTGTGATTTGGAATTATCAGTTATTAAACAAATTGATACTTTGCTGAATCTTCAGAAATCAATGAATTCAGAAGGTACTCATAAAGATGATGTAGAGGGTTTGAAAAAGCAATTTGAAGACCTTTATTCACACATCAAACAAATTGTTGATTATAAGTTTGATTTTAAACTACTGAAAGATGATTTAGAAAATACATCAACAAAACTGTGGAGGACTTTAGAAACCAATTACGCAATTCAACCAAAAGAAAGCAGTCGTGCCAGAGCACTTTGTAAGATATCAAGAGACATGCTTGAAGTACTGGAAGGTGAGCGTGTTAATTATGATGAGTTTTTTGCACGCTCTAGGCAGTTAGTTACGGGTACCTGTGTGGGTATTGGTCAGCACCATATTGGAATAGCCGAAAATCAATATGATTGGGTGATTATTGATGAGGCTGCACGCTCTATATCCAGTGAGCTAGCCATAGCCATGCAGGCAGGTAAGCGTATTTTGTTAGTGGGCGATCACCACCAGCTTCCACCTTTATATACCACTCCTCATAAAAAGGCGTTAGCCAAGAAGTTGGGGGTGTACTCGGATGATGTTGATCTTGATGAGTTATTACAATCTGATTTTGAACGTGCCTTTGAGTCTGAATATGGCAAACTTGCTGGGGCTAAGTTATTGACCCAGTACCGGATGGTTAAACCGATTGGGAGTTTAGTTTCGGACTGCTTTTATAAAGGTGAGCTTGAGACTGGATTTAGAGAAGTACCAGATTCATATAAACATTTACCAAAGACCATGCAGGCGCATGCAACCTGGTTAGATACAGCATCCTTTGGTAAAGGAGCTCATCATCCTAGTAATGGTAAGGGAAGTAGTATTGCTAACCCTACTGAAGTAAATGTAATTATTAAGCTATTGGACGATATTGCTAACAGTGATGAGCAGGTAGACGCTTTAAAGCAACAAATGCATAAAGATAAGGGTGAACTGCCAATCGGGATTATATGTATGTATGCCGAGCAGAAAAAACGCTTACGCAGAAAGGTTGCAGAGCAAAGTTGGGGGGATGAATTTAAATCGCTCATTCGCATTGATACAGTGGATAGTTATCAAGGCAAAGAAAATAGAATTGTGATTTTATCGATTACCCGTAGCGATGCTAAGCAAAGCCCAGGGTTTTTACGCTCACCAAACCGTATTAACGTGGGACTATCTAGAGCGATGGACCGGTTGGTTATTGTTGGTAATAGTGAGATGTGGAAAGGTAAGAACCAGAACTTCCCGTTGGGTAAAGTATTTGACTACATAGAACAGCGCAGACATACAGAACCAGAAGGTTATAGGCTAGTTAATGCTAAAGATTTTAAAGAGGTGAAAAAGTAATATGGATAGCCCAACAATCACCTTTAATGAAATTGACTTTATATTGCCAAGTTATCGTTACAATATTCGGTTTTCTTACGTTACGAAACAAGGTTTGTCATTTATACGCGAGTATATTTTAAGGCTTGTACAGTTAGGTTCCATTTCTCCTAATCATATTGCGAGCTATTTCGGGTTAAATGAACGCGAAACAAAAGAAGCCATTTCGGACCTGATTAAGCGAGAAGAACTTAGGTATAACGATCATGATCAAATTGAGCTTACCAAAAAAAGTCAGGGTTACTTTGAATCCTTAGGTAGCTCACTGAATGTAAGTGAGTTGAAATCTACAGGGGCGACTTTGGGTTTTGAGTTGACTTCATTGACCTGCGTATCCACAAAAGGGAAGCGATTAGAAAGAGTTTGGTCACAAGCTTTTAGAATTGATGTGGCCAGTAGTAAGGCTGCAAATAGAGACAGGCTTGTGTCTAAAGCGTTTCAGCGTCATTTTCAGGATCTAATTGAAGATGGATACATGGATCATGTTAAAGATAAAGAAGGTGGTAAGCCAAATATCTATAAGGTTGAATCTCTGAATCAAATTGGATCAGATCCTTATCGGTTAAAACTTCCCTTTCAGATGGATGTTGACGGTAATGCCATTGAGTTAGATGATATAGAAAGCCTTAAAGATTCGTCGGAAGCGCTAGAGTTAGTCGCATCGGTAATTAATGAGCACACAAGAAGAAATAATCATCATGAAATTTTAGATGCAATTGAAGCACTGCGTGACCCCTTTTCAAGTAAGTTGTTTTCAACGACCAATGTGAAGGTTGATGAGTTTATTCACCTTAAAGCCAGTGACGCTGCAAATAAAGGGCAACATATTCCCTTTATTGGACCTTTGTATAGTGGCGAGAATTGGAAGATATTCTCTGAGTTACTTGAAAAAGAAAAGAAACGATTAGTTTCGCAGCATCAAGATGGAATTGCTGATTTAAAGTGGCTTATACCAAGTAATGCTTTTTGGGGGAAAAACGATCGAGTCAGGTCCTGCTTAGCTGATCTATCAAATGGTATTAAAACAACAGGAAAAAAATCAAAAGCTTTATATGATTTTAAAGTGATGGTTCCGCTAACAAGTGCAGATGATAATCGTGAAAAGAAAAACTGGGTTCACGATTTGAAAATTGTTGAAAATAATCTTCATGGTTATGTTGATGGGTATTTAGATAATGCTGTTGAGATTGTATTGCTTGAAAATAGCCTGATAGCTGTTACCTATTACCTAAGTATGCCTGAAAGCTATCGAGTTCCCGTTCCAATTGGTTTTATCTCTACAGATCAGGGTGTTATCAGTACGATCACTCACTCTTTGAATGGGTATTTGTCTGAATTACATGGTGACAATCGGAAGAACCTTGGGGCATTGGTTTAATCATGGCAGACACGGAAGATACTCTAGTCGAACAACCTGCAATTAACCTCTTTAAAGAGATTAATTGGGAAACCCTTAATTGCTTTAACGAAACTATGGGTAAAGTGGATGCCATAGAAACTGATAATTCAGGTTCAGTTTCTTTGGGACGCGAAAACCGTGGTGAGGTGGTATTAATTACCGAACTACGTTTGGCTTTATCTGCAATCAACCCAAGTTGCACAGGTAATGAAATTACCTTAGCTATTGATGAAATAACCCGCGACCGTTCGGCCATGAGTGCAATTGCCTCTAACGAAGCATGCTACAAGCTTATTCGCGAAGGTGTGCGAGTTAAAGCAGATGATGAGCAAGAAGATAACGTTACTGTTCGTGTAATAGATTGGCAAAACCATCAGAACAACCGCTTCTTATTATGTTCCCAGTTATGGGTAACAGGTGAAATTGAAACGCGTCGCCCAGATTTAATGGGGTTTGTGAATGGCCTGCCACTGGTATTTATTGAATTAAAAGTTGCTCATCGTCAGCTTATTTGTGCCTACAAAGAGAACCTAGCAGATTATCGTAAAGTCATTCCACACCTATTTGATTTTAATCAGCTTGTTATTTTATCTAATGGCTTGCAGAGTAAAGTAGGCACTATTTCTAGTCAGTGGGAACATTTCTCGGAATGGAAAAAAATAGAATGTGAAGATGAGCCGCGAGTTGTTAGCTTAGAAACTGTAATTCGTGGAACCTGCGATAAATCACGTTTGCTTGATATTATTGAAAATTTCATCCTGTTCGAGAATAAGAAAAATACGATTAAAATTATGGCCAAGTACCACCAGTACTTGGGCGTTAATCAGGCCCTTCGAGGTTTGAAAAGCATTGAAGAAGTGCAAGGTAAGCTGGGGGTGTTTTGGCATACCCAGGGCAGCGGTAAAAGCTTTTCTATGGTGTTCTTTTGCCAAAAGGCGTTCCGTAAGTTTGAGGGTAATTGGACCTTTGTTATTATTACTGACCGTACAGATTTAGATGAGCAAATATATAAAACGTTTAGTGCCTGTGGTTTATTAAAAGAGGACTGCCAAGCTGAAAGTGCAGCCGAACTTAAACAGCTTTTGTCTGAAGATCATCGCTTCGTATTTACATTAATCCAAAAATTTCGAACAGAGAAAGGTGTTGAGTACCCTGAACTGTCTGAACGTAATGACGTAATAGTCATTACGGATGAGGCCCATCGAAGCCAGTATAAAGGCTTGGCTTTAAATATGCGTACAGCTCTGCCTAAAGCAGGATTTCTAGCTTTTACAGGAACACCACTTCTTAACCAGCAAGACGGAGCCGAGAAAACGCGCGAAGTATTTGGTGAATACGTCTCGGTTTACAACTTCGCCGATGCCGTTGATGACGGTGCCACCAAACCCTTGTATTACGAAAATCGTGTACCTGAAGTAAACCTGAATCGTGACGACTTAGGTGATGAAATAGAAGCCATTATTGAAAATGCAGATTTAACGGATGAATCTGAAGCTATATTAGAAAAAGAGTTTGCCAAAGCCTATCATATCATCACCCGCCCTAAGCGATTAAGAACTATCGCCAAAGATTTGGTTGAACACTTTATGGGGCGTGAGCCCTTCACATCGGGGGTGCATGGTAAAGCAATGGTGGTGTCTATTGATAAAGCCACAGCTATTAAAATGTACGATAAAGTTCAAGAGGCATGGAAGGTTAAAATTACCGCTCTAAAGGCAGAACTAATAACTGCCTCTAATAACTTGAAGCCTCTGTTACAAGAAGATATCGACTATATGGAAGCCACTGACATGGCTGTGGTTGTATCAGGTGGTCAGGGCGACTATGAAGCCATGGAAAAGAAAGGCTTAGATTATAAAACTCACCGTGAACGTTTTATGCGTGAAGACCTAGACGATAAGTTTAAAGAAGTGGATGACCCATTACGTATCGTATTCGTATGCGCAATGTGGTTAACGGGGTTTGATGCCCCATGTGTATCTACCTTATATATTGATAAACCCCTAAAGAACCACACGCTAATGCAAACTATTGCCCGCGCAAACCGTGTATTTCCAGGCAAAGAGTGTGGGCAGGTTGTAGATTACATTAATATATTTGGAGCCCTTCAAGAGGCATTAGGCGTATACGGTGGAGGTGAGGTAAGCGAAGGTGATACAGGACAAGCATCACTTGCCGACATGGTTGCTGAAAACAAAGACGTTCTAGTTAATCACGCTAAAGAAGCGTTGCTAGATGTTAAGAGCTTCATGGCAGGATTGAAGATTGACGTAGATGCAATTATGAATGCATCTACTGCCAATTTTGATAAATTATTGTTAATAGAGCAAGCTGCTGAAATACTGATGGAGCCAAAGCAATTAGAACTCTATATCGGACACGTTAGGCGCATTAACCGAATATTCAAAGCCTTACTTCCAGATAAAGCAGCATTGCCATTCTTGGCTGAACGCGCATTTTATAATGTATTATTAAAAGACATTATTGAAGGAATGGGCCAGCAAGTTGATGATGATGACGTATTACACGTGGTTAGAACTCAGGTAGATAAGCTGCTAGATGAAGCCATAACCACCATTGAGATTAAATCTAACTTACCTAACCCCATTAATATTTCAGATATTAATTTTGACGCTCTAGCTGAGATGCTAGAGCGTACAAAGAAACCAAGTCGAGCGGATTCTGAAAGACTTAAATCAATTGCTGAACTTAAGATTCAGCCACTTCTAGATAAAAATCCGACTCGTATTGACCTTCAAGAAAAACTCAATGAAATTGTAGAGAAATATAATCTTGGTGCTCATACAGCAGAAGAGTTTTTCGAACAACTTAAGTTGTTTATTAATGAACTAAACGAAGAAGATAAACGAGCAGCAAGAGAAGGCCTAGAAGAGCCTGAGTTAACCATCTTTGACCTACTTTGCAAGGAAGTTCAACTTTCAGAGAAAGAGCGAAATCAAGTTAAAGCGTTGTCCAAACAGCTACTGGATACACTTAAAGGTGTATTGGTAATTGATTGGCGTAAAAGGCAGCGCACCAAGGCACGAGTGCAAAAGGTTATTGACGATATATTGCAAGACTTGCCTGATAGCTTTGATGATAGTAATTGGGCTAAAGCTTGCGATAGTGTGTTTATGCATGTGTTTGATAAGTATCAAGATGCGAATAATACGGTTTATCAGTGAGTCAATAATTGTGATATTAAAGTCTTGAAAGATAATTAAGTGATTTTTATTTCACTCTTATTGGTACAGTACTAGAATATATTCATAGGAAAGAAGATTCGCAACCCCTTGTATATTAATGAGCGAGTAACATGGACAAATAGTTTGTTATCTGTCCGTAATTTTTCCCCCAAATGGACAGATGGAAGCCTTTTAAATCTTATTTTATAGGCCTTTTGACTGTCCATTTTTTATTAACATACAAGTACGTCTTGGCTTGCTACACAGACTGCTTTTCCCCATAAGTCAGGTCGAAATCTCATTTCTGCGGATACGAAGTAGGTCACGCAGTCGACTAATGCGATCATAGCTGCACCGGTTGTCGGTGCATGC
>MAAA01014461.1_pt1 | contig 10002 bp, 6 predicted proteins | sample 1115971 | NCBI WGS metagenome assembly MAAA01 (sample SAMN04961123, study PRJNA320927) | seawater metagenome | isolation source: sample BD02T6 sea water enriched with oil for 6 days | place: USA:Gulf of Mexico | collected 2013-07-27 | reverse complement strand
AAGGATGAATTCAAAGACTGGAAAGGCTAGGAGGCCACATGGCAATAGTTGGATACGCAAGAGTCAGCACCGCAGGCCAAAACCTTGAGGCACAATTAAATGCCCTCAAGGACTGCGACAAGATCTTCCAAGAGAAGGACTCGGGGGCAAAGTCTGAGAGGGTTGAGCTTAATCGGATGCTGGAATTTGTTCGGGATGGAGATGTAGTTGTGATTACCAAGCTATGTCGACTGGCTCGTAACACCAAACATCTACTGGAGGTGGTTGAGATTCTAGATAACAGAAAAGTTGGACTCAAGGTCTTGAATCTTGGGATAGATACTTCATCGCCCACAGGGCGCCTTATGCTCACTATGATTGGCGCAGTAGCGGCCTTTGAGCGTCAATTGCTACTCGAAAGGCAAGCTGAGGGAATAGCCCTCGCTAAGCAGAAAGGGAAGTATCTTGGGAGAAAACCAACTGCAATGGCAAAAGCTCCTAAGGTTAGATCAATGTTAGATTTAGGTGTAAGTAAGATTGATATCGCGAAAGAGTTAAAGATCAGCACCTCAAGTGTCTACAGAATCATTATGTCTGCCGACTAGCTTCTAAAGGTTTTCCTGTTATATTTGGGAGAATCTTTTTTTGATGAACCGATAAATCATGCCCTTCCAAGAAAAAGTTAAAGAGTTACTGGATGTTTCAGGGGTCACGGAACCGTCCAAGCTTTATACACCTTTCACCCTATTCTGTATCCTATTTGCTATATATTTCAATGCAGACACATTAGGTACAATTTTCTTACAGGATGATTGGACAAAAATCGAACCCAAATTAACTACTTTAGTTAAGCGCGACATTTTCGATTGGGCGTCTTTCATATTTAAAGTATTTTCATATAGCCTTGGATTAACAATTCTTTATGGCGTATTTCAAGTACTGTCTGCTTCGATTTGGGGAGCATCCAACAACATGAATATCTGGGTAAGTAGGCTTCTTAACAAGCATAGCTACGTAAATAGAGAGCTGTACGAAGAAGCATTGAAAAAAACAGAACAAACTCAAGGTGACATGTTTGATTTACACAAAAGGCTCGATGAATATAAAGGATATGCGCCCGAAGACCATAAGGAGCTTATTGAGCATAAAAAGGAGATAGAAAGAACATTCACGAAAGCAACTGATGAAATCAAAAGTATAAGAGGCGACTTGAAAAATAAAGAGACTCATATAGGTGGATTGGAAATTAACATACAATCAAAAAGCTCCAAAGTACTTACATTGACTGCCCAAAATAATTACCTCAATGGATTCGCCCACTTCCACTCATCAATTGCAAGTGGCTCATTAGACAAATTCACTAAATCGGGTAACGAAAAAACTACAGTTAATGCCTTAGCGGCCCACTTTGGAATCAATGGAATCATTGCAGACCTAGTCCATAACAAAGGAAACTACACAATATCCGTTCAAGATGAACTGACCGAATTACATGGTACAGCCTGTGCTGCATTGATGTATTTAAATTTAGGAGTTGGACCAACTAGACTCGACCCGAGCATGAGCAGCATTACAATCAACACCGCCCATATCGATGAATTGGCTTCGTATATTTAAAACCAACAATACTCACCCTGTAGGTGTAGTGGCTCAGACCTAACCCACGGGTTCATTAACATATAAAACTCAATGAACTCCCGCCACTTAACCTAAGTTTCAGTAAGAGTTCTACCAATAGAAACCCGCTAGTTATTAAATCCTGCCAATTCTGCCCGCACCTCAAAATACATCTCTTATCTAGTCCATACTTGGAGCTTTAAGAAAACCCTAAAACACAAAAACCCTGCCCCTCTAGTTCCTCTTTAAAGCTGAAAAATTCGACATCTATTTCCGAGTCCGTATATTCAACTTCATCGATCAAGATGGGGCCAAGCTCCACAGTACAATTCGTTAGGGAGTTCTGGTCGTTATCTATCTTCACCTCAACTCCTTTTATGGAGATTAAAACGGCAACTTTTATATCTCCAAGCTCAAGAACCTCAGTGTGAATAACCGCAACCTGACTTCCTTCACCGGCTGACTCTTTAGATGCCTTATACCTTACTTTTTCATCAATATTTGTTGGACCAACAAGCAATGCATGCAGCTTTCTGATGGAATCAGCCTGATTCGCAATACATGAAAAATTCATGCTCCAATCACTACTATCTATATCCAGTACATCAACGACACTACATATTTTATTTACAAGTAATAAGTCACGACGATCTAAAGCTTCAGAGCTAACTGAATTAATTTTCCAGTAACCTTTCTTTGGAACATTTTCTCCATGCATTTTCAAAAATAAATTTTTCTGGGCACTTAATTCGCACATAAACTCAAAAAATGCACGAAACTCCCCTAAGGTTGTGGAAACACTAGAGTCAAAACTCCACTTAAGATTTGCTTTCTCATCTGCGAACGTCATTGTTAGCAGTGGTGATCGAAAGCAAAAGAAAGGCATACCCGGTATATTATTGACACCAAAACTAGTCCGATAAAATCCCTTAAGCTTTACTCCAGATTTGAATTTAGTTCGTCTTAGCTCCAGAGTAATTGGCTCACCATCACCACCTAGCGATAGAACCCCGCCACTAGTAGGCATATCTAAAGCAGGTACAGGAACCTTTATATTGAATCTGTTATCGAAAAAACTAGCTGTTTTTATTGGGAGATCACTAATCCCCAGCATAAAGTTATTGAAATCACTATCAGGCTCATCCGAATCAATTGTGATTTTCATCTCATGAGAATCACTTTCATAGCCCAGTTCATCGACCAATTTTTGTTTTTTCGATACGTAATTAGATAGACCATCCGGCCAATAAGTGAGCAACCTAGACCGTAAACACCCCCCGATATTAGGTAAAGGTAATTTATCTTCTTCACTATAAGAGACGGATAAGTTGATATCGTTTAATTTTTTAGGCTTAACTAAAGCCGAATTCTTTCGCAATCTTTTCAGTGTTCTCTCGATTAAAGACTCGCCAACATGTACAAGGTACACCGCTTCAGGCGCATTTTTTCCATTAAACTCCATAAAACAGAAAAAGTAGGGAACCGTATTTGTTACCATACGCTGCATATTACTGAGAGTAACATCTACTCTACCTAGGCTTGCATCCGTTGACTTAACTTGAATACGGCATTCCATCGGCGCACCTAACAAATCTGCTGGTTTATCCGAGCCGCCTCTTTCAAAATTAAACTCGACTATGTGATCCCATCCAGATTCATCCATATCCCTTGAACTATTAACCGTTAACCCTGCTGATACGCAGTAAGCACTAAAAAGAAATTCCCCTAGTGTCCCTACTTTTCTATCAATCACACCTTCCCCCAAACCAATCTAGTTATCACACGACTATACCCCAGTGACACACATTTAATAGCCCAGAAAGCCATCCCAATAGAGTCGAACGGGGCCTTTTGACATGTTTTTTCAAAATGCCTAACCCTACTGAAACATTTTCTTTTCCTGAAATATAATTTTGAAATTCAACTTTATGGCCTATTAGTCACCTAGGCTTTTCCGGGATTTCAACATCAATTACTACCGCAACTATACGGTGGGACTTTTCCTTAGCTATTAAAGAATTCAATGACTTCTCAAGCTCGCCAGCTGATACTGGCCTATCGATACCTTCAGGCATCCTAGGAAGGGAGCTCCCCCGTTTTCCACCAAACCAAAACACAACGTACACACCGTAACCTGATGAATCCGGACTACTGGCATATAGTCTTTCAAGCTGATCTTCACATGCAGTCCACAATTGCTTATTGAAGTCACGCTTCAGCTCTAAAGGTAACTTCCCTGCATTTCGTGAAATAACTACAACATCAGCTCGCTTGTCATCTGCCATATAACTTTCAGGCTCGACGTGTAATTTTAGTGGCGTAAGTTTTGGCTTTAATAACTCAATTAAGCGATCCCTACATTGATCTTCCAAGCATGGTTTCGCTGGAGCTCCCTCTCTCCAGAAGGTTCTAAAAATATTCGTATTTGAATGACGTATTTCTATTTTTATTGTATCCAATTGATCCAATACCAGTGCGTGAAGGTCACTTATCGATACAGGCTCATCATTTTTCAATGCTTTTATAGTTGAAGGCCAATCTGGTTGAATATACTGAAATTCTCTCAGCGAACGGAGCTGATTATGATAACTATATTTAATATGATGGCCATATGATTTCAACATAGTTAACACCAGCAAGCCATTCAGAATAGTTGAAGCTTCCACCGTTAATATAGTCGATAGTCTATTAACAAAAGCTATAACTATTTGAGAGGCGTCCCATGGATTTCGGACACCATCCATAATTCCAGTTGGGCTATTTACATATGGGTAACGCGAACCAAACCGTACAGCTAGATATTCCAATTGTGAAACCGACATAAAGCCAAGAACATCAAACTTACTATTAGTCAGAATTAAGTTGATTTCCCAAATAGCATCTACATTTAAATCAAGCTCATCATTTAATAAACCAACATAATCTTGAGGCTCAAACATATAACCTATAAAAACCCATATAGCTTTTCGGTCCGACCTTAAAGGCCCTAATAAAGACAGGACTGAACCAATAGATTTAAGTAATAATGTCCTTTCGCCTTTATCCTCTAACAACTCACAAATTAATTTCGATAGGAAAGTAATATCCATTTCAGGAAAGTCAGTAATCAACCTTAAAATCAGCTTTCTACGCTCTACAGTATCTGGAAAATAGTAAAACAGTGCATCAACCCCATAATTAACCTCATTCTTAGTGGCTAAAGCACCACGCGCCAAGTCCTCAATACAAGACATAGCCAAATCAGACCTTTCGGTAATAATGTTATTCATCCAGCCCAATGAAATTCGGGACCGGCTACCATTGCTAGCCTTTTGAAATACCCTCGAAATCAATCCAACCGAAAATACTGACCGCAATACCGATTCCGGAATTAGGTTTATACCGACTCCTCTACGCCCTACCTCATCCATTCCTGCCAGAAGTATTTTCCAATTTACTTCGTCAGAAAGACTTAACTCATGGGCTGTAAGATGACCATCTGCCATCAGATATTCATAAAAACCTTCGAAAACAAATTCACTTATATCTATTCCAGTCCGTTCTATTATTGAGATTCTTGGGTCAACCCCCTCTTCAAGATTATAAAAGTAATGACTAGCTAGTACAGAAAGATTGTACACATGCTTTCCGCTTCTCATATCCTCTTTAGTAGCAGTAAGTGCCTCTAACTCAGCAGCTTTAATGGTAACTTTCCTATCCTTAAACTCCCTTTCACGTTTACTACTATCTACTCGCCATTTATCAATAGTACAGGCACTAGCTATAGCTCTTTTTTCAATCAGCTCTGAAGCCCCGCCCAACTCTACCCACTCCTCAAACTCAGGGTATGCATTAATTCCAATTGCGAATATTTGACTACCAGCAACCTCATATAAGCTCGCATGCTTTTCATTCAATACTCGACAGGAGGAAATAATCTCCAATGAATACCTAGTCAGATCTTCTGACGAATACAAATTCAAGGTTGAACAAATAAAGTCATGTACAGTAGACCAGGAAAAGTCGTCCTCCCAAGAATTAAAGGCAGAATAAAACAAATCAAATTTATTACTTACACATGATGATATCCAAGCCTCTAACCCTACATCCTCCCTTTTATTTGGGTAATGTTTATCGATACTATTTGCAAAACCAAGAAATATATTCAAGTAATCAGAAGTAACCCCTTCACCTCCCTTTAACCACTCAAAAATCAACCTATAAACATAATTTGATAATTCAGTTTTTTTATTTGGATTCAGCCCATCATCAAGCCCGCATGAAATTTTATTTGAGAGTTCAAGTAAAACATCAGGAATATCATTTAACTCCACCCCTCCATCTAACTTTAGAAGCTCACCATACGCGTAATCATCATCATCTTTCAAATAATCTAAAATAACCTCACTCATATAATTTGGACGGTAGAATTCCGAATATAATTTCCCGAGTATGACCAGCTTTAGGTGAGTAACACCCTCTCCCACGAAACTTGTATTACAAGAGGTTTCTACAACCACCCGTTTACCCAATTCGCCGTAACCCAAAAGAATATCTATAGCAAGTTTACGCTCTGAATAGCTTGCGCAATCATTAGTTAAAACATTCAATAAAACAGGCACAAAAGCTGTTAATCTAGGACCGTTTTTTATAGCCGTCAGAACTAACTTCTTCATCTGAAAACCCATCTTGGCATTATTCAGAATCTCCGAAAAGCTCTCTACCACGTCGTCACCAGAAAGCGACCCTAAGGCTCCGTCTACATAATCTAAACCAGAACGAAACCAAGGATTATCTACCGAAATACGGCATATTTCATTCAGCAAATAGGACCTATCATGCACACTTAAATTTCGTGCATCACCGTATAGCGCTATCCCAAGTGGATCTGACTCAATAAATATTTTCGAATGCTCTGACAACAACGTTCCAATCCAAGCATGCAAACCTCTTAATTCTGAAGTTGGAATACCATCAACTCCAATTAGGTTTCGAAGTCTGCGAACGGGGTAACCATCTCTAACTTGATTTACTATCCATTTAGCCGCTAAAAACTCTGCAATAGTTCGATGGGTGTAAGTAAAGGCTTCTAAGCTTGGATCTACAATTTCGAAGGCCCTCCTTGTTAAGCTTGAAAATTCTCTATCAGAATCCTCCAAATTAATTTCACGGTATGATGGGTAATTTGAATCATTACTATTTCCAAGCATTGATATACCAGAGACATTCGAAATAAGAATGGAACTGCATATCGCACCTGCGGGTAACAGTAATTGACTAGAGGGGTACATTCCTGGTCCACTTCTAGTGCGGGCCGGATCATGCTCTTCCAATAATTTCATGGAAGTTTTTTCAAACAATTCCAATCTAGATTTAGGCCAATTACTAGACCTGACCAGTTCAGATAGCATTAAAAGAGTTTGGGGATTTCCTATTAAGGTATTTAGCCCTCTAGCATCAGCTTCTTGCAAAAATTCCTTAGGCTCACTCACTCCAGAGCCTTTCAATATCATAGTAATTTCTTGCTCTTGCAGCCTGCTTAAACCAAGTACGGCAAACTGCTTTTCACCAAAAAAACCTCTAAATAAATCTAAATCCGTCTCACCAAACCAATCGGCCACGCGACAAGATATCCTTAATCCAGATAGATTTAGACCATTCAAAATAGACACCAGCTGATAAATCAAGCCATGCTCACCTGTACGAGATCTATATTCATCGAGACCATCCAAATACAATAACTTGCCTTCACAGCCTGCTCCAGAAAGGGCTACGAAACTACCTACTGTCATATACTTAGCATTTTCATAAACAGCGGATTTTTTAAACAGGTAGGTTTTACCTATGCCAGGGTCACCCAGTAAAATCAGGTATGGTTTTGACAGGTAATCAACAAACTTTTTTGGTGAAGCCTCCATAACGGGCTCATGTAGGACCACTTGTCTATCTAACGAAGAATCATGCATTACATTTTCTTATTATCATTGAGCGTATATTGTGATTATTGTTACCAGCCGCATTGCAAATTAGAGGCCTGACACCGTTCAGATTAAGGTACTTATTAAACGGACATGCATGCCCCTTAAATCTGGAGCCCATGAATCTAAAGGCCTGTGGAATTTTGTCACATATATGTGACATAAATGCAGCCTTCGCTCGTAGCCAATATACACGTCAGTAGCAGCGTACATCTCAAGCCTAAGCCCATTTTACGAACCAAGTTTGCACTATTTCAGAAATGGATAGTAGAGTTCAGATGACTGCCGCCTGAAAACTCAACTAGAAGAAGTGATTATAAGCTACCCACTATGGGCTAACGCACAAACGAAGCAAGCTCCCAAAGGTATAGTTACAGGCTTTTAAAGCTCATCTATTTTTGTTGCATCGATGCAACAATATTCTACAGGCTACGAATCTAGGGGCCTCTGGAATATTGTAACATCCATGTTACGAAAATAACCCCCTCGACTTTAGCCAGTGGACACCCTACTAGAAACACGGCATCTCGGAATCTGATCAATAGCCCGCTTTAGGGTATCAAGAGGATAACTACCATACCCCCTACCGACAGCCCCTTGAGAATGTCCAGTAATTGCATTCTGAGAATCTTCACGAATATCAAGCACCCGACACTTTGTGATAAAAGCATGCCTGAAGTCATGCAAGGGCTTGATCCCCTCACGATCGACCCCTAACTCCCCTCGGAAGTATTTGGCCAACCATTTACTGAGTGAATAGTGATACTTCCCTGAAGAGCTGGGCTGCAACCTAGGAAACAATCTTCCCGCTGGATCTAATCCAGTCACATAGCGATTGAACCCAAGCTCTAAAAGATGCTCATGAATTGGGACGACCCTAGATTGACCAGTTTTGATAGTTTGATCATCCCTATCATCTGATAAGTAAAAGTGCGGAACGGCCTCATCAAATTTAACATCACCCACATGCAGCTGAGCAATCTCTTCGGCTCTGGCCCCAGTGTAATAAAGGATTAATGGCAGCCAATAATGAGCCTGCCCGTAGTCAGCTTTCTGAGGTTTGAAGTCCGACCTATAGATAGGGGAGCCAAATATCAAATCCAACTCACTATCTAAATAACCTGAGACCTCAGTAGAAGAAACCGAAACTAGGTTTTTAGCGACTCCATGAGCAGGGTTAACTTTAATGACTCCCTTATTCAGCGCGTAAGTAAAAACAGCAGAAATACCCTGAACTTGTTTATTAACTGTAGCTGTAGCCAACCTGGGTAACGAATCACGCTCAGCCCTTTCGACCTGCTCTCTCAAACTTAAACTTTTAACATCTTTTTTGGGTCTAGTAGGCAGCTTTTCTAGCAGCTCCATGAACTCAGCCACCATCCTTTTTGTAATCTTGGTGACACATACACCTGGGAAATATGCAGAGAACTTAGACACTGTTGACGAATAATCAGCTAGACGAGCTTGCGCATTCTTCCCCTCCCTCCTGATGACAGCCTCACTATATGCTTCGAAGACTTCTTGGAATGTCTGGTCAACATTGGAAGTCATTGCAACATTCAATGGCCTAGCATAAGGCTCAAATTGAGAGCCCTCAGCTGAATTCGCTGCCTCCGCCTCAAAAAGCCCCTCTGAAGTCATTTTCTCTACATATACTCGCCTTCTAAGCGCTAGCTCTGTCAGCTTAATGTATTTAACAGAGAGCTCTATTAACAAGGAATCATAGTGAGGGCTGGATTTAGAGACAGCCAAACCTTGAGCTGTTAGCGCCTCTTCAATTGACTCACCCATATAGCCACCCAGACGCTTTAATCTACGCGTCCGATCTGGAGAGTCGCCTAAATAATGTTCAAGTTCGCTCAATAGTGATGGTAGTTCTAGGTCGAGAGGCTCGAAACCATCCTCTACCTCCATCAGGTATTGATTGGTGCTCTCTAGGGATAGCTCAAGCTCAGAATGCTTTTTAGCAAACCAAGATTGTACAATTTGGGAAATATTCTGAGAGGTTAAAAGAGCTTCTGCCTGTATCTCCAGGTTAGCCCTTTCTAATATGCCGTATAACTCGGCTGATACCGCTGGTGCAGCTAGCTTAGCTTCTCTGAAAACCTTGGTCCTAAGGGAACGCTTCAGCTCCTTTTTGCCTACGGTTGCCTGAAGCGATACTGGGACTCCTAGCCTAAGCTTATAGGTCCCGTTTGAATCCTTTGTGGGCGTAATCATATTTGCCATTTCGTACCACCTCTTTGTACCACCTGAAGAAAGTAGTGGGTACAACGGCAGGACAAATATCTCCCTGTAAACGCCTATATTTCGCTAAGTTACTGTACTTAAACGAAAAAACCCAGCTATTAGCTGGGTCTTAGAATAAATGGCGGTGAGGGAGGGATTCGAACCCTCGAAACCTTGCGGTTTACACGCTTTCCAGGCGTGCTCCTTCGGCCACTCGGAC
>MAAA01014460.1_pt1 | contig 10009 bp, 6 predicted proteins | sample 1115971 | NCBI WGS metagenome assembly MAAA01 (sample SAMN04961123, study PRJNA320927) | seawater metagenome | isolation source: sample BD02T6 sea water enriched with oil for 6 days | place: USA:Gulf of Mexico | collected 2013-07-27 | reverse complement strand
CAGCACGGCTGCCAGAGACATTGGTTTGCATGATGGCATCGAAGCCATCATCGCTTTGTTCAAGGAAACGTTCGCTGGCCACAATGCCGGCACTTAGAATTAACACATCCGGTACGTTTACCTGGGCCTTAATGTCCGTAACGGTGGCGGCTAACTGCTCTTTATTGGCCACATCCACTGAGAAGGCCAATATTTTTTGGGAGGTATCAGTGGCGAGCGCTTTGCATTCTGCCACAGCACTGTCTAGACGGGCCTGATTACGAGCCAGCAATACAATATTGGCGCCCTTTTTACTGTAGGCGCGGGCAATGTCCAGGCCTATGCCGCTGGAGCCACCGGTAATTACGATTGTTTGCATGATTTTCCCCTTGTTATTTTTTTGCGTAGTTTAACTTATCTACAGTGATCTTTTATTGCTTTTGTATGACATTCACGCTCTTTGCCATCCTTGGCACCGCGTCATTGCCTACATGGATGTAGGTACTTAGAGTTTGCCTGGAGCAAAAACTCTGACCGTTCATCCTGAACATCTACGCTCCTTGCCATGACCACCATGGATGGTGGAAATGCAAATAATGCAGGATGCAATTATTTGTCCCTGGCACCGCGTCATACCGTTCATCCTGAACATAAAAAAGCCAGAATAGGAGTGACCCATATTCTGGCTTAACATTTGATGAGGCTGTGTATAATTACTGAGCCGCTAAGAAAGTTCCATATCCCATTTCTTTACCCAACCCTGGGACAAGTTCTTCATTTTCAACAGCCATCTTGCCGTTAATTAGCACGTGTTTTACCAATCCCGGGTTACGGTTAACCAGGCGTTGTAAACCAAAGTTTTCCATCTCGCGCCAGTGCACGTCTTCCAGATTTTGTTCAAACCCGGCAGGGTCCAGAATCACCACATCGGCACGGTCTCCCTGTTGAATACGGCCGGCATCTACTCCAAACCAGTCCGCCTGGTCACCTGTCATACGCCATACCGCTTTTTCCATGCTCATGAGTGGTTTGCCTTCATCCACGGTTTCTTTTACCAGTTTCAACATACGCAAGGGCAAATTATAAAACGCCATGTTACGAATATGGGCGCCGGCATCACTGAAGGTAATGAGGGATTTTTTATCCTTCACCATGCCCTTTAACACTTCCTTGCGATGATTTGAAACCGTGGTGTACCAGCGCAGGTCGGTGCCAAACTCCACCACCAAGTCCAGGAATAAATCCACCACGTGAATGTTACGTGCCTTGGCCACCTCTTCGAAGTTTTTACCCACTAATGATTCATCCGGGCAAGCCAGGATCATGGCGTCGCCAAAATCACGCTGCCACACCCGTGGGCTTAATTTTTCCCCATAAAACTTTCTAAAGTCGCGACGGTACTTTTCATCCTTAAGCAGGTTATTGCGCTCAACCTTGTCTTTTAAATCAAGCGCCAGTTCACCGGCACCAAACTCTTCAAAAAAGACAACATCTATACCATCGGCATACACTGTGAATGGGGTGGGCAATACCTGCCAGCGAAAGTCTCCATTAAAGAAGTTAGCCACCCTGGCCGCCAGATTAGTGATCTTGCTTAAATACACACTGCCTTTTAAATCCATGCGGCTGATCAATGTGGTTTTTAACTTTTTTCTAAAGATGCCCATGCATTCGCGCATGTACTGATTTATCTGCAATATGGCGGCGGCGTTGGGGGCACCCTGGTGAACCCGGTCGTATTGACGCACCAGCTTATTAAGGCGAGAGACTTCTTTCCATTTTGCATAGGTGCTGGGTAAACTCTTGGACCACTCTCTATCACCGTCTACCTTGTCCCACTTTAAACACATGGTGGATAAACCCAAAAAGCCCTCGTCCAAAGACTCCTTCAACAGGCTCTCCATTTTTTGCATTTCTCTCTCTGTGGGCACCACATTTAAATCCGTGGCTCGGCTCAATCCCATACTGCCCACCCGCATATCACTGTGACCTAAAAAGCTTATGACATTGGGGCCCATGGGTTGCTTTTTAACAAACTCTACCCAACCTTTTGGGGTGCTCCAGGTTTTGTGTTTTTGTACAATGGGCAGCACCTTTTCGCGGGGCACGGTTTCAACTCGAGTAAATATATCCGAGGCGTCTTCTGCCTCACTGCAAATCATACTCAAGGAACAACTGCCCACTAAAACGGTTGTGATTCCGTGACGTACCGACTCACTCAAACTGGGGCTTACGATTAACTCGCTGTCGTAATGAGTATGGGTATCCAAGAACCCAGGGGCCACCCACTTGCCATTTGCTTCTATCACTTTTTTACAGTTTTTTTCATCGATAGACTTTGTTGATACCAAAGCAATTTTGCCGTCTTTAATGGCAATATTTTGTAACGATGATGGGCCACCTGTGCCATCAAAGTAGCGACCACCCTTAATGATAATATCGAAGTCTGACATAACCCTCTCCTAAAGCTGATTTTATTATTGTGTTAAGACTGGGTTAGATTAAACTCAGTTAAGGTTCCATTCTTATCATTTGATGACATCTGTGATTTATAGCGAATATTGTAAAACTAAAAATACATTGGCCGTTATTATCCAGCTCTTACCAGTATGATTTTCATTACCCAGGTTAAAGATCGCCAAAAAACGTCAGGTTAGATTCGCTAACCATTAAAGGGGTTAATAATATCCAGGAAATTAAAACGAAAAAGGATCTGAAAATTAACTTTTAATATTAACCTAAACGATACATGTTGGGCGAGGTACCAGTCCAACGTTTAAAGGCCCGCGAAAAATTACTTTGATCACTAAACCCTAGAATATAGCTCACTTCCGCCAGTGGTAATTTATTATGAGTAATCATCTTAAGCGCCATTTTCTGCCGGCATTCATCTAACAATTCACTATAACTGACACCCTCATCCTTGAGTTTTCGCTGCAACATACGAGTACTTAACGCTAAGGCGCTGGATATGCTGGGCAGGTCTATCTTGCCATGGGCCAAGTGTTTTAATAAATATTCCTTCACCTGAGTGCTAATAAGAATTTTGTTAAATTTGGATAAGTACTCTTCAACCCATTCATCTAAGGTGAGGGTTAGTGCTGAGTTGGAAAATAGTTGCTCGTCAAATATATGTTGTTTATCAAAAACCATTTCATTGTGTATGGATGAAAAATAAACCGGGCAATCAAAGAAGTCTTCAAACGGTTTAATGTCGCCCATGAATGTGTGCTTAAAATAAACCCCCTTGGCATTGAAACCCTTCCCCGCCACGGTACGTAACAGATTAAACATACTGGTAAATATTGCTTCCACACCGGGATAGTAGACCTGTGCCTGGTTGGCATATTTAAGGTCTACCCTGAACGCCACCTCTTGCTCACTTTCTGTGAGGCTTGTTCGGGAGCAGTCACTGATGATTCTTGAATAACGGCTAGCCCTTTGCAGTGCATCGTAAACATTTTCACTGGTGGCCAAAGCCATGCCCAGTGCGCTAAAGGCGGTGGGACTAAAGAACTTGGCCACCCTAAGGGCAATATAAGGGTCTTCACTCAGCTCTATGGCCAGCTGCCACACACGAACCATGGCTGACGTGGGCAGACGGGCATTGGGTTTCTTAATGTCCGCCAAATTTACTCCCACCTGCTTAAATATTTGCGGGCTGTCTAGGCCATAGCTGTCTATGGCCTGTGCAGCCACTAAAGCCCAGCTGCCCAAACTGCTCGGTTCTTTTTGTAGAAGCGGCTGATCAACCATGCAAATGCCTTTACAGCTGTTTATGGCCGTTTTTATTATTTTGAGTCGTTAAAGCATAAACACTGCTCCGTATACATTCTTGCCATTTGACGACACATGTCCAATACTTAGCCGAAACCACCACACATAATAAAAATGAAACAAGAATATCTCATTCGCAGCGGTGCGCTCATGGGCTTTGACGATCTGGTTAAAGACCTGCAAGGCAATGCCGAAGCGCTATTAACCAAGGTAAACCTCACTGCCGATCAGCTGGTGGACGGGGATACAATGATTCCGTTTGAAGCCATGGTGATGTTGTTAGAGCATTCGGCCACAGACCTGAATTGCCCATCCTTTGGATTACAGCTCTCTGCCCGTCAGGGTTTGCAAGCGTTAGGCAGTTTGGGGTTGCTCATGAAAAACTGCCTCACTGCCCGTGATGCGATTATGTGTGCCCAGCGTTATATGGCCCTGCACAGTCCGGCCGAATACTGGAACCTGGTTGAAGAAGGGCCTTATTCTTATGTAAACCGCTTTGAACATTTTCACGGCATTGGCCATGCCCGGCAGTACAAGGAATTATCATTTGGTGTCTGCTTACGCTTAATCCATGTATTGATGGGGGAAAACGTTAAGGGCCACCGTTTGGAGTTTTCCCATAAACCCATTTCAAGTTTGAAATATTATCGACAGTTTTTTGCCATGGACGTGAGTTTTAACCAGGAGCACAATCGTTTATTTTTCGACAGCCAATACCTGGCTCGCCCCATTACCGACTTTAACCAACAGGTTCACCAGCAGGTAGAAGATTACCTAACACAATTATTGGCTTTGCACGGAGATGATATCGAACATCAGGTGCGTACTCTTATATTGCAAACTATGGGCATTCAGGAACATACACTGGACAACATTGCCAACTTACTGCACATGCACAAACGCACACTGCAACGAAAACTCAAAGACAAAGGTTTAAATTTTAAGTCTATGTTAAATGAAATTCGTATTCGCACCGCTTGTTGGCATCTTGAGGCCAGTAACATGGACATTACATTATTGTCTGAGATTCTAGGTTACAGTGACATCAGCGCATTTTCCCGAGCCTTTAAATCCCAGAAGCAGTGCTCTGCCTTGCAGTGGCGTAAAAAGGCCAAACTCAATGCACTATCAAACACAGATAATTAGCAGCATTTTCTACTTTTGTTTCCAGGATTGTTGTTTTCGGTAAATAGTAGAGGGGCTTATTTCTAATAACGCAGCAGCCTGATAAATATTGCCCTGACATATAGCTATTGCGCTTTCTATATGATTTTTTTCAATTATCCACAGGGCTTTTATCTGGACCTTGTGTTCATGGCCATTATTAATGGGGAATTGGTTTTCAGTTTCTGTATCTTCAAAGTTAGCTGCCGGTGATTTAGTCTTTGGTATGGCTTTTGGAGTGTTATGTCCAGACCCGCCCTCTATTAAACGAAGAGATTCGTTGATCATGACTTCGCTAATATCCGGGCCGTCATTTAATATCACCAAACAATGAATAAAGTTTTCAAGCTGTCTGATATTTCCTGGCCAGTCATACTTTGACAACTGCTTGATATCACCATCCGATAAGTCATTAAAATCCTTGTGGCTTTCCTCACTAAATTTGGCCAAATAATGTTGCGCGATGAGTTTCACATCTTCATTCCTGTCACGCAAAGGTGGTAAGTGAATATAGATAATGTTTAGCCGGTAAAATAAGTCCTCGCGAAACTCACCATCATCAACAGCTTCCTTAAGGGTTTTTGAACTGGCGGTAATAATTTGCGCATGAAATTTTTCAACACTGTGGCCACCCACCGGAGTAAACTCCCGTTCCTGAATCACTCTTAATAACTTGGCTTGTAAACCAATAGGAATGGTGGTTACTTCATCCAAAAACAGGGTGCCATTTTTTGCCGCGCTAAATAGTCCTGGCTGGTCCTTTATGGCGCCGGTAAAGGCGCCTTTTTTATGGCCAAATAATTGGGTTTCCATTAACGACTCGGTGAAATTAGCGCAATTCACCGCCACAAATGGCTGCTCGCTGCGCGAACTTTCACTATGACAGGCTTTGGCTATGAGCTCTTTACCTGTGCCCGTTTCCCCACAAATAAATATGGGCACATTGTTGGTGGCCAAACGACGTATGCATTTAAATATGTCATACATATTTTGCGAATTAGAAATAATATTATGAAAGGTCGTATAGCTTTCATGGGGGATGGCCGCAGGCATCTTCTCTAGGGCCTATTCAACAGGGTAAGGTATTTCATTAATGCTCCACGACGTCCTTTCATTTTAATATTCCGTTCAATATGGCGGCGCCTCATAGTACAAAAGGCAATAACCAAGTGATTTTTTAGCACTTTTAGTCGCTCAGGAACCTACTATGAAACAGGGCCAGCCAAATACCCCTAATAATTAGCTTAGCAGTTTTCATCTAAATCATAATTTACAGAATGAGCGTGGCAATTATCTAAACCATAAAGTAGGCCATAAAATGCAGGTAACTGGGGATGTGGAAAATGCCACTATAGAGCAAGGAAAACAGCATAATGGATGAGACCCAAATAACGGTAAGCCAAAAGGCAATCCAGGTACGAACGGCTAAATCAAGATTATGCTCCAAGCCAGCCGATTGATTGCCGCGATGGCTCCATCGTTGTTTGGATAACCGAAACAGGCAATAAATTTTAACCACAGCGTTAATCACTTGATTGGCATAAAGCAACAGCGGAAAACTTATGTGAATTTGATCGCAATAGCGGTACAAAAATAAAGACAGCATCATGCGGGAGCACATCAACCAGGTAAAGTACCCCACAATAAAAGCAGGCTCTATCACCACACTGGCACTGATGGCTAGGATAGGGCTAATTAACATGGTCCACATGGCTACCCGCTGATCCAAAATACACCACCATATAAAAAAGCCAACTTTTTTGGGCCCCAGCGCCAACGCCCTAGATCCATTACGCAACATGTTGCCAGACCACCGCCAAAAATTTTGGGTCATACGGGCAACCCCCCAACCTTCTATTTCTTCTACGGTATACACCATGGCATCGGGTATATAGAGCATATGAGCATCTTGCAGCAACATGTAATACCAGGAACTTTTATCATCACCTGATAAAAATCTAAAGTCTCCCCACAACCAATGATCCAAGTGATCGGCTTCTAGTTTTCTTATGAATTCTAACTTGGTTAAGTGTGGCGCTCTAAACACCGACATGCGCCCAGTGAGCGTCAATACCTTACTCGACAAAGAATGAGATTGCATGGCGATACGACGTTGTGCAAAACGCATGGATAACCAGGTCCCCACCCATTTAGGGCCGTAGCACAGCACTTCTTCATTTGTAGTGACGGCCTGAACTTTTTTATTGTGTGCAAAAATAGAGGTGCATTTTTGAACCACACCATGATCGAGAATGGCATCCCCATCCATAAAACACACAAGGTCGTTTTTTCCTATCCCCTGTCGACACATGGCCCTTAATATCATACCTATGGCCATGCGTTTTCCTGGAACGTTTTGCCGAACAATATTCAGTGTAACGGCAAGGTCTTGCCCGTACTGCTTGATGTACCGACTCATAATCTCTTCATCAAAATTATCCCCCGATCCAAGCCAAATCGTGGTGGTCAATTTTGTATCTCGCGCTTCATGTAAAATACTTTTTAATACTAGTTCGGTGGTTTCGCGACGTTCGTGAAAGGTGGTCATTAGAAAATGCATGTGAGTGGGTCGCCAACCCTGGGCCCAAGCGTCATCCGCCCTAGACCTCATAAGCGGATATCGAATATGCCCATATATTTCGGCTCGTATCAGGTGTACAAACCACCATGTAAATCGCCAAATGCCGATGGTACCCAGCACCAGCGTCACCTGCATGAGTTCCGGGTCCCATACTATGTCGGGCATATTAAGTGTTAATACATAACAAACTCCCAGATAGAGAAACAATTTGTAAAAGGCCACCTTGTTCCATTTCTCAGGGGTGTCGACGATGGAAGCGCCGCTTTTTAAACAATCAACACGGTCAGATGTTCGAAGCATTTGGTCCACCCTCTGTTTCCGGCTGTTTCAACTGAATTTTGAAGGACCGAAACAAATCGCCAATCACCCCCACCCCCACATTGGGAAAAGTGACTACCGCAGGTAAACCCGATTTTATTTTTTCCTGGCTTGAGAGTGTATTAAGTTCCACAAACTTTAACGTAACTTTAGAGTTTCGTTCTCGGCCATCTTTCCAGGTAAAGCGATTGGTTAACGAGTCCACAGAGTTATAAGATCGATCAATACTGGTTACTTTTGCGTTAACGGCAATGTCTAGGGATGTAAAATAAACCCGTGCCAGTTGGTTCATCTTGACTTCCAATACCTCTTGCTGTGTTAAGAATACCTCTATCAGTCTCTGCTCATCTCGCTCAAACACCGCGATGGTCTCACCGCGTTTAGTGGTGCTGCCCGGATGTTTGAACAGCTCAACTAAGCGGCCATTGGTGGGGGCATACAAGTTTAAACTTGCCCGGTGTCGATACAAAACAAACAGCTCTTGGGTATCCATATGGATATTCTTTTTTACTTCTTCAATGTTGTATGAAAGTTCATTGATATCCAGCTCAAATTTATCCCCCGAATAAAAGCGGCCTTTCGCAAGACTGCGTTGACTGCGGTTTTGTTCATTCAAGTCATTTACCGCGGTTAATACCTCCCTTTTAAGCTGAGCATGGTCCCCCGCCGCTTGATCCGAATCCAGTTTTGAGGCATGGCCATTTTGAAAAAGGTGTTTCATGCGATCATCCTGAATATGGGCCATGCGCTCTTGTTTTCTTAGGGTTTCAACATGCAGCTCCATTTTTTTCAATTTTAAAATCGAATAGCCTTGATAGTCTTTGAGCTTATCCATGGCCACTTCCTTTTCATGTCGCAAGCGTTCTAGTTGTACCTTGCTTCTGTCGATTTTAATTTTGGCCTGTTCTATTTGCTCCTGTATTTTAGGGTTATCAATATTGATAAATGGATCCCCCTTCTTTATGGGCTGATTTAATTTAACCGCCACGTCCACTATTTTTCCATCGGCCGGAGACACCACGGCCTCCAGCGGTGCGATAACCACGCCGGTCTCCACCTGCAAAGATAAAAAATTAACCCACAGGGTAAATAAAATATAAAGCAGCAACACAATGCCTGCGAAGGTATAAAGGGAGGTCATTAAGATGAGTTTGATCGGCCAACGCCGAATAGGAAGGTCTTCTTTAGGATTGTGATCGGGCTCGAAAGACACTGGGGTCACAGGGGAGTCAATGCGCAATATAGTATCCCCTACCGGGGTCATATTGCCGCGCACCAGCTCTTCAATAAAATGCTCTAGTAGCTCAGTTTTGCGCTCGTCGATATCGATAAACTTGGTGGCCAAGGTATTCTCAAACCGCCGTATGACTTTAATATGAACATTAAAAGCCAAAAAGAACCCCTGAAACGGCAATGAAAAATTGCACTCCAGCTCATCACCATCATTAACGCTTTCGTCATCCCAGTTATCAATTTTAAAGCCACCCAGACTCCAATCAGACACACTATAAAGATGATCTTTAATAGTGATATCTATGGGGCTACTGACTCTGTGGTGACGCCGATGGGAAGGTGTTTCCCGGGATATTTTCACCAGGCATATCCAACTGCTATATAGGCCTTTAGCACAGCAAAAGTAATACCAGTCCATCACGATTAAACTACATCGCTAAGCCCTTGAATCTACACAGTATTTTAGTTTACTTAAAACTCTGAGAGTCACCCATGAGCTAATGGCGCTTAATAGCCCTATTAAAATTGCAGTTTGCAATATTCTGTTGCATTTTGAAATTCATTTTACAACATCCTTAATTACTTTAGAGGTATTGCCCCATGGAAAGGGCTAAAGCATTGAAATTTCTGGTAATTTTGTATTCATATAACTGGCATATTACTTGATGATTAATGGCTGAGAATCCATAACCAGGTTGGGCTGATGTCGGCACCAGACGCACAAAAAACCAGCAAGGCAAACACCTCAAGCGGGCTGTCTGCTGACAAGCCCGTGCTTAGTGTAGTGGGGTTGGGTTACGTGGGAGCGGTTACCAGTGTGTGTTTTTCTAACCTGGGGTACCGGGTATTGGGGGTGGATACCGATGCCCAAAAGGTGGCTGACATTAATGCCGGTGGCTCCCCTATCATTGAAGAGGGGCTTAAAGAAGGCATCTATAAAGGAATTAACAATCATAC
>MAAA01014459.1_pt1 | contig 10015 bp, 3 predicted proteins | sample 1115971 | NCBI WGS metagenome assembly MAAA01 (sample SAMN04961123, study PRJNA320927) | seawater metagenome | isolation source: sample BD02T6 sea water enriched with oil for 6 days | place: USA:Gulf of Mexico | collected 2013-07-27 | reverse complement strand
TGCGAACAGGGCAAACCCGCTTAAAATTCTTGGGCTTTTACCCAGAAGATGGCAATTACCGATCTATGCACGTCGGCGGATAACAGCAGCGGAAGCTCCTAGGAATTATTATGCAAATCAAACAATTATTTGATCCCAGTAAAGGGATTGATCGTGCCATTGAAAAAGTTATCAGCTATGGCGCAGATGCAGAAAAACGACTGAAATCAGAAATTTCAGAATATGTAGCCACCGAGAGCATCGAAGAGCACTTTGCAGACTTGCTGTCCAAAATGCAGCTTGCCATGGAGCAAGGTGGAGAAAATGAAGTAGGCGTTTGGGTATCGGGATTCTATGGGTCTGGTAAAAGCTCATTCACTAAATATTTAGGGTTAGCGTTCGACGACTCGGTGCACGTTGATGGTCGTCCGTTTATTGATCACCTAAAAGACCGCCTAACCAAATCAACAACTAAATCGTTATTAAATACGGTTGCTAAACGTTTTCCCGCAGCAGTCGTCATGCTTGATTTAGCATCCGAGCAAGTCGCTGGTGCCACCATGGAAGATGTGGCGACAGTGCTTTATTACAAAGTACTGCAATGGGCAGGGTATTCCCGCAATCTTAAGGTGGCTGCCCTTGAACGTAAGCTACAAAAAGATGGCCGTTATGAAGAGTTTTTAGCGCTGTTTAAAAAATATACCGAAGGTGAAGAGTGGAAGACCTTACAAAACGATGAGCTTATTGTTGATGGGTTAATACCGGTTATTGCCCATGAAATGTATCCTCAATTATTCCGCTCAGAAACGGCTTTCTCTACAGAAGCCAGTGACATTATTCGCTTTGAAAATGACCGCGTTGCAGAAATGATTGATATTGCACGCGAACACTCAGGTAAAGAAAATATAATATTCATTGTCGACGAAGTAGGCCAGTATGTGGGCTCGCGCGATAATCTAATTCTAAACTTAGACGGACTAGCAAAAAATCTTAAAACGATTGGTGATGGCAAGGTCTGGCTTATTGGTACTGCACAGCAAACGCTTACGGAAGATAGTGAAAAAGCGGCGCTTAATTCACCGCAACTTTTCAAACTAAAAGATCGCTTTCCTATTCAAATTAATCTTGAATCCAGTGACATTAAAGAAATTTGTTATCGCCGCTTATTAGGGAAATCGCCTAGTGGAGAAGACCAATTAGGTCAATTATTTGAACAGCATGGCCAAAGTTTGCGCCATGCAACCAAGCTTGAAGATGCAAGGATCTATGATGCCGATTTTGATAAAACCAGTTTCGTAAACTTATATCCGTTTCTACCAGCCCACTTTGAAGTGTTATTAACTCTACTAGGGCAACTAGCAAAATCTACGGGTGGCATAGGCTTACGCTCAGCAATTAAAGTTATTCAAGATATCTTAGTCGAAGGCGCCAATGGGCAGCCCATTTCCAATGAAGAGCTTGGTAAGTTAGCCAATACCGTTACCCTTTATGATGCACTTGAAAAAGACATAAAACGTGCATTCCCTACTAAACACCAATCTGTCGGAAAAGTTATTAGGTCTAACAACTGTCATTCCGCATTACACGTTAATATCGCAAAAACAGTAGCAGTCTTAGAGATTCTGACCAATCTACCGGTAACGCGTCAAAATACCCGTGCTTTGATGCAAGCCAGTATCAGTCAAACCCAAGATGAAACCGCGTTTAATGTCGCCGTTGATGACCTAATTAATGAAGCCAATATTCCCTTCAGCGAACAAGATGGCTACCTAGGTTTTATCAGCGAAAAGTTAACAGAGATTCAACGCGCACGTAATGAAATTGGACTTAAAACGATTGAATTACGTCGCATACAAAGTGATGCATTAAAAGAATGTTTATCACCACTGCCTAAAGTACAGGTGGAAGGTTCACTGGCGGTAGAAACTGGGCTTAAACTACAAAATACCAATGGATTGCCGAGTGGCCTAGCAGGCGAGCGCAACTCAGTACAAACCCTCATCGATTTTGTAGCTCCAACCGAATACGACAGTACCCTGGCTGAGCTGGTGGCTGATTCCCGTGAAAAATCTAATCAAAGCACTATTTATTTGTTAGGGCGAAAGTCCCCCGATGTTGATGAGCTCGTTGCCAGCATATTTCGTTGTGAAGAGATCGCGCGCCGTCATCGTAATGATGTCGATAAAGAAGTTAAGGAATATTGCCGTGCAGAAGAAGATCGCGCCGCAAGCAAGCTGGTACCTGAACTTCAGCGTATTTTAAAGCGTGCGCTACAGGCTGGATCATTTGTATTTAGAGGCACAAATACGGCCGTTGATACTTTTTCGCAAGATTTATTAGACGCCAATAAAAAGCACCTTAAAGATGCCGCCGATCGTGTTTACGAACGCTACAACGAGGCCCCCATTCGTGCCAATACTGTATTGGCCGAGAAATTTCTTAAGGCCGGATTAAGTGGTGCAACCAGCGAAACCGATCCATTAAGCTTGGTTATTAAAAACAGTGCAGGCACCTTTTCGATCGATGAAAAGCACAAAGGCCTTGTGAGTATTCGCGACTACATTGATCGAACAGGCTCAACCGACGGTAAAAAAATATGTGAAGATTTCAGCCGCCCTAAATTTGGCTGGGCGCAAGATACCACCCGCTACATGTTAGCGGCCATGCTGAGCGCAGGCGAGATTAAACTTAAAGTCGCAGGACGCGAACTTACCAGTGTGGGTCAGCAAGCCATTGATGCTTTTAAAACCAATAAAAGTTTTGCCAATGTAGGCATTTCACTTCGTGACGACAAACCCTCTATTGAAATGTGTGCCCGTGCTGCCGAGCGCTTAGGTGAAGTTATAGCCAATGGTGATTTGGTTATGCCTTTGGAAGACGATATAAGTAAAACAGCTCAGAAAAAGTTTGGTGATTTTTTACAGCAGTTCGGTTCGCTAGGTGAAAAACTTAAAAGACTTAACGTGCCAGGGCAGCAACGAGTAGAGGAATTATTACAAGCATTAAAAGATGTCTTGGCTAACGATGCATCTGATGCGACTCAGCGTATGGGGGCAGAAGACTCCAGTCTTTATGATAATTTAAAGTGGGCTGCAGAAGTTAAAGCCAAACTCGATCATGGAATGGAAGGCACGCTAAAAGAACTAGATGAAAAATGCCAAAGCATAAATCGTCTACCTAAATCTGGTATTCCAGGAGATCTTAGAGCAGAGTTAGCTGAGCCTTTAGAGCAACTACAGCAGCGCCTAAACCAAGAATATTTTTACAAACACCAGGCAGACCTAACCACCACGCTTAGTAATATTAAAACTCGAGTTGCCGATGCAGCTGAAAAAATGAGTTTAGATATTGCAGAGAGCTTAAAGGCGTCTCAAGAAGATCTTGTACGTTCTCCAGGGTGGGATGAATTAGAAGCCGATACGCGTAGTGACTTGCTCGGTCAATTGGAACAATTTGATGGAGTAACAAGCATAGATATTAAAGGCATTGAAACGCTAGTGGGTCGAAGCTTTGATATTGCTCAAAAATTAAAGGCCTTACAGAAATCAATAAAAGAAACCACTGATAAGCGTCGTCTACAACGAGAGCTTGAAGAGCAAGAAAAGCAACAAAAACAAATAAAAGAGAAAGAGGCCGGGGAATACGTAGCGAAAGTTCTCTCTCGTAAGCTATCTGTGCCTAAATATTTGAAAGCCGCTCAAGGTATCGATTCACTTATCAATCAATTACAACAGCTAAAACAAGATCTGAATGATTATGATGAGCTCGATATTACCTTTGAACTTTCAGACAGTAACGAAAAAGGTTAAGTGAACGATAATGGCATTTGATCAAGCAACACGAAATCGCTTACAAAAATTTGTAAGTGATGCGCGTAAATTACTCAGTGAAGAGTTTACCCAACAGCTGCAAAACACCTATGGCTTAGATCCTCTCACGGGCAGTATTGCAGAGCTTAGCGCTTTACCGTCGCTGAGTCCGAGTGAACAAAAAACAGCCACTTTATTACGAGATACCTTAGAGCACTATCTCGCAGCCAGCCATAAGACTGAGCCACACAAAGATAAAAAGTTGGTCATAGCCGCGCTGGACCGTATTGTGCGCGAGCAGGCCTTCACCGTACTCAATCGTTTGGCGGCACTGCGCATGGCCGAAGCCCGTCAATTTGTGATGGAGTCCATTAGCCAGGGTTATCAGTCAAAAGGCTTTCAGCTTTATCAGCGTATCGCTGGCAGCAGCCTGGGTGAAACGGGCCAAGCTTACCAGTGCTATCTGTTCAGTGTGTTTGATGAACTAAGTTTAGATTTAGCCGTATTGTTTGATCGATACTCAAGCCAAGGCCGACTATTTCCCCGCGAAACCGTATTGATGGAATTGTTAGATCTAATCAATCACGCCGAGCTAGAAATACTTTGGGCTGAAGATGAAACCGTAGGTTGGATTTATCAATATTTTAACTCTAAAGAAGAGCGCAAAAAAATGCGCGATGAATCTCAAGCGCCACGTAACAGTCGTGAGCTTGCGGTACGTAACCAATTTTTTACCCCACGATATGTGGTGGAATTTCTCACGGATAATACCTTGGGGAAAATCTGGTATGAAATGACGCAGGGCAATACCGCGCTCGTGAATAGTTGCCAGTACCTTGTGAAACGCCCGAATGAAATATTTCTTGATCCCGGTGAGCAGGTACCGGAACAGAATGAACTGGCAGCAGAAGAGCTGCAACAAAACGTTTATATTCTACATCGACCAATTAAAGACCCGCGTAATATTAAAATGTTAGATCCTGCCTGTGGTTCCATGCATTTTGGCCTTTATGCCTTTGACTTGTTTGAACAAATTTATTCAGAGGCATGGGATATAGAAGCGAATAAAGACAGTAGAAGATTTTTTATCGAAGAGGGTGTTGTACCAAGAACTGCACTACACGAGACTTATCCTACCAAAGAGGCTTATTTAGCCGATGTGCCTCGATTAATCATAGAACACAATATCCATGGTGTGGATATTGATCCACGTGCTACACAAATAGCAGGCCTTTCATTATGGCTACGTGCTCAAAAATCGTGGTCTGATAGTGCTATTAAGCCTAATCAGCGCCCACAAATTCAGCGCTCCAATATTGTGTGTGCTGAGCCTATGCCAGGTGAAACACAATTTCTTAAAGAGTTTGCCAGCCAGATTCAGCCACGAGTCTTGGGCCAATTAGTTGAAGAGATTTTTAAAAAAATGCAGCTCGCCGGTGAGGCAGGCAGTCTTCTTAAGATTGAAGAAGAAATCAAATTGGCTATTGAGGACGCTAAATCCCAAAAAGATGAAAATACACTCGAAGTACAAGGTGGCCTATTTGGAGAGGGTAATTGGGAGGTACGTGAAGGTAAACGTTATTACAACTTTGGTGATGTAGGTGATGATTTCTGGGGGCAGGCGGAACAGCTAATACTGGCGGAACTTGAACGATATGCAGAGTCAGCTATTGATTCTAAATCGAATCAGAAGAGATTGTTTGTAGCAGATGCAGCTAAAGGTTTTGCATTTATTGATTTATGTCGAAAGCGGTTTGATTTTGTTGTAATGAATCCACCTTTTGGTGCGATAAGCACAGGGGTAAAGTCGATTTTGTCAAATACATACCCTTTATCAAAGAATGATCTCCTTGCAATTTTTGTTGAGAGGGGGATGGACTTACTTTTACCGGGCGGTCTATTAGGGGCAATAACATCGCGAACATGTTTTTATATTACCAGTTTCCATAAATGGCGTGAAGAAGTTGTGCTTGGTAGAGGGCAGCCCGAAATCATGGCTGATTTAGGTTTCGGAGTTATGGATGATGCCATGGTAGAAGCAGCAGCATATGTATTAAGGATTGATTCATGATTATATTTTTTAATCTATTGAAAAGTAAAGATAAGCAAAGGGCATTACTTGATTCTTGTCATTCACTAAATGAGGAAACACAAAGCAGTGATGTGTTTCAGGTGGATTCTGAAGCTTTAGGGAAGTTACCAGGCACCCCATTCTCTTACTGGGTTAGTAATGATGTTAGAAACTTATTTGACAGGCATTCTAGCTTTGAAGCGGTAGACCGCTCGGTCAGACTGGGGGATCACCCTGGTAATAGTTTTCGGTATTTGCGGCTATATTGGGAGATTAAAGAGGTATCTACTAAACCTGTTGGCTGGGTGAATTATCAAAAAGGAGGTAAATATTCACCTTTTTATGCAGATATACATCTAGTTGCACTCTGGAATCACAATAGAGACTCTTATCAAGGATTTTTTGGTAGACCGGGGAGAACTTCGAATCGCCCTTCAAATTTCGAAAATTTTTTTAGGCCGGGATTAACGTGGCCTCGCAGGACCGCTAAAGGGTTGGGGATGCGTGTTCTTCCAAGGGGATGCATTTTTGCTGATAAAGGACCTGGAGTTTTTGTAAATACTGATGGATTTCAAAAATTATTGGCTTTGCTTGCAATATCAGTTTCAACTCCGTTTAGGTATCTCGTGTCCCTGCATATGGCCGCAGGTTCATACGAAGTTGGAGTTATTCAACGAACTCCGATTCCTAATATTTCTCCACAGAATGAAATAATATTGGCGTCTAAATCACGTGAAGCTTGGCTGCTTAAAGTTAAATTAGACACTACTGACGAGACGTCACATGCATTTATACTTCCAGACTTAATTCGCTCACGTTTTGACAGTTTTGATTCATCTAAAATTTGTGATGATTTAGATAAGATTGTTGATGAAATCGATAAAATTACTTTTGATCTCTACGGTTTTGAAAGTCAAGATAGATTGGCTGCGATAGATAGTATTGAGTCGATTAAATCAGTTAACACTGAAGGTGGCATCAGTGCGAAAACGGATCATCAATCTAATTCACTAAATTTCATTTCTTGGTGTGTTGGTGTGGCCTTTGGTCGTTTTGATTGGCGCTTAGCAATTGATGAGAGAAAACCATTATTTACAATGGAACCATTTGAAGAGCTTCCAGAACGTAGCCTGGGGATGATCCCAGGAGAGTTGGAACCGTTTCACGGTAATTCGGGCATATTGGTTGATGACCCAGAACATGATGATGATTTAGCGGCTTTGATTGGTTCTGTCTTTGAATGTGTGAGCGTACCTATCGATTCAAATATACGAGCAGAGTTAAGAAATCAATTTTTCCCTGAGCATTTAAAAAAATATTCAAAGAGCAGGCGTAGTGCACCTATCTATTGGCCTCTACAAACCCCAACTGGCGACTATACACTTTGGTTATATTATCCAAGCCTAAATGCCCAGACTCTATATCGGTGTGTAAATGACTACATAGAGCCCAAACTTAAAACTATCGAAATTGAATTGAAATATTTGCGCAGCGATACAATACGCAACGCTCAAGATGAAACTAAATTGTCTGAATTAATTGACTTTCAAATAGAATTAAAAGATCTCTCCGATGGTCTTATGCAGGTGGCTAGCTATTGGAGGCCAAATTTGGATGATGGTGTACAAATTATGGCAGCTCCTTTGTGGAAGTTTTTTACAAATAAGCAGTGGCAGGCGAAATTAAAGAAAACGTGGGAAGAGTTGGAAGATGGGTATTATGATTGGTCTCATTTGGCTTTTGATTTGTGGCCCGATCGTATATTAAAAAAATGTCACCAAGATCGTAGTTTAGCAGTCGCGCATGATATAGAGAGTGAGTTATGGGAAGAAAAAGAGGTGATAGTCGGAAAAGCTAAGAAACCGAAGCTTGTTTGGCAGCCCAAAGAAATGACAGAATCTGAACTGAATACCTATATACAACAAAAAATCGCACAGGGATAAGTGGCTGACATGAATATTGAACAATACATATCGACACAAGTATTCGAGAAGCGACTAGATCAACGTGTATTGGTTGTTTACGACGCGGCACTTCGCTATCGCGATATCTGTTTATCTATGGCGTCAGAAGCGGTGTCGGTGATTGATACCTCGGCATCCAGTATCGAGAGCCGTGAGTTGGCTTTGGAAACCCTGGCAAGTTTTGGTCAGGGTGGTCAAGAGCTGCTGATCTACGTACCAGCTGCGATACCTATAACGGATGAAGATAAACAGAAAGATCCTTTCAGTGTTTACAGTGCTTGTGGTGAAGTATTTCCTAATGGCGATGGGGATAGTTATTTAAGCCTGTGCTTAAAAGCGAAGCCGGATCATCAAACGGAAGTGAGAAAAGCGTTTGAACAGGATGCTAACCCAAGCTTTGCTGTAATTAATGGCATTGGCGGCGGTTTGCAATGGCCCACTTTGCGAGCGTTGCTAAAAGTTGAATCCTCTCCTGAAATTGTTAGCGCATTAATGGTGCCAGATGAAACACAGAAGGCGGCGTTGCTCAGTAACGATGCCTGGGCAGCGGAAGCAAAACAGTTGTTTGATCAGGTGCTGGGGTTAGCACTGACTACGCGTGGCAAGAAATGGAAAAGCATCAGCGAAGAGCTGTGGCGTTTTGTCTTATTTAGTGAGTTTGTATTTGATCTGCCGGGTGAATTACCCGAGAGTTTGGCAGGTGTTCCCAAAGCTCATTCGGCTGCCAAGCCAATTATCGAAAGTTTGTGTGATGGTCTGCGTCAAGATTTGCGTAAGCAGGACGATTATATTCAATATGCCGAGCAGATTGAGCGTGATTTGAATCTGGTGCAGGTTTGCCAGGCCGTTGATGATCTAGGTGCTAGAGATACCTTTCCCTTTGAAGAGCGCACTTTCTTACAAGTGGCGATTAAAGCGATTGAATCTAATGATCTGAATAGTTTGAACGATATTCTCTCTCAGCGAAAAGCGTCTATATGGAGTAATCGCGGCGAGAATGAAACCCAATGGGATTTGGTCGCGGCAGCTAAACGTTTAATTGAATCTTGTAGCGACTTATTGCGTGAGCTTCCAGAGCACAGTGCCAGCCAAGCAGCATTATTGGATTTTTACCTCACCAGTTTACGTGAAGCAGATCGCTTACAGCGCGAGTTTGAACAGGCAATAACAGACTATTGGGATGCCCAGGGTTTATTAACCTCAGTGATCGATAAGGCACGCCAAGAATACCGCAAGCTTGCAGAGAAAGTACAAACTCTTTTTACTAAGCAATTGGCCTGTACCGGTTGGCCACCTCAGGGGCGTTTATACAATGCCGATGTTTTTGATGAAGTGGTTGCCCCAAAACTTCAAACCAGTGGTCAGCGCGTCGCTTATTTAATGGTGGATGCTTTACGATTTGAACTGGGCCTGGAGTTGGAAAAGCAGCTCAAGGATGAATTCGAGATTACCTTAAAACCGGCTTATGCCTGTTTACCAAGCATTACCTTAATTGGCATGGCCAGCCTGTTGCCCGGAGCGGGCAAAGAATTGTCTATTAAAAAAGGCAACTCAGGTATGGTGCCTATGTTGGGTGAAACCCCCGTGGGCACAGTGCCACAGCGAATGGGTGTTTTTGAAAAACGTTATGGTAGCCGCTTTGCTCAAATGCGTGCCGATGACTTTATCGACAATAACCACAAATTTGATAACTCAGTAGAGCTGGCCGTATTGCGCAGCGTTGAGATTGATACTCAATTTGAAAACACACCTAAAACCGCCCCCAGCGTTATTTTACGAGAACTAAAGAACCTACGCGTGGCGATCAGTATGCTGCAAAGCCAAGGTTTTAATCATGTAGTGATCGCTACCGATCATGGCTTCTTTATGAATCGCCAAGCGGCAGAGGGCGATGTATGCCCGAAACCAGCCGGGGATTGGGAGCTGACCCATGAGCGTATCGCCCTGGGGAGTGGCAATGCCGATCATCATCACTTTGTTATGCCTGCGAGCCAAGCAGGTATTAAAGGGGATTACAGCCATTTAGCCGGCCCTAGTACTATGGCAGCCTACAGCAAGGGTAAGCTTTATTTCCATGGTGGTGCATCTTTACAAGAGTGTGTGGTGCCGGTAATGGAAGTGAAGCTAAAGGCGCAAACTCAGCCTTCGATTAAGCAAGCTGTTGTGAATTTGACGTATAAGCGTGGCGCTAA
>MAAA01014458.1_pt1 | contig 10016 bp, 9 predicted proteins | sample 1115971 | NCBI WGS metagenome assembly MAAA01 (sample SAMN04961123, study PRJNA320927) | seawater metagenome | isolation source: sample BD02T6 sea water enriched with oil for 6 days | place: USA:Gulf of Mexico | collected 2013-07-27 | reverse complement strand
TGGTGAAGCCCTCAAGATGCAGGAACATCTCATCGATGCTGTACACCTCAACGTCAGGGGAGTATTGCCTAAGGGTTTCCATTACCCGGTTGGAGGTGTCGCCATACAGTGGGTAGTTACTCGAAAAGACGTGGACCCCAAGCCTCTTCAACATGGGCTTTAATTTAAAATAGGGTTCAAGGTCCGGAATACCTAGGGCCTTTGCTTCTGCATTCCTGGCCACGATACAGCCATCGTTGTTACTCAATACAATCACAGGTTGGCCACGCAAATCTGGCCTAAATATCTGTTCACATGCCGCATAACAACTGTTGCAATCCACCAGGGCGAACATATCAGGCCCAGCAGATATGATGTATCACATGCATCACCACACCCTCGATCACCAAGTCGGTCTCATCCGGTAACGGTATGGGCTCATAATCAGGATTGGCTGCCCGCAGGCATCGATTGTTAATGTCCAGAATCTTGCAGGTAAGTTGGCCATCTACACTGGCGATCACAATGCGGCCTTGTTCCGGGGCTTGCGATCGGTCCACCACCAACAGATCACCGTCGTAGATTTTGGTACCTTCCATTGAGTCACCACTGGCCCTAGCAAAGTAAGTGGCTGAGGGTTTGGCTATTAGGTGCTCATTCAGGTCCAGGGTTTGATCTATATGGTCTTCAGCAGGGGAAGGAAAGCCCGCTGCCACCCTGTCAGTGTATAGCGGGATCGGTAAATAGCTTTGTATCTGGTCTTTGGGGGTGAGAGTGATGATCACGGCCTAGCGTCCTACTACTGGTTATACACCCAGTACAACAGCAATCATCCGTATATGGACATTTTGCCTTGGCGGCTACTCCAAAACGTAATTACCAGCAAGACAGCCCATATCCTCGACCATCGTCATACTGAACTCATCGGCGGCTAACTGGCAAAGCTCATACTCGCTCATACCCTGAATGCATTGGTTAAATGCTTCTTGCTCTAACTGCGCTTGATAAAGTGTACTGGCGGCATAGGCAGGCAATAGAGGAAAGGGAAGGGAAATTGTGGCTATTAGCCTGGGCTTAGATGTCTTGGGTGTGTTTGGAATGATTATCAATCCTTTGATTAGGTGGCGTACATTAAGGCACGTTCCAGACTTGCAGATCAAGCCAGGATAATGCCCTCCATTCCCTTAACTGTTATCCCCCTAAGACTCAGACACTTGTTTAAAAAAACTCTAGTAATCTTCCTATGAAGGCACAACCTGTACTGCATATTTCACAGGGTTTTAAGAATTTGACGCCTTAAAATCAATCCATTTCAAACCGACTAATTAAAGGAATACATAGGACTTAAATGAGTCTAAATTAATTACAAGGCAGAGAGTTACCCTTCAGACGTCAATTTAATTGGAGTGATTATGCGCTTTTCCCTATAGAAGCTATAGGGGGAACTCCTTTGCCTGGCATATCTAATGCAGCACTAACAAAAGGAGTATGTTTATTTGACGCATAACGACCACATCAATCAGCGCCAAGGAGGTGACATATGTAAGAAGAAGCAAAAGCCATTCCAATTTTGAAGTAATTAGCAAGCGAACGGTAAGAGGAAATTTTATGTTCAGGATGTTACTTTCAATTATGAAAGCATACAGATCAGTTAAAAGGTGCCCTTTTCTAAGTAAATGGTTTAGTAAAAAATGGGAGGAGATTAAAAATTTCTTTGATAACTGACTGGTGCCCGTTATCTAACTCCCAAAATAAATCTAAAACATCACACAACCAAATTCCGACCAAGCTCTGCAGAGAGCTTGATCGACTACTTCAAACCCAATAACCCCTTACATTAAAAGACAAACTTATTTCCATTACCTTGGACCTTTTTGATTCTCTGGTTCCGTTCACGCTCCCAGGCTTCAACTGGGTCTTGCTTGCCCCAAGCGGTCATTAACTGGATTTGCTGTTTGCTCAGGGGGGACACCGTAGCGATCCGACATATAGAAATAGATGCGTGCGATGTCCCCTCTCACACTTGGGACAGGTTCGGCACGTTTCGATTTAAAGTTAATCTCCACATCACATTGCCCATAAGCACGCTTCTCACCATCAATCATACCGAATTTGAAATTGGAGCGATCACCGTTGACCTCACCCACTGCCGGAACCAGGTTATGCATATCAGACTCAAGCTGTTTGAATAGCGGGTCTTTCCGGCAGGCTTTTCGGCCACCCTTGCGCCAGCACTGCATATGCTGCCCGAAGTGATGGGCAGGCATAACATGCTCCCACTCGATACGGCTGGCGCGCTTGGCTTGTTTACGGGGTTCATAACCACAACTGGTCCAGTCCGGGGTTAATCGTTTTTTGCTGGCATTCCCAGGTTTTGGTTTGAGGGAATAATCACACCCACAGTAGAAACTTACCTGATGATCGGCATAGACCTGTCTTGCCAATACCTTTTTTGACTTGCTAAATGTTGCGCCACCGGCAAAAGCACTGGCCACCCCAGTGATACTCAGAGCGAAATTACAATACCTAATGGTACACCTCCAAACATTAACGTCGTGTGTAAAAAGTATTAGTAGTTGATGAAATATTGTCCAGGCCAATAAACGACCTCTACTGGACACTTAAAAACGCGCACCGTTTAGCAAAGTGTTAGCCTGTTAACTAACCTAGGCCGATTGATGTATGATCTGCCGCTGCAATTTTGAAAGGGATTCACAGTGCCACAACAAAAACAAAAAAACTGGGCGCAAGACAAGTACGCCAGTTTTCAAGAATGGCGCCAATACCGCAAGGCAAAGCCACGGCATGAACGCCACCAGTGGGCATTAAATCCCTTTATGCAAGGTACTTACTGGGCCAGTACATTCATTCTGGCGGCCGCAGCCTCGCTGTTTGCCGATGCAATTAAGGACATTAAAGTCCCTGCATCTGTCAGTACGCAGGCAGCTGTCGATATTGCATCGAACGTGAACGACGAACAAGTCACTACGAATGCTCCTACCGGTTGGTGGGATGCCACTGGTGGAGCAGTGGTCGAGTTCTTCGCTTCTTTCAGTGCAGCTGGATACACATTCTTTATACTTGCGGTTGTCTCTGCGTTTTTCTTTGCCTATACCGCTTGGGTTAAGTCTCTACGCGAAAATTTTATCTTCCAGACAATACAGACCAATCCACCTCAAGGTTTCTGGGGGCGCTATGAGGAAGCGGTATTGGATACCAGAGAGATTTATACCTCCATCCAGAAGACCGTCTTCCAGGAAAAGGTCTCCAAGGCTGACATCAAGGATTGTGAGCTGGGCGTCAGGGCAATACTGGACCACATCATCAACCTTGTTATGATGTGGGATACGGCGAACATCGAGCGTAAAGTAGTTTATCGCGCCAACGTGATGGATGTCGTCTACTTCAAGGAGAAGGGGGTTTACGCGCTTGGCCAGGACATAAAATTCCCTAACGATTCAACAGAGAAAGAAAGGAAGTCCGTATTACACAGTTTGGATAGGTTTCTCCACCAGCCAATGCTTAGCCACTACAGCGGCGTTGTTGTGCTCAATGACAACCGGTACACAACTACCACCGCCACAGAAGGCAGCTTGCCTGACGGCACTATCAACCCCATTGCCCTGCCTTTCTGCCTGGATAAGGACAATGATATTCACAAGTTCCATAGCAACCTACGTGGGGCGCCGTACGCCGTCGCTACAGATGCACCAGACTACGTTGAAACTGTCACGAAAATTATCTCGCACTACAGCGACCACGCGGATCCGAAGTCAAAACGTATTAAGGCAAATCTAAAAGAGTATTATGCGCTAAAAGGGAATCCGGCCCAAAGCATTCTGTCCATTCCGCTTAGGGTCAATACAGAGAGTGGTGGGTTGAAGGTGCGTTGGGTACTGAACATTTACCGCAACCAGTCAGGCATGCTCTACAATCAGGAGAAGAATAAGCAATTCACCCAGATAGTCAGCAGTATAACTACCCCGCTACAAGTCATTCTCGATATGATTGACGGTGCAGAGGTCACTAAAGGGGACAAACCAGACAAGGAAGAGCCTGTTACCGAACAAGGTGTTACCGAACAAGGTGTTACCGAACACAGTTGAGCACAGAGTAACTAATGTGCCATAATCAAGTTACTGATAGATAGGGATCTATATGACACAATCACAACGTCAAGCGATGCAATCTCATGCCAAGAGGCTGAGGGAATCAAGTCCAACAAACCCTAATGCCATTAAGGACGCTGCTAAGCGCGTTCAAGACAGCCGTGCTACCATAGAGCTACGAGCTGCCAGCTAAACACCCAAAGAAAGCGTCAAACTCGGCGCTTTTTTTTCGCCTCCAGAAAAACACCACTAAATCAAAGACTTGCGCGCTTATCCTCTTAAAATACTCTGTAACTATCAAACATCAATTCTAAAGTGACCGTGAGACAAAAAAGAGGTAAAGGGATTCGCCGAGATCTATTTTTCTTTGTACCTCCATATTTAGCTTTGAACTGGCGGTCAGTAAATTGTTTGGTGACGGCAAGACGCTCAAGCTCAGATGTTAGGCGTTAACTAGCCATTCAAAATTGGCAACTCAGCGTTGGCTTTAAACAAACACTCTGGGCACCCAACTCTGGAAGAATTAAATATAATTCTAAAAGACAATCTCATACTCATGATATGCAGAGTCAACATCCGCTTGAGTCAAACCAATGTAGCGCATGGTCACGCCCGCGTCCTTGTGGTTTAACAGCTTACTAATTCGCTCAATACGCTCACCTGCTGAGTACATAGTCCAGCCCAGAGTCTTGCGCATGCTGTGGGTGCCGATTTTCAGCCCCAGAATTTCACCGACCTCTTTGAAGGCCTGTGATGCCGACTGCCTGGAGATGGGTTTGTGTTTGGCGCGATTACAGTCCACCTGGAACAGGTAGGCGTGCTCAGGGTGCTGCTCATGGCGAAGTTGAGCCACGGACAGCGCAGTTTGATTAAGCGGGATGGTTCGCAGCTTGTTGGTCTTGCCCTCGCGTAAGGATATGGTCCCTGTCAGGGCATGCTCCATGGTGATCGACAGCAGGTCACTGATGCGCAACGCAGCGTTCACTCCGAACACCCACATATGGCTGTAGATGCTCCCGTGGTGCTTTTCCAACAGCGAGGCCATGAGTTTTATCTCGGCACTGCTCTTAACCGCGTCCACAATCTGCATACCACTCCCCTACTTCTAACTGACAGTTTGGTGTTTCAGGCATTTGTGTAAACTATAGTCGCAGTTTGTCCATCCCGCCACCCGCTCACGGGCCGCGCTAACTGACACAATACCTTTGTGTCAATTAGACATTTATTGACATGCTAATGAAGGAACCTCCGGAGGCGCAGGTCAGAGGTTCGAATCCTCTAGGGCGGACCAATTTCTGTAAAGCCCCCATTGAAAGTTCTCACTAACCATTTTAGTTTTGTGCTCAAACTGTGCCCTTTTGGTGCCCTAAATTTTTCTGCCCTAAATTTTTCTGCCCTAAAGCATGCCTAAAGGAAAATGACCTCTACCCTTTACTAGCGCGGCACTTCAAATTCCGTAACGATGCTTGCGAACTTGGCAACCTACTAAAGTCCAATATTTACTCGCTATTATTAGCAATATAATGATCCAACGCCTTCCCTCGTGTTCGGTTAATTCCGAGCAGCGTCAACAGTCGAGGATATCGTGAAAGCCTTACCAACTGCGTACTGGAAACCTCATCACAAAAGAAAACGTAGAAACACCCCCCACGTATGTGGGGAAGACTCCAAGCTAACCACACCAACTTTATGCGGACTAGAAACACCCCCACGTGGGTGGGGAAGACGGCAAGAGCATTTTTGCCGGGCACCCTCCGGTGGAAACACCCCCACGTATGTGGGGAAGACTCATGAAAAGTGGGCATCTCTTCATCTTTCATGGAAACACCCCCACGTATGTGGGGAAGACCGCGTGGAGTGGCTGGGCATGTTCGTGATGGAGGAAGCACCCCCACCTGTGTGGGGAAGACTCTTTAAAATATGCTGCCAACTCTCGATCATAAGAAACACCCCCCACATGTGTGTGGAAAACTCTTCTGCAATCTAGCCCATGTTCTATTCCATGGAAACACCCCACGTACGTGGGGAAGACTCCACTTGATCCAGCCAGAGTGAAACCAGCTGAGAAACACCCCCACTTGTGTGGGGAAAACCCAATGAACTGGCCTTTGTCTGTGTCGGCCCATGAAACACCCCCACGAGTGTGAGGAAGACTTAATCTGGGCTTCCGTCCGGAAAGTTTCCCAAGCCCCCCCCCCCATGTGTGTGGGGAAAACTCGGTCAACATCACCTTCTCAGCATTGGTGCCGGAAACACACCCACCTACGTGGGGAAGACTACAGCATCAACTCACCGTTTGAATTGATGTAGGAAACACCCCCACGTATGTGGGGAAGACGAAATGATACGCCGGGACCGTAATGCCCGTGAGGAAACACCCCTACATGTGCAAGGAATACTGCATATCCTCGATGTACGCAATGTTCACGTCAGAAACACCCCCACGTATGTGGGGAAGACGCGACTGACGTTGTGTTGTCTTTATCTACATAGGAAACACCCCCACGTGTGTGGGGAAAACTACCGACCTATGCAAGAAACTTTAGCAGACGTAGAAACACCCCCACGTGTGTGGGGAAAACCAGCGCCCGTGCCGCACCACAGTGGACTTTTGGGAAACACCCCCACGTGTGTGGGGAAGACAAATTCAAACGAACCCGCGTCACTTTTTACAAGGAAACACCCCCACGTATGTGGGGAAGACTTGGCCGTATCATAAGCCTTCATCTCTTCTTCGGAAACACCCCCACGTGCGTGGGGAAGACTCAACACTCATAAAACTGGTGTCGCCTTGCTGGGAAACACCCCCACATGCGCGGGGAATATGATGCTGGGGTTACTTCTGGATTCACTGGTTACTTTAACAAACAGCCGAAGCCCAAAAAACCAAAACACTAAAAATTTCCGGTCCGTGTCACTAAACCTAAAACTCTACACATGCTTTTATTAGGTCGCTGGATCAACCAGCGATGATAATTACAGGATTTAAGCATGAGCAACCAAAAAGCTATAAAAACACCTTCTAAACCCGCTAAGCCTGGACGCCCGCCAAATTGGCCAAGCAAAAAACCTAATAAGCCATCTGGCATTAAACGCGACAATAACTAAGGAGATCAAAAATGGCTAAGCCAGCTGCACCAAGACCACCAAATGGCCCTAGTACAACAGGGAAACCTTCAGGTGGTGGACGAGGAAATAATTCACCCAAATAACATCGTTTGGGAGGATCTTTCCTCCCCAATGATTCTAGGTAGTACCCCTTCGATATTGTTTATGTATATTGCCAAGCCATTTCAAATACCAAAATTTAAACTCATCTGTTGTAATGAGAGCTTTAGCCTCCGTCATCTGGCTTACGTAGTAGTTAATGGATTTGTAAATTACCAATTCAAGACCTAATGCAATTAACACCTTATGATCACTAGAGCCTAGCGCGTTAAAAATACGGCCTATTTGTTTCCAACTACACTTCCCATCGCTACACATCCTTAAATAAGTCCGCTTAGCATCATCAACATCTAATAATTGTCCACTTTCATCTAAAGATAATCCCCCCCCAAATGCCTCGTAAAACTCATCACTGGAACCAGAAAACACCTCATCACGAATATGTTTCAACCAAGTTCCAATAATATTTTCCTGTTTATGTGATGCTAATATTCGAGTTAATATCCACTCCCATTCAATTGGCTTTTTAAAACAGGAAAAATAATCCATGACCATTGCAACAATCAATGAAAAACCAATTTCAAATTGAAGAGGCTGCTGCTCTTTCGAGTTCCATCTTCTATCCGTCAGGGACAGGGCCAGCTCTACATCGAATTCCCTATATGGAAAACTCGTTTTAAAGTACTCTATTAAGTCACCTTTACTCGTCTCATCAAGCTTTGGCATATTTCTTATATCAGCTAATCTAAGCCACCCACCCATATAGTTTATTGTAAAGTGCACACTGGCACCTAAATCAGGAAAGGCCTCATTAATTCCCTCACTAAAATTATCAAAGTAAAAGCCCCTGAACTTCCCTTCTTTCATGCTATCAATATGATGATCAAATGACTCTTGATCGTCATTACCGAAACCATGTTTAGCTAACCCCTTCATTATTTTGGCATAAGGCTTAAACGAATCATCACGCTTCAGCTTGGAATAAGTACGAAGTGTTCTTGATGTAATGCCTACTAGATCCGCCATTTGCTCTTGAGTTATATTAAGTGATGCTGCTTTGGCAAAACCAGCTACCCAGTCCTCAAATAAATAATGCATACCTACAAACTCATCCCATTTAGCCTTAACCACACCTTTTGCTCTTCACAGCTAGGCATTACTTTCTCTACAGCACGCCAAAAGGCAGCGTTGTGGCTTGGGTTTTCAATATGGGCTAACTCATGTACCACCACATAATCCAGTACTGTGCTGGGCAGCATGGTGCATTTCCCGTGGAAGTTCACAACACCCATAGCCTACTAAAACCCAATATTTACTCGCTATTATTAGCAATACAATGGTCCAACGTCTACCCTCGTGTTCGGTTAATAAAGCGCTACATTAACAGTCGAGGATATCGTGACAGCCTCACCACCTGCGCGGGGGAAACACCACCACGTGTGTAGGGAAGACTTCGTTAAGGCCGGGATAACTTTTCGAGCAATAGAAACACCCCCACGTATGCGGGGAAGACTCTTCTGCAATCTGGCCCATTTTATATTCCATGGAAACACCCCCACTAGTTTGGGGAAGACGCTAATTTTTTTCCCTGCTCAAATTGTTTTTTAGAAACACCCCCACGTATGTGGGGAGGACAGGGATCAGCGCGCCAAATTACAGGCTGACCTGGAAACACCCCCACGTATGTGGGGAAGACTACATTAGCGGGAATCCGTCAGAGCCTGTGGCGGAAACATCCCCACTAGTTTGGGGAGACGCTAATTTTTTGCCCTGCTCAAATTGTTTTTTAGAAACACCCCACGTGAGTGGGGAAGACTACTTAGGGCGACCCTTTTCGTCATAATCCACGGAAACACCCCCACGTATGTGGGGAAGACTAATCTGTATCTTTTACTGGTGTGTACCCATCAGAAACACCCCCACGCGAGTGGGGAGGACATTGCTATGTAACGTCGAGTTGTGTTGATGTCGGAAACACCCCCACATATGTGGGGAAGACGGTTAATTGTTTGAATAACATGTTCATCTCCGGGAAACACCCCCACGTATGTGGGGAAGACACACCAGCATATGTAGTACCAACGCCATCGACAGAAACACCCCCACGTGTGTGAGGAAGACTTAATCTGGGCTTCCGTTCGGAAAGTTTCCCAAGAAACACCCCCACCTGCGTGGGGAAGATTCTGGGTTACAAGGCATCCAGCGGTTTACGTTGGAAACACCCCCACGCATGTGGGGAAGACAATTCGTTATACACATCTGGGGTGAATGCCACAGAAACACCCCCACCTGTGTGGGGAAGACATAAAAGCAGCCTTAGCGATAATGCGAGCTACGGAAACACCCCCACGTTCGTGAGGAAGACACGCGCACAACGCGGGTTTGTTCGAGTGTTTGAGAAACACCCCCACGTATGTGGGGAAGACCGCACAAATTGAACGCCCGCCGCTTTGTCGTTGGAAACACCCCCACGTATGTGGGGAAGACAACTTCGACGTACTAAAAGCCGGTACTAACAAGGAAACACCCCCACATGAGTGGGGAGTACAATGCAGGAGGTTACTTCGGATTCACTGGTGACTTTAACAAACAGCCGATCGCCTTTAGCCATATTCAGCACTCCATAATGGTCACTCGCCGGTCACGGTAGCGTTTGTCAGCACCAAACTGCAGAGGTACATCATTAAGCGTTATTACTTCACCGTCCTGCTCGCCTTCGAGTACCGAATAAGCGCTAACCCGTTGTTTGTCTGTGGCCAT
>MAAA01014457.1_pt1 | contig 10033 bp, 6 predicted proteins | sample 1115971 | NCBI WGS metagenome assembly MAAA01 (sample SAMN04961123, study PRJNA320927) | seawater metagenome | isolation source: sample BD02T6 sea water enriched with oil for 6 days | place: USA:Gulf of Mexico | collected 2013-07-27 | reverse complement strand
CTTCAGTTTGTAGAACTTGAGCTGGAAGGTGGCAGCATAGGGCAGCGTACTATCAAGCTTCCAAAAGATTTGAAGTTGGCGATATTTTCAAATGATAGAAATATTGAAGAAAGGCTTAACGCCAGTTACAAGCTCATTTCAGGTAAATTGGTTGATGATTTTTCTCGCTTTAGGCATGACATAAATTGTCTTCGCGATTCATATGCTCCGAGCCTAGGCAAGCGCTTGGGGCGTGTATTGCTGAAATCCAGAAAGGCTGAGTTCTTGAGCGAGCTCGCCAAGATTGAAGAGAAGTTAAATGAATATTGTAAATCGGCCCTGCAAAGCATGGAGGACGGTATCGAAAAATCACTGTTTGAATTGGCGAATACACTGGCTCCCCGAGTGACCAAGAGGCCACCGGTCAGTTTGAGGGCTCGCTCTTCAGATATCGACGACGAAATATCCAGGGAGTACCTGTTGGCAATTCTGCGTAAGGCAGCACCATCGGCTGAGAAGTTAATTAACACCACCAAGCTGCATTGCACCTTCAAAGACGTGACCATAGAACTGCTGCACGATGATAAATTTCAGAAAACGATCAATGAGTTATTCCCATACGAGAAGTGGACAAAACCATTCGATGACTTCGAGGCCGCCCAGGCGGGTTACTCAGTAGGGCGATGAGTGACCAGTTAAGTTCAAAAGGCAGATCGGTCAAATAACGTTCAGTTAAATCCAAAATATACAGAATTCTACTAACTTGTTGATTTGGGTAATCTTTTTTTGTGAAGTGGGCATTTACTTTTGTAGGATTAACAGACAATATCATACTAAATAAGGAAGTATTATGTATCTAGGCCAACGGAATTGGATCTATAGCCCCTCAAATTTGCGCACCTACATGCAAAGTCCATTCGCCAGCTGGATGGACCGTTATGCCAAGCAGTGCCCGCAAAAAGATGCCCCGGTAGAAGAAACCGCTGATGCGCTGAATGTAGTTCTTCAAAAGAGGGGCTACCAGCATGAAGTAGACCTGATTTCGGTATTGCAAAATCAGGGTAAAAGCGTCTTCACCGTGGCCGACAAATTATCTAAAGAAGAAAAGGCCAAAGAAACTCTGGCTCCATGACTCGCGGCGAGGACGTGAACTTTGAAGCCTTTCAGGTGCACGCCCCATTTAAAGGTTATGCCGACTTCCTGGTGAGGTTTAGTTCATGTGCTGCATTGCAGGCAGGTTTATATAAAAGAGAATAAAGCTTATGAATAGCGGATATATCTATGTATTAAGTAACCCTATTTTTGAGAAGGGTGTTTTCAAAATTGGGATGACCCAAAGAACGCCAGAAGAGAGGCTAACGGAAATTGGCGCTGCAACAGGTGTTCCTCAGGCTTTTAAATTGGAATATACAGAGTACGTACACCAATCCATCTTGGTAGAAAAGAAAGTTCATGAAGCATTGGCGCTATTCAGGATAAATAACAAGCGCGAGTTCTTTAGGGTCCAGTTAAAAGAAGCTATCGGCTGTATACAGGCCATGGCGGCGGAATATCGGCCTAATGTGGGAAAGAATGAAGCCGAGACTACTCAAGGCAATACAGATGTTGAATGTTCAACACCCTTAGGGAGTCTTGGTGTCGAATACGATCCTGGATATGGGCAGTGCCATCATACTATATGTGAAGAAAGAGCAGCTAGAAGGGTAGATGGACAATATGAACTTTGCACTACGCACATGTATTTAATGAGGGCTGAGTATCGCAAGCAGGCATCTAAAGCGGGAGGGATAGAAGCGTTCATTGGTGGCTGGTTAAAAAGAGAACAAGCCAGCTATGATGACAGTCTTCCTGGGTGGCAAAAGGGTGAAGGTGATTGGAACGAGCGCGTTAAAGAGTATTTTAACTCCCCTGATTACAAGTGGCCAAAGAGAGAATAGTGGCATCAAGTTCAATGTTTAAAGCACGCATGGTTGATTGCTGAATTTAAGAGAATAATAGCCAAAAATTATTAATATAGCGTGATATCAGAGTCGTAAGTGCTGCCCTCCATGAATAATAAATTAAGTTTTTCAACGAATGGATGGAGCATGCCAAACCCATGATTAATGATAGAGTAAGTGGCAAAGGTCCCTCTTAATAGAAGTACAAGCTTGGCTTAATTTATATCAAATAAAACTGTCGGATTCAGCCTTTCTAACCTGACTTTTTTTCTAGGGGTATGGTTTAATGATTTAACATTAGTAAAGTATTTAATAAGAACACATGGAGCGTATTGTACGTTTCCAGGATTGGTAGCTTCGATATATATGAAGTTGATCTAACAAGCATGGTTTCCCCATGGCTCACCCTGTCTAAGTACTAATTTGTTATTTATTCAAAGAAATAACGTTATCAAAAGATAATATCACCAAGATTAAGGTTAAAAAATGGACGTTACGCAACTATTTCCGCTCATCGGTTTATTGAATGGGGAAGGTGGAAGTACTCAATGGATCAGTACAATATTTGTATTGATAGTACTAATTTCGTTAATTGGTTTTGGTGCGTGGGCCTATTATTCATATTTTATTTCTCGAAAAAAAGTAAGCGGTATTAAAAGTGCGCTAGCAGGATTAAGTGCAGAGTCTTTACATGAAAGAAGAAGGGATATTCTTAATTCAATAAAGCAGGTCGATGAAGAAAGTGGCCGTTTATGGCGCGAATTTGATGAATCTTTGGTCGCATCCGACCAAGCGCCTTTTTTGCGGAATACACTCGATGCAGAGCACTTCTTTAGCACCCATACTCTATCCCGTGGTCTTACTGAAAATAGATTAATAGCGGCTGTACCTGGTTTTTTAACAGCGGTCGGTGTTATCGGTACTTTTTTAGGGTTAACAATAGGGCTAAGTGGACTGCAACTCGGTGGAGATACTGCTGTGCTCACCACCGGTATCCAGACAATGATCTCTGGAGCATCTGTTGCATTTATTACTTCTGTCTGGGGTGTGGCTACCAGTCTTATCTTTAACGTTTTCGAAAAAATATTAGAGCGAAAGATTAGAAGTAAAATTCACGATTTACAAAATCAAATTGATTACTTATATCCAAGAATTACTGCCGAGCAATCCTTGGTCCAAATTGTGGAATACAATAAAAATACGGATGAAGCGATACAAGTACTTGCAGAAAAAATCGGCGATAAAATGCAAGAGGCTATGGATGAAGTATCGACCAGTATCAACTCTAGTTTAAAAGACGCGTTAGAAAGCATTATGGCCCCTGCGATTGAAAGCTTGGTTAATAATGCTAATGGCGGCGCACAAACAGCATTAGATGGCCTCATGGAACGTTTTCTAGAAAAAATGGGGGATGCTGGGAGCGCTCAACAAGAGATGATGCAAAGTGCTTCAAGTGATGTCACAGCGGCTGTAGGTGGCTTATCCACTGAATTGTCTGGATTCGTTGATGGCTTCAAAACTCAATCGACAGAAATTAATAAGAATTTAGGTGATCAATTTTCCAAAATGGACGAACGTGAAAAAGAACGTGCCGCTCACCAAGAAAAACAGCTTAATGACCTAGCGGAGCGTAGCCAGCAACTCATGAATCAGTTGGGTACATCACTTAAAACACAATTTGAAGATCAAAATACAGCAGCAGAGCAACAAAAATCTGTATTCAACTCCTCTATTGATGGTATGCAAAAAACGCAATCTGATCTGTTAACCGAAGTTACGCAATTGATAGACGTTCAGAAAACAACATCTATGACACTTATGGATAACTTGGCAGGGTTAGAAGGTAGGTTGACGAGTATGGCAAATGCGAATGAAGCCGCTGCTAACTCTTTAAATCTGGCCACTCGTGAAATGACAGGTAGCACCAATCAGCTGGGTTTAATGGCAACTAAGGTCCAAGAGGCCACTAATAGCTTTGCCGATGTTAATAAGGAGGCTGTTGGCATAATGGAATCACTAACCAATGCGCATGAATCTCTTCTACAGAAAGCTAATCTAATATCAGATACTTTTAGTCGTTCGCAAGACAGTATGATAGGAGCTTCTAAAGACCTGAAGGATGCAGCCGTGTACGCTGAATCGGGATTAAAAGCAGTTGACCAAAATATGAGTAAATTCATCACCGATATGACTGAGCAGGTAGAAAAACTAGAGTCACAATCGGCTAATTTACTTGAAGACTTTGCTAAGCGTGTATCAGATCAAACTAGACAAAGAATGAATGAGTGGAATGAACAAACAAATCAGTATGCAGGAGCGATGGAGCGAGCAATTAATACAATTAATAACGTAGTGAGCGAAATAGACAATAAAATAGGGGTTAGCTAATGATTAGGCAGCCAAGAGGCCGCTCGAGTACAAGTGTTGATGAAGAAAATCCTTATTGGATTTCGTTTTCAGACATTATGTCAGGATTGTTAGTTATTTTTATTCTAGCGTCATTGGTTCTCATTCTTCAGTTAATGGATAAAAGAGATAAAGTTGATAGTGCTATTAATGAGCTTCAACAAGCTGAAGCAGCAAAAGCACAGATATTAACTGAGATTCAACAAGGGTTGAAAAAAAATGGAATAACCGTAGAAATTATTGATAATAAATCAGTCCTACGCATACCTGATGAAGAATTAACATTTAAGCCAGATAAGTACGATGTCCCAAGTTCGGGAAAGGCTTACAAGAGAGCAGCAATTATCGGCAAGGTTCTGTATGCCGCCGTAACCAAAGATGATAGACAAAAATATTTAGATACAGTGTTCATTGAAGGTCATACAGATAGTCAGCGCTCTCGTGCCTTTAAGGAGATGGGAAATTGGGGCCTGTCCACATTTAGAGCAATTGCTGTGTGGAAATTCTGGAATCAACAGCTTGGAAGCTCTGCTAACTTAGCCACCATAACCAATCATGCGGGAAAACCGTTATTTTCAGTAAGTGGTTATGCGGCGCAACGAAGATTAGTCGAGCCTGAAATAACAAAATCAGATCTGCAAAAAAATCGTCGTATCGATATTAGATTTACAGTAAAAAGGCCAAAAATAAGTGACTACGAGAGTGTGCTAGGTCAATAAATATGTCAAAATTTAGCGAATTATCATTAGAATTTAGTCTTCGAGAATGGACCGAACGTGATTTTACTGGTTTTAAAAAAGCAACCAAATTACTAGATAAGTTAGGTAAAAACGTTGGTATCTCTGAAGACAGATTTAAAGCGTTATGCATTCAATTTAAAAGTTTAGCAAAAGCCGGAAAACAAACTGAGTTAGAAAAGAAAATAAAGCGAAGTACAGATGTTCGCGTAATATCAACGCTTTGGTTGGAAGATGAATTATTTAGAGATGATTTTCCAATCTACGAAGAGCTACTAAGTAGGTTTTTACTTGGAAAAAGTCGTTTGTCACTTTTAGCGTTGATGAGTCTATTAGAATTATATTTTAGAGACTTTGATAAGCTGACATTTCAAAGAGATGAGCTTGAAGAATTTTTAAAAGAAGAACTTTCAAAAATCACGAATAAAGATTCAGAGCTAAGTCGTTTAGCGAAGTATCGATACAAAATACTTTCAATTAATGGCCCGAAGTGGATGGTTCAAGAGGCTAAAAGAAAGGGTATTGACTTAGCAAATATATACCAAAAGATTGGCCTGCAAGCGTTTGGTCAAGGTAGGTACATACAGCTAGCCCAAACGCACTATTATTTAGAAACCTTAAAAACAATCGATCCCACAGATATCGACAACCCAGTATTGTCTGAAGTAGCAAGGCAGGATGTTTATAGTGCGCCTTACTCAGATACGCGCCGTATTGGTCATGAAGCACTCTCTATTTTAATCGACAGAGTCTCTGGTAATAGCGTTCCCGAGCATTGGCGCTCTTTAGTATTGGCAATAGCCGGTGATCCAAGAGTTGCGAGCAGTAGCGATAAGTACCAAATATGGTGGTCACTACTAAAAGAAGATCAGGTTAAAAAGGTTCGTGGCTGGTTATCTAAGTTTGATTTGAAATTATTTTTAGAAGCATTAAAAGAAAGTGCTAAAGATGCATACGAATCTGACATAGAACGAATGTTTACCGATCGTAAAAACTTTATGGAAGGATTAGATAGTCAAGATCTAATTATTGAATCTAGATTGTTCCTTAGTCGAACAGCTGAAACGTATATTAAAAGTAAATATAAAAGGTCTGAACTTCCAACTTATGCTTTATCAGGGTCATCTCAAACATCAGTAATCTATTTGAATGTAAACGGTGTTCATATGGTAGAAGGTAGCCATAGCTTCACATTAAAGCTTATGGATAAATTACCTTCGAAGAGTAATATTCTTAATTATTCCAAAGGCAAGTTTAGCGATGCTGATTTTAGAACGGGTATCTCGTTCGACTATCTTCGTGAATATGGGGATAAAGGTATTGCTGAGATACGTCATGATCAACTCATATGGCAAAATAAGGCTATAAACTTTTTAAATAAAAATAGAATTAATGTCTACGTTGAAGATGTCTTGTCACCAGAATTATATGTACGATATAAAAGGCGGTTTGGAGTCTAATTATGGGAATATTATCATTTTTCAAAAAGCTAAAAGAAGAATCAGTTGATCAGCCAACATATAAGGCGACTGCAGACTCTTTAGGGCTGAATTTTTCAGTTGCCGCCAGCGATCTTTCAGCGTCAATAAGTGGTGAAATAGAAACGCCATTACTCCGTTTTCAACATGCCTTGCTAAAAAGTCTTGAAGAACAGGGCGCAGCCTCACGCATAGCCAATGGCTTTGAAGTTGAGTCAATTAATGCAGTAAATCTGGATGAAAGTTTTTACGAAACTTTCTACTTGCCTCCTGTATTTAACGGAAGTATTAATACTAAAATAAAAGGTCGTACAAGCCAGTCAGCATTTGAGGTAACAGCAGAGCCTGTGATGCCCAATGGCGAGCTTATATCTCATTACGAGTTGAAGGGGCCTTACCTTAAAATATCGCAAACTGAGCAATTCCTACTTAAAAGTGCCGACTGGCAAGCGCTCTCCTCTGTAAATAATCATAAAACCTTAAAAGCTAGCCAGAAAACTGAATTCGCTAATAATAGTCTAGTACTGCAGCTTAAAAATGCAGAGGCGGCTGGCTGCAATATCGACTTATCCCACTTCAGAAATATTGACTACATCCAGCCAGAAAAAATGGGTTTGTCGATGCAGGAACTTGAAAATGGCGACCTAATGCTATCCCCAACGTTTGGCAAAGAGCTTGATCAGAAAGACATTGAAAGTCGCCTTGGGCAAATAGGCAATGCTAAGCAAGAGATGATTTTTAAAGTAAGAAATTCCTTTGTCTTGTTGGATGAAAAAAGATTAGAAGCCGCAAAAGAAATTCTAACAACACGTCGAATTCCAAAAGCACAAGTTAAAAAGTTTTTTGAAGCCCCCACAGCCTACCTAAACGCTGCCGTTATAGATCTTGATACGGGCTTTTCTATGCGCGTTAAAGGAGCTGAAAAATTCCAACATGCCTACTTTGGCGATGTAGAAGAAAGTGGCGTCGATTGGTTTGGTGATGGTGAACCAAGAGAGCGAACAGGGACCATAGAAGCATTAGGACAATTAATAAATAATGACGAAACCCTAACTGAATTTAAACAGGTAGTAGAAGACGCCCAAGAGCTTGGATCGCAAACGATAGATTTTGAAGGTATCGCTGTCGATGTCACCGATAAACCGCTTATTGAGCAAGTAGTGAAGCAGGGTGAAGAAGCTATAGCGCAGCAAGGCACATTGGCGACAGATACTGAAATAGAGAATGATCAAGACTGTGAAGAGCCTGAAGCACCATTGCAAACCGCTGTTGTAGCGATTGATACCAATGACGATGATGTTGAATTTGAAGTGTCTAGTAACAATATTAACGACATTAATTTTGAAAAAGTTAGTTTTTCTCGTGATAACTTAAAGCGCCAACCATTCCCGCATCAAGAAGAAGGTATTCAATGGTTATTAGGGTTAATGACATCAGGGCAATTTGGTGAAGGTAGCCTGGTGGGTGGAGGCTTATTGGCTGATGATATGGGGCTAGGTAAATCCTATATGGCGCTAGTGGCCATTCATGAATACATACATCGTATTAAAGAGCATAAAAAACAAGAAAAGCCGATTTTGCTGGTCGCACCATTAAGTTTATTAGAGAACTGGAAGGATGAAATTGATAAAACCTTTCATGCCTCACCATTTACCGATGTGGTCATATTGCAAAGTGCTGCAGACCTTAAGCGGTTTAAAGTGCAGGGGGCTAAAAAAGAAACACTTCAAGCTGTTGGTGATGATTCAACGTTAGAACAAGACGATATTCGCTACTCGTTAAAAATTGGTGGTGAGTACGGTGCAGACAGATTAGATCAACCTAATAGGTTGGTTTTAGCAACCTATCAAACAGTTCGAGATTACCAGTTTTCATTAAGCCGCATAGATTGGGCTGTTGTTGCGTTTGATGAAGCGCAAAATATTAAAAACCCAAATACCATAGTAACTAGAGCTGCAAAAGCCCTAAAAGGTGATTTTAAGCTACTAGCCACAGGTACTCCCGTAGAGAACAGCTTAAAAGACTTTTGGTGTTTATTTGATACCGCAGTCCCAGGCTTATTGGGTTCTTGGCGTGCATTTCGTGAAACCTACATAGCGCCTATCTTAGATGCAAAAGACGATTCAGCAGCCGTGCAGCAAGATGTAGGGCTTCAACTAAGGCAAGCGGTTGGCCGTTATATGCTTCGCCGTACAAAAGAAGAAAAACTAAGTGCATTACCTGCAAAGCATTTGTGGATAGGTGACGAGACATTAGCCGAAGGGAATACTCGATTCCATAGTGGTCTTGTGGGCAGCATGCAAGGCAGTCAAAAATCAGCCTATGATCAGGTATTGCAAAGTGTTCACGATCAAGAGGGTGATAAGCGCGCGTTAATACTCAGCAGCCTGCCCAAGTTAAGGCAGATCTGCATACATCACGATATAGCAGCCATGCAACCTGCTTCAGCAACGTCAAAACTCATTGCCGATTCAATTAATGCATCCTGTAAAATACAGTCACTTATTACCATACTGGATGAAGTTAAGCACAAAGATGAAAAGGTCATTATTTTTGCAACCACAAAAGCAATTCAAGGCTACCTAAGCTTTATTTTAGGGGCTCGCTATAACTTAGCCGTTGATATCGTCAATGGTGAAACGAAAGCAATATCAACCACCGCCAATACCGCTACACGCAAATCAATATTGGCCGAGTTTGAAGCCCGAGACGGGTTTAATATAGTGATCATGTCACCCGTAGCAGCAGGGGTTGGATTAACAGTAATTGGTGCGAATAATGTTATTCACCTTGAACGACACTGGAACCCCGCCAAAGAGGCACAGGCGACTGATCGTGTATATCGAATAGGGCAAAAGAAAGAGGTGAATGTTTATATGCCAATAGCGGGGCACCCCAGTATTCGCACATTTGACCAGCAATTAGCCAAGTTATTACAAAAAAAGACCAATCTAAGTGAGGCTGTGGTTGCACAGCCAGATTTACAGAGCGATATGGCTAAAATAATGGTTTAAAACCTTTAAATAGCTCAACAAGGTAAGCCCTTTTCAGCGCCAAAAGTGCGAAAATACGCCCATCTACAGTGAACTTAAAGTAACAACACCATGGTTATTAAAAAAGCCGAACTCTACTCAAGCCTATGGGCTAGCTACGATGAACTGTACTGTGGTACGGATGCATCATAATAATTACTCACAGGGAAGGCGAGATTGGTATGAGTAATCATCCTGGGATAGATGTAACAACGCAATCATTTAATCAAGTGTTAGGCAAATACGATTGTCCATTGGCGTTGGATTCCTATCAGCGGGGTTTTGTTTGGACACGAAAAAAGATTACTCAGCTCGTCGATGATCTTAGCGAGTTTCAAAAGACGAATGACAGCCTGCCATATTACATGGGAGCTATATTGCTGCATGAAGATGCAGCGCAGGAAAAGCGTTTTATCATCGATGGCCAGCAGCGAATTACGGCGTTGTGCTTGCTGTATCAT
>MAAA01025670.1_pt1 | contig 10041 bp, 6 predicted proteins | sample 1115971 | NCBI WGS metagenome assembly MAAA01 (sample SAMN04961123, study PRJNA320927) | seawater metagenome | isolation source: sample BD02T6 sea water enriched with oil for 6 days | place: USA:Gulf of Mexico | collected 2013-07-27 | reverse complement strand
GTTCAAGACTATGCAACGAACTGGTTATGGTTTTACAATAACGAACGGACCCACAAGGCTAATGGTGGCAGGCCACCATTAATGGCCGCTTAACTTCTACTTTTAGCTTCGGTTAAAAAGGGAGGATTACCGTTGCTGCGCCTTACCACAGCGCATAAAGCGCTGGGATTTTGGCCTGTGCTTTCTGTTCCTGCGCAATACGAAGAGATTTAAATGGAATCACAAACGTGTATATTGCATCTACCGTGAGCTAGAATTGAATTTACGCATTAAGCCACGAAAGAGAATCAAACGTGACAAGCCGGCAGCGCTAATAGTGCCTTCAGCGGTAATCCCTACTTTTTAAAATCTAAGTCAAAAGTAGAGGCTTAGATTATAAAAAGTAGGGGTGCTTTCGAAGAACTGTTCCAATCCCTCTACCTGCAGCAACGAAAATCCAGCCTATATTACAATTCCCTCTCGGTGATAATCGTCAATATTCTATAATTTATTAAACCGCTTCGATTTAAAATAAGTTTCAAATTCATGCTGGATACGCTTGGCTCCTGTTATCGACAAATGATCATCATCTTCATAGAAGCTAGTATTGGTGTTACCAATAGGGCATATATCGCTGCAAAGTGAATCTACTGGATTGATTAGATATACATTTTTTGACTTAGCGACATCACTAATAATTGAATTTGATACTCTAGATTTTCCAATATTATCTATGCGTGAAATCGAATTTTGGCGGATTGTGTTATCAAGCTCTTGTGAGAAAAGTTGAGCGTCATTTAAATTATTAATGCTTTTTTTTCTGAAGGTATTCCTATAAATCTTTATTGGTAAGCCATTTTGGTGTGGCGCTTGTCTTAAAATTACTATATCTACTCCTAATCTAGAGTAGGCTTCAATGGTATCTCTAAGATTATCTCTAAGTGTGATTTGGCTGATTTCTGTAGACCACCTTCGCGTATTTATGTTATTTGATATTTCTTGTTTATCGGGAGCCGTTTCGTGCGTGTAGTAGTTCCACCGTGCGACTAGAAATACGGTTTTAATCTCACGTTTTTTCACCAGGTCATATGCATTATCATTAATTAATTTACAGGCATTAGTTTGTTCCTTTTTTGCTCTATTAGGATAGGTGTTAAGTATTGGTGGGCACCCCGGGGCAAAGATAAATAGTCCTGATTTTTTGGAGTTTAATGCAGCAGTGTGAATAGTTGACAGTAAAGATCTGGCATGACTGTCGCCAATTAGCAAAAAATCTGGAGATTGTTTTTGACCTATGTTGCACTCTTTATCGTTTAAAAAGAAAGTGTATGGGTCTATTTTGTTCTCAGTGTCTAATCCGCAGATCTCTTGGTAATCAGTACCAATAAATGAATTTAATAAATTCACGTTGAACCCTAGTCTACTTGGAAGTCCTTCATGTTTTATAAAATATATTGATATTAAGGTTAAGGTGAAGAATAGGGATGCGATACAGTAATAAGAGGCGACTTTATGGGATATTTTTCTTAGCGGTTTTTCAATCATGAAAAATGATGCTAAGGCGATAATGAAAGTAACTCCTATTAGTATTAGTAACTCTATCGAAGATAGGGTGGGGTTGTTAATTCTTGCAAATGCAAACACCGGATAATGCCATAAATATAGGGAGTAGGAGATAATACCGATGAATATGAACGGCCTGGATGAAAGTATTTGGGTCAAATAGTCTTTATTGTTGCCGAACCAGATAATTAATACGGTTCCACTAACTGGCAGTAGGGTTATGATTCCTGGGTGGTTTGTATTGTCGATGTGGATGAAAAAAAATGAGTATAAAATTAACCCAAAGCCCAAAAAGGGTAGCGTATTATTTAAGAGTGGATTTTTTTTACTTGATGGAAAGTGAATTAGCAGAAAGGCTAGAATGCAGCCTGTGAGAAGCTCCCAGGCTCTCGTGTGTAGCATGTAAAATGATAGAGATGCGTTTTCTTGAGATATTATTTCTGAGGCTATTAAACTGAGGATAAAGCCAGATATTAAAAACAACATGCTAATGTGATGCGATTTGATAAGTTTGTAAGCTAATAATATAGTTAATGGAATTACAATATAAAACTGTTCTTCAATGGCAAGTGACCAAGTATGCATTAAGGGCTTGATGAGAGAGGACTCGGAAGAATATTCTTGCATACTGTTGTTCCAATAGAAATTAGAGCCAAAAAGAAGTGATGATAATAAGGATTTGGCGTAATCAATTAGTTGATTTGGGAGTAAGTATAGCCAGGCAAAAGGAATGGTTAATAATAGAGTGGTAAATAATGCAGGAAGAATTCTTAATGCTCTTCTTTCATAGAAAGCACGTATTGAGATAGTTCCGGTACGGTGAATTTCCTTAATAAGGAGGCTTGTAATAAGAAACCCCGAGATAACAAAAAAAATATCGACACCTAAAAATCCTCCAGCAAGAATATTTTCGCCCTGCACTTTGAATTCTGCGTGATATATGATAATTGATAGTACCGCGATGGCTCTAATTCCATCAATTTCTGGGCGGTAGTCACTCTTCATTATAAGCCAATTCTCAATTATTTAATTTAAAACGGAATGATATCAATATTTGTTATGGTGGTGGCAGCATTAAAAATGACTAATCTAATTAATCGGTTTACGGAAATACACAATAAGCGGGTAAATTTATTTTAGGTATATGATTACTTAAGCTCGTCTAAGTTGTTTGTAGCAATTTGATTATATACCCAGTCTGGATTGCTGCTTTGCTGATCGAAATATGCCGGGGCTTCTAGAAGTAAGTCGATTACATCGCCAACCTTGAAATCGTGACAGGCTTTATCAAGTCGATTTAGTAGGTTGTGAGTTTCTGGCCATGATAAATGAACTTCGTTAGCGGTCATAATTCTGGGGTGCTCAGTGCCTTCTACGTTACCCCCTATCAATAATTCTTCGTAAAGTTTTTCACCGGGGCGTAAACCTGAAAATTGTATTTCTATATCGCCAGTTGGATTACTTTCGTTTTTTTCTGTAAGTCCAGAAAGGCGTATCATTTTTTGAGCGAGCGCTGTGATTTTAACAGGTTCCCCCATATCTAATACAAATACATCCCCTCCTTTTCCCATAGACCCAGCCTGAATGACTAGCATCGCAGCTTCAGGAATAGTCATAAAATATCGAATGATTTCTGGGTGAGTTACAGTAATTGGACCGCCTTTATTAATTTGCTTATGAAATAGTGGCACCACAGACCCGGAGGAGCCTAGTACATTACCAAAACGTACCATGCAAAAACGCGTTGCTGTCTGGCGCAGGGATAAGGCTTGCAATACTAGCTCTGCAAGGCGTTTACTGGTGCCCATTATATTTGTAGGTCTAACTGCTTTATCTGTGCTTATTAGAACAAAGTTTTTAACACCAGCGCTAATTGCTGCCTCTGCGCAATACCAAGTGCCAAATACATTATTGCAGACGCCTTCTACAACATTGTGTTCAACCATTGGGACGTGCTTGTAGGCTGCTGCGTGGTAAATTGTCTCTACATTAAATGCTTTAAATATAGTCGTTAATCGGTTTTGTTTTTGAACGGAACCTAAAATTGAAATTATTTCTATGTGTAGGTTTTGGTTTTTACAGTAGCTATTAAGCTCTTGTTCAATGGAGTATAGGCTAAACTCGTTTAATTCTAATAATAAAAGTTTTATGGGTTGTAGTTTAATTATTTGACGGCATAGTTCTGACCCTATGCTCCCTCCTGCACCAGTTACTAATACTACTTTTTCTTGGATGTTACCGTTTAATAGAGTCTGGTAGGGTGCTACAGGTTCTCGACCTAAGAGGTCTTCGATTTCAACTTCCTTGACCTCTTCAATTCTTGATTTACCACTGATTAAATCCTGTACTGCAGGAGCGGTTAAAATTTCTAGTTTTGAAAAAGCCAACTTTTCAATTAGCTTTTTACGTTCTGAGGTACTGGTATTGCCAAGGGCTAATAATATTTTTTTTAAATTGAATTCCTTGGTTAATACCTCAATGCTATCAATAGGGTGAACCTTTAAACCCTGTATAGACATTTTTTGTTTTTTAGGATTGTCATCTATAAATGCAATTGATTTATATTTTTCGCTACCGGTTAGCGCGCTAGCCAGTTCCACGCCTTGATTGCCAGCTCCATAAATTAGAACAGCTTCCTTGTTGGTATTATTCAATTGATTGACAATGCTACGGATGAATAGCCTTGGGGAGCCAAGCAATGCAAATGCTGTAAACCAATAAATGATAATACTCGACCTTGGAAAGTGAGCATGGGCTACGAATGAGCTGCTTGCCATAACAAGTGCAGATAGGGTTATCCCCATGGCTAGGGAGGCAAATGCCTTGCTGGCCATATACCTAATGACGGCTCGATATAAACCAAGACGTGTAAAAATAAATAATGTAATTAGTGTGGTGGATATTGTTGCAACAATCATTTGTTGGTCGATAGTTACTCTAACATCGCCGTGTCTTAAAGCTAAAGCGGTGTAAATGGCTATTGGTAAAATTAATGCGTCATAGCTTAAGGTGATTACTCTCTTGGTGTGGCGGGAAGCATTGAGTAGGTAATTTAACATCTTTTATTGTTTTTATTCCTTTGGCCTACTGGCTTGGAAGTAAGGGAAAGCCCTCACTCAAAGATAGTGATATCCGTTAGGCATGTTATTGGTATCTTTATGGTTGGTCAATAAAAAACGGGGGAATCGCTAGTTTGGTCGTTTTAATTTTGTGTTTGCATTAGTTTGCATTAGTTTGCACTTGACGCTAAGATTTGTTCCTCTGTAATAGTTGATTCGAATAGGTTGTATTGTTCTCTTGATAAATCGGGCACCCTCTTTAAATTCTGTTAATTTTCAAGGTGCTCAATCCCATTGGGCTAGGTTTCTATTGTGTGGCTATGCGCTGTATTTGTCTTGCGGGATGATAGTGCCTAATATAGGCGAAGCTGCTGCAGGAGGGTTGTTGTTACTTGGTTTTGTTGGATTGGGGCGTATTAGGAGGCATTTTTATCCGTTGGAGTGGGGTGAGGTTGGGGTGCTTGCCAGCTTTGCTATTTTTTCAGTTGTTTCTATAATTTCTTTTTTTTATTGGCCTGGCGGTCGTGATGCTAGAATGCACTTGGAGGACTACTCTACCTTTATGTTGTTATTGCCTCTTTATATTTTACTTAGGCAGTTTTATTTTAATTTCAGTTATTTGATTGTTTTATTTGTTTTGGTCTCATTTCTTATTGGTGTGAATTCTACTGTTCAGTTGTTGGTTTACGATATTGGTAGGCCTAGTGGTGGGGTGAACCCTATGCGTTATGCTGCTATAAGTTTGATTTTGGCGCTATTCCCGTTAAATTATCTGATTTTATTTGGGTTTGGGCGTGCGTGGGTTGGGGTTGTATTGGTTGTTGCGGTGACTGGGGGCTTTGCTGGGAGTGTCATGGCTATGTCGCGTGGCACCTTAATAGCAGTACCTATACTGTTGGTTGTATATTGCATGTGTTTATATCGGATGGGAAGGCTTAGGTTTAGGCTTTTAGTGTTTGTTGCTTTTGCTTTTTTGCTATTTGTAGTTGGATTGAGCCAGAGTCATAGGGTTCAGCAGACTATTAAAAGTATAGAGGGTTATTGCGAAAATGGATATTCAAGTACGCCTCTAGGGGCTCGCTTTGATATGTTTAAGGCGGCAGGCATATTGATTTCAGAAAAGCCTGTGTGGGGGCATGGGTTAAATACATATGCCCTAAAGGCTACTGTGATTCGGGAGAATACACCTAATATGTCATGGGAGGTTGGGCTTTGGAATAATCCGCATAATGAGGTTTTACAGGTTATGGTAGAGAAGGGTTTTATCGGTCTATTTACGTTACTGTTGTTATTTGCAGTTCCTGGTTGTTTGTTTTTGGGTGCTTTACGGAGCTCTGATGACTCGGACTCTGGCAGGGAGGTTAAATTTTATGCAATTAGTGGTATTGGGTTGTTAATTGTGTATGCGGTAGTTGGGCAGAGTGTTGCGTTGTTTGAGCATGCTGTATTTAATCATTTTTTTGCTTTGGTGGTGCTATTATTTGTGTCGCAAATTAGAGTTATTGGTTATATTAGGGGTCAAGGAGAGGGGTGAATTACTTGTGGTTCGGTTGAAGCTTACAGGTAATTTTATTTGTGGTTTGATCGGTTGCGAGCCTGTAAACCATTCTGAGTAACTGGTCAGTTTAAATATTCTCCTTTAAGCGCTCTTCGGGTAGTATCGTAAATCTGTTCAAGGCCTCTTTCCAATTTCTGATGGGCGTAGTTCATTTTTCTGAGGTTTGGCGTGGTGCTAAGTATATTGCTTTTTTAGCCTGCTCATTCGTTGGGAATACCTTTCGTTTTTTGGCTGCTTTATGGATAATGCTATTAAGTGATTCGGTAGCGTTCGTCGTATAAATGGCTTTGTGAGTGTCTGCTGGATAATTAAATGGCGTGTTTAAATTTTCCCAGTGCAGTCACCATGACTTACTTATTTGAGGGTGTTTTTCATCCTACTTTTCACTAAAATCATCAAGTGATTAATGTATCTTCTTCGGTGTTGGTCTGGTAAGTTTCCTTAAAGTACGCCGTCACTGCTTTGTAGTCTTTCCCGGGCGCGTATCCCACTGAATTCCGAGCCATATGCGTAATGCATGGTTGTATTTAAGTTTCAGGATGCACAGAATTAATGGTATCAGGAAGCCCCTTGGGGTCATTCGCGCAGGTGATAAGAATACCTTTTGCATCGCGGTTTTGTAGTTTGGTGTGCGCATTCAGCCAGGTCTTTTCACCTTTGTTTTCAGGGTGTCAGATTTCCTATAACTCTTTGTGGTCGTCCATATTTACCTGCAGCGTGATCTTCCCCCGATAAAATGGACACCTTGCCATTTATACTAGGCTTTGTTCAAATTTGATCGGTGACAAGTAATTTATACCTGAGTGTAACCGAACCGTATTATAAAACTGATTAATATATTGAGGGACTGATCGACGTAGTTCACCGACTGATTTAAAAACTGTCTGACGTATCAGCCCTCCTTTTAAACTATGGTAAAGGGATCCCATAAACGCATTGTCAGTGCAATGGCCTGCGTGATTCAAGCTATGCTTGAAATCATATTTACGCAACAACTTCTGAAATTAATTACCGGTATATTCACTCCCCCTATCGGTATGAAAAATAATTCCTGTGGGGTAATTCCGCTTCCTTAAAGCATAAGTCAACGCATCACAACTTGACGTTGTCGTTCTCGTAGCAGAAAGTGACCAACCAAGAATTCTTCGTGAATATTGATCCATGGCCGTAGCAAGGTACTGCCACTCTCCTTTAACTTTCAAATAGGTGGCATCTGCCACCCAGACTTGATTTGTTCGTGTGGCATTACTATGATCAAGCAGTAGATTTTCACCACGCGCTTTAAAGCGTTTTAACCCAGGCTACCTACGAGTTACCTTTGTAGGTCTTGCTTACTCATTAATCTCTCTATGCGCTTCCTAGAAACCTTGAAACCCTCTTGCTGCAAAGCCTTATGGACTCTAGGGCTACCATACCGACCATGGCTTTGATCTAATGCACGTTTAGCCTCTATCACCAACTGCTGGTCAGTTTCTTCTCGTTTTGAGGGCTCTCTTGTTAGTCAAGCATAAAAGCCACTTGTAGATACTTTTAGTCGCTTGCAAAGAAATACAGTTCCTAGCTCTGATTTGTATCGCTCGATGAATCCAAATCTTTCTGATGTTGTTCCGCTAGAAACTGTTGCCACTTTTTTAAAAGATCATTCTCTTTTTTAAGGCAGGCAACTTCTTTTTTAAGCTGTGCAGCCTCAGTGATATTCTTCTTCGATGGTATCTTTTTCTTTTGACTCACGCCAACTCGCTTTTGGCCATCACCTTGAATTTTTCCTTCCCGGTATTCTTTTCGCCAACGAGATAGCATAAAAGGATGTATGTCTAATCCATCTGCTACTGTCTTACTCTGAATATCAGACTGGTAACTCAATATGACAGCTTTTATCTTGAATTCATTTGAATAGAACCAAGTTTTTCTAGGGTTCTTATATCAGGGCATTGTAACACCTCTAAGTTATTTAGAGGTGTCCACTAAATCGGGGGAAGTTCAGCGCGAGGTAAGTGGCTTTGTTAATCACTTGCTTGTTCTGGATAATTTTTAGTACGATACAACTATGGTGAGCGATGGGATAAGCTGCATTCAATTCGCGAGCCTGTCACTCAATAACCGGGTCGATTACCGCGTCGGTAACTTTTGAAATTAGGGGTGGCGAAGTAGTGGAGTTCTTTGAAAGTTTTTATGATCTCTCGAGTGGTCATGCCTTGGGTATATAAAACAGAATTTTATCGTCCATGGAGGTGAATCGCGTTTGGCTTTTTTAATAATGTTGGGTTCGAGGCTGCCTCTATGATCTCTCGGGGTTTCGAGTTGAATTTGTCCATCTTTGGTGCGAAGAGCCTTGCAGGAAGTGCTGTTACGCTTGTTAGGGTTGGTTGAGGGGGCGTGGTCTAGGTGATTATTTGGCTTGACATTTAAGGCGCGTTCCGCCGTGACCTTGGCGAGCATCTGATGATAATTATGTAGGTCTTGTTCGGTTTTAATGCCTTTGGCCGCTTCGCGGGCAAAGGCTTCCAGTGTTTCTTTGTTCATTGCTGCCTATCCTTGGCCATTTCTGGCTTCCATGATAGGTAGTTACACGGAATTAGCTGCATCCTCTCGGGCGCTGCTGCTGTGCCTCTTTGGTGGTTTTCTAGGTTAATCGCGCCATTGCTTTTTTCAGGTCTTCATCGCTTGTGGCGAAGCTAATTCGCATGTGTCCTGGTGTGCCAAATGCGCTACCGGGGACCAGGGCTACTCCAGCTTCTAGTAATTTTTCAGCTAAGTCGGTATCTGTTTTGCAGTTCAGGTTTTTTTGCATTCCAGAGAAATTGGGGAATACATAAAAAGTCCCGTCACCCTCAAGGCACTCAATTCCTTCGATATTGTTTAGAGCTTTAACTGTGTAGTCATGGCGTCGCTTAAATACTTTAACCATATCCTTAACGCATTGCTGTTCACCTTCCAGTGCTGCCTGTGCTGCCACTTGCGAAATTGATGTTGGATTAGATGTGCTTTGGCTTTGGATTTTCTTCATTGCGCCAATTAATGTTTGTGGTCCTGCGGCATAGCCAATTCTCCAGCCTGTCATGCTGTAGGCTTTTGACACTCCGTTCAATATGATGGTGCGATCATATAAATCAGGGTTAACTGTCAGGATGTTATTGAATGGCTCTTCAGTCCAAAGAATGTGCTCATACATGTCATCTGTAGCAATCATCACGTTTGGGTGTTTACGTAGTGCTTCACCTAGTGCTTCTAGTTCAGCTTTTGAGTAGGCCATGCCGGAAGGGTTTGATGGGCTATTTAATACCACTAGTTTTGTTTTGGGTGTGATGGCTGCATCTAGTTGCTCTGGGGTTATTTTGAATCTTGCTTTTGCGTTGGTTTCAATGATGACTGGAACGCCTTCAGCCATCTTTACCATGTCAGGATAGCTTACCCAGTATGGTGCAGGTATAACTACTTCATCACCTGGGTTTAACAGTGCAAGGCTGAGATTGAAAAAGCTTTGTTTGCCGCCACAGCTAACCAGTATTTGATTGGCTTGGTAATTTAGGTTGTTGTCATTCTTAAATTTGTTAATGATAGCGTTTTTAAGTGCAGGGGTGCCGTCGACTGCAGTGTACTTGGTGAAGCCGTTTTTGATGGCGTCAGTAGCAGCGTCTTTAATGTGTTGCGGAGTGTCGAAATCCGGCTCCCCAGCTCCTAGGCCGATGATGTCTTGACCGGCGGCGCGCAATTCGGCGGCACGGTTGGTAACGGCAAGGGTCGGTGAGGGTTTAATGCTTTGAACACGTTTGGAAAGTTGCAGGTTCAAGGCGAGATCCTCTAAAAATAATAATGGTAAGTGTTTGTTTGTATTGCATAACCCGAAGGAAAGCGCGCGTTATATTACAGTAAGGCTTGTGC
>MAAA01014456.1_pt1 | contig 10046 bp, 8 predicted proteins | sample 1115971 | NCBI WGS metagenome assembly MAAA01 (sample SAMN04961123, study PRJNA320927) | seawater metagenome | isolation source: sample BD02T6 sea water enriched with oil for 6 days | place: USA:Gulf of Mexico | collected 2013-07-27 | reverse complement strand
ACCCTTAAATGAAGTTGTACAACTTGCCAGCTATAGCCTAAGCCCAGTGTAAATACGGCGCCGGATACGTCGTCAGAGAAGCCATTGAATTCATAGTTCTCTTGGAAAAGACCTAATCCGGCGTAAAACTGCCAACCTTGGTAATTATTGCTAGAGATTATGGCGCTGGCTTCAATGCTGTTAAAGCTCCAGTCATCGTAACCGCTGTCGTAGCCTTCATAGTAGTCGCCATCCCTAACAACCGCATCAAAGTCGCCAGTATTGTATTCTGTATAAAAAGCAAAGTTTTCATCAAGGTTATATTGATAAGCAATGTTCACCCCAGAGAAACTTACCCCGTTGTCATCGCTGTTAGTAATATCTTTACTCATGTGGCCAATACGAACTGAGTGGCGCTTCTCTACCGCCTGATCACCGCTATAGCTGTAAGTGGGAAGTGATGCTGTTTGCTGTATGGATTGGGTGGGGCTTTGGGTAATAGTGGGGTTGTTTTCAATGTTAATATTAACGCCACTATCATTGATTGTGGTGTTATTAAGTGGCGCCTCTTTACTGATTTTACTTATTTCATCCTTGGACACGGCAAAGATACTGCCCCCTTGTAATTGAATCTTATAACGGCCGCTTTCAAAATCTTGCTCAATTAATGTGCCCCGTAAGACGCTGCCGTCTTTTTTGTAAATAACATCTTCTAAAGCCTGGGCGCTAACCGAAGCAGTTAGGGCTAGGGCCAAAATCAATGAACGCATGAAAGTTCCTTTTAGGTGCGAGTAACTATTTAATGGGCGCAGTATACAGGTTTTATAGTGCCCAGATATCATTCCATCGGCTTTATTCTTAATGCGAATCTCTTTGTTTTGTGTTCCAAATTGCTTATCTTTTGAGCGTATATAACACTTTTTACTATATGAACTTGATCTAGCAAGTATTTCAATGTCGCCTATTATTTAATCGATTACCTAGTTGTTTGATTAATGGGAGAGCGTAGATGAAAGGTAAAACAAAGGTCACCCAAGTACTGAATCAGATGTTGTTGCTGGAGCTTACGTCTATTAACCAGTATTTCTTGCATGCTCGCATGTATAAAAATTGGGGATTAGAGGAGCTAAACGAGCGGGAGTACAAAAAATCCATTCTTGATATGAAACAAGCCGATGATTTAATTGAACGCATTCTATTCTTAGAGTCACTGCCTAACCTGCAAAAGCTCAACAAATTGCGTATTGGTGAGCATACCCAAGAGATGATTGCATGCGATAAAGAGTTACAAGAGGAGCAAATCCTTGCCCTACGTGGTGCCATCGCATTGTGCGAAACCGAGGAAGACTATGTGAGCCGTGAATTACTGGAAAAAATCTTAGAGGGTGAAGAGGATTTCCTTGATTGGATTGAATCACAGCAATTCTTAATTGGTGCCTCAGGCATTGAAAACTATCAACAATCTATGATGGAGGATTAGCATGAAAGGTGTTCAGAAGGTAATTGACCATTTAAACAAACAGCTGACCCTAGAGCTTACTTCTATGGATCAGTACTTAGCCCATTCTAAGATGTATGAAGATTGGGGCATTAACAAACTGCATGAAAAACTCGCCCATGAATATGAAGAGGAGCTTGAACATGCCAGGCGTATCACTCAAAGAATATTGTTTCTAGAGGGGGTACCCGATACAGCCTCAAGGCAGCCCATAAAAGTGGGCGAAAATGTTAAGCAAATGTTACAGAATGATCTGGAAGCTGAAAAGACGGTGGCTGAAAGCCTTAGGAATATAATTGGTATTTGCGAGGCCGAAAAAGATTATATAAGCCGGGAAATACTTGAGGACTTACTGGATGATACCGAAATGGATCATATTTACTGGTTAGAGCAGCATTTAGGCTTAATTGATAAAGTGGGTCTGCAAAACTATATTCAATCGCAAATGGGCAGCCAAGATGGCTAGTTTTCTCCACTAGCGCTTTTGCATACACATAGAGGTGTACTGTCATTACGGTAACGCAAATTTAAAACGTTAAAATAGACGTTAAAAATGAGTATGAATCATTTTTAACGTCATTTATTGCATATATTACAAACCAAAGATCGTAATGCTAGAACCTGACAAATCAAGGTTATCAACCGCTATCGAGCCTAACTGAGAAGGTACCCCATTGTTGTGACCCATGGATATATCTGCGCTAATGTCTAAATTCATGCTGTTAATATCTATGCGTAATGCATCACGTACATTAACGGTTTGCGCGGTGGCGGGGTCAAAATAGCTGGTATCTTCAGTGCCTATGGTAAAGCTTACAAAACCCATGCCTTTCACACCCTTTAAGCTATCGCTTTGAGCGTATTCTGTTAATACTGTGGTCTTGGTTTGTTTACGTATATCGGCAATTAAATCCGAGGTGGCTTCGTCGCGAATTGTGGCTTCTGCTACTGCTTCTGCTTCATCTTTAACGTCGGCTTCGGCGCCATCTTCGGCCTCGTCTCGTATTGACGTTTCTACCACGGCTTCGGCATCGTCGCGAATTTGTGTTTCCGCCACCACTTCGGCATCGGTACGTATGGCCGTTTCAGTTGTTGATTCGGCATCGGTGCGAATTTGGGTGCTGGCCGTATTTTCAGCATCGCTGCGAATGGGCTCACTTACCGCAAGTTCGGCATCGGCACGAATTGGGGCGGCTGTTTCGGTTTCGGCTTCGGTGCGAATTTCTTGAGTTTTTTCAGCTTCAGCTTCGCTTCTGGCTGCGCTAATACCGCCCCAGTTGCCACTTAAAAAGGCAACTAAAGCTGCGGCATTACCCGCGCTAGTAATTTCATCACTGCCATCTGCTACCGCAGTATCACCTGAGGCGGTGATTACATCGGAGTTGTCTGCGACCGCGGTATCGCCTGCGGCAGTTATGGTGCCGGCATTATTATTTACAGCAGTATTACCGGCATCCGTAATAACAACTGAGTTGTTGGTGACCGCGGTATCACCTGCGGCAGTAATGGCCCCACTATTATTACCCACAGCGGTATTGCCCGCATCGGTAATCACAACAGTGTTGTTAACAACGGCGGTGTCACCAGCATCACTGATGACACCTGCATTATTGTCTACTGCCGTATTACCTGCTGTAGTGATCGTTGTTTGCCCTTGTGTAGAGTTTACCGCGTCTACGCCAGAGGTGGTAATGACCGACTGATTGTCCACCACTGCCTGATCACCAATGGCATTAATTTCATCTGCATTGGCAATGAGGGCGGCATCTTGTGCGTCACTTACTTCTGTTGCATAGGTGGTTTCAAGGTACTCAAGACTCTCGCCATTAAGGTTATCTAAAATGTACGTTTGATAGTCGGTAATATCGTCTGCGTATTTGCCGGTAGTGATAGGCGCGTTATTGTCGCCAATGGTTAGGTTGTCGATTCCCAAGCCAATGACATCTATATCTAATGAGGCAGAGGTAATTTCAAAATAACTCTCAAGAGTAATGGTGCTGTTGTTATCAATGATTAAATCGGTGGGCCCTAGGTTGCCGCGAATACTGATGTCACTGGCAAGCACTAGGTTGTCATTAATGCTTACTTCACCAATGGATAAACCAAAGTCTATGCGCTCTTCCGCTCCACGGTAAAGCGCCATCATATTAGTGCTGCCCACATGCACCACTAAACCAGTATTGGCATCTACATCGATATCAATTTTAAGGTTATCCAGTGCACCACCTTCGCTGCCACCTATGAGTATATTGTTTAATGAAAAACGCCCAGCAGTGGCGGAAGAATGTCGGTGACCATCGGTATCGGTATATACAATACTGCCAACAGAAATATTAGCGGCAAGTTCAATAGTAATGCCCGATTGTGCAGAAGCCTGCTCCATAGAATTGTCATCTAGGGCGGTTAATTCAGCTTGGCAGAGCGAAGATAAAAACAGTAACGGTAAAAGTGCCGTGGCAGTTTTTTTCATATTTATAATCCATTATATATATTGTTTTACGGCGCGCAGCGTTAATAAAATAAACATTGAAAAGAAAACCGAAGCATTAAGAGATAACAGTACGATGGTTTTATTATTATTTTTATACGTCTTATTGGACGCCATGCTAACGAGTGCACGACGAAATAAATAGTTAAAGGCAGATAAGGGGTATGAATTTAAGGCAGATACATTAGTCGATTGGCGTCAGCTATTTTTTGGGGTTTAAACAATTAGGCTTATGGCTGTGAAATTAACAAAAAGCGAAAATTTTACTTAGTAGTCTGATGAGTTTAGAAGAGTGTAATTGATGAGTTGGTGCAGGTTTTATGTCTGCTTATGGTTACTTTTTATTTTGTGAGTTAATAATAAATAGCTTTTATTGATTTTAGAATATTAGTACCAATTCTATTGGGTTGGAACTTAAGTTTTGAAAATATGTGGGTTGATTCGATATTTTTGTTTAAGTTTTTTGCAGAATTATATTGTTACTGAATTTACTGAATTTACTGAATTTACTGGAGATGAGGGTGTGTAGTTACATTTTTTGGCGGTTACTAAGTCGTGCGACATTAGCGAGGACATGATTGAGCAGTATTACGATAATGTAATGGCATCGGACTATGCAGATGAACTTAGGCAGGCTGATAATATGCCTAGCTTAACGGGTAGTCTTGACTAGTGGATGTAGTGACCTTCTAAAAGTACTGTCGCGCAGTTGGCTTGTTGCTCCCTGTTGTTCAGATTTAGGTAATTGATGGGCTTATGATAGGTACCCATATTGACTGGAACTTTAGTCTCAATTAATGTGAGTTGGTTAGGCTTTAGTGGGTATATTTTTAGAGGAGGTCTGTATTTTACATCAATTCTTTTTTGTGATAATTTTCCGCCTTACAATTTTACACAATGCCTAGACAGTAAGAAAAGAATAAAATAAATGGAATTACTTCTAAAGCCCTATGCAATGATGCAGAGGCAATCAGAAAACTCATTTGTATTAACCTGTATGTTTCTGGGTTTTTTATTTTCTTTAGGTTTACCACCATTCCACCATTGGTACCTATCGATAATTTCCTTATCGATCCTCTTTCGATTTTACATAAATTCAGCCAATCCAAAATCAGTATTTATGACTATGTTTGTGTTTTCCTTAAGCTACTTTACAGTTTCTTCTTATTGGATTGTCAATACATTTCTGGTTGTTGTAATTGATCTCTTTCTTGGATATTTATCTGGCGTTATTGCATTGTTGGTAGTGGCCTCTTTTATGGCATTAGTTACTGCATTATGTGTGTCTTTCTCAGTCCTGGTGGGAAATAAATTAAAAATTAAATATATATCGATATTGTTGGTTCCGTTAGCTTGGTCTGTTAGTGAATACATTAGGTCCGTTATGTTGGGCGGACAGCCAATGCATTACGTTGGATATATGGTCGGCAATAATGACTATTTAATTCAATTGGCCTCACTAAAAAATGTCTATGTAGTTAGTTACTTTATTGTACTTATTTCAATGCTGTTATCATTTGAGTATAGGTATTTGGGCTTAGGGGCTTGCACTTTTTTTGCAGTATTTATATTTGGTATTTATCGTGTGGACTATATGGCTGACGATAGAAATTCTTCAGTAAAAGAAATTAAGGTTCGTCTAGTCAATGCAAATTTAAGTCAGTCACAGTTGTTGAAGGATCAGAATACATATCGTGTCGTGAATGATTATATTGAGCTTTCGAAAGGTATTCCTGGCGAAAAGTTTACACCTGAACTTATAATTTGGCCTGAGTCAGTTTTACAGTTTTACGCAGACAAGGGGCCGGATAGTAAGAGGAATAGGGATTATGTAACCGATTTTATGAGTCAAGGACAAACTTTGATTACTGGAGCACCTCGGTATGAATATGGCCATGATAGTAAACCTAGGTTTTATAGCAGCATGATTCAATTGGGCTATATGGGGAAACTACTTGGAACGTATGATAAACATAGGTTGGTGCCTTGGGGTGAGTTTATACCTTATAGAGAATCTATACCTGAAGAAATAGCTAATATTTTTGACGTAAAAGATTACACGCCTGGTGTGGGTCCTCTATCCCTTAAATATAAAGATAACATAGAGATATTGCCTCTGTTATGCGCTGAAGGGCACTTCCCTCAAATGTTGGGTGAATACCAAGAAAAACAAGACATTATTGTGATGATAGGGAATGAGGCTTGGCTAGAGGGGACGACTGAACCTAGCCAGTATTTTGTTAATGCTAGATATAGAGCTGTTGAGAGCGGGCTGCCTGTTCTCCTCGCGAGTAACAAAGGATATTTAGCAATCATTAATAAAAAAGGAATTGTTGAAAAATCTATGTATCAGAATAAACCAAGTGTACTTGATGGTGTTCTAAGGGTTGAAATAAATTAAATGACAATAAAAGAATTTAGTTATATTAATCCCCTTTATTTGATTGGCTTATTTTTAATCTGTCCCTTGTTAGTTGTGACCAGCTTAGTTGATATAGTTTTTCTGGATGGTCTTATAAAAAAGATATTGCCTGCTAAACCCGAAGATTGGGCGTTCTGGTTAGTTATATTTAATCTTCCCCATATTATATCTAGCTTCTTAACTTTGGCGGATAAAAGTAATGTATCGAAATATGGGTCGAGGGTATTAAAAGCAACGTTATTACTAATTTTTCTCAGTATCTTATTTAATGGAATAATACCCTTAAACCTTTCAGGTAGTGACTTGTATAATTTCCAGCTAATTTTCTTTGCTTGTTACGGTTTTGCGACTATCTATCATGTGCTAACTCAACAGTTAGGGGTGGGGCTAATCTTAAGTGGTGTAGCTCCCGACTCAACTTATAGGTATTTCAAGTGGTTTAGTATTTGGCTGTCTTATATATTATTTTTATTGGTTATTTCAGGTGATCAAATTTTCGACGATAGATCCTATTTTGTGGAATACATATACTACTTTTGTACTGTGTTATTGATTGCCTGTCTATATTTATCAGGGAAAATTGCTTCAGCGTCTAAGACAAAGGTTGGTTTGATATATATATGTTCTAACATGTTTATGATTATGTCAGTTTTTATATTTGCCACACTGGAATACACCATATTTGCACTTATCGTACCTAGATTTATTCATGACTTAACGGCTTTTATCTTATATGCGAATCACGATAGCAATAAATTCGCTAATAATAATGGTAATTACATCTACCGAATTTTTAATGGGCGGTTGCCAATAGTTATCATAAGTCCAGTTATTGGCATGGTAGTAGCTGCTGCTATCAATAGCTCAGTAGCCTGGTTTTTATTGTACTCAATATTTATTTTTGATTTCCTCCACTACTATATTGAAAGTTTTATATGGAAAGGCGGAGGTAGTCATCGTGATTTTCTTAGAATAAAGCAGTGCTGAGGAATATTGGAATGAATAATATAATAAGGATTAATATGAAAAATTTTCACGTTGCATATTTATTTATGTGCATGCTTGTATCTGGTTTAGTATACGGAGGTACACCAGCCCCACCAACACCGCCTCCGGCGGCAATAACATCGCCAGATCCTAGTGTTTGGAGTTGGGAAGATTATTCTGATCCCAGTTATGATCCATTTTCTGAAATAATAAATTCAGGTGACCCTAGGAGTTTCACTCCACCATGGGATACAGATGATCATTTTGGGGTAGATATTACAGCAGCAATGCCAAAAAGTGCAGATGGCTGGAGGTTAGTTGATAAAAAATTTACTTGTAAGGATTTTTTGGGTGAAAGCGCCTGCGGTAATGAACCGAATAAATTAACGGTGAACTGGCCAAGATTTGTACTTTACAATCCCTATACCGGGGTGATGAGGTTCTTCGTTTTAATGGATACGCGAGCGTATTTTGATGCTGATTCCATTTATCTTCGCTATGAATTGTCGCACCCAGATGGAACACCTAGCCCGTTAATGTTTAAGGCAGGCGAGCTGAGTATAAGTAAGACAGCTGACACTAGTGTTGGCGAGGACAATACTGGCCATGAAATAATGGCGGCCATGAGTCATAATGACTGGTTTATTTTTGATATTCCATTTACCTATCCGAGTAAAACCTTTAATGAATGCAGTGGTGTTCCAAATTGCACTAAGGATCTGTTCTATATGTATCCTGATAATCTGCTTTTAAAGATAGATATTTATGGTGCCCAGCGCCAAAGTATTACATTAGCGGGTGAACAGACATTTACAAAAAATGGTGTACCTATAAGTCAGTCTTCGAAATCTATTAGTAATCCGCAAAGCCCTGGCTCTAAGTTTTCTGATGTAACTGATGCTATTAATAAATATAAGTCGACAAAATCGAGTATTAATAGTGCAGCAACCAACTTACTAGATATGGGGTCGGATCTTAGAGATGGAGAGTCACCACAAAGTTATAAAGCTCATTTGGGTGGAATCTTAATGAATATAGGTACGGGACTGCCGGGAATTAGTACTGGTTTGGCTGGATTGAGTGTTGCCAACTCCCTAATTAGTGCGTTTAGTGATCGTGGGCGAGGTGGTGCGTACGAAATTCAATTTGATGCGGCTACTATTCAATTAGACGGTAGTATTGATCAGCTTACTCCAATGCATCAATTATCTATTGGCATGCCAGGAAGTAAAATTTACAAGGATGCCGCTAAGACTGAATTTGATAATATTAAAACCACTTCCATAGATGGTTTCAGTGGGAAAGTCGGTGTCTATAATTTGAGTAGAGAGCCGAGACTTACAGCGCACTACAGTAGGTGCGGGATGAATGTATGCACGTATTATGTGCTTGAAGATAATATCGAAAGTATACTGAATATTAATCCAAGTCTTGATAAGGCAGGGCACTTAACTTTAGATAAAATCGCTTACTCGGTAGAGGTACAGTCTAATGATATTGGTAATTCGATTCTAGGTACTGATAGCTATGAAGATGTACATACCTGTCCTGCAGTAGTGCCAGTAGAAATCGACCTTAATCAAGCTAAATATAGTATTAGTGATAAGAGGAGAGGGGAGGTTGAGCCAGAAAACAAGTATAACTCGATTATATCTGGTCCTCTTTTTACTTCAAATAGAGCTAATCCGTCATCTGATATTGGCAGGGCGCTATTATGTTACAAAGACAATATAACTGAGGGTGATACTTACTTCGACTATAGTACATATATTAAGATATTTACGTCATTTAAAAATAGTGATACTGGCGAAGTATATTCATACAAAAGAAAGTATTTGGCGGATGTAACTGATGTAGTGGATTAAGCTAATACATTTTAATTGAGGTCTAAATTAAAATGACCTCTTGTAGAGAGGGGGTTACTCGCTTTGAGAGGCTGTAGCTAATTCTGTGTAACTGCCTATCATAAAGCCAGCAATGGCTAAGGATAGGCAGCTATGAACAAAGAAGCACTTGAAGCCTTTGCCCGCGAAGCGGCCAAAGGCATTAAAACTGAACAAGACCTCAATGAGTTTCGTCAGATGCTCACCAAGGTGACGGTGGAACGTGCCTTAAATGCCGAGCTAGACGATCACCTTGGCTACGATAAGCACGAACCTTCACCCAATTCAAAGGCTAACTAGACACCCACCTTAGTGGCGCTATGAAAACACCGAGTTAAATTAAGCCTTTTAATTTAACTCGGTGTTTTCATGCCAAAGCCAAGAAAATCTTTGATAGCCGTTGAAAGTACGCTCTACTATTACTGCGTTGCGCGCTGTGTACGTAGGGCTTTTTTGTGCGGTCAGGATTTACAAACAGGTAAAAATTACGAGCATCGTCGCGGTTGGCTGGAGTCGCGATTACTTGAACTGCCTAATGTGTTTGCCATTGATGTGGCTTCCTACGCGATTATGAGTAATCACTACCATGCGGTTTTACATATCAATACATTGCGCGCTAAATCTTGGTCGGATCTTAAGGTGGTTGAGCGTTGGCATATGCTGTTTAGGGATGGCTCTTCCCCTTATTTAGTGGTAAGGCGCATATCAAGTTTTCCAAAATGGAACATGATTGCCGTTTTATACCGTTCTTTATTTCTGTAACCTCTTGATTGCCTAGCCAGAGCTTTA
>MAAA01031282.1_pt1 | contig 10075 bp, 12 predicted proteins | sample 1115971 | NCBI WGS metagenome assembly MAAA01 (sample SAMN04961123, study PRJNA320927) | seawater metagenome | isolation source: sample BD02T6 sea water enriched with oil for 6 days | place: USA:Gulf of Mexico | collected 2013-07-27 | reverse complement strand
GTAAGACCTTTACCAAGCAAAAATTTAACTCGATCTTGAATACTCACTGCCTGAGCCTCTCGTTCTAATTGAATACCGATAATGCATTAATGCATTTTTCTTTGCAAGTTAATATTTTTAAGCTTTTAATGCATGCACGCATTAAAAGAAAAAACTAGGTTTAACGATAATGAGCTTAATTGCTAAAAAAATTCAGGAACTATTAAAGATTAAAGGCTGGAATGAAACTGATTTGGCGTTCAAAGCTGGTATATCACAACCAACAACCCATAGAATTGTTACCGGAAGCTCAGAAAACCCTCGTATGGACAACGTAGCCGCTATTGCTAAGGCACTTAATGTAAGTGTTGCTTTTCTTGCTGAAAATAACGATAAAACAGATAGATCGCTAGCCGCAAAGGACTTAATTGAAACCATCAGCACTATTACCAATAATGGTGAATTAACTGATGAAAAATGTTTATTATTAAAAGATTTGGCTGAAGCACTTAAAAAACAAAAGTAACTCTCTATTTTTTCTTAAGAAAAAACATAAAATTATCACTGATACAACTTAGGGTATTCGCTGACAACAGAAGTTAGAATTGCCGGACTCAATCTCACAATTTAAAAATAGATTTGTGAGATTAATATCCTGGACACCTACTTAGTATTTTGCTTTAGTCCCATCTTTTTAAATGATGTTGCTAGCCATTCAAAATCTTGAAACACAGTCTTACTCATCTCAGACTCCTGCCTTAAACTATTAATAAAGGGCTCAAACTTGTCAAACGTTCTTGTGACCGTGCTGTGCTTCATGCGATTCATTAAATTTTTATCAAAAGCACCTTCTTTTATACCTACCGCCATAAATTCGTACTGATTCAATAGCCGCAATGCCCGCTTTCTATTTTCAGATTCGAAGCTAGATTTTTTTGAGAGATCTAATAATGCGTCTTTATCTAGTGTCATTACTAATTTCGCATCGTCCATCTTTTCACTATTCAAGTCATGCAATACGAAATCAATTGTAGCTCTTTTCCGTGCAATATTTTGATTGACCATTAATGCACATATCGCCGCCATCACCCCCATCAACAAAACATATACATTTGCATTATTGGCTAAATGTTCCATAAAACTTTGTCTCCAGACAAAAAAAATGCCCCATATTTAGGAGCATTATTACTTCCATAATCTTAAAAGATTACATATCTTCCCAGTCATCCTGTAACCGAGACCCAACTGCATTAACAACGTCAAGTGGCTTCATATGTATATCCCCTTTAAATTTATTAGTCCAAACCATTAATTAATAGCTTAGACCATTCTAACTATTTATACCTAATCAGCAGTGACTAGCACAATTCGTGAGCAATGCTGGCGAAGCATTATTGTCCATCATAGTCAGCAGGTCAAAGACTAAACGCTGCTTATTCCTGCTTATTCCTGCTTATTCCTGCTTATTCCTGCTTATTCCTGCTTATTCCTGCTTATTCCTGCTTATTCCTGCTTAATCCTGCTTAATCCTGCTTAATCCTGCTTAATCCTGCTTAATCCTGCTTAATCCTGCTTAATCCTGCTTAATCCTGCTTAATCCTGCTTAATCCTGCTTAATCCCTGTAAAATATGACAGCAACACCCTCGTATCACAACAGCTTTTAAGCCATATTTACATACTAATATAAGCCTCCACTAGATATAACACTCCAAAGTCAGCATACCCTGTAAGTATTCAACTACCTACACCACCAACCATGTCCTAGGCTGCTGACCAGCCTTTCTACCGTTAATCTTAGGACTCCATGCGCAACATAATTCGAAAGAATCAAGCAGCAGCTAAAACATGTTTAAAACACTCACTTCCAGCGCCCTATTCCTCTTACAGTGGATATTCATACTAAGTTACCAAATTTTCTACTACTAATTGATGTTGATTATACGCCCGAAGCATCTCAGGAATTATTATTAGGTAAATAGCTAAAAGGGTTACACACATGGACAGCCTGTACTGGGAATCCCCTAGAGTGAACGCATGGATAAAGGACAGCCAATCTTGCTATATAAAAGTGAGCGAAGGCTTTGCCCAACACACTGGACTCGACAGTCCAACCCAAATAATCGGCAAACGTGACACCGATCTTATATGGCAAGAAAACGCCCCTTACATATATAAAGAAGATAAGCTTATTTTTGCTGGTATTCAGATTATTAACGCCCAGCACTATCGCCGCACATCTAAGGGCATAAAGACATTACTTATAAACAAGCAACTTCAAAAAGAATGGTTAGTCGGCAACGCGGTTGATATAACAGGCCGTGTACTCATGCAGCAAAACGGTCGCTGGAATATTCAAACCAAGCGCTTTGAAATCAACGGACTTAAAATTACCGCCAAAGAAATTGAAGTGGTGCGCCTACTACTCATTGGCCAATCAAGCAAATTAATGGCTATTCGATTAAGTATCAGCATCAAAACCGTAGAGCAACGCATTGAAAGTCTGCGACGAAAATTCAATGCAGGCAGCAAGGTGGTATTAACTGAAATATTACATCAGTGGGGTATGGGGTATCTGGCATCCCAAACGGACAAATTGCTAGCATCTTAAACCCTATAGGAGAAACTCCTATAGGGTTTCCCCCTATACTAACAATACCGATCTGTCTGATAAATTAATGCAAAGAATAATCATTAAAGGTCAATTCCATGAGCCAATTACAGTGCATCACTCTTCAAAGCCCCAATTCTGAAACTAAGGTTTATCTAGAGTCTCACAATGAAGATATTTATCTAAATGCCCAAGGCTGGATTAGTAAAGAACAAGCCCTTCAATTAGCACAATATATTCACACCCACCTGCGCACGCATTCTTAAAATGCATTTATGCATTGACAAATTCATCCGCATCAATAAAATGCATTAAAGCATTATAAAAATTCAAAACAATAAAGGCGGGCAACAGCGTGAAAGATAAAACGGAATTTGAAATAGCTAAATTAAAGAAAGACGTAAACGGCCTTATAGAAGTCATGGGCGAAAGCAAAGACCGCATGCAAGAAATTGAAGAAGAAGTTGCCCTGCAAGGCAAAACCCTTAAAAGCATGCAAGACCCCGCCCAAGGATTAAACCAAACAGGCCGCCGCTTATTGGCAAAACTTTCAAGTAAAGTGGACGAGCTAGATCTGGCTCAACAGTTAGACCGCAGCTTCATAAAAAGCACCGCACTTAACATGCAACAAATGGCTGCACAGTTTACCCAAACGGTAGCCGCCAATGACTGCTAACTCAATACAAAACCACCTAATACAATCTAAACCCATATGCCTAAGCGTGTTTATTCTTGGCTGCACTGTGGCCATAGTTTCTATTACATGCAGTGTTATCTTGTGGCTTTCATTTGCCAATAACACATTAGATTCTATATTGGCTTTTTTCACCGCAGCCGCCATGGTGGCTGCCTCTTACATATTTATACCAGTACTGGCCCGCCTAAAAGAATTTAAACGCTGGGGCTTGTTTACCTTAGTTTTAGTATTAGAAATTGTCTTGGTCGGCAGCTCCCTGGCTGCAAGCATAGGCTGGATTGAAAGCAACTATCAAAACAACTACCAAACCAACATCACCACCAGTGACAGCTACGTGAATAAACAACACCAAATTAAAAGCCTTACCCAACAAATTAACGAACTCACCGCCATTGCGGCACAAGATCGTGAATCTAAAACATACCGTGGCCGCGCCCTGCGTACATTAAGCAAAGCAAACGCTCTAAGTGATAAACGGGATTTATTAACCCAGCAAAAAACCAGACACACAGCCAGTAACAGCGGCGGCACACTGGCCAATGATTTGGGGCAAAGCCGTTATGCACTTTGGTTAATGTTTGCATCTATTGTAGATGGCGTGCCCATGGCCTGCTTTGCGGTATTAAGTGCCAGTGCCAGCCGCACTAAAAAAGCCAACACCTGCCCAGATACAAGCGACAAAACCACTAACTTAACAACGGCACCAACAACCAACGCTACGCACTCGCAGCCTTTGATAGCGCATGAACAAAACGTGTATGAAGAGATAGCCCAAGAAATAAGAAGTGGCTTATGGGGCGACAAGCCCGCCATGCGCAATATCATTCAAACCAAAAAAATTCGCCACAGCCAAGCCAAAGAAATATTTGAAAAGCTGGTGAGTGAGAATGAAGTAATTCAGAAGGGAAATAGATATGAGAGGGTTACTTAATGAACACCATATTTTTATTAATGGCTGAATTTGAAAGCCCGGTAATCAAGCTAGAAGATGTGGCCCCCAAGTATTTCAATATTAATGACGCCCCAAAATACAAGCGTATGGCCGCCGCCAATAAACTGCCCATTAGTTTTTTCCGCGCCTCTAAAAGTCAGAAAGGCACATGGCTTTGTCACATTCAGGATCTGGCAAACCTGATCGACACCAAGCGACAAGCCGCTAATGATGAATACGAGAAGTCTAATTGCTAACAATATAAACACTGCCAGAACATCACAAATTTCAGAAGAGTCTTCAACTTTTATCAGTAGAGGCAACACAACTCAGATATACGACTCCAAATGGCACAAGGATCGCTGGTATCCGAGCAGTGAGATGGTCACGCTTAATTGGATCTAGTAAACATGGCCAAGCTATAGTTACTAGTGGAATTACGGAGGATGGAGGGCTAAGTTTAACTATCTTCCCTTTCAGTAGTTCCTATAGTTTTTCTGAGGCACGCCTTCAACTCTGTCTTTAAAGTTTCAATCTCCTTCAAAGCTGCATAGCTACGGTCTTGCTTTTCAAATAATTTTTTTATTTGATCATCACTTAAATTCCCTAGGCTAAATCTACGCTCTGCATTTTGATATCCATTTACGCTAGTAAATGACTCCCTGTAAAACTCATAAAACACACTGGAAATACTCGCAGGCATTAAGATTTCATTCAGATTATAATATTTAACCATCTCACGTAATTTACCAATAAACTCACTGTGAGCACTGGCAGAATCCTCAGCATTATTATGAATCACCCTGTCAATAATCGAATGAAATTCTACTACTAATCTGTAAAGTTCAAGTATTGCATTAGCTTGTTTCTCAAAAATCCCACCAAATTTAATTTCTAGTTTAGTTCTCTGTAAATCTAAACCATGCTTGTACTCTATCATTTGAGCCTGACCAGCATTTTCTAACTTATTTTTAAACTCATCCCTGGCCCTATCTAACCCAGCTCTATACATAGCCCCTTCTTTTTCCAGCCCATTTTTAAACTCATCCCGAGCTCTTTCCAACTCTGCTTTATACCTAATACCCTCTTCTTGACTCTTTCTCTTCAAATCATCCCTTAGTGTTTCCACATTCTTAGATAGTTGAACCTTTAATACCGCATGGCCTATAGCAGATAACACAGCAAGATAAATTCCACCTAATGTCACCCCTCCAATAGTTATTTGCTCAAACATATCCTTACTCCTCCCCCTATGAAAAATTAGTTATTAAAAGAAATACAATGAAAAATAGGAATAATCACTTTTATTTTAACCGCTGCCCACAACTCCCTAAGTATCGGGTTTTATTCGATACCACTTGTCTTCTGGGTTTCTCACGCCTTGAGGTGCTTTAGTAAACTCAACTAATTGATACTTATCTTCTTCTACCTCTTTAATAAATTCCTTTTCAATTTCACTTTGCTTGCCTCCGGAGGGTGAAAGCCTATCTGAATCTTTGCCAAGCCATTTCCTGAAAGAAAAGACCGAATTTTGATCAAATTCTTCAAGTCTTGCATCCAATATAGGAATGACCTCTTCTAGCTTCGAAAACGGAACCTTAAGGTATTTACTGACACCTTTATCAACTAAATAAATTGACGATAGAATGTGATCGATAATTTTCAATGCAATAAGGGCCGACCCCTCCCTCACTTTTTTAAGTTCATGGGCTGAGTCATTACCAAGAAACCTAATGCCGTGAAGCCTTTCCTTATCAACTTCAGCTATCAATCCTTCTGAATACATTTTTTCAATTTGATCTAAAAGACTGTCATCCTTCTTAATATCCTTAATCCCTTTATCTATACAAATTGCTTCGATCAATCCCCTCAAGCCAAACCCAGCCAAGATAAATAATTTAGCCCCAATTGCGCTGAGAGTCTCCTTGTATATGCCTATAACAATATCAGGGAGTTCACGCATATTATCCAGACGAGTTTCGATATCTGAATATCCTGGGTATATATTTACAGTTATCGGGTGCTCGTAATCATCTATTTCTGGGCCAAAATACTGCCCTTGCTCATAATCATGATACTCTTCTCTGTAAGAAACAGATCCACAACCATTGCATTCAACCAGATAGTATTTAGTCTCATCGGCGTAAGTGTCGACAGGAGTTTCTACACTTTTATACCCTAAAACCGAATGTTTATTAGACCTTCTGCATGCACTGCAATCACTCCATACAATCTCATTTTTAGTCTTTTTACCCAATTTACTGCTCCATCTAATTTAAAACCGAACTTGGCGAAGACTCACATACATTCATATCAAATACCAGCTAAGACAGTTATACCGGGAATTAGGCGCTCAGAAAAAACAATCTAATTTATCCGTACCCCTTTTTTGATCCGTACTTGAACCAGTAAGCGTTTCCTATCAATATGGACGAAAATTTTAAAGTACTGCACGACTCCATAAAATCAAAGGAATGATAATTAATGGCCAATTTTAAGAATATTGAATCAAAAATCACCCTGTCGCTCGTAGCGGGCATGGCCATTTCATTTGGTGGCTATTTCTTTTATGAGCTTGAGAGCAAAGAAGCGACCCTCAAAGCAGATATTAAGGGGCTTGATGAGTATGAACTGTGTCAATATGCCCATGAAAAATTTGGCATGGGCATGGTTGATGATATGGGGTGCACAGGAAACAGCCCCCCTAAATATTAAAAGCACAATAGAAGGCTATGCAACCTTCTCTTTTAATCTCTTAATAGTTTCAGATAAAAAATCACTATTTCCAACAATAGAATTATCTAACATATTCAAAATATTATTATCAAGTAGGATATTTATTAAGTCTTCATCAATCGTGACTACAGCCTCAAAAGCCAACACAATTAGCTCGTCCTCATCAAAGCGAGATAGAATTAATTCACGATAATGACTTTTATTTTTTACACTTGACTTAGCCACATAAGAAAAAATTGATTTGAGTGAATTAATATACACTGCTACCCCCCCTCCCTTAACGCGGTAAAATGTGGTTACTTTTTCTCCAATAAAGCTTTGATCATTTGCACTTACACTTCCATCAGACTCCAATATACAAGAAACAAGGCTGGCTCTTACATGAGCAAAAACCACCCTACCATGCAGTAATTTTGGATCACTACTAGCCTTGTGAACTATCCGGTTTGTAGCTGAGACAACCAATCTATCAATAACATCAAAATGTTGTCTCCACATTTGAAAAAAGCCATTTTCAAAGTTTTGAATAGTAATTTGCTCCCTCTGCTGATTCATTACCGCCTGTTGACCTTCCATGACTTCTTTTTGATCATTCATGGCCTGCCTTGTTAACTGTAATTCATCTCTCTGCGCTCTAAATTCCTTTATCTGAATAAACAAAGTGCAAATAAGCCCAGCAAAAGCTAAACCAGTAAATAAAGCATTAACAGCCCCAAACATATCACCAAAGGTGCCTCTATCCCCCACAATCAAATAGCTATCACTGAATGAATAAGGAATTCCAAGCCAAGACGCCCCTACTAATGAATACCAACACAGCGCCCAAACCGAAACAACAAAACCAAAAATTAAAAATCCATATCGCTTTTTCATCAATCCAACACCTTGTCTTTCCATTCCCAATCCGCCCACTTATCTATGGGCTTAATGTGGCGCAGGTTCGCATATCTCTTAGGTGAATTCCAGCCATGAAAATTAGGTTAATAGATTTAACCCAACAAATTAAAGAGTGACTTAAAAGCAAAATCACCCTATCTCTCAAAGCAGTCATGGCCATTTCAGTTGGCTGCCATTTCTTTTATGAGCTTGGGAGCAAAGAAGCGACTCTCAAAATAGATATAGAAGGGCTAGATGAGTATGAATTGTGTCAATACGCCAATGAGAAATTTGGCATGGGCATGGCTGAGGATATGGGCTGCACGAAAGTAAAATTACCCCGTCAAAACACAGCCCCCCAGTAGCACTTAGCTACAGGTCAAAAAACTTTACGCGGCAATAGCGCTTCTAAATGTTTTCTTAACTGAAGCTCCACATTCTTCTTTCCAGCAATGCTATCGCTGTAAAAGATTGTTCTGAATGACGATAGGTCAAATGGCAATTTATCCCTTTTATTATCGCAAAGTAAAATGACCGGCTTTGCTGACGCATGAGCATAACCAACCTCATAATAAACGTTAGGGTTATCTGGAGTAATATCAGCGATAATCAGCGTTGATTCATTTATAGAATTAATTATATCTTGAATAATAAAACCATTATTATATATATCATCAGCACGTATCACTTCTAAATCATATTCAGCACAGACTGGTTTAATAACATCAGAATGCAGCTCATTGAATTCATTAGTGAATTGCATTACAGCAAAAACCTTAGGCTTAACTTGAGTCACATGGAAGTTTTCTACTTCAGCCTCTCCCTCTCCCCAAAAAGAGAATGAAATCTGGGACTGGTAGGGCAACGTATAGAACCTCAAAACCTCTACTCCAGAAACTCTTAAAATTCCAGACGAGCCAATTATTTCAACTTCAACACTTATAAATTCATCAATTGGCACTGCGCCTTTCAATCCCACAGTGCCAAGTAACCCTTGCTGCTTCTGAGTTTGATCCCAACCATGAACAGTATAAGCACCTTGCCCACCATTTATTGAAATCGAAATTGGAGTCCCTATGCTTCCGATCGACAATTGACATGTAGTCGATGATTCGGAAAGCTTAACGTTAAAATTTATTTTTCCAGAATTAAAATAGCAGTTTGATTTAATTGTGGCCCATACAGTTAACAGTGCGCCATTAAGCTCCTGCTGACTGGGTGTATATTTTATTTTCCCACTATCTTCTTTTACATTACCCGCCGTACAGACCCAACTAGTCATTTTCTTCATCAATCCAACACCTTGTCTTTCCATTCCCAGTCAGCCCATTTATCCATGGGCTTTATGTGCCGAAGGTTCGCATATCTCTTAAGTGAATTCCAGTTCTGGTGGCCAGTCACCAGCGCCACCCTTGGCACATCCCAACGTTCATCACCTAGTCCGTTTTTCTCAAACAACCAACTGGTGCATTCATGGCGTAAATCATGAAACCGTAAATTGGGGTTATCTGGGGCTTCTTCTTGCCCATCAAAATATTGATTATTTCCAGTCTCTACCCGCATACGCCGATAATAATCCCCCACCGATCTGGCCACAAAAGGAAACCACCTATCATCACCATTTATGACAGGCATACTCAGCATTACCTTCCAAGCTTCATCTGGCACATAACACCACACATTATTGCCTTCCTTTTTACTGGGGTGCTTCATATCTCGTATGAGCACTTCTTGGCGATCATAATCGGTATCCGTTCGGTTGATCCGGCAAATCTCAGACTGCCTACGCCCGGAGAACATCGCAAATACAATCACCTTATCCATCATGATATTGCCCTCGCGATAATAACGAGAATGGCGTTTACGGTATGACAACGCCACCATGGCACTAATTTCATCTATCTCAGGCCGCCGTTCACGGTCTTTGCTTTTACCTATCGCTCCTATCTTAGATAACGTCTTTTGCGCTCTATCAATCACCCCAAAATTCACCTTCACCCCCAATAGGTCCTCGCTCACCGAAAACACCTGGCGAATGTACATATAGTCCTGCCCAGCGGTTTGCGGCGATGATTCTTGTGAACGCATAACAATATGGTCAATTACGTTTTTAGCGGTCATGGCTTCAGCGGGTATTTTCGCTATGGGGTAACGTTTAAGCAGCTTTAATACATTGTCCTTGGTAATCCCCCATGGCTTTAAAGGCTTAACCACTTCAACGTATTTATCTACCAACTCACCAAAGGA
>MAAA01014454.1_pt1 | contig 10075 bp, 9 predicted proteins | sample 1115971 | NCBI WGS metagenome assembly MAAA01 (sample SAMN04961123, study PRJNA320927) | seawater metagenome | isolation source: sample BD02T6 sea water enriched with oil for 6 days | place: USA:Gulf of Mexico | collected 2013-07-27 | reverse complement strand
CAGTTTATAAAGGCTGCGGTTGAGACTGGTGTTGATTGTGTTAAATTGCAAACACATATATTTGAGGCCGAGTCCTTGGATGATGCCCCGAACCCTCCTTATTTTAAAGATGAAACTAGAAAGCAGTATTTTGAGAGTACATCTTTCACACTGGAAGAGCACAAAAAGCTCCATGACTATACTAATGATCTAGGTTGTGATTTCATATCATCACCTTTTTCAATAGAAGCTGTTGAGCTATTAGAAAAAGTAGGTATTCCATTTTATAAAATTGCATCTGGGGAAGTAAGTAATATTCCTCTACTTGAGGTAGTTGGAAGGACAGGGAAGAAAGTTCTTTTGTCTAGTGGTATGAGCGGGTGGGCTGATTTACGATTGGCTATGGATACATTAAAAGAAAATGGTTGCCCTGAGATTATCCTCCTCCAGTGCACATCAAAATATCCTTGCCCTCCAGAGTATTCTGGCTTGAACATGATGGCCTTTATGAGCGAAGAATTTAAGCTACCTATTGGCTATTCAGATCATACCTATGGCAGTGGTATTAGTGTCGCTGCTGTAGTGAAGGGGGCTGTTGTTATTGAGAAACATTTCACCTTATCTAAAAAGATGTATGGCAGTGATGCGCAGTTTGCTGCAGAGCCCGAGGAGTTTCGCGATCTAGTAACGGCTATACGAAGTGTGGATATAGCGTTGAGCTCAAAAATTACGAAGGAAGATGTAACCTCAGGTTTGTCTGTAATGAAGAGTACTTTTGAGAAAAGTGTTGTTGCTGCCTTTGATTTACTGCCTGGGCATATAATTGAACGCAGTGATCTACGCTTTAAAAAGCCTGGGTTTGGTATTCCCGCAAAGGAATATAAATCTATCATTGGCCGTAAAGTTGTTAATAAGGTTAAAGGAAATACTCGAATTGAGTTAAGTGATTATGAATAAAAAAAAGATCCTAGTTTTCATCGGTAGTCGGGCAAATTACAGTAGTATTAAATCTGTATTGCAAGAAATTAAAGTACATAATGAATTAGAGTTGCTAACTGTGGTGGGGGCATCCGCCATATTAGAGCGATTTGGTAAAGTTGAAGACTTAATTGAGCGAGATGGTTTTAAGATTGATGCACGGTTCTACAGCTTAATAGAAGGAGAGAATCCAGTTACTATGGCTAAGTCCACGGGGTTGGGGTTGATAGAGGCTTCGACTATCTTGGATCAATTAGCCCCTGATGTTGTTGTTATTGTGGGTGATCGATTTGAGATGATGAGTGTCGTGATTGCTGCAGCTTATCAGAATATACATATAGCTCACACTATGGGGGGGGAGGTAACAGGGACTATAGATGAAAGTATTCGGCACGCTATAACCAAGTTTTCACACCTTCACTTCCCTGCGAATGAGGATGCAAGGGAGCGCATAATAAAGATGGGGGAAAGGCCAGAAAATGTTTTCAATTTCGGTTGTCCTCGTATTGATTTAATACGTCATGAGATAGAAAATATTGATTCCCATAAAGCATTAGAGTATGTGTTTGAAGAGTTTGGTGGGGTAGGGGAAAAGTTTAATTTGGATAAGCCGTATCTTCTAGTTTCGCAGCACCCGGTCACAACAGAATTTGGGAGTGCGCGTAGACAATTTGAAGAAACACTAAATGCATTAAATGAGTTAAAGGTTAATACTATATTACTTTGGCCTAATGCTGATGCTGGATCTGATGATATCTCTAAAGCGATTAGAACATTTAGAGAAAAGTATAACCCTACATGGCTTCATTTGTTTAAAAATTTGCCTACGAATATTTATATTCATATGCTTAATACAACTTCATGTTTGGTTGGAAATAGTAGCTCAGGGCTTAGAGATGCAGCATATGTTGGAACACCTGTTGTTAACATCGGAACGAGACAGCAAAAAAGAATGCATGGTCATAACGTAATTAACACTGTAAATGACGCCAATGAAATTTTAAGTGCTATTAACCAGCAGTTAGAAAATGGAAGATATCAATCATCTAATATCTATGGTGACGGTCATGCAGGTAAGAAAATAGCATCATGTCTTGCGTCGTTTGATATTGATATTCAAAAGACAATTAATTACTAAATGAAAAGCATTGCAATAATACCAGCTAGGGGGGGGTCGAAGGGGATCCCCAAGAAAAATATTAAAGATTTATGTGGTAAGCCTCTTTTACAGTATACGATAGAGGCTGCACGAAAATCACGAATTGATGTGGTGGTTGTATCCACTGATTGCCAGGAAATAAGGCAGGTAGCGGAGCTATTAGGTTGTAGGGTTATAATGCGGCCTGACCACTTAGCTACGGATACTGCTGGTACCTTGGCTGTTCTGCAACATGCTGTGTCACAAATTGATGAGTATTTTGAATTTGTAGTTACTCTACAGCCTACGTCCCCTTTGCGTACCCATGTCCATATTAATGAAGCTTTAAGTCTTATTGATAATGATTCAAATGCTGATTCACTGGTGAGTGTTGTCAAAGTACCTCATAATTTTTCTATCTCCAAGCAAATGTTGTTGGGTGATGGCTATTTGGTGGGAAAGGCTAAGGTGGAAAGAAGGCAGGATGTTAAAGTTATGTACGCTAGAAATGGAGCAGGTATTTATATAACTAGGATAAAGTGCCTTTCTGAATTCATTTTTGGCGGGAAGATCTTACCCTATGTTATGGACTCCATTACTAGTTTGGATATTGATGATATTGAAGACTGGGTCGTTGTAGAGGCGCTAATGAAATAGTTGGGTAGTAGTCTTTTGAGCAGCATATCCTTTTTATCTGGCTAAAGCTCATATAGTTGAGGCTGCTAACTGCAGTATTGACGCTACATAGCATTGATGAAAAGCAATAGTTAATTCTGTTATTCGAATCATCATGAATGTCATGCCTATTATCGTGCAGTCTACAATATTAGTCTTTTAATCTGACTCGTTAGAGTCTAGTTCCTTTTGTCTTGCGAGGCTTGTTACTATTTTGAAAAAAGTTGTTATTACAGCCACTTATTCATTTAGCTATAGGAATATAGTATTTACGGGGGTTTTGGATGAGCTGTTATCGAGCGGCGCGACCGTTCATATTTTTCTTCCTGAAGTTATCTTTAATTCTCAACACTTTAAGTCTTTGGAAGAAAAGTATGAGGGGAAACTAGTTGGATATGTGATTAGCGAGCCTAAAAAAAGGGGGGGCACTCATATTCTATTTATACTGTTATCTTCATGGATGCTAAAGCTTCAAAATACATACACTTATAGAATCAAGATGGCTAACTTGTTTGAAGTGGATAAAATTGCTTATTTAAAATTTGGTGGTATTGCTGCTTTACTTCCGAATAGTAAGCGAGTGTTTAATTTTTTTAGGCGTAAATTTTTGAAAATAATGGCCCAAAATAAGGATGTTGACTCGGTATTGTCAAAGATAAATCCAGATGTTATGTTTTTTCTGCTAAATAATAAGTTGAATGAATACCATTATATATCATATGCAAATCGAAGAAACGTCCCAACAATCAGCTTAATTCATAGTTGGGATGTAATAACCACAAAAGGCCACTTTTTGTACTCTACAGACACTGTTATGTGTTGGAATTATGTGAATCAGTATGAATATGAGCAGTTAGTTGATGGCATTCTAAATAGTAGGTCTAAACTAGAAATAGTTGGAGTTCCCCAGTTTGATATTTATGATGAGCCGAATCCTCAAATTGAGAAAGAGAAGCTGGAACTTGGCGTTCCGTTGAATAAAAAAATTGTTCTTTATACGACTACTGTTGATCGCCTTTTCCCTAATGAAGATGTACTGATTAAAAGGTTGATTGACTGGGTCAGTACAAAAAATGACTACTTTTTATATATAAGGATACATCCTCAGGCAAAGCTAGATGAGTTTGTAAGTATCACTACTTCTTCGCTATACCACTTAATAATAAGGCCTGAAAAAGTTAGTAGTACTGTAGATGACGGTGTTCAATTTAGTCCTGACACCTTGTTACGTTTGAAACGAGATATACTAATTAGTGATGTAGTGGTAAATCTAGCTTCTTCAATAAGCCTAGATGCCTCTGTTTTAGGGCGTCCAGTAATAAATATATGTTTTGACATTGACGATATTCAGAAAAGTAATCTCTCTGTAAAGCGATTTTATAGGACAGATCATTTTTCAAAATTAATTTCTTTAGGTCAAATAGGTGTGGCGTATACATTTGAGGGGCTAGTCTCAAGTATTGTTGAATCTACAGCTGCCAATAACTCAATTGATGTTGCAGTTAATACGGTAAAGCAGGTCTACTCCCCTTTTTGTGGTGCCTCATCTACTATTGTTTCTAAGGTTGTGCTTGCTTGAAAATTTTAAGTTCTTTGCTCGCATTGGTTTTGGTATTTCATGATCAGGTTAATTGGTTGTATGAAATTAACGTATTGCCAATTCCAAGTTTATTGACACTATTAATGATTTTTACATTATTAATTGCTGTGATACAGCGCGGCGCTAAATTATTTATGCCACCTTTTTTTATATGTCTTTTTTTATTCTTAGTTGTTAGTTTATTTTCTTCAGTGAACTATGGTCATTTCAATGAATTGTCATTTCTACATTTTGTAGTTTATATTGTTTTTTCATATTTATTGTATATATCATTTTTGGTTGGGGTGCTATCAATACAGAATGTTGGCCAAGTTTTCGTTAATATTAATGTGTTAATAGCTGTTGCGTACATTTTCTTTGTTGTCTTTCATAATGTGACTGGTACGGAGGCTTTGTTTCCGATGGTAAAAATTTACCCTGAGCATTCAATGGTGAGGGTATCTTTTATTTATAACGAGCCACTACTTATGGGGCTTTATTTTATTTCTGCGCTGGCCTTTTCTGAGCAGTTGGGTATGGCTGGTTATAAAACTAAGCTCCTTATTCTAGGTGTGCTGTGTAGCTTATCTGTTTCGTCTTTTTTATTGTTGGCAGTATACTTCTCTTATAAATTACTAAGTAGTGGCAATCGATTGTCAATTGCAAGAATCTGGTATTTGCTTGCGTTGTCTATAATTGGGGTTTCGCTATTAGCGTATATGCTTGGTGATCGGTTGGATAATATATTAAATTTAAGTGATGGTTCAACGCGGATGAGGCTATCTATGATGCTGTCATCATTGGCGATAATAGAAGATTATCCTTTGATCGGTGTCGGGCTGGGCAATAGCACAATTGAGATGAGCAAGTATACTAATGAGTTTTCATCGTCCTTAAATCAAGATGTGGCATATAGTTCAAATTTGTATTTGTCAATATTTTCGGAAGTGGGGTTTGCTGGTGGTAGCTTATTTATGCTTGCGCTCTGGTTTGTCTATAGTAGAGCTAAATCGTTAGATAAAATAAGGGCTTTTATTACTGTGTTGCTAATATCCTTTTTGCAGCAGTCTATATTATTAATGCCTTTAGTTTGGTATGTTTTTGTACTTGCTTTAGTTGGAAACAGAGAATCAATAATCAAAGTGGGGTGATTTTTGGGTTTTTTAAAAGATTGTGCATATTTTTTTGTTAACTATATTGTTGCGTATATTCCATCAAGAAAATTAAGAATGATATTCTATTTTATTTTGTCAAAAGGGCGCATCTCTAAAGCCGCGCGAATTGGAATGGGAGTTAAAATTCTAGATATTAGGAATATTGTTATAGGTAAAAACTCAAACATTAATTTTGGTTGTATTCTTGATGGCAGAGGGGCATCAGTCACAATAATGGAGTGCGTTGATATAGCGCCTCAAGTTAATATTTGGACAATGCAGCATAAAGTAGGGTCTGCTTTTCATGAATCAGAATCGTTTTCTGTTAGAATTGAAAGTGGTGCCTGGCTGGCTAATCGAGTAGTAATATTGCCAGGCTCTAGAATTGGTGCTGAGGCTGTTGTCGGGGCAGGTGTTTCCTTCAAGGGGATCTTGGATCAAGGCAGGGTCGTCGTGAACTCTTCATGTGTTACATTGAATCGGTTGCGTAAACTGGACTCAGATTTTGTTTTAGGTTCTATTCGTAGGTTTAGATAATTATTTGATATGAATTGCTTTGTCAAGTGTAGTTTGAATGAACTAAATTTAGTATGTGGTACATAGTATGGTAAAAAGTATTGGATTCGTAAACCCGCAGTCATATTCGAACCTCGCAAAATATGATGCTGGTGTATTGAGCGAAATGGCGGGGGCAGATGTTAACTATTACTGTTCCAGGTTATTATCGTCGGATGCAGCTATCTTAAATAGCGCAGTGCAGGTGCTTAAATTATTTTCTTATAACAAATCTAATGCTTTTGTTAAGTCATTTATATATATGTATAACATGGTGAAAATGTTTATCACCGCTTTTAGTGCTAAGCATGATGTTATGCACGTGCAGTGGTGTAAACTCCCTTTATTCGATATTATGTTATACGGGTTATTAAAACTAATTTCAAGAAAGCCACCTATTTTTATACTTACCGTCCATAATGTGTTCCCTCATAAAAGTAACTTCCTTAATCGTTTTTCTTACAGGCTGCTGTATCGATTTTTTGATCGATTAATAGTACATGAAAAGCGTGCTGCTGAGTCTCTTACAAAGCAACTTGGTGTTGACTCAAGGAGAATTGCAGTTATAAAGCACGGCATTATTCCTTTTGATGTTCATGATGGTGAGTTGGATAATTCACTCTCTATGCTCGGTTCGAATAAATCTAAACTTGTGTTTTGCTCTTTAGGTTCAGGTAGTAATTACAAGGGCACGGATTTATTGATAACGGCTTGGTTTGATACCGGGCTATATAAAGAGGAAAATTGTATCTTGATTATTGCAGGTAGGATGGATAGTAAAATAAAGGCTCTTCTTGATCATTATCTATCTAAGTATAACTGTAATAACCTACATTGTTTTGATCGTTACATGTCTGAAAGTGAAATGGATTATATTTCGTCTAACTCAAGTGTATGTGTCTTACCTTATCGAGTAATAAGCCAAAGTGGAGTATTAATGAGTGTGCTGCCTTACCGATTGCCATTGATAGTTACAGATGTGGGTGGTCTTTCTGAACCCTTTGAGTATGGCGATATTGGTCTTCTATTGAAGGAAGCGACAGTTGCAGAGTTAAGTGAGGCGTTGAAGTTCTGCTTTTTGAATCAGTCAAAAGTGACTGCAATGAAGCGGAGCTCGGCTTGGAACGATGTTTTGAATGTTTATAGTTGGGAAAACATTTCTAAAAAAACCCGGGATTTTTACTGTTAGGATATATTAAAAGACTTTAGTAGTTGTTAAGTCTATCATGCTAAAGTCTTTAATTGAGTGTGTGAATAAGCTCTGGCTGAACCAATAATCTAAGCTGAAGATTAATAGTGGATATAGCCATAATTATGCTTTCGGGGCGGTGTTCTTTGGAGTGCTTTTACGTGAATTTTGATCTTTTAGTTAACATGGTATTTGATTTTTATGGATTTTTCGATAATATCGCCGCTTTTCAATTCTTCTAAATACTTACGTGAGAGTGTACTGTCTGTCCAGAACCAAACATGGACTAGTTGGGAGTTGATACTTGTAGATGATTGCTCTACAGATGGTTCATTAGAATTGGCATTGGAATTAGCTGAAGCAGATTCGCGTATACGAGTAATTGCTCTTGAGGAAAATTCTGGAGCTGCTGTGGCAAGAAATTCTGCTATTAATATCGCCAAAGGGCGTTATGTTGCTTTTTTAGATACCGACGATCTGTGGTTGCCGAAAAAACTTGAAACGCAGTTGTTTTTTATGCGACGCAATAAAGTTGTTTTCTGTTATGCCGCTTACGATAAAATAAATGAGAATGGAGATCGGCTTGGGCATGTTGGTGTACCTAGTTCCATTAGCTATGATAAGTTGCTTAAAACATGTGTGATTGGTTGTTTGACTGCAGTGTATGATACAGATTATTTTGGTAAGATTCTGATGCCTTTAATTCGTAAGCGTCAGGATTTTGGGCTTTGGTTGAGGTTATTGAAAAAGGTTGATTGCGCTTATGGAATTCAAGAGCCATTGGCTCAATACAGAATTAGCCCAAATTCTATATCATCAAATAAGTTGGGTGCCGCGAGCTATACTTGGAGGTTATATCGTGAAGTAGAGCAATTAGGCTACTTGAAGAGTATCTATTACTTCACTCATTATGCATTGAGAGGATTACTTCGTAATAAATTCCCGGTATTTGCTAGAGCTATAGGCTGGTTGTAAAGCTATGGCTTGATAGGAGCTGGGGATTACTCGAGACTGTTATTAATTCTGTGTAACTGCCTGTTTCAAATATAGTCCTTTAGGCGGTCTTCGAGCTCGATTATAAATCGACTCAAGGTCGGTTTCCAATTCCTTATGGGCTTGGTCCATTTTTCTGACGCTTGGTTTATGGCCAGGTAAATCACCTTCTTGGCAGAATCATCCGTTGGAAAGACCTAGTGCTTTTTCGTTGCCTTGCGAATCACACTGTTTGCATGATACCTTATCTATTGCAGATCATTTCGTAGGGTAATCCTCCCTTTTCTAGTACGGTGATTTGGTCAGTGCTTTGTGGTATTAGAACTACAGTCGTAGAACTCTACGGTCTTGATTATAAAATGTATGACTTTTTAGAGTCCATAGAATTGTTTAGTGGTAGATTTAAATTTACAGAGTATTTGGAAAAAATAAAATGTGAAGAGATTGACTTTACTAGAGAGTGGTTGTATTTGTCGGGGGATAAGGTTTTTAATAGTTCAGTTGGCAACAGATATCATGAATTAATCTTTTCTGAGCAGTAAGGAGTAATTTTTCATTCGGATATAATGACAAAAAATATTAGAATATTATAGAATTGTTTTTATGGCTAAAATTCTATAAAAATTATGTTAGAGTTTATAATTAACAGCTATTAGCTATTAGCTATTTATGGAAAAATTGACGTTTTGAAAAAATTAAAAATAATTTTAAAGCTCGTAAGCTTTTATTTTATAAAGAAATATTATTATTTTAGACTTGACATGAACCAACAAGCCAACAAGCCAGCAAGCCAACAAGCCAACAAGTCAACATATGTAGGCTTGTTGCAAAAACTTAAAAAAGATGGGATTGTCATTATAGAGGATTTTGTCACATTAGAAAATATCGCAAAAATAAACGCTGAATTAAATCCCATAATTGTCGAATATCTTAAGGATCCATCTAAGTATAGTGGTTATATAAATAGTGAATTTGCTGTCAATAGACTTTTCGAAGCTGATAAGCATTCTGAAGCTGCAAATATCAATTTTTTCGAAAATAGCTTCATTGATGATATTGCAAAATCTTGTGCATCTAAAAATGTTGTTTCATTCCAGAGGATGTTTGAGGAAAAAGGAGCGGTTGGCAAGTGCTCTGTTGCCGATAGTTTTCATTTTGATGATTGGAAGCATAGATTTAAAGCATTTTTGTACCTAAATGATGTCGATGTAAATAATTGTCCTTTCGTATATATTAAGGGGAGTCATAATAAGTCTTGGAGTTCGAGATTTAGGAAGGAGCTTGAGTACTATTTATATGGAAGGAACGGCGCGTATGGATACTTTATGGCGCATGAGGTAGACGGTATTCTGCGTGAGTTAGATGTTGAACCCACTGTTTGTACTGGTAAGGCTGGAACTTTAATTTTGGTTGATACAAGAGGTTTACATCGTGGGACAAACTCAGTTAATGGAAAACGTCTTCTCTTAGGTAATTATTTTGGTATAAGGAAAAAGTAATAATTTTGTTAAGTATATCAACTAGTATTGAATGAGAACGTTCGCTTGCCATGTGTTTCTTTATTTCATATAGACAACTCCATTTTCAATGGGGTTGTTTGTGAGAAAGATTGAGACTGTAAACACATTCTGTGTAACTGCCAGTTTTAAATATAGTCCTTTGGTAATCCCCCCTTAAATTAATAGGCCCAATAAGTAGAATTTTCTCGTATATTAAGAGACTGTAAATCATTCTGTGTAACTGCCCGTTTTAAATATAGTCCTTCAAACGATCTTCGAACAGGATCGTGAACCTGTTCAAGGCTTCCTTCCAATTTCTTATGGGCATCGTCCACT
>MAAA01014481.1_pt1 | contig 10089 bp, 9 predicted proteins | sample 1115971 | NCBI WGS metagenome assembly MAAA01 (sample SAMN04961123, study PRJNA320927) | seawater metagenome | isolation source: sample BD02T6 sea water enriched with oil for 6 days | place: USA:Gulf of Mexico | collected 2013-07-27 | reverse complement strand
GTATTCGAAATAAACTCGATGGTTAATGTTGCACCACAATATCACCGTCGTTTTAATGGCACTGGTGGTGGATGGTATACGCTAGAATCGGAAGTTCGGGGATTGGTAGACAATGGCAAGGAATTTAATGTCTTTGCGGGTAGTGTATTTGTTAAAAGTTTAGATGTTCAAAAAATTGGGAATAGAAATAAGCCTAAAGCCGATTGGGGAATAGGTGTTCCTCATGGGTTTTTCAAAATTATTATTGACGTACAGAATGACATTGCCGTTGGATTTCTCTTTGATCACGAATCTGATTTAGCGAAAGGGTGCGATATTGACTCTAGCGCGGTTAAATCGCACACAGCCTGCATAGTACCAATTGAAGATATTGAAGAAGCCACTGGTCTTAAGTTCTTCAACGGTTTTAGTGATAGTAGAAATAAGAAATTACGCGTCAGTAGTACAGAAGCAGGGTGGCACAAGATTACTAATGGCTAGGGGTAAAGGAGCCCTCCTGCGCCTACAAACAAATACTTTTCAACTGGATTTATAAGTATGGATGACAATATTACACTTGAGGATTTTGTAAAAAACTTTACATTTGAAGATATAAAATATGAAAAAGGTGAGGATCACGACCAGATACATACAATGATGCCACTTGAATCTAATAACTATTACTATTGTTTGCAAACAAATGAAGATGTAGATGTAAAACATGCTGTTCACTCTTTATTTAGTGCTTTTAATGATGGCGAACTTGATATTGATTATTTTCTTGAAATGATGGATTACGGGTATCTAAAAAAAGATTATGAAGTCAGTAACGAGTATATAATTGGTGATTTTCTTGCTTCAATGGTAAGGGGGGCATCTAAAGAGTTTTCTAGAGTAACGAAAGAATTCGCTATTTTAAATATTCAGAATAAAATAGTCTGGATGACAATGGGACGACTTCCGTCAACTTTTCAGTCTGTAGCAGTTCTGATTAAAAATGGATTTTATTATGAGACTATATGTTTGTTTAGAGTAATTCTTGAACAAATATCTTATTCATATCAGTGTAGTAATTCAACAGAAGAACAAGTTGTTAAATTGCAACCACAATCGAGTATTTCTGAACTCAAGAAGCTATTTGAAAAGGCAGGTGTACTTAATGGTTATTTTTCCAATTACATACATCATAGTAATAAAATTTGGCATGACATTTTCGATGAAGATTATCACGTAATATCTCGCTCTGGGTCTAAATCAAAAGACAATGTAATTTTTATGGCTGTCTTGGCCGAGATGTATATAGGAGTTTTGTATGATATATACGAACGTTTTGATCGAGAAGAGCTGGATGAAAATTTTCATGGTTTAGTGGTTATGTCTAAAGGTTTAATTGCAAGAATAAAATTAATGCTGAGTCAAGATGAAGATTAGTCCTATTCATTACGGGACTAAAAGTAGTTGCACCATTTTATTAGAATAGTAGTTATTAACGCTCGATCATCGAGGTAATCTATTCTAATTTGATAAGGAACCTTATTATGATACTACTATTTTAATACAGGGAGTTGTAAAGATTGCAGTTTTTCAGGGGTTAAGCATGAAGAGAAGATACGACGCTAACCCCTAATAAACTGAATAAATAAATTACAGTGAGAGCCACCTATTCAGGCAATTTTCTGTAATTTAGGGGTTAATGTTTGAAATTTCCAACGTGACTAATTTACTACCAAGCCTTATTGATATCAAAATTTATTTTTATGAAGTTTTATTAAGTGACGCTATCATAGATTTAGTCATTTCCAATTTAGCATTAGAATCAGTCGTATCTTCTATGATTTTAAATGATAACAATACATTTTGTATACTTACTAGGCTGTCGTGATAGCCTTTAAGTTGAAGTGTAGTTCTATTATACAAGTAGAAAAAAACACCCGAAATAAATTCAACTATCACACCTGATCCGGTAGCTAAATATGCTATTGATTCCGAGTTTGTAAAGTTTGTAAAACCGATAAATAATCCTGTAACTATAAGTATAAAACCAACAACCCCAGCACTTAATGATGCGAAAAAGCTTTTATCTGTATGTACTTTAACCATCCTGTAATAATCGCTCAAATTACTTACATTGATATCTACTAACCTATCAAAATATGTAGGGGCAACATCACTTTCTATTGGTCTAATAACATTCAATTTAGATTTTGAAGCAATTAATTCCTCTCGTAACCCTTGCTTTTCACGGTTTTTTATACCCAGAATGAAGGCATAACCTATACCAATATAGATAAAGCTTACAATTCCAACAAGTGACGGATTTACAGCAAAATCTTTAGCATTAAACCCAACTGTATTAAGTATGATTTCACTAAAAATTGTAAAGGCAGCGGTACCAATTAAGGCAGCCAAAAAACATAAATGAATTGATGTATTGCTCAAAGAGTTTATTTTTGACTGCACCACATCGATCTCAACTTGAATGTTAGTCATATACGAATCAGATTTAGAATCTTCATTCGAAACTTCATTCAATTCCATATTTGAAACATCATTCGCATCGTTATTTAGAGCTTCATTCGCATCGTTATTTAAAGCTTCACTCGAATCGATATTCGAAACTTTACTTTCAGTTTCATTACTTTCTTTTTTTGCAGCCTTTTTTCTACATGTAAATATCAATTTAATGTTCCATTTGAGAATTAATATATTTCTAAGTCGCCAAGTATAAGCAGCTTGTTTTTGGTAGTCGAGAAACTTATAGAAAACTAAATTTATATAAGTATTGCTTCCCTAGGAGTTACCGGAGGATTTTAAATCCTATACGCTAACCTCCAAATATTCAAGCTGGAGCCCATAGATCCCCATCAATTCTAGCTTGATATTGAAGCCTACAAATACAATCCAGAAGCTAAGCTGATGTCTACGACAAACCATGGGTATTTTCCTTAGATGCACGAAAATATATAAATCTACAAAATTAGAGCCTACACCTAGTTTAAGCAAAATAATGCTTAAGTTAACTCAGAAGCTATATAGTCCTATCAATTTAAAAAAACAAAGGATGTTAGCATAAAAACATTGGGAAAAATATTTTCAAATAGGAAACACCGCTATACGGCGTCAATTAGAACTACATTCACAGCTCCCTGCAAATCTGCAATTAATAGATAATTGCTAGGGTATAGGTGAACTTGAGTTGACGATCAAAGTAGAAATTATAATTGTTTAGAGTAATAATGATTAGCAAGGGAAAGTACTTGGGTACGCTTTCATAGCCCCTAACTACATAGCATTACAATTATTAAAGGATTCTATACCGTGACAGATATTTTCCATGACTGGAAGAAAAAGGATATACACCAAAATCAATTGTTTATTACAGATGGGATAATAAACCAAGAACTTTGGGATGAATCTGATAGTAAAGTAATGTTTATTCTTAAAGAGGCTTATGATTCCAAAAACTCTTCAGGATCTTGGGATCTCCGTAGCTTAATAAGAAGGAATGGTGTTTCAGGTAGAACTTTTAAACCTATGGCTCAATGGGCATATGGGATACACAGTATTCTAAGTGGTAATGGTATCGCTCCATATGTAGAGAATAGTAAAGATGTTAAACGTGCATTGCTTTCTTCTGCAATAGTAAATCTTAAGAAAAGTGGTGGTAAAAAGAAGTCAGGATCAAAAAACCTTGAAAAATATGTTGATGAAGATTGGCATCTTATTTCAGATCAAATAAAAGCTATTTCTCCAGAAATTGTTGTTTGCGGAAGAACTTGGCATCTGATTAGCAGTAAGCTAACTAACAAGATAAAAATTACTGATAGTGCATATATTTCGGATGGGATTGTTTACATAGAATTTTGGCACCCTTCAAATAGGGCAGCAAACCTTATGAATTACTACGCTATTTGTGCCATCACAGAAATGGCACAGAAAGCAATGCAAATAGAATCATAATAAGGAAATCTATCTCACTGTTAACGAGAATTACCAATGCGCTCTTTATTGATCACATTAACATTTCCGAGCTGGGGTTCTCCTTTTTGACTCAACTTAAAATAGGTCGACCCGCTAAAGTCCAAAGACCACGAGTTACCATGCCTTGTATTTCGCTTTATATAGATTTCACCAACATTCGCATGATTTGCAAGATTTAGAAATGAAGCCCAAGTATGCTTATGGAGACGATCAATTTCGTTGAAAATGTAATCTCTATCTTCTGCGAACGAAAGATTGCTTAACAAGAGCACACAAGCTAATTCTTCTTCTTTCCCTAGAGAGGGGATATTCCACTGAGAACCGCTATACCAATAACTAAGAGCTTGAAATACACCGTGAGAAGCCTTACCCGTAAATCCGCGATTAACACGAGGGTCTAGAAATTTAGCTTCTACACCGATTGGCTGAGAAGTAAAACCGGCGTCTAACAAAACAGGTTTCGCTCTAAGAACAAAATCAATACGGAGACGCCTTTGTTTACGATTGACGTATCCCTTACCTTCAACCTCTTTATCAATAAAAAACCAATTTGAAAACTCAGTTTCAAACCATTCCTTTATATGATCCTCATCCCGCCACTCTGACTTATAGGCATTAATATATTCATCTCTAGTTCTATTTAGATATATTCTCATCATACCGTTCATATCTTTACAGCTATGTGTTTCGCCATAATCAGTTAAAAAATCATCCATCTCTCGTTTAAATAGATCGAATGCCCTTCCAGCAGGTTCAATAACAGAATCTTTGGTAAGTAGTTCCATATATTTCTTGTTATGAATACCCTCAAGCTCAAAATCATAAGCTGGAGGAGCAATAGGTATTTTTTTCTTTCCTATTGACTGGCCCCTTTGCTGCCCACAAAAAAGGCATTGCTCAACGTATGCTGTGCCGTTACCAACCTTACGTTCTCGCAACTCCAAGTGTTCAGTACAATCATGTATAAACCCATCTAGGGTACTTATAGTATTGATAATATAGTCGTTCATGAGTACTCCATTACTACTTAGAACTATTAGATGACAAACAATAGCAAAATATAAACCTAAATTAACTACACTGCACTGTAATTATCTTTATTATCGACTCTATTAAGATTTATAGACAAAAAATACCTTTAAAATTTATCCAATGAATACATGATACTGCATAAGAAATTAGATGAATCATCCTTTTATAGAAATTAAAAGTTCCAGACAAGCAATTTGTCTTGCCTATCGTTGGTTAAATTAGGACATCCAAGAATAACTAGAAATATTGCAGTTTTTCAGGGGTTAAGCATGAAGAGAGAAGACGGCAATACTATCCCCTGAAAAACTGCAATTATTAGAGAATTACTAGAATATAGGGTATATCCATAATTTTAACTAATAACCCCTAATAAACTGAATAAATAAATTACTGTGAAAGTCACCAATTTAGGCAACTTTCTGTAATTTCTGAGACAATGATTCTAATAATTCAATCTTTCTCACCTTAACTGATTTATTACCTTTCTTTCGTGGTAGCTCCTTAATATCCCCCCACAATTCTTGCAGTTTTGGTAATCCAACTGAATCTCTAATCGCGTATATATCGAAAGCATATTCTGACGATAACCCAAATGATTTACTGGTATTCTCCAGCCACTTCATTTCAGTACTTGTCAGTTTACGCACTTCTTCAATACTAACTACATTGCCTAAACCACCTCGTGCATTTTGGTTATAAATATTATTAACCTCATCACTTAGGAGGTTGGCACCGAAAGATAGTGAATATTCCTTATGCCTTTCATTGATATAATCACACGCACCTTGCTCCATGGTAATTAGAGTGAAATTTCCTGTTGAATTTCGATCCCGTAGAATACCCCGATATGTATTTTGCATTGTGTAGTTAAATTGCTCATATTTTTTCTGATCATCAGCAGAAATAGCAAAGATGGCATTCTTTCTATTTCTATTGATATCGTTATTGCAGATATACATTTCTAGAATCACATCCACATGCTTTAAATCATTCCTTCCTCGTGTATCGAAATCACCAGATATTACATTATCAAACCACTTATCAAGTTCATGCTTTACATGTCCGGCCTCAATGAATGATTTGTTACCTGCAAAATAAATTGTCTTATTACCAGTCGCTTTTGTTCCATGTTTCTTACCCACGGCTTTCGCAATCATTTTCTGAATTAGTGGATTAGCCTCAGTAATACCCTTTTTAAATTTTCCATCGGTCAAATACTCTAGTGTAAATCGCCGATTTACATTCTTATATGGATATTTCAACATTTGGTCGATCGTTTCTAGATTGTAATGATTCCTCATATACGAAATTAGTGGGTTATTCTTTACATCATCGGCCAACATAAAGGTTTCATTGAATGGCATGAATGAATTCGCTGATAGAGTCGATACATAATATACTTGATATCTACTTGGAAATTCCTTCATCGGTACTAGGACTATATGGTAGTCCATACCTTTACACTTCAAATCTTCTCCAATCAAATTCAACGTATTTTCTAAGCTATCAACAAATCCATCGTTCTTATTTTTTACTGATTCAATGTATTTAACCGCATTAATTGAAAGGCCACTAATAACATAATGCTTCACGCCATCATGCTCATAAGATACTTTACGTTTATTGAACACATCAATATGGCTATTATCAGATTCATCAATAAACACGAAATTTCTCATCAACTTAGTCAATGAACTTGACTCCATCCCAGAACCAGAATCTAGTCTAAAATCACCAAGTTCATATGTAACGTCATCCAGAATTGCAATTTTATTTCGTTTAATTTTTGAAAAATCATATTTCTTAAAAGCATCACTAGTAATCATGAGTAATGAACCGTGTCGCTCACTATTTACTTTCTCCACGAAGTTATCTAGCTTGTTTATTACGGTAGCATCACCACCAAAATTTGATTTTTCAAGTACGCCAGTATTTGAATACACAGTGAATATTTCAGGACTAACCACCTTTTCATCTTTAAAATAGCTAGTTTGTTCGTTGTATAACGATTCAGAATTAGTTTTAAACATCTTTTTTCGATTGTTTACCACTTGAACTACTACATAATCATGATCGTAAACAGCTTTCTTAATTAATCCCATTGATTGAGTAGTTTTACCGCCACCTACAACTCCACCAATAGTCCGTATTTTTGGAGCTTCACCATTATTTACCCTATCCTGTAAAGTTAGAGTATTGGTGAAGTCATATTGTATTTTTTCTACAATCCCAGATTTTGTATAGTTATTAGAATTTGCAAAGTTTAATTTTAAAGATTTATTAGGGTTTTTCTTAATGGGGTCATTATTATCAACACTAGTAGTTTCCCCTGTATTTTTAGTATGTTTATCGTATAGCTCTTTACATTTACTAATACGAGATTCAATTTTTTTTAATTCAAATCTTAAAGGTATATTTTCATTGTTTAATTTTTGAACGACGCCATCAATATCGCATGAATAAGTCTTGTAATAATCAGTAACTTTCTTATTAACACTCCAGTTTTGAGGTTTACCCTTCATACGATGAAAATCAGCTACATAAGAAACAACATGCTGATAATCAAGTCCATATCCTACTAACGCCCCAATAAACTTCCAAACAGTCATGCCCCCAGTATTCTTAGATTCAATATTGTACTTATTCAAGGCGTTATCAGCTTTATTCTTAATCCTTTTCTGATGAGCTTCATCAAGCCCGTTAAAGCCAGTTTCTGTAGTGTTGTTTTTTAGTAATGCAGTTCGTTTATCTTCTAATTCATTCAAATTTTTATGAAATGATTTTACAAAGTGTATGGCTTTCTTAGTGGATATTGACTTGCTATTTTCTAAGTCAGAGTAAAAATAGGATTTACCATTAATTACAGTACCCGCTCCATAAGATTGTCTTGTAGGGTCAGTGGGTGAATGATCATAATATTCTTCTATACCCAACTTAGTGGTAATATCTTTAATTATAAATTGCGCTATCCCTTGAAAATGTCTCCTATTCTCAAGAGTATTATTAATATCAGAGAACCAATAACACTTTATGCCTTTATTAGCTGATGGGTGCATGAGTGCTGGACTTGTTGATTCTAGTTTTTTCCAGATACTATTAAATAATTCATCTGTCCACTCATCTGGCTTAATATCAATATCGGCATGATAAAACCCCGATATATCCCAGTTGTTATTTCCCCACCCTGTGACATCATTTTTAGTTTTTAATGCCCCATCTTTAACCATATGAATTGTAAATGCATCGAAGTACTTTTCTTTAGCTAGCTTTCCTTTACCACCACTGGAAATATATTCTTTTGTTGCCAAATCATAGGCTTTTTGCTGCTTATTAAATTCATTACTTTCAAATTTTCTTATAATATCCATGAAGATAACTGGCTTTACTGTTTTTCTACCTCCTTTTTTTACTATCCCTACTAGTTTATTTCTTACATCATTTTTCATTCTCCAGTACCGTTAATAGTTTACTTTTATCGTTCACTTGCATTAATCCATCATTGATGAATTCCCGTTTATGATTCTGTATTGTGGTTCTTGACACACCCAAAATCATACCTAGCTCTACATTGGTATATTCATTAGATTTCAATAAATCCAATAATTCAATTCTGTCGCTTAATCTCTTAAAAGTTTTCATAGTTCACCTTTATTGCCTGCCTATTAAACATGGTAAGAATCCCTTACCACATCAATATTTATAAGGTTAATTTCATTGAAATGTCTTTTTTGTGTAGTTTTATTGCGCTCTTTTAATATAGATATTGAACTTTTTTTGGGGATTTTTGTGTCGACTGCACTGTCGTAAGGAAATAGCAGTAGCTGCTCTTCGATTGCTTTATATTTAAATTTTTTATTATTCATTATGAACACCTGTTTATCTTATGTACTTCTCCATCTATTTGGATATTTACTGTTTATTTAAAAGCCTAAGCCACACACCTGTGTGAGTTAGGCCGCTTGTTGTCCTGACAATCATAGTCAGAATATTTAACTCACAAAGCTTCTTAAAAACTCACTTTATTTAATAGTGAATCTTTGTCGGACAGTGCAATATGGGCATAATTATCAACCATGGTATGCTCTTTTAGTCGCGCTTCTAGACTTGTAATAGGAGTATTGATTACCTTATACCGATTTTCTTCATTATCGTTTATTCGAAAGCCTCCATCTCGATTTTTATCAGAGTACCGCGAGTAATATGCCTCTATTTTATCCCTAGGGTCCCAAGATACAGGTCTATTTTTAGCCTCATGAAACCTAAACAAATATGCAAGAACATTACTGTAATCAAGCCCATACCCAGTTAGAGCCACCATCAAGCGCCATGAAGCCGTAGCTCCAGAGCCTTTAGATTCAAGCACTGCCTTATTCAAGGCGGCATCACTCTTAAGTAATATCCTGCCTTGCATATCTTCCGTTAAGTTATCGAAATTTGTATATTCACTATCGACTAAATGCATTATTCGTTGTATGTCAAACGTACAGTCTAGAAGCATATCAACGATTTTGATCATAGGAATGGGTACTACTTCTTTATTTTTACCCTCTCCTTTTAGGGGAATGCTCATCATTTGTGTCTTTAGATGATCAAATTTTTCCTTATGTTGTATTGTATTCATTGTTTATTTACCTCACGAATTACTTCATGTATATCTCCATTAATTATTAATTTGGAGACACGTAAACACGTGAATTAAACATTCATTTATATTGTGTTGACCGATACGGTCAGGGATTTTCTTTACAAGAAATACTGCTTACGCACCATTATTTGAAAGCTAGATGCATATATTGAAATAACCCTATTTAAGTCAATATCTTTGCAGATGCTTATATTGCTTCTAGGGTAATAGAAATCTGTACTTTCAATATATAAAAGGGGGGGTTGCTTAGACGGGGGAACTTCTGTGTCGACTTCACTATAGTAAGGAAATAGCAGTATTTGCTTTTCGATTACCTTATATTTAAATTTTTTATTATTCATTATGAATACCTGTTTATCTTATGTACTTCTCCATTTATTTGGATTATTACTGTTTATTTAAAAGTCTAAGCCACACATATTGTGCGAATTAAACCGCTTATTTAGACTGAC
>MAAA01025669.1_pt1 | contig 10107 bp, 4 predicted proteins | sample 1115971 | NCBI WGS metagenome assembly MAAA01 (sample SAMN04961123, study PRJNA320927) | seawater metagenome | isolation source: sample BD02T6 sea water enriched with oil for 6 days | place: USA:Gulf of Mexico | collected 2013-07-27 | reverse complement strand
CAAATGCCTGGATCATAATTTCATCTTCATGACCTTCTTGGGTAGCAGTACCCACAGAATCTTCAGATAAAGCGCCTGAGCTGATTTCACCTTGGTTTTGACCTTCGATAGTCATATAGGCTGGAATTGCCATTTTAATCTCCTTTTTAAGTTTAAGGTTTGGTAAAAAATAAAACCGAATTCAAGAATGAAAACCGCTCTATTCTTTATCCAACTTACCAGCAAGTGACAATGTAAAGCTTGAACCCATATATTTAAAATGAGGACGAACATGCATTTCCACTCGATAGAAGCCAGGGTTGCCTTCGTCGTCAGTCACAATAATTCGTGCCTCGCGCAAAGGTTTACGGCTGCGTACTTCTGGTGGCGGATTATCTTGATCTGCCACGTATTGACGCACCCAGGTATTTAATTCGCGATCTAGGTCGTTGCGAGTTTTCCAACTACCAATATGTTCACGCTGCAGTACTTTAATATAGTGAGCCAAGCGATCAATCATGAAAAGGTATGGTAATTCAGTACCCAGCTTAAAATTTGTCTCGGCTTGCTTGTCTTCCGGAGAGTTACCAAAAAACTTAGCCTTTTGGCAGGTATTTGCCGAGAAAAAGGTAGCGTTATCAGTACCTTTACGAGCTATTAGTCCAACAAATCCTTGCTCGGCTAATTCAAACTCTTGGCGATCTGACAGCATGACCTCAGTAGGGCTATAAATTTTAGTTTCACCGTTTTCTACATATTTGTGTACAGGTAAATCTAAAACCTCTCCACCACTTTGGGGGCCAACTACATTGGGGCACCAACGGTATTTTGCAAAACTTCTAGTCATATTCGCTGCAAAAGCATAAGAGGCATTGCCCCAACATAGCTTTTCAAATTCTGTACCGACGCCTTCTTCATAGTTAAATTCTTTAACTTGATTATCTTCGCCGTAAGGGGAGCGCAGCATAAAACGAGGCACTGTAAGCGCTACATTTCGTGAGTCATCGGTATCGCGGAAGCCGCGCCATTTTACATACTGTGGGCCTTCAAAAATTGATTCTAAATCTTTAAGTGCGGGCATGCCCTGGAAGCTATCCAGTCCAAAAAACTTAGGTCCGGCTGATGCGATAAATGGGGCATGAGACATTGCGCCTACAGAAGCCATGTCTTGTAGTAGTTTCATATCTTGTGCGGTTGGGTTAATACCGTAACCACCAATAATAGCGCCGTAAGGCTTACCACCAAATTGACCATACTCGGCTGAATATACGTGCTTATATAAACCTGAACGTGTTACATCAGGTGCATCTTCAAAATCTTCAATAAGTTCGGCTTTGGTAGAGCTGATCATTTCAATGCCGATATTTTGACTGAAATCGGTACGGTCAACTAAAAACTGCAAACCACGCCAGCTGGCTTCCATTTTTTTAAAGTCGTCTGCTTGAATGACGGCATCTAGTTGGGCACTAATTTTTTGATCTATTGCCGAAATCATGTCGTCAGCGAGTTTTTTTTCTACCTTATCAAATGAATTACTCGGTTTAAGCAAGTCAGTAATAAAGGCTTCAACACCTAAGCGTGCCGTTTCAAACCCATCGTCTCCTGGTGCTAGGCGAGTTTCAGCCATTACCTGATCGAGCAGGCTGGTTGCCTGAGGAGCGTCTAATACCGCATCTTCTGTTTGTTGTGACATAGTTATTCTCCTTTAACCTTCGATACCTAGCTCTTCCATGACTTGCTTACGAGTATCGTCGTTTTCAAGTATGGATTGAATTGTTTTACGGAAAGCGGGTACGTTACCCAGTGGCCCGCGTAAGGCTTGCAATGCGCGTCGTAATTCTAGCAGGCTGTTTAATTCTGGAATTTGTTGGGCAATATTTCCTGGGTTAAAGTCTTTCATACTGTTGATTTTAAGGTCAACATCAATGCTTCCATCTGAATCTTTTTCTAGTTTGTCTGGTACACAAAAAGACATAGTTAAGTTATGACTTTTAACGACCTCATTAAAGTTTTCTTTATTAACATTAATCGGCTCGCGGTCTTCAATGACATCGTCATTGTCTTTACCTGTGAAATCGTCCAGCACTAATAGCTTAAGCGGCAGTTCAACGCTCTCACTTGCACCGCCGGTATCGGATTTGTATGAAATATTAATGCGCTCTTTTGGCGCTACGCTTCCATCTGCCATAACTATCTCCTATGAATTGTTGGTTAACAGGGCTGGGTTGTACCAACATAATTGATCATATGCGGCGTCTTTTTGTTTTTGTTTGTCACTTGCTTCGTTGGTATTTAATTTTTCGTATGCATTTACTAATAGAGCTAATGCTTTCACCAAGAAATCACTCTCCCAATCAGCTACTTTAAGGGTTCGTGTTTCCTCTACTAGCCGCTCTAGCATAGGTATACCAACTTTAACCTGGCCATTAATGCAGGCTAGTTCTGCGCATGCCATTTTAATTTTAAAATGATCACGTTTAGTTTTTGTTTGACAGTTGTTTAGTAGCGTAAAGCCTTCAGAAAGCTTCCCAGAGATAGCAAGTTTTTTAGCGTCGTTAAAAGCAAGCGAAATAAAATCGTTATCAGTGCTCTCAGTTTTACCCTGGTCACTTGACTGTGTAGCCAAAGAGTTAATCCATAATTTTGTTTGTTCGTCGGCAAATGGTGTTCCATTCGCATACTCAAGGTTGATGATTTTTGGTAATCGACCTACAAAATTACTTATTTCAGTATCCAAAGCCTGCTTTGCTTTTTCGTATTGAGACCCTAGAGCATCTAGGCTAAGAGATATATATCGATTTCCGTCAAACCAGTAAGGCATCTTTTCGGCGCTTTTTTCAGCCAGGTTTATAGCCTCAATGAATTCACCTGACTCGTAAAGTTCAATTACTTTTTTAAGTTTGTCAGTAGGGGGGCAAGGTAACTGCGACTTATTTTCTTTAGTGGGAGGAAGTTTGTCTAGGTTATCCCAAAGTGCGCTTCTACTTAATCTAAAGCGTTTTGGATCGCTTGCGCTAACCTGTCCGTGGTAGCTGGCCAATTTTCTGAGGCCATCTTGAACTTGCTTAAGTGCCTTTTTTGCATCGGTGTCGCAGCTTATGTCGCCTACTGGCTCTAGAGGAGCGGTATTGCTTTCAGGTTGCTTTATTTTAGATTTAGTGACCTTTTGCACTACATCTTGAACAGCCTCGCTTATGGCAGCGGTGATAGGCTTTGTTTCTTTTTTAACGGCTTCAGCGGGTTTAGATACTTGGCTGGCCGCGATTTCTTTTAAACGCTTTAAAGGGCGAGACAACTCAGAGAAATTAGGTGCTTTATCTTCCATCTTATCACTAAGGAAATAGTCTAAGTTCTTTACGGTCTTGGCAATGTCAGAAATTAAAACCATGTCCTCAGGGCTAGGTTCATTGCCTTCTAGAAAAGATCCTGTTTTTTCAATAAACCACTGAGTGGCATTTTGGCGGCCACGTAGGCGCTTTTTAGCGGGGAACATATCGTCCCAGAAGGTTTCACTAAGTTTTTCAAGTAATATACAGCCAGATAATAAACCCTTGTAGCCATCTCTATGTGTAAGCGAGTAAGCAAGGTAGCAGGCAGTAGAATAATCCTTGCTAATAGAACTTAGTATTTCGGTACTAAAATCAAGAACATTGTTCCAATCAGTTGCGTCATTGGATAACGATTCAGATTTTGTAATTTCAATTTCTAAGTTCTCGTATACCGATTCGTATTTTGCATTTATTCCGCAAGGAGATTCCTCGGAAATTGGCTTGCAAGCTAGGTCGATAATTAACTGATCCACATCCATGTAATCTTTTATCCTAAGGAAGTCGTTATTTTCTTGATACTAATAAATATTAACTTGTGCGCATTTCAACTTTATATCCATGGCCTGTCAAGTCTAAGCAACCTCATTAATACAAGTCTTACAAATTAGTATTTATGTACGATATCTCTTACATAATAATATATTTTTTATATCAAGATCTTTTATTTAGTTTATTAAATGCACATAAATAAGTAGCTGGTATTGGTTTTTCGGCTATCTAGTGTGTTGTCATTAGTTTTAGGCTGGTACTTAAGAATTGGATTTTTGCTGTTTTCTAGTTGTTTTTTATTATTTATAAAAAAATTTAAATTTATTAACTTATTGAAATGTGAAGTGGTTAGTACTCGTTCCATTTTGATATGGAAAATTTAAATCTAATGTGTAAACTCGCGAGCCATAATTAATGGGTAATGGAAGTACTCAATGGGTCAGGTTTTATCTAAAAAGTGGATTTCTTTAGTATTTCCTTTGATGTTAGCTCTTGGTGGTTGTTCAGAGTCTGGATCGAATAATAGTTCTGGCGGGGTATCGGGTCGTAATTTTGAAACCCCCGATTCTGAGCAAAAAGAACCACTACCTGGTGAAACTAGTACTCTTGTTTCGTCCTTTCAAAGCCCTGTTACTGGCAGTGTTACTTATCAAAGTTTTAATATAACCGCCGCTGAAAAAAGTGATTACCTTGCAGTTTCGGGATCAATTGATGTTATAGAAGGTGAAACCTACACCATTTCCGTAGATATTTATGGTGATAATGAAATAGAAGGTGATGAAAAGTTTGGTATCCGTATTCTTACTGAGTCCGGTGAAGAGGTTCTTATTATTGTTGGGCAAATTACTAATGATGACTTCCCTGAAATAAGTGTTACAAGTCCGGCGATTACTGAAGGCGATACCGGAACGGCAAAATTAACGTTTCAACTTGAGTTAAGTCACCCGGTGGTAGAGCCATATTCGTTAACTGTTTTTAGTGATACCTGTGAAAATTGGATTGATAGTAGTGATGAGGTTCGATATGCCAGTCCCTGTAATGATTTTGAGCCTATTAACACTACTTTAGTATTTGAACGCGGCGTGCAAAGTTTAAATTTTGTTGTGACTGTATTAAGTGATGATATTTTAGAAAAGGATGAACTTGTAAGGGTAAATGTTGAATCTTCTGGACTGAATGCGTTAGGGGATAAGGATTTTGCTGTAGGGACAATTCGTACGGATGAAGAGCCTGATAGAAACGGTTTTGATCTTGTAATGGAAATTAACTCAGATGAGGTTCTTGAAGAAGACGGTCCTATAGGTACTGATAGTGCATGGAACCCTGTTACTTACACTGTGAAGGTGAGTAATTCTAATAGTTCTGATGAAGCTGACGGAATAAGGCAAACCCAAAGTATTGAGGTTTATTTACAGGGACTAGACCCAGAGTTGATTGATGAAGATGGCTTGCTTGAAAATGAGTCATTTTACAGGGCTCAATACATGTCTAGCGCATTGGCGAGTGATTATTGTATTAATGATCCTACTGCTTCTGATGATGATTTGTGTTTGCAGCTTTCAACTATTGAGCTTGATCCTGGTACCAAAGAGTTTGAATTCACGTTCTACGTATCGGCTGATTCGGTATCTGAACCGGATGAAAATATAGAGGTAATTCTACAGAGTGATCAGGGTATATTCTTTTCCCGTCTCTTTCATCAAGTTCAAGATGACGATGACCCTGAATTAATTCTGGTATTTAGTAATGGCGATGAGATACCCTTAAAAGAATTTGTAGCGGGTAACCAGAGTGGTGATTTTGATTTCTTAGAGGTTGGTGAGAGTGATGGATCCCTAAGTATTACCTTAAAGTTAGCTAATAAACTGCTATATCCTTGGTCTTTTTCGTATGCCTTTAATCGACCTTCTAATTCTGGTTCAGTGCCTGAGGCCTCTTCATCCGATTACGCACGTTCCAGTGGTGAGATAAATTTCACTCCAGGTAACATATTCCCAGATGGGGAGGGACTAAGAGTAGTTATTACAGGTGATGCTGAATACGAAGGAACTGAGCTATTTGGTTTAAACTTCGTTGATATTAACGTTGATTCACTTTTAATTAATATCATAGATGACGATTTTCCAGTGTTGGCGATGAAGCTGCCTGACGGTGAGGAAGTTGAAAATAATCCAATAGTGACCCCTGAACCCGTCGACACTGATCCTCAAGTGAGTAATGTTTATAATTATAAAATGTTACTTAATCGCAGTATTTCTGATGAAGAAGATATTACAGCGCTTACTGATTTAAAGTTATTTTATACTATTGTAAATGCAGAGAATGACGGAATAGATGAAGCTGATGACGCTTCGTGTGGGTACCTTTCAGAGTTGACGCGGACAGAGAAAACTAATGAATTAGATTACAGTCTATACATTAATAAAGGCGGAGTTCGAAGCAAGTTACTGGCAGGTACTACGGTCGATTTCCTTAAAGATGAGTCACAGATTAATTTTGAGCTTGAGATAAATAAGGATGGTTTGGTTGAGTGTGATGAATATTTGGCTATTAACTTTACGTTGGTAAATAAGGATTTTGACCTTGATACTGGTGAGCCAGCAGCAGATCAAACGCATAGTCTGTTAAAGATCTTTAAGGTCGAAAACAATAACAAAGCCACCCTAAGTGTATATGGCTGGGAGTCGGATGATGGGGAGTCGCCAGTCGATTCCTCGCTAACACGTACAGTTAGCTATAATTTGCAGCTAGATCAGGCTGTTGCAACACAATTGAATTATTCTATAATGGGTGGTGATCACGATTGTAATAACGAAGATGTTCTAGGCTTAACCACATCTTCTACCGTTCAGTTTGACGGTTCACAAAAAAACGAAAACTTAAATGTAGCAATTAAACTAGATAATACCGTAGAGCCCAGTGAGATTTGTTATTTGTCAATCGATACTGAAGGTGACACTAATAACATATTAGATGTTCAATATTGTGATGGTACTGACATATGTTATCCATTGGGTAGTGATAATGAAATTAACCGCGCGTTGGGTTTAATAAGAAACAAAGACAAACTTAATGTGTCTATTAACTATACAGCTAGCGTTATAGAGCCAGCAGATGCTTTTGATGCTGGTAATAATCCTATTCCGCTGGTTCAGCCTATTACCATTAAGTGGGACAAAGATATCGCCCAAAACGTGGGGAATATACACTTAACCCTAACCGAACAGCTTTGTGGAGATGTACTTGGCTGTATAGATGCGCAAGACATATCCGATACCAGTGAGTTTGAATATAAAATAATTAGTGCTGATGCTCAGGAAACCGTTAGTTTGCTGTCTATTGCCAATAATTGGCCACTGTCTATCATTCATGATGATATTGTTGAGAACTCTGAACGATTTAAAGCAACAGTGGCAATTAGTGAAGGTAGTGAGTTTGTAAACCCTTTATCTACAAGCCAGAAAAACTTGGACATAGTTGTTGTTAATAACGATGAACTTGTTATATCACTGGATGAAGTTGTGGGTGCTAATGATTGTAACGGGCTAATTGAACAAACCTGTAGTAGCGGCCAATATCAAGTATCTTTAAATAAATCCATCGCCAATACTGTGCCATTAATCCAGGCTAAACTGGCTGTGCAAGCTAGTAGTGACGTGAAAATTAAAAGTTTTTCAGGAGATGATGATTATGTAGATGTTGTATTGAATAGTATTGATTCTAATGGATTGGTTTCTGAAATTTATAAAACTAATGACAGCTTTGTTATTAATATTCACGACGGTGGTGAGACTAAAACGCCACTTATACGCGTAGATTTACGTGAAGATGAACTTGTTGAAATTGATGAAAAACTTAGCTTAAAATTTGAAAATCATACAAGCAGTGTCCCGTACTCTATTGACGCGAGTGCAAGCCCTATTAATGCTTCGTTGGTAAATGATGACAAGTTAACTATTACACTGACGCAGAGTAGCTTAAATGAACTAGATACCAGTTCACAATCTCAGCTTGCTCCTTTCACCTATACTTGGGATAAGGAAGTGGCTGCTAATGTACCTTCAATAAATTTTGCAGTAAAAAGTGAATGTGATGAAAATCAGCACAACTGTGCAGAGCTCTCTCCAGAAGCCCTTCCGGATTTTACCATTGATTACACGCCAGTTTCTATTCACGAACAGGGCGGCACTTTAACTTCACCACCAAGTAGTGATAACGCTAACTCTGTCAGGTTTGAGAGAGGTTTACCTGTTACCTATGAATCGGATACTCGAGTAGAAGCTGATGAATTCATTAATATTAGCGTAAATAAAATAGGTGATATTAACAATCAAAGTATTACAAACCTAGCTGGGCAAGATTATATTGAGGGTTTTAAGTTACTAGGTTTAGACGATATCAATGCTACTTTAGCGCTTGAGTCAATTATTAAAAATGACGATACTGTGCAGCTAAGTTTTAGCAAAACCTCCCAGGATACAGATATTAGTGGCTTCGGTGAGGCTGGATTTTTAAGCTACCAAATAGATTGGCAAGATGTTGCTGTGGATGATGATGTAGCTTTATATTTGACGTTAAACTCGGATAGCTCTAAAGCGTTTAAAAATCAGGATGACGGCAGCAGCGACTTTGATTACACCTTAAAAGTGGCGTCTGATACTGGCGAGATAGTCACTGGTAATGAATGGTTATTAAAGCAAGAGGGCGTTAGCTGGAACGCCAGCGGTAGTTCAACCTTATATATACAGCTTAATAACGACGAACTAGTAGAGCTTCCTGAGAATATTAATATTCAGTTAAGTATTCCATCTGGCAGCCAACAATTGTCTATTCAAGGTGCAAACATTAGCGATACTTTGTTGGGGGTAATAGATTACACCATACCTGTGGCCGACCAAGTGCAACTAAGCCTTGTAAAAGATATAAATAATTCTGAAACTTCTGACGAAAATACTGAAAAAGAAAATAAGTACACGGTTAAGTGGGATAAAGATATTGCCAGTGATGTACCTGAATTAACGTTTAGTTTACTGATAAGTGCGGATGTAAACACTGAGGCCGCGGATTTTGATGTTAGTGCCTTGACTGATTTTAGTTATGGGATTAACACATTACCCAAGATAAACGGCTCGTTCAGTTTTACCACAAAAGTAAAATCTGACGGTGTTGTAGAATTGGAAGAGTCATTTACTACCACTTTAAGTGCCCCGGATAATAGTGCTAACTTAGACTATTTAACGCTATTAAGTACTGCGGATAATCCAAGCATATTTACCCATACCATTACCGATACCGACAAAATAACGCTGAATTTAGCTCTGGTTAATGAAACTAGCGATGAGCAAACTGAATCAATAGAATATATGGTTAATTGGCAAGGATCGGCAGAGGCCAATGTACCTGCATTAACATTTGAATTAGGTGTGTCGGGAAATGTGACTTTTGAAGAAAACAACAGTAGTAATGATTACTCCATTGTAAGTACACCCTTCAATAAAACCATTGATGGCGCCTATATATTAAAAGAGGAAGGCATATTCTTACCGGTTGATACTAGTAATGATGCTTTAATATTGCAGGTAAAGCATGATGAAATCGTGGAAATTGATGAACAACTTACGGTAAGTTTGTCCACGCCTGCGCCAGACACATTGCTTGTATTGGGCGCTAGCCAAGCCACGCACACTATTGAAAATAATGATTTTTTAACGCTAACAATTAATGGGCTTTTAGAGCAACCTGAACCAACTGATACCGATAGTACAGTTCATACATTGTCCTGGAATAAGCTCGTAGAATTGCCTAGTGAGCTAATTCCCCGTGTTAGTCTTGCCAAAGGTACCTGTACGGTTGCTAATGGTATTGATTGTTTAGGCGATGATGAATACACACTTAACACAGGCAGCACTCTATTAACCTCAGCCAATAAAACCATCGACCTTCCCTTAACGCTTAATCCTGATCCAGCTCCGTTAGTAGAGTTTAAAGAAAAACTAGCACTTCAATTAACGGGTGCCCCAGACTTTGTGGAGAGCATTGTGTTTGCTGAAACCGATGAAACCATAACTTTGCCAGTTGATAGCCTGGATAATTGGCAGATGAGTTGGGATCTTACGGTAACCAGTGATGACCGCCTTAAACTTAGCATGGTGTCTGTCAGCGACAGTTTAATTGAATGCACCTCAGGTATAGACTCTTGCCCAGCTGCGCAAACAGTGAGTGACTTAACAGTGGAAGGTACAGTAGCTACTAATGGGCCATCCATTGCTTTAAGTATTAACAATAGTTGTGTGATAAGTGGGGATGGAAC
>MAAA01025668.1_pt1 | contig 10110 bp, 9 predicted proteins | sample 1115971 | NCBI WGS metagenome assembly MAAA01 (sample SAMN04961123, study PRJNA320927) | seawater metagenome | isolation source: sample BD02T6 sea water enriched with oil for 6 days | place: USA:Gulf of Mexico | collected 2013-07-27 | reverse complement strand
CATTGTGGGCCCCTTGCAGCTATAATTGCGCCAGAATCTATTTTTGAGAGAAAGAACATGCGAGTGTGCGGCGTAGAGTTAAAAGGTGGCGAAGCCATTATTTGTGTAGTGGGCCACGAGAAAGGTGCCTTTAGCGTCAGCGAATTGCGTCAACGTATGTTTGCGGTGACGTCTTCACGACCCACCGACAATATCCGTGAGTTTCAGGATGATTTTGAAAAACTCATGGAAGACTACAAGGTTGAAGAAGTGGTGATCATTGAACGTGATCAAAAGGGCAAACATGCCGGTTCTGCCACAAGCTTTAAGTTGGAAGCGGCCATTCAGCTTTTGAATATGCATGTTTCTACTATTTCTAGCGCTACGATTAAAGAGCAGATAAAACGCAACCCACTACAAGCCGATATTGATGAATTGGGTTTAAAGAAATTTCAACACACGGCTTTTAGAGCCGCGTACGCGTTTCAAAATCAGTCTATCTATTTAAGTGAACGCGCCGAAGACTAACCTTCGCTTTGCGTTAAGGCTTAAACGTTCTGTTTAGGCCTTTCTGCTAACCTATTTTTAGCCATTCCCGCCAGTAACCGCTATAAATTGTTCTAGCTTGAGCCTTAATACGTCATTACTTTAATCTTTTCTGCAAACTTAAATGCTCTGTAATTGCCCTCAAGAATGCGTGCCTTTGCTAAAGTACCTACATTTTACAGGGCTAGTTCTAGCAGTAAGCACTCACTTAATTTTCTGTGTGTTTTCATTGTTAGTAAGGTGTCTACAGGGCAGGGATTTAACGGGGCTTTGTAATCATAGGGGCTTTATACCCAGCATAATTAAAGCACTGTTACTTAAAAAATGTGAGTAATGGCCATGTCTTAAAATAGGTAAATAGGATGGGAAAAGTGTGCAAATATGGCAAGTTTTATACTGTGACAAAAAACTGATTGCCAAAAAAATCTCATGTGCTTTAATACTGGTTATATTTACAGTGATTTAGATTACTGGCCCTTGACCGAACAAGTGCCAGCTCTTAGCAAAATTATAAACAGGTGAGAAAATGGATCAGAATCGTCAAAAAGCACTCGATGCCGCGCTAAGCCAAATTGAACGTCAGTTTGGTAAAGGGGCGATCATGAAAATGGGCGATCAGCCAATTGAAGCGATTCCTGCTGTATCTACCGGTTCATTGAGTCTAGATATTGCCTTAGGCATAGGCGGCTTACCTTACGGTCGTATTGTTGAGATTTACGGACCAGAATCTTCAGGTAAAACCACATTGTGTTTATCTGTATTAGCGCAGGCTCAAAAGCAGGGCAAAACCGTTGCCATCGTTGATGCCGAGCATGCTTTGGATCCATTGTATGCTGAACGCTTGGGTGTGAACCTAGATGAGTTATTAGTGAGCCAGCCAGATACGGGCGAGCAGGGCCTAGAAATTGTAGACAGCCTAGTACGCTCAGGCGCTGTGGATATCGTAGTAGTGGATTCGGTAGCGGCGTTAACACCTAAAGCTGAAATTGAAGGCGACATGGGTGATCACCACGTGGGCCTGCAGGCGCGTTTGATGTCACAGGCGCTACGTAAATTAACCGCCAATGTGAAAAATGCGAATTGCTTAGTGATCTTCATTAACCAAATCCGTATGAAAATTGGTGTGATGTTTGGTTCACCAGAAACCACCACAGGTGGTAACGCACTTAAGTTTTACTCTTCAGTTCGTTTAGATATTCGTCGTACCGGTGCGGTTAAAAATGGCGATGAAGTTATCGGCAACGAAACTCGTGTTAAGGTTGTGAAAAACAAGGTAGCACCACCGTTTAAGCAGGCTGAATTCCAAATTGTTTACAATGAAGGTATTAACCTTGCTGCCGAAATGATTGATTTGGGTGTGAAGCTGGGCTTAATCGATAAAGCGGGTGCTTGGTATGCCTATAAGGGTGATAAGATTGGTCAAGGTAAGGCGAACTCTTGTAAGTTCTTATTGGAAAATCCTGTAGCCTTTAAAGAAATAGAGACACAAATTCGTGAACAGTTGCTTGTTAAGCCTAAGTCACGAGATGAAATCATTGCCGAAAAAGCAGCGGCCGAAAAAGAAGCCGCTGATAAAGAAAAAGCAGATAAACTTGCTGAGGCTAAGCCAAAAGGCAAAGCAAAAGAAGAGCCTCAAGTTAAAGCATAATTTTTTTGCTGAATGAGGCGCATAAAAAAGGCCAGCTATGCTGGCCTTTTTTATGCGCTTAATTGTAGAAGGTTGCTTGCACAGAGGTAAACATGTATACGGAACAAAAAGACAAAGCTAAAAAAGACAGACCCCCAAAAGTATTTGACGAAAAAGCCTTGCGTCATAAGTCTATTGAATTATTGGCTCGTCGTGAATACAGCTATGCTGAGTTAGAAAAAAAGTTACTGGTGTTGTCTGAAGATGAAGTCACTATTCATAGAATTCTGGAATGGCTCATTGAAATGGAGCTGCAAAGTGATACCCGCTTTGCCAAAATGTTTTTACGCAGTAAGGCCGTCGGTGGTTATGGACCGGTGCGTATAAAGCTTGAGCTGAAGGCAAAAGGTATTCACGAATTTTTAATTGAAAATACGTTTGCGCAGTTTGCTTTTGACTGGGATGAAGAAGTTGATCGGTTGATTATTAAAAAGGTAAAAGAAGCATCCCTTGATGACATGAAACTTAAAAATAAGGTGATGGGGTACTTACAACGAAGAGGGTACAGCCTTAATCAAATTTATTCGGGCTTTGATCGTTTTACGCAAGATGTGTAGAGTTGATTAAATAGCAATAAATTGCAGGCTACCAGTACCTAAATCCCTTTAGATACTAGTAGTTAGACTTTAATGTAGTTTAAGGCGGGGGCGTATAATTTTATTAATGCGCCCAGATAACGTCATTAATATAGTTTTAAAGTAACCGTGTAATGCCACTTGGTGTAAACGATACAGGGATACATAAACCAGGCGCGCTATTCGCCCTTCCACCATCATTGAGCCACTGCTTAAGTTACCCATTAAGCTGCCTACCGTGCTGTAACGACTTAAGTTAACCAGTGAGCCCATATCTTTGTATATGTAATCCAGTGGCGCTTTGTTAGCAGCTAAGCGCACAATGTTTTTGTAAACATGAGCGGCTTGTTGGTGAGCGGCTTGAGCTCTAGGTGGTACCGGTTTTCCATCAGCTTGCAGCATGAATGAGCAGTCACCTATGGCAAAAATACTGTCATCTAGAGAAGTTTGCAAAGATGCTTTTACCACCAATTGGCTGACGCGATTACACTCAAGTCCAGCTAAATCCTTCATCCAGTCAGGGGCTTTTACGCCAGCGGCCCAAATCTTTAGTTCGGCTGGAATAAAGCTGCCATCTTTGGTTTTAAAGCCGTCCTCAGTGATTTCTTGTACAAATGTTTGTGTCTTTACTTTTATGCCCAGCTTACTTAATTCACGGTGAGCAGCGGCCGAAATACGTTCAGGTAAGGCAGGCAAAATTCGCTCACCGGCTTCAATGATGGTTACGGTTAGCTGATCTTGTTTAAGTTGATCAAGGCCGTAGGCGGCAAGTTCTGAGGCCGTGTTGTGTAATTCAGCGGCCAGCTCAACACCGGTGGCACCAGCCCCCACAATGGCAATATTCAAAGTGAAGTTGCCTTTTTTACTTGCCGTATTATTGGCTTTTAAATAGGTGTTGAGCAACTTTTTATGAAAGATGTCGGCTTGCGCTCGTCCATCTAAAAATGAGCAAAATTCTTTAGCGCCAGGGGTGCCAAAATCGTTGGTTTGGCTACCAACAGCCATGACAAGTGTGTCGAAACTTAAACGGCGTTCAGGTAAAACCTGTTTTTGGTTTTCATCCGTCATGGCGCTTAATATGATTTCTTTATTATCACGGTCCAAGTTTCCCATGCGACCGAGGTGGAAGTGAAAAAAATGATTGTGGGCTTGAGCTCGGTAACTCAACTCATCAATGCCGCTGTCTAAGGAGCCGGTGGCCACTTCGTGCAATAACGGTTTCCAAAGGTGAGTATTGCTGGCATCAACAAGATGAATCTTGGCTTGCTTGCGCTTGCCTAGGGTATTCCCAAGTTTCGTGGCCAGTTCAAGACCTCCGGCCCCGCCCCCTACGATGACGATGTTTTTCATGAGTTAAATCCTAAAAATAGTTCTAGGATTGGCCATCGATTACCTGCATACAGGATGACCAATACTGGAAATATCTACGGCACTTAAGTGCACTGGCGTGAGTCGTGGTGCGGAATTTCGCACCCCTTAAGGGCGCGCATTATAACTAAGTAGCAATATATGACAAACCAAGGGGGAAATTAATTGGCCAAAAGTAGGTGCTTTATTTTACCAGCTCAAAAATGATACATATTACAAAGAATATGGCTAAGCCCTTAATCCAATAGTGGGTCTGGTTTGGGGCTAAGGGTGGGATCTCGTCACGATCAGTCATGCTTTTAAGTAATGTAAGGTCAGATGGGTTAATAAGTGCCTGACAATAGCGGTCATGAGTAAACTGAATTCTTACTTGTAACTGCTTCTTAAGTTCTTTTTCAACTTCAACCGCTGCCACTTGGTCAGGGCCAATGCGGAATTCATTGCGGCGACTGAACATCTGCGGATGTGACAATAAAGGAATGCCGTCAACTTGTTTTAAATTCCAGCGGCCACAGGCTAAGTGGCCAGTAATGACACGGACCATTAGATCACCCCCATTATTATCAGGGTACAAATAAGGGCACCGAGAATGGCAAGAGCATTAACAGGAATCTTTATAGCAGGTGATAGTTTATTAAAGGCTAAGTGAATACGAAGCCATGGCGCGTCTAAAAAGGGGCCTACGCCGGTGTTGATCATTAGCATTAATACACATAATACGAGGATACCGCAGGATAATGCGATCATAACGAGCCTTGTTTAATACACAAAACGAGAGTGGCGCTAACGAATAGCGAATCAGATATATTGCATAGTACGAGAATTGTGGCAGATAGTCGTTATATTATCCTGTACCCGCATTACATGCTGGTGGGAATGGCAACCTCAACCTCGGCACCTATTATGTTGTCGTCTTCGTCCATGTGCACTTTACCGCTAAGGGAGGTGCCATCAGCTTGAGATTTTTTGAACAAATCGGGCAGTAAGCCACTTTGGGATTGATCTAACGCCGCGGTGGTGGTTATCACATCAAGCACTGGGCGATACTTTAAGTCCATATTATCGCTAGGCAGTAACTCTTGTAGCTTTTGGTCCAGTAAGTCTTCGCTATCGGTTGCATTTGTATCTTTAGGTGCTGAGAAGCGCTTAAAGTAGGCAGAAGCATCAGTAAATAGGCTTTGAGTCTGTTTGGCCCAGTCTTCAATGCATGGCTCAGGTAGGTCTTCCTGAAAGTACCAGGTTATGGAGCCCGCCGACAAAATCAATGTTACCAAAAAAAGCGTTGTTTTCACGAAATAACCCTAAGCCCAGATAGCTGCCCATTATCCAGCCTAGAACCATCCGTTTCAATAGCTATTATGTGCTAAATGGCCATCACTTTAGTCACAGGTCACATAAGTATATTTTAATAGGTGCTGAAGGGCTGTTTTCCAATAGCGCCTAGTAATAAGGAGTTTAATTAAAGGCGTGACTAGGCTGAGTAAAATGAACACGCCAGCAATGGCAAAAACGAAGCGGTCTAAGGGCTAGGGTGATCCTTAGGTGAGATTTGATGCTCGCTATGTTAGCCCTATCTAATATAGGCTTATTGTGAAGTTCTTTCTAGGCTTAAAAGTAATCACTATGGAAACATATTGAGCCAATGATAGGTACTAATAAGGGGGCAGTGCGTTTGAGCCTCGTCTGGCTGCTCGATTACCGCTATACTAGCCAGCTTTTTTTCACAATAAAGAGTCGCCACCCAGGATTTTCTATCCATTATGGGCTAAGAGCGGCACCTCACTGATGGACAGTGTATGAAAACGGCAGATATTCGACAGGCATTTTTAGATTATTTTGTAAGCAAAGGGCATGCTGTGGTCCCTAGCAGCTCTTTAATTCCGGGCAATGACCCCACTCTCATGTTTACCAATGCAGGCATGAACCAGTTTAAAGACGTGTTCTTAGGGCAAGATCAGCGCAACTACACTCGTGCCACCAGCGTTCAGCGCTGTGTACGCGCCGGTGGTAAACACAACGATTTAGAGAATGTAGGTTACACCGCTCGTCATCATACGTTTTTTGAAATGATGGGTAACTTCAGCTTTGGTGACTACTTTAAGCGTGAGGCCATTCAATTTGCTTGGGAATTTTTAACCAGCCAAGAATATATGAATCTGCCTGCTGAAAAGTTATTGGTGACCATATACAGCGATGACGATGAAGCCTTTGACATTTGGCACAAAGAAATGGGCTTGCCAGCCGATAAAATTATTCGCATTGGTGATCAGGGTGAAAAGTATAAGTCGGATAACTTCTGGCAAATGGGTGATACCGGCCCGTGTGGCCCATGTTCTGAAATTTTTTACGATCACGGCGAGCACATTTGGGGTGGCGTACCAGGTAGCCCGGAAGAAGACGGTGATCGTTTCATTGAAATCTGGAATAACGTATTCATGCAGTTTAACCGTCAAAGCGACGGTGAAATGCTGCCTTTGCCTAAACCTTCGGTGGATACCGGTATGGGCCTTGAACGCATCTCGGCTATATTGCAGGGTGTGCATTCCAACTATGAAATCGACCTGTTTCAAAACCTAATTCAGGCGGCGGCCAAAGTCACCAATACGACTGATTTAGACAGTAAATCGTTACGTGTTATTGCCGATCATATTCGTTCTTGTAGTTTCTTAATTAGCGATGGCGTTATGCCTTCTAATGAGGGGCGTGGATATGTATTGCGCCGTATAACGCGTCGCGCTTTACGTTATGGCCACTTGTTAGGCACTAAAGGTTTGTTCTTTCATAAACTGGTTCCTGCCTTAGTTAAAGAGATGGGTGATGCATACCCTGAACTTAAGAAAAATCAAGGCCAAATTGAAAAGCTGCTTAAGCTTGAAGAAGAGCAATTTGCTAAGACACTTGATCACGGCATGAAGCTATTGGATGAAGCCATCAGTAATATGAAGGGCGACACGATCCCAGGTGAAACTGTATTTAAGCTTTATGACACCTACGGCTTTCCTATGGATTTAACCGCCGACATCGCTCGCGAAAAAGATTTAAAAGTAGATGAAACTGGTTTTAATGCTTGCATGCTTGAGCAAAAAGAAAAAGCCCGTGCCGCGTCCAACTTTAAGGTGGATTACACCGACACCCTTAACTTAGACGGGCAAACGGATTTCACCGGTTACGACAACCTAGAAAACACTGGCAAAATTATTGGCCTGTATAAAGACGGTGCGAAAGTCTCCGCGCTGAATGCTGGTGACACTGGCATGATCGTATTAGACAGTACGCCGTTTTATGGTGAGTCGGGTGGTCAAGTTGGTGATAGCGGTACACTAGCCTTGGATGACGCACGATTTTTTGTGAGTGCTACTAATAAACAGCAAAAAAATCACTTACACGAAGGTGTTGTGAAGGTGGGCTCCTTTACAGTGGGTCAAACAGTAGCGGCTCTAGTGGATGAAGAGAAACGACAAGGCACCGCCTTACACCATTCGGCGACTCACCTTTTACACGCGGCATTGCGTGAAGCGTTAGGTGAACACGTTCAGCAAAAAGGCTCGTTATGCACCCCCGATCGATTACGTTTTGACTTTGCACATTTTGAAGCCATGACACAAATCGAATTAAAAGCGGTAGAGCTGCGTGTTAACCAACAAATTCGCGCCAACGCCCCAGTACTTACTAAAGTGATGGACGTAGAGCAAGCAAAAGCCAGCGGTGCCATGGCCCTTTTTGGTGAAAAATACGATGACGATGTACGTGTATTGAGTATGGGTGAGGATGATTTCTCGGTTGAACTGTGTGGCGGTACTCACGCACAACGCACCGGAGATATTGGCTTACTAAAAATTGTAAGCGAAAGCGGCATTGCTGCAGGCGTACGTCGTGTTGAAGCGGTCGTGGGTCAAGCGGCCATGGATTACGTTTTAAACATGCAAAGCATGTTATTAAATATTGCAGGGTCGGTGAAAGGCAATAATGAAAATGTACAAGATAAGGTGGTGCAATTAGTAAGCAAGAGTCGTCAGCTAGAAAAAGACGTGGACCAACTTAAGGCTAAATTAGCCAGTGGTGCAGGTACGGATTTAGCTGGGCAGGCCATTGAAATTAATGGTGTTAAGGTGCTGGCGGCTAAATTAGACGGCGCCGATGTAAAAGCCATGCGAACCACTATGGATCAGCTTAAGAACAAGCTAGGCGATTCCATTATTCTTTTGGCAAGTTCAGAGGGCGAAAAAGTAACGCTGTTAGCGGGTGTGACTAAATCGCTAATTGGTAAGTTTAAAGCCGGTGACCTAGTGAAAGACTTAGCACCTTATGTGGATGGCCGTGGTGGTGGTAAACCTGACATGGCGCAAGCAGGTGGTAAAAAACCTGAAGGCATCGAGGACGCCTTAAATGCGTTTAAAGAGTGGGCCCAGGCCAACGTTTAATCGCGTTTTTTAACAATAGTTTTCAAATGGCGTTAATTTAGTGCCTGAAGTAGGCCCAAATTTTCATCGATTAAAAGCTGTTTTTAAGCAAGAGTTTTCAAATGGCGTTAATTAGTGTCTAATTAGCGCCCAAATTTTGTACCAATATAAAGAGCCTAAAGCAATGGCATTGTACGTACACAAGTACGGTGGCACATCGGTCGGTACCACTGAGCGTATCGAAGGTGTTGCACTAAAGATTAAGAAGTTTAAAGACCAAGGCCACGATGTGGTAGTGGCTGTGAGTGCTATGAGCGGTGAAACTAACCGTTTAATATCACTGGCTAAAGCCATTAGTGATGAGCCCACCCCAAGAGAGATGGATGTTTTAGTCTCTACGGGTGAGCAAGTGACGATCTCGTTGTTGAGCATGGCTTTACATAAAATAGGTTTGCCTGCCCGTTCTTATACTGGCAGCCAAGTACGTATTTTAACCGACAGCGCCCATACCAAGGCTCGTATTCAAGACATAGACACCCAAAAAATTCGGTCTGATTTAGACGAAGGTCGTGTGGTCATTGTTGCTGGTTTCCAGGGTGTCGATGAACACGGCAATATTACAACACTAGGTCGTGGTGGCTCGGACACTACGGGTGTGGCGCTGGCGGCAGCGTTAAAGGCCGACGAATGTCATATTTATACTGATGTGGATGGTGTGTATACCACCGACCCACGGGTAGTTGAAAAAGCCCGTCGTATGGATAAAGTGACATTTGAAGAAATGCTGGAAATGGCCAGCCTGGGTTCAAAGGTTTTACAAATACGTGCGGTAGAATTTGCCGGCAAATACAAAGTGCCCTTGCGTGTGCTACACAGCACTAAAGAAGGCAATGGCACCCTAATTACAACAGAGGATGATAATTCAGTGGAAAAGCCCGTTATATCCGGTATTGCATTTAACCGTGACGAAGCCAAGTTAACCGTAATGGGTGTGCCTGATATCCCTGGTGTAGCGTCTAAAATATTAGGCCCTGTGAGTGCTGCTAATATTGAAGTGGACATGATTGTTCAAAACGTTGCGGCCGACAAAACCACTGACTTCACCTTTACAGTGCATCGTAATGATTATGCCAATGCCGAGCGTGTGCTTAAGCAAGTGGCCAAAGATTTGGGTGCTCGCGAAGTGTCCGGTGCAAACGACATTGCTAAAGTATCTTTAGTCGGTGTGGGTATGCGCAGTCATGCAGGTGTTGCCAGTAAAATGTTTGATGTATTGGCACAAGAAAATATTAATATTCAGATGATCTCAACGTCTGAAATCAAAATTTCTGTGGTTATCGATGAGAAGTATCTAGAACTGGCTGTGCGCGCCTTGCACACAGCGTTCGATCTAGATGATGATCAACAGTAAATAAGAATGCCTCTAATAAAATAGAGGCATTCTCATGAAGAACGTCAAGGAATGGCACCTTCAAGCAGTAAAATGCGCTGGAATTCCATCGCACCCTAGGTAGCCGGCCAGTTTTGACCAACAAGGGCTCTTTCCATAACAAAA
>MAAA01011211.1_pt1 | contig 10115 bp, 10 predicted proteins | sample 1115971 | NCBI WGS metagenome assembly MAAA01 (sample SAMN04961123, study PRJNA320927) | seawater metagenome | isolation source: sample BD02T6 sea water enriched with oil for 6 days | place: USA:Gulf of Mexico | collected 2013-07-27 | reverse complement strand
GAATTACAGCGATGAAATAATTAACACCGTTAAAAAGATGGTGATACGCCAGGCAAAGGTTCCCGACATAGAGCGGGAAACCAAGGTACCTAGGCGCACCATTTATTCATGGATAGATAAATACAGCTGGAAGGATTTAATAAAAACCGATGATGTTATCGAAGCGCTTAACCGGCGTATGGTGGCGTTACTGGATATTGAAGTGCCTGGTGAGAAAGAGCTGAATGCCATTGAAAGGCTGCAAGGGATTCGCGCCAAAGAAATAAAACTTCAAAGCCAGGGCAGTGAACAAATAATTTTGGCCGGTGCCCATAAGGCCCAGCAAGAAGGCCCGTTAAAACCTGAAAGATTGGCCGAAGGTAAAAAGCGTTCACGTAACAGTAAACGTGGCAAAAATGATTTCAGAGGCATTACCCCAGAAGAAGTAGAAAAGAAGTTTTTAGAAGGCTTATTTGGTTACCAGGTACAAGCCTGGAAATCTCGCCACAAACGCAACCGCTTTATATTAAAAAGCCGCCAAATAGGTTGGACCTTTTACAGTGCCCGCGAAGCCTTCGCCGATGCCATCATGACCGGTGGCAATCAGGCGTTCTTGTCTGCCAGTAAGGCCCAGTCACGATTATTTAAAACCTACATAGTGTCCTTTGCACAAGACTGGTTTGAGGTAGAACTAAAAGGCTCCGATCAAATCACCATAAGAACCGATCATGGTGATGCCACCCTGTATTTTCTCAGTACCAACTCAAGCACCGCCCAAGGGCCCACCGGTAACCTGTACATAGATGAATGTTTCTGGATTAAAGACTTTGAAAAACTGGAAAGGTTAGCCGGTGGCATTGCTTCACATAGTCATTGGCGCAAGACCTACTTCTCTACCCCTAGCACCAAAAGTCATGGCGCCTATGCATTATGGGCAGGGGAAAAATATAAGAAGCTACAAAAACTCAGGCCCAACTTGCCCTTGTTTAAGATGCCCACGGCTAGGCAATTACAAAAGGGCCATGAAGGCATAGACGGTATTTACCGCCAGGTGATCACCATTCACGATGCCATGGGCGCCGGTTGTAATCTGTTTGATATAAAACAGTTGGAGCTTGAAAACGCGCCAGAATCGTTTGCTCAGCTTTATGAATGCCAATTCATAGACGATTCAAACAGTGCCTTCACCCTAGCCGAGTTACTTAACTGTGCCCAGCCCGATACCCGCTGGCCCGACTTTAAACCCAATACCTTACGACCATTCGAAAATAAAGGCGTGTGGATAGGTTACGACCCCGCGCGCTTACAAGACAGCGCCGCCATCGTGGTATTGGCGCCACCCACTAAACCAGGGGGCAAGTTTAGATTGCTGCAAAAAATAATCCTGCACAAACAATCATGGGCATTCCAGGCACAAACCATTAAAGAATTAATCAGCAAATACAATGTGGAACACATCGGCATCGACACCACCGGCCCAGGCCATGCTGTATTTGAAGCGGTGCAGGAGTTTTACCCTGGTGTAATGCCTATTTATTACAGCCAAGAAACCAAAACCCGTTTGGTTTTAAAGGCGCAAGACGTAATCAGTACCAGCCGCATAGTCTGGGATGAAACCCATACCGATATACCCGCAGCATTCTTGGCCATTACCCGCAAGAATACTGGCAACTCCATTACCTATGTGGCCACACGAGATGCCAACGTGGGCCACGCCGATGTGGCCTGGGCCATTATGCACGCACTCATCAATGAAGGCTTAACCAGTTTAGGTGCCAAAGGCAGCACCTATCATATTTCCCAATAGGCGAAAAAGATGGCTAAAAATACCAAAGAACAAAAAAGCACCCGTTACTTTACCTTTGGTGCGCCAGAGCCCATCACCAGCAACAACTTGTTGGAGTTATTAACGGTTAACTACGATCCTTTTCAAGAAGTGTACACCCCACCCATTAGCCCCAGAGGGCTAGACACGCTCACACGGGCCAACAGCACCCACAGGCGTTGCATTAACTTTAAAGTGAACCAGATGGCCATTTGTTTTGAAGCAACCAACCTGGTGAGTCTCAGAGACTTTCGCCGTGCTGCCCAAGACATAGAAACCTTTGGCTACTGCCACTTTGAAAACCTATTCAATCGTGCCGGTAACATGACCCGCATGATTCATCTGCCATCTTTAAATATGCGCAGTGCCAAAAATGGGGGTTATAAAATGCTGGGCAAGAACGGCAACCACATCGAATACACCAGCCATGAAATCACCAGGGCCAGCCATTATGACACCGGACAAACAATTTACGGCGTGCCCCAGTGGATTGGTTGTATGCAGGATGTATTTTTAAATTCAGAAGCCACGCTTTTTCGCCGCCGTTATTATTTAAATGGTTCTCACATGGGTTACATACTTTTTACAAATGACAAAAGCATCACACCCGATGTGGAGGCCGCATTAAAACAAACCGTGGAAAGTGGCAAGGGTGCCGGTAACTTCAAAAGCATGTACATCAACATTCCCAATGGAGACAAGGACGCCGTACAGATAATTCCAGTGGGAGATATTTCACAGAAGGATGAATTTGAGCGGGTAAAAAATATCAGCGCCAACGACATTGTTATTGGCCATGGCGTACCGGCGCAACTGGCAGGCATGAAACCGGAAAATGTCGGTGGCTATGGGGATATTGAAAAAGAAGGGGCTTGGTATCGAAAAAGTGAAGTGGCAGCACTCATTCATCCCTTCATGGAACTCAATGAATATCTGCCTAAAAATAAGCAGTTTAAATTTAACCTAAGCGCCTAAAAATAGTGCTTAAAAATAGTAATTGATACTGGCTAGTAGCGATGATTTGTAAGGGTAGGATTGGTATAATGTGGTCAAAATTTAACAGTGAAAGGGAAAGCATGGCTAAGATATTTTGCCCTCATTGCCACGAACCGGTGGCCATTCGTACCAGCCAACAAATCACTAATACTACTCGAGAAATTTATACTAATTGTGACAATGAGAAATGCCTAGCACGTCCTGTGTTCACCCTTTCCCATAGTCACGATACGCAGCCTCCAATCAGTAAGATTATGGAGCCTGCGCAGATTGCTATTAACTTTTTAGATTCATTGCCTGAGGATCAGAAGCAGAAGGTTTTTGCTAGTTATGAATTTTTGAGGCGGTCGGCTTGACTTTCTAAATAAAGGATTCACGCATTCTTCTAATTGCCAACTAATTTAGATGAAAATCCGAGATATCCTAGGATGAATATAGCTAATTAAAGTTTTTAGAAAAGTAATCAATTAATGCTCCACCTTGTGTGTTTTTTCTAAACTTCTTTTCACCCTCAAAATCCAAACTTGGCAACAAATGAATAATTTGCTCATCTCGATAAAGATTGATTATTTCTTGGTTGTATTTATTAACTTTTAATCCCGTAATTGCTTTAAATGAGTCTACAACCCCACCAACAAGGATATCAGCTAATTGTACGCCTGGTGAAAATTTGGAATCGACTTGATGTACAGCCTTCAGTTTAAGAGGGAATTTAGTCTTAGCTAATTTAGATCCGTAGAATTCCACATCACTTTTATGACTGATCATTTTAGTTAATAAATCACTGTACTGTTCAAGATTTTTTGACCTGTCATGATTTATTATGTAATCGGTATCAACAATAGCTTCCAATCTATTTATCAATGAAGACAATACTATATATGCAGCATCTGTTGATACACCTTTAGTTTTAATAGCATCAATACAGCTAGGTGTTTCCAATGCCAATGGCCCAAAGCACTCGGGTAACTCTTCCCACTTCATACTCCTTACCTTTCGCACTAACTCACCAACTGATTTACTGCTTTTAGACTTCATTGAAGACTGAAAAATACTAAGAAAATCATCAAATATTTGTTCTCCTAGTAATGGTGCCCCAATATGATAGACCAATGAAGCTAAAGCGTAATTACTTCCATCCTTATAAAAATCAACACCTTTATCGTAATAAAATGGCTCAACGGCATAGTCCAAGTAATGAAGTAGTAACACAAATTTTTTATCGCAGACATAAGAAAGGCAATCAAAATTATTTAGTAACTCTCTTTGTAAATCCAACAACCTTTTCCAATTCCCTTCTCTTCTAACAAGGTTACTATATTTAAGTTCTGCTGATTTCAATTTAGGAAAAAACTTATCAATAACTTCCCGAGCATCTTCATCTGAGATACATATTGCGGATGCGGCTTGAAATGGTTGATCAACATTAAGAAGGTCATATCCTGTATAACCACTTTCATCAATATTTATAGTATTCATCTGAATCATTTCATAGTTTAAAGACAAAATGCACATTTATACTCTATGCATTATTGAGAAATTTCCCACAACATTCATAGAAAAAGAATATCAATCTGCTTAATATGTCTTAATCAGTCAATATTGAATATGAGCTACGATCTAATCGAGCGGCAGTTAGTGGAATATCAGCTTTCTTGATAATGGCTAGGTCACTATCCGTGAGCTTACAGTTCACCCCTTTACATATATTCTTGAGCTCTAAGTCGTCGGAAAATTTCTTGAAGTATAAATTACTTTCTACAACGACTTCAGGACTTTGAATATTTACAGCAATCCTGTATTCACGTTCATATGACCAGTGTTGATACTTGGATGTAGTAGCATCAGAAAATTTTTCATCCCAACCTGATTTATCAATATCCACACTTATTGGGTCTTTTCGATAGTCTATTTTAATTAACAATTTCTTGGGTATTTCAAACTCCATACAAATACCCTTGTGATTATCTGAATAGTGAGCCCATTGAACTGGATCCCCTATTTTTGTGCTAAAACACAAAAAACCCATAATAGATAATAGGAATATAGTTTTTCTTTACGGCTTCAATTTCGCTCTCATCTAGCATTTTTTCAGACCTGTTAAAATTAATATAGAATTCAAACGGATCATTCATTTTGTCAATAGTCGCTATTTTTAATCTTTGATTTTCAATATTTTTAATAGCATATTCTCTGCTAGTGAAGTAAAACATCCGCATAATTAATTACCTTTAATAATAAGTTATAACTCAAAACACCGAACAAAAAATACGGTATTAATACGGGTGCAATCTAAAATCACCACGTATGCGGGAGGGGGGGGTCTAATTATTTTCATGCGCAAAAGCCCCCCCCACACGCTTCGCTTTTATTTGTGATCGTTTTCATCCCAAAAACTAAGCTTTCGCTCCTTAAGCATATCCTTTGCCTCACTAATCATATCAGTCAAATTGGAATTACCATTAGCTCCAGCAATATCTTCAAAATGAGCATATATTCCCTCCCTAATTTTACTGTGTCTATGCCTCCTACTTAAAACCTGCTTCAGAGTCATATAAGCAAGCTTATATGGCATTGGATCTTTTCGAATATCAATTAGCGTATTTTTATATTCTTCAGTTACATCTTCCCAATCATTATTTTTATCTGCTGCAATATCAAAGTGAGCAGGTGTAACTTTGCTGGGAAGTCTCTTATCTAATATATTAATATTTGCTGCATTATAGATTTTTGCAACTAATTCAGAACAAAAAGATGAGGTTTCGTTTCCGCTCCCCATAAAAACCTTATTATAATCTTGGCGCAGGTAGTAAACGCCTGATTTAGATAGTTCATCTCTTTGCTCTTGAGTCAAGCCTTTCAATCGAATTGCCCGCCAGTCCTCTTTACAGTTTTCTAATTCATCTAGAATAAATGTTAAATGAACGCCGCCATCATTAGTAGCGTGCACAAATGTACCATCACCAATGCTAAACTCCACATGGCTAGCAGCAGAATCTTTATAAATAACTTTTTGTGCAGCAACAAGTGAATCAGAAAGTTTCCCTTCACCTCTTACCAACAACACATCTCCAACTTGCATATACCTTCCTTATTTAAGCTACCGCATCTCATTAGATTTAATCTTTAATTCACCTAGAGACAAATATAAATTTTGACACAGCTATATAGTTTTATATTAATCATAAAAAAACCGCTATAAAAGCGGCTTTACAATCAAACAATTAGCGAATTTTTCCACATAAGATTACCCTGCACTGCTTTGGGAGTTTTGGTATTCAGATATCAACTCGTCAGCTGAGCGATTCATAATATTTTCATTATCGTCTTTTGAGAAATCATATATAAAATCAAATATTAGCGGGCTCTCTTTTCTATTTAAGAAAATACTGTGCTGTATGGAATTGGAAAATTCTTTAAGACCTTGTTGAGAATAGTTACCCACCAATATATCCTCCCACTGATTATTAGCTTCACCTAGAATTCCCTTCAACCTAGAAATAGCCTTCTTATTATCTGATATTATTTTTATAGCAAAAAGATAAAATGGTATTACTGGGGCAAGAACCATTGAAAAAAGATTCTGCACACTAATATTCATGAACAATGATACAGAAATCATTCCCCCTGTAAGAACAGCACCAATAACATAAAGGTATGTATTATAATTGCCTCTAACTTTTGAATCCCAATAGCAATTTGCCCTTTGGCAGATCACTCTTCCGATTTCACTTGGAAGTACATTAGTTTGAAGGGAATACCAATCAGTCAACCCTGATTCATCTCCCTTATATTTCCTCGACCACTCTATGACTGTTTCATTATCAACACCCTCCCCATAAAAGGATTTATTCCAAGTAAGATTCAATACATTTTTATCAAAACCTTGTTGAATTTTGGCGGCAATTTCTTTTCGCCTATCAATCTCCTTAGATATTACCAAAGCATCAAAAAACACAATAAAAAAACTATAAGCAGCAAGAACCCATGCATAGTCACCTTTATTCCAACCGAAACTGGAAATAACCCAGCCCTGACTAAATAAAAGAACGGTGATTGAAATCAAGATTACAACTACAACATTAAGAATCAGTTGAACTCCCGTCAGTATTTTTGCGGATGAATATAAAGCCCGCTGAGCCTTGAGCTTACTAATATTTTCTTCTAAGTTTTGATTATTCAGCATATTATTTACTCGTACTTTGGAAATTCACTACCAAATATTTCTTGCCACTTGCTAAAGCAACTTTTTGTATGCCCAGCCTTCTCTGCATCTCTTGCTTGAGAAGCTTTCACTGAATCAACAAATGCCCTAGTTGATATTTTATCTCGCTCATCAATAGTCAAGGTATTGATATCACCCTGTATTCCTTTGGGATCATAAACCGGAAAAAATATTTGAGCTTGAATTTCATCAAGGATTCCTGAAAACTCTTTGTCGACATATGACGAGACAAAAGAGTCCTTACCATCAAAATAGTTCAAAATCATATTTTCTAATAGATATGATGGGATAGAAGGCATTGTTGGACGTTTATTCCAGTATTTGACTATTCTAATAAGGTTTAACACATTGCCATCACAGTCTTGATTTATTCTTGTCGTCTTATCTTTATCTATTCTTGGGTCAGTTTTTTTCCAGTTACCTGCGCCATCAGGAATGATATAGAAGGTCTTCCCATCATTTCCCTCTGTAGTAAAAAAGCAAGGGACAATATCAAAATTCCATTCATAAGATTTCAACTTTAACGTACATGCTTCTTGGTTTCTGTGTATATCTGCATTGTCATACTGCGATATATTCTTCAATTTTTCTATGAATTTATTTATCACCTTCCTGGAGCTTAGTTTATCAGTATCATCAAAGCATAACTTTCTCAAATTACTATTATCTGAGACAGTGATTTCTATTAACCCACCATTTTCAGAATAAGAAGCACCGCGTCCAGTCATGCAGAGCATCATATCTATATCATCTAACGGTCTCTTTTTGGTTCTACGAGCAAAAGAACCAAATCCAATATCTTTTTCAGTGTACAGCTTTGGAAAATCATCATACTTCGTTTCGAATTCATGCACCCTATCAATTAGCCAGTTTCTACTAGCTCTAGCACTTTTAGTTTTTTCCGAATCCAAATTTACTGTATTAGATAGAAACTGCTCAAAAGCAATGATAATAGTTGTTGCCATCTTATTTCCTAACAAAATCAAACTCTAGTTTGTAAATATTATTAAAATTGACTATTTATATAGCCTATCCATATTTTTCTTTAGTATTCTTTTGCTTACGCTGTTATTTCAAGCCCTTGAACATCAGTTTTTTTGTATGTTCAATAAAAGCAGCTCTCTGCATATCTTCCCAACTTTCAAATTTAGTATTTCCTTCTATAAATACATCCCACTCTGCATCTGGAATATCACCAAAATCCTCTTCTGATTCAACCTTATAACCAGAAGCCAACACCAATTCATCAAGCGAACTATATTCACTGTTAGCTTTTATAAAGTCAGCATCCATAAGATCGGCTAACTTCATTTCTTTTTTCGCTTCCAAGCCCCTAAGGTTTTCAGTTAATTTATTTAAATTACCATTAGATTTAAAACCCATTACGCTTCCCTTCCCTTTTGCATATTTTATTTATTTTCAACCAAGTACGTCCATTCTGATGGCGCTTAATTTTACCAGCCGCCTCCAACTGTCCAAACACACCAGCCACTACAGAGTGCGTCTTAATATTAAACGCTTCCATTACCCGCCTAACCCCTGGCGAGTCACCAAACACACCACCAATAATATCTTGTTTAATTGCTTCGATTAACTCCGACTTATCTGCTTGTGTTTGTTTGTTTTGTAAAACACCTGCCTGTTTTAACTGTTTTTTCGTCTTCTGTTTCTCAAAAGCTTGTGTTTGCGTGTTTTGTTTTTGAACTGTTTGCTTGCAAACAGCCAACACCGAAAAACACAACAAAGCACACACATCAACCAAGCCCGCTAAAACATACCACACCAGCCAGCGATATTCGCCCATTAGCGCCACTAACGCAGAACCTGCATTAGTGGGGGCGCCTTCTATACTCTCAAGCTTTAACAGTGCTTCTGACCTTTTATTTGAGACCTGTACAGAGCGGTCTAATTGTAATCCTGCCCTTGTTACCTTATCAACCTTTTTCAATGCTAAAGCATTGCTTTTATATATTTCTTCTTGCTGAGTTAAATCTTCAATTAACTTCAGCTGTAATTGATAAACATCGCTTTGTGCGCGACTTGCTTGGTGTATAGAGGCAAAACGGCTTTCAAAAAAGGCGGCTGTACCACTTACACTGATGATAAAAAGCACAGCTGTGACTAAAGCCAACACCGCGGACAGGAAAAAGTGCTTTTGCCTAAGCATATCAACGGCCAGGCCCACAAAAATAAATTGGCAAACCACCAAAGCCAGCGCGGTAATGCCTGCAAATACTTTATCAGGCAAGCTGATAGCGTAACTGACAAACAATTGAACCTCAGCCGCCATAGACACCAGCGCCAAACAACACCCCACCGCCAGAACCAGGCGGTACTTGAACGTCAATTCCTTTTTATTCGAACCTAATTGTAAATTCATATTCTACCCATTTAGCTAGCGTACAGTTATTGACACAAGTCCAAGTAAAAGCGAAAAGCCTAAAGCAAAAGGGGTTGCACCCCTTCTAAAGACTTTTCACGCTGGCGCGCTTCATTTACTCGTTTTAACGCCCACTCAAAGAAACGGGTTTTCACATGCTCCACATGCCCAAAAATATCCACCAACAAACCCTTGATAACTTTCACCGGCTCACCGTATTGGTTTCGCTTGGCCACCCCGTTTATCTGGTTAGAGGTCATCACCTCCCCTGTGTTGGTATCAATAAACTGGCTAATGCGTATGGTTTCGGGCTCGTCACTTTTCCACAGCTTAAATAAGGTATCGCGGCCACTGCCCACCATCATGTTAAACACCGCCCAGGCTTCGGCTTGGTCTTCAAACCCTTCCAGGGTTTCATGCAGACCAAACACTTCGGACTCGGCTTCCTTTATGTATTCGTTTTGCGTATCGCTGCGCTCTACTCCATCCAAGCGGCGTAACTCCCGCCATAAACCCACAGGGGCGCCGCCAATCTGTTGAAACTGGCGAATACCCCACACGCGAGACCAGGCCACTACACGCTCACTACTCTGCTTGGTGTCTTGATCGGTTTCCTTGTCTTTGCCTACCTGGTAACCATCAATAGACTTGGCAATGTATTTGGCAATGTAGGCCGCCGCCGATAACTTGCGCCCGTGCTCGTCTTCTCC
>MAAA01014452.1_pt1 | contig 10142 bp, 13 predicted proteins | sample 1115971 | NCBI WGS metagenome assembly MAAA01 (sample SAMN04961123, study PRJNA320927) | seawater metagenome | isolation source: sample BD02T6 sea water enriched with oil for 6 days | place: USA:Gulf of Mexico | collected 2013-07-27 | reverse complement strand
TTCAACAATCTGGGCGCCGCAATCATCCCACTCCATTCTTTTGCCAGAGTACTCTTTTTCAGTTATAAGACGCCACTCTCTTTCATACTCCCAGTCTTTATTTTTTGTATGCAAGAATGCGATCGCAGCTTCATCCGATATTGAGCCACCTTGAGCAGTATACACATGCCGAAGGTCGATTATTGCTGGCTTGTACTGTATGGGAAGAGCCTTTTCACTTCCGCCTTCAATCTTTAAGCCTTCCCTTTTATACCCTATACATATTCCTGTGTGGGACTTTGCGTAGTGAGACCACATTAAAAACGAATCCCATTCACTGCTAAAGCACAGAACACCTAGTGTTTCGGCCACCGCTCTAAACCCATCTCCAAGTGTATCAATAAGTGGAATACTGCCCCTATTACGCTCATAATTTAGAATTATTTTGACTATGTCTTCTGGACTGGCAATACCTTTATGAATTTTACTGAGCCGGGTTAAGATTATTGCAAGTTCTTCAGATGAGACTGAGGCAGTATCTATATGAGCCCAGCAATCGAATGGATCATTAAAACTTTTTGGATTAGATACAAATAGGGATTTCGCCTTCAGAGTGCCTATATATTTTGATTCCAGTGGCATATATTCATACAGCGTCGGAATTTCTTTGTAACTTGGTAGCTCGCTGCCACTGTGCCAGTTAAAACTCTTGCCACCATTTTTAGTCAACGCTGTTACCTCTGGGTATATCTACAGGCCCGAATGAAACTGGAGTTTCTATATTGCACACTCTAGCGGTGTTATCAAAGGTGAAATCCGCGCACCAATAGTTATCTACTTGCCAATCACCAGGCTACACATATTCCCCTGACGTAAAAAACTGACTCATAGCCGGCCTTGCTACATTTACTGAAATCTATTCCCCTGACACAAAAGGCCCCAACGTTTTAAGGTCAGGGCTTTCATTGTTTGTTAAGACTTTGCCAGTTCCTAACCAAGTAAATATAGCCTACGGAGAAAGCTCATTACAATAATAATACGTAAGGGTTTAGATCTTGTTTTTTGCCAAAACGCACAGTACAAGACCTGATCCCCTTGGCATTACGCCTGCCCCTCTGTGACCGTAAAATCTGGCCCCTTCACAACAGCACCCACACCTGATGGTTCATTCCCCGAAAAAACAGTCCCATCGTTTAAAGTATAGGCGTAAGACCAAGGCCCGCCCCAGTTGACACAAACTGCCACAATCGTATAAGTGCCTTTCGGTAAATGAATTGTGTACGACTCATCAAGTGCTTCATGTTGCTTATTAAATGCCGGCGCCGGCGAATAATCTCCGAACTCAACGGTAATCGCAACATCAACCGGGTTGTTATTACCGCTTTTAAGATGGGCCAATTCATAGCTATCAGCTCCATTTGTATAAGCAATAAGGTAAACCTCATTGTCGCAGGCGGTAATGCTAATCGTGTTACTCTCGACTATAGCTGGAGCACCAATAGCCAAGCCAGATGGATACCCACCAGTTGAAATTGTTTCAATAATAGTTTCAGTATTTAGGTTAATTACACAGACAGTTTCTCCCCCAGTATTAGATACATAGGCAAACAAATTATCATGACTTAAGACAATACTTGAAGGACGAGTAAAGCCACTAAGAGTTTTGGTGACCGCTTGCGTGGCGACATCGATAATAGATACCGAGCCACTCTTACTATTACTTACATAAGCCTTTGTTCCTGTTGAATTGAAAGCAATACCAGATGGGGCATTCCCTACAGTAATTGAAGCGGAAATATTGAACGATTCAGCATCAATTACAGACACTGTTGTTCCAGTAGTCCCGTTACCAGTATCACATACATACACCTGACCACTTTCAGGGTCTACAGCAATCCCCATCGGACAGTTTGGCATAATACATTTGTGAAGTTCGGTGTAAGTACTTGTATCAAATACAGAGGTACATTTACCTCTAAGGCCATAGCTAGTCACATAGAGTTTACTACCATCTGCATTGAGCGCAATTTCATTTGCACCGCCCTGATTATTATTGACAGAAAAAGTTTTGGTTACAGACTTAGTCGCAGTATCGATAACGGTGATTGTGCCATCAACTATATTCCCCACATACATTTTTTTGCCATCAGGGCTTTGCGTTAATTCCCATGGGCGCCCACCAACATCAATCGTTGTAGTCACTGCATATGTTGCTAAATCAATCACAGATACAGAATTGCTCTTAGAATTTGATACATAAAGCATTTTACTATCTTTACTTAGGCACACACCATATGGCCTATCTCCCACTGCAACCGTCTGTAATAAAGAAAAACTAATGGCATTATAAATAAAAACACTATTGCCAGATGGGTTTGCCACACACAGGATGGGTTCGCATAAATTTTTTGTATTGGTAGATGCGCCGGTTTCAAATGCAGTCATTGTTTTATCCTTAACTTTTAACTAGTGGTTTATATATGATATTTATAGTGTTACTTTAAAAGGTAAGGTCTTGTGTTTCCTCTAAGTGAAATAGAAGAACCTTAACCCTTCGCTCTTTTAAGCTATCATGACTAATTATTGGAGCCCATCAGAAGGAAGTACTGGAAACTATTTGGTCAAGGTCTTGCATTTATTCATAATTAAGTAATGGCGTCTCCCATATTCCCTTAACTCCTTATTTATATGATTCATCGACTCTTAATGGTTGTGCCTAGTTATTTGGTTTCACGCCGTGAAACCTTTTTTACCATACCCTATAGGTAACATCATATAAGGAGCCCCCATGAATATCTTTTCACTTAACTTACGACTTAAATTGAACTTTCCGTACCCTTTAATCCTGCTATTGATTCCCGATTATCAAATCAGCATTGATATTACCGTATTTTCCCTAAACCTCATCACGCAATAAAGCGTATTGAGCGGCATTTAACCCCGAAGTCTTTTTATTGCATTTCTAAGCTTGTTTTTCTGCCTCTTTATTGTGCTCTTCATACTCAGCAGTCAATTTTATTACACGAGTGACAGCAGTACTGGCAATATTTTCGCCTAACACAATTAAAAACTCTTCCTCGCTCCGATCTTTACGTTCAGATGGAGGTAGAATCTTTGCTTTATCATAAGCATACATTGTAGTGACCTCATACAATGCTACCTTTAATTGATCTTCAGAAAGGTCATCATACTTTGAAAGTACTCGTTCTAAAAAACCGTTATTCTTAGTCATATACAAACATCCCCTGTTTAATTTTTAAGTATCCTCTCTTAATAATTTTAAATTTTCAAGGGTGTTAACGAAAGAAAGAAATCCTCTGAAAGCCCCTGTTAATGCGTATATCCGCAAATACGCAAATACGTAAATATGGGCATAAAAAAGGCACATAATGTGCCCTTGGGTTGGTGTCACTCACCTTTTTCCCTTATGTAATTACTTTCCAGTTAATACCCTGCGTCGCTACATCTTTCTCATTTCGCAATGAATGTCTATTACATCTTTTTTAAGGCATTGGATTTCTTTAATTGTGTTATAAGGATTATCAGATAACGTCGGCATCGAAATTTTTTGATGCTTTATATTTTTATATTTCGATACAGTAAAAATAGCTCTAGATAGCAAATATTTATTATAATTAAGTGTGTAATTATATTTTTGTAAGGAGCTAACGGAACCACTTCTTGGAGTAAGGCTAGGTCCTCGATGTTCAAAATGATTAGAGTGAATATTTAGCCAAGATACTTTAAGTGACTTACGGTCCTCAACTTCTAGGCTAACTGTTTTAAGTTTACCATCATGAATAAAATCTACCTCAATATCAGTAAAAAATGACATTGGATCTGGAGATCGAATCTCTTTAATCTCTAAGGATGTCACAAGATCCCCATACTGATACCACAACACTTTATTTATATCATTGTTAATATAAGAAACATGGTATCTAAATCCGTATTTACCATCTGTTAGGAACATGAAGAGCATAAACATAAAAACACACCCCCCTACATTTAATAGTAACTGCCAAGGAAATAGGCCATATTTTACAAATAGATATATACTACGTTTCATAATAATAATTATTCCCCTTAAGTCTTTTTACGATCTAATTCAATAAAATACAGAGTTGAAACTACTAACAGAGTCGATATCAAAACCTCTAAAAACATAAAGGCCACATCTACCCTTCCCAAAGGAATATCGCCCCCTATCAGTCGATACCCACTGTATTCATAAACACCTCTAATTGGATTTTTTAAGATAGGCTGATATAAAAATATAGCTACCAAGGAAAGTGCGTAGCATGCAACTACCCATTGAGCTCTGCTTATATTTTTCATTTATTCCCCGGACTCAGTTAATTTGTTTAATTCGAGATGATACATTCCATTCAGGCGAACAAGCCTTAATTAGAGAGTCAAAAATTCCAGCAGATAGATCAACAGGAAATATATCATTGTAGACACAGCCTTCATTCCTCAAAAAAAAGATCTCAACTCGGCTATTTAGACTCAAAGCCATATAGATACCCTTTGCATTTCGAACCAGTTTTGTATACCCCGAGTTACTATTCGTATAAAGCTTCATACGCTCCTGCAAAGACTTGTTAGCAATCCCTATAAACTTTGGTTCGTCATCAATAACCAAAGAATACAAGCCTCCTTCAGAATTCTTGGCTGACTGACAGTGTATATCAAACTGTAAGCAATCACTTTCCAACTTCCATTCTCCAACCTTCTCAAAGTCCGCTTTCTTTAATATGTCTAACATAATATTCCCTTACTCGTTTAAAGATGTTTTCCAAAGCCTCTTTGGTACTGGTCATCTCCGCTAACCTACTTTTTCAAAAATAAAATAAAGCCCTGTCTCAATCAATGCAATCTCACCCAATTTAATAAAAAATGCTGCAGCGGCTTTTTTTAGAACCCGCTTTTTCGGATTAACCTTATCCATATAACTAACTCTGTATTTATTTATACAGCTAGACTAACAGCAAATTTAAAAAGATTTTTTTATCACAAATTTTTCATTTCTTGTGGATAAACCCTCACCCTAGACAATTCGGGAGCTGTAGCAAGATCCTCTCTCGAAACAACCATTTTTGTGGATAAAATATCGAGTCTACCTGTGGATAAATCTAGCTACTATACCTCTCAAACTCCAACTTAGCCTCTTTCCTTCTATTATCAATTAAGTCAGCCAAGTCTTGAATATGGCAGTGCCATGGACATTTATTGCTTTTCGAAACTTTAAAAAAGGAAATAGGAAACTGATTAGAAGCCGCCATCCGTTTAGCTTTAGAAAGACTATTTATGCCAAAGTATTTCACTGATACTTCTTCAAGACGTAAAACAGGACTTTCGAATTCAGCCATTAACAAAAATACAGTATTCATTTTTTCCCCTACCTCTATTTGGCAATCATTTAGGCTAATGTAATATGCTCAACGTACTCATCTGTAAGCATTACTCTCGTATTTTTTTCTAATATCGAATAGACAGCTTCGGCCCGATTTTTCATTCCCTTATCTCTTGTAACTAGAAAATCACAATGAGAACCATTAAATACGTGCTCGCTATCAGCAAATCTGGATCCTTTTTTGAATACTTTTTTAGAGTCTGGCCAATAACCAAAACCTTCTAATAGCGAGAATATAATATGTAAATCATCACCAATAGTCATATGGCTTTCTGAAGTCCCCATCTGCTTCCATTGCTCTGAGAAAGTTTCTTTATTAAGTTTTCTTAGGAGTAGCAACATATCTCTCAATGATCTGGGACCCTCACTCCCCTCAGGAATTGTCTTAGATATCGCCTCATCAATAGTTGATACTGCTTTCCTACCGGAGAGATTGTTCAATATGTCAGGATTTAGACCAAGTTGATCCCTCATGTCTTTCATCTGATCAAAGGAAATCAAATTTTTAATTAAATCTTTTTCAACTAAACCTGGATTTGGGTTTGTTATAGTATCCCATACAGATTCAGGTGATTCTTGGCGGTATTCATAATCATAAATGCTATGAACAAAGTAAAGGTCGTTACTGATAGAGCTAATAAGTTCTAGCCTATCATGACATCTTTTAGTAAGAGGATTACGTGTTACTTCTGAAACTTGAGCTGCACTAAAAGGATATATGTAAGTTTTTAATTCTTTAGAGTTCATTAGGTGGGACATAAAATTATCCAGACGCCCCTCACTTAATTCAATTATGACATTTGAGTCAAGATACACTCTTATTGGTTCACTCATAATTTATTCCCTTAATCCTATTTAAACCTGCAAAATTTATCTGCTTTACTAAGCGCTTCATTGAATTTAGTCATATTGAATACAATTTTATTTTGCCTAAAGATTAAAGAATTCCCTGCGTGAATATCTATATCAAATGACACCCATGAGGCTTTTTTCAAAATCCTCCACAGATATAAGTTATTCATATCTATATTTTTACCAAAAACTGAGCTAGAAACCGCGATAGAATTATCAATATCCGAGCTATAAGCTATCGTGGCCGTGCTGCTATTTTTAGGAAATCCATCAGGGAACAATAATTCTAATCCAGAGTACTTAATATTTCTTTTTAGATTGTAATTGCAGTCATAAACAATTTTAGTCTCGCCATCATTTGCAAATCCAACAACTAGGGCTCCATAATTCCCTTTACTACTGGCGTCCAAGATAGCCCAATTATCCATCCTCTCTTCGGGAAATATCCCTGAATAAGAATAATCTGATAGAAAAGCCAATAAGATAAATAACTTAAATCGCATATATTCCCTGTACTCCGCTTAATCCAATATCTGGACAAATGACGCCTCTCAACTATCCTTGTAATTAGTGATTTATCACTCTTATTAACTAGCCATGCGCCTAAGGCGTGGCACAATTGTATCTACAGTTGGTATCGCCTGTTTTTTTAATCAAACAGGAGTAATTAACATGAAATCATTCATAAGTTGGACCGACATTATTATCGTTGTCATTATAGAAGTTGCCAAGGAGGTTCTAAAAGACAATGACTAAGCATTAATATAACGCCCTCACTTCCGAGTGAAGGGCGTTTTTCTATAGTGCTTAACCTGTTCTTGCATGGATTAACCGATATCTTAACTGGTTATGATTTATTTTATTCCCCTACCCTTTTAGTTGATTACCAACCAATACCCATACCAAGCAAATACTTAGATTCTTCGCTATCCATATTTTGATAAACCCCAGCTTTAAATGCTAAAAATAGAGCTGTGAAAATACCTTCAATACCAATATATTCTTTATCTTCAATTTCAGCGTAACTAACTCCTGCTCGAATGTTACCAGCACAACAGACAGTTTCGTTATACCCAACTGTTACTTTGTAGCCTTTGCTACCATACTCACCTTCTGTATAGATAGATCGACGAATGGCCACATCTGTTATACCACTTTCATTTATTGAAGCCTCTTTATAGCTACCTTGATAAAGCGCGTAATCTACCCCTAGTTTCAAATTTATCCCATTAAAATTATCGCCATAAATTCCGTAAAGAAGCATAGACTCTTTGCCCATGGAAAAACATTGCAATGAAAAAACAACGAGTATCACTGATGTTATGAAAGCCTTCATTTATGTCCTCTAAGAGTTGTCAGTTAGATAGGTCGGCGACAACCACTGCCTTTGTCCATCGACATTAAGTAGTTTATTCGCACTGATCGCGACATTCCATTAACAGGTTATAGGCCCTTTCAAAATCAAAAAAATAATCACTGTGTAGGTCATCGCAATTAAATACGAAACTATTACGTTGGTCGATTTTAAATACTAACCTGTGAGGGGACTTCGATACATCGCAGCAATAGACTGACTCATAAGGGCGATGCATTTTTAACTTGTAACTAAGGTCGCCATCCTGGATAACATTAAACTGGTCTGCTGTTAAATCAATTAGTACACCATTAACCTGAACCCACCAGTGACCTATATTATCTGTGCGCCTACTTGAAAAACCCAAAACACATTCAATAGAAGTATCCAGTCCTAACTTTTGGAGATGATAAGCAAAAAGCATGGAAATTGGTTTACAAGCATTAATTGGAAAGTCATCCCATAGTAATGGAAATTCTTCTTCCGCATCCACGCAGACTTCGATTAACCCCCTAAACTCCGAAGCTAGTTTATACAGTAATCCCATATCGTTACTAATATTCATAGCCCGCCCCTGTATATCTATACATCCTTAATTCCCCTGCCTTAACCCTTCCAATCTAATACATACCAGCTAGTAATTTCGTGCGGACTCTCACCATAAAGCTTTACGCCGTTATAACCAGGGTAAGGATGAGGATCAATTAGGTGCCCGTTATAATAAACTAGCCAATGTTTGTCATTGTCTTCTCCGGCCCATTTTGCAAAAACTATGGCTAAATTTATTCCTGATAATTTATCTTCAGTCATATATTTAGATTTTTTCACAACAACATCAAAATTCAGCAACAATTTTATGGCTTTTATTAAATACCCTGCTTTAAGCTGTTTATCTCCTTTTGATGTAGCATTCGCATATCCACTTTTATAAGCAAACCAGTTTTCGAACTCATCATAGGATGAATTATGGTGTTTTAGTGTCTCTCTAGATTCAGAAATAAGGTCCTTATTATTTATATCTTTTTTTATTGATAATATCTTTAGAGCATTCCAAATAGTTGCAATTCCACAACCTGTTCTCTCATCTCTTTGAGTTGTAAAGGTCACTCCAAATTCATTAAATTGTTTCCCTTTGAAATTTTTATTAATTATTTCTTTTCCTTTGCTTTTTCGTTTATCACTCATATTCCCCTAACTCCTTATTTGGGTTCCTTACCTGTGCCTTTGCAATGCGAGCATTCAAGCGATTGATACTGGACGCCACCATTTTCTTCAGCATCATTCATGTCTTGGAGGCTTGGTTTATTTACACCACTGCCCCCACAGACGGAACAATCTTCTTCGTTATCTGCATTCATTATCGACTCCGTTACCAGCTAAGATTATTATCATGCCCCCGAATGCTCTTGCTAGCCTTCTGGCGCCGCGTCTTATTATGCTAGCACTTAGTGCAAGTGGCATTGCTCAAATAGACACCATGAGGGCAAAGACCATCCTTATCCGGTGCTTGGTATCGCTCTACCACCATTAAAGACTGAATTGAAAAGTATGATAATCAGTTAAACCCATTCCAATATCAACTTTCCCTGCATAAATGAAAAGCTTTTACTTCAGTTAACCCTAAGGATTTCGTAACAAAATGCTATATAAAGGTACAACCTATGCACCATATTCCTTGAGGCACTAAAAGTTTGACGCCTTACACTCAATGCATTTGAAAGTGACTAATTAAAGGGATACAGCGGACTTAAATAAGTCTAAATTAAAACCTAATGATTTTTTATCAATCATTAGGTCCCAGCCGAATGTATATCTAGCATGGATCAAAATTAATATTTCTCACCTATTAGAGGAGGTCACTATTTGCCCAAAATTTAACAATCGAGGTTCATCTAAGTCATGAAAAAATTTATCAAGAAGATTCCAGCGAGGCTAAAAGTAGTATTTTATTATCTGCTCTTAATTATTAGAGTTCCTTGGGATTTTATCAGAGATCACTGGGATGATTTTTAAAAGGAGTTAATGCTGGCCATTTTCAAAAGGATCATGAAGGTGGCATCGCATCATCATTTAATTAAAAATATCATCGCTGCACTCAATGGAATCAACTTTAATCCTATTGGTACCACTTGGTTTTATTTTAGTCACCAGCACTAGTATCACCCAGCTATCAGCTTCGCCAAAAGTAAAGGATGCCGGTTCATGGGCACCATGTTCCCTGACGTAAAAAAACCGACTCATGGTCGGCTTTGATATATTTAATGGGGTCTTTTCCCTGTATTAATATTAACTATTAGCTTTATTGTATTTTAAAAGCTCATCTGACACAGAGTTAGTAACAAGTCCAACCTCGCGCTGTTTGGCTTCAAAGTTCTGAATCGTCTTATTCTTCAAGCGCCTAGACCACCACTTAGTTTCTCCTAGCATTCTAGCTGCTTTAGCTCTTTGTACATCTGCATTGGAGGATTTAGCACTAAGAGAACACTGGGGCGGCTCTATCCCCATGCTTTCAGCATATTCCATTGCTTTAGCGAGGCCCTG
>MAAA01014450.1_pt1 | contig 10143 bp, 6 predicted proteins | sample 1115971 | NCBI WGS metagenome assembly MAAA01 (sample SAMN04961123, study PRJNA320927) | seawater metagenome | isolation source: sample BD02T6 sea water enriched with oil for 6 days | place: USA:Gulf of Mexico | collected 2013-07-27 | reverse complement strand
TGGAATGCCGGGTTATTGCCCCCTTAAAGGCGGTGCCGCAAGATGTATTAGAGTGTGACGCCATTATCCTGGGCACCACAGAGAATCTGGGTTACATGAGCGGGGCACTAAAAGATTTTAATTCCTTATAAACATTTAATATTGGGAATACGTTGTCTTCTTCATTACCTTTGGATGCACTACAAACATCTACTTAGTTATGGAAGAAGAATGTCCACACAAGTAAAGAAACTGAATTTTGATTACAACGGTCATTTGTTAGATCCTCTCTGGGTTATTCTTGATAAACATTCATCACCTCCAGTACTACCACTTCTATACACCACCTATTTGTGTCGATATGGCATCGTATATGAAACCAAAGATCTATCAGATAAAACCTCCCGTAAGCGTATAAAGTTACTTCAAGAGAGAGATATTTCAGACAATACAATCCGGTCGTATGTCTATAACTTAGCTCAATTTTTAACATACTTGGAACACTGTAAAGTCACTCACCAAACGCCTGGAATGCATGCCTCATCAGCTTGTAGTGAGAAATTTGTCAATCACTACATAAACCAGGTCCTCGCTAGTAATCTAGAGTCATCAAGTTCGCTGAACAATCACCGTTCTGCCTTGATCGCGTATTTCAATTGGCTGGACTATATGGAAATCCGCCCAAGATTGGATTTACATATTTATCGTAAGACTCGGCAAGCCATGGCAGAGAGAAGTAAGAAAAAACATTACGTACAGTACATTTCAAAGTATTGGAGAATGAAACTTTTAAACACATGTAAAACTTTGGGAGAGAAACTCATGATGCGCATGGGGTTTGAAGTGGGACTTAGGACGTCAGAGCTAATGGGCCTACGAATCTCTGGTAAACATAGTCTCCAATACTTATTTGAACAACTGGAGAGTGAAGATTTCAATCATGTTGAGCATTTTAGTTACTGGTTGCAGGGCAAATTTACTAAAGGTGGAATATCACGCTGGATTTATTTCGACCGAGACTGGCTAATTGATGTGAAGCGTTATTATGACACTGAACGCAAGTGGCTTGTTAATCAAACTGGCCACCAAGATTCAAGTCTATTCTTACGTACTGATCAACGTTTCACCGGAACAGGGATCGGTGAAGAGCAAGCATCTAGAGTATTTCGTAAACGAGCTGATGAAGCTGGATTGAATCCTCTACTGTCTTTTCATGACTTACGTCATACATTCGCAACTGAACTATTTTACGAAGAACTAGTAGGGCCTAGTGGACGAGAAACTCGATCAGAATCAGCAGCTCTTATTGTTGTTGCCCAGCGGCTCGGCCATGCGTTTGGGAGGGATGGGCAGGCACCCGCAGTGACTACCCGATACATACGCATGCGATTACAGATGCTCGAACTAGAGGAATTGACTGATGGATGAAATCGATTCAGTTGTTAAAAGCTCGCGGGAATACGCAGTTAAAAATGAATCGAGCGCATTTGATAGCATCCACCCTGAAGAGCCAGTGAAAATATCAATTCAGTCAAAAAGGATTCCCTTTAAGACAAAAGCAGGTACAACTAAGGTAATTAGTCTCAAGGAAAAAAATAAATACCACGAAGCTATTTTCAGAGGGTGTGCAGCCGGTTTTCAAAGTGATTGGTTCAGTAGGATTAGCGATGTTTCCAAGCCACGATATTTCGAAAGTGTTCAAAAGCTTTTCAATTGGATCAACGCATCAGACTACAAAACTACCAGTAAAAAACGTTACAGCGTGTTGAAGGATTATGAAGCCTATAATATGAATGAACGAAGATTAAAGAACAGTAATCTAGGCTCCATTGCTACAACCCTCAATGAGGGTTTAGGGTGCCCCACACTATCCAATGCGGATTATGATTATCTTCAAACCCTGCTTTCTTTATCGAAACCAGCACAGGGTCCTGAGTCAAAGCCTATAACACTCTCCAGCTGGTTCGAATTACCATGGTTGCGTGCTGTTATTGGAGAGCAAGCTTATTTGCAGTTAGAGAGTCCAAGCCTGCTTTTCAATAGTTTTCGTGTCACCACTGCAACCACCTTATTGTGGTTGTTGGAGCAGCGACGCCTCTGGAGGCAGTCCTCTATCATACACTTCGATACATCGACAGCGACCTGGTATTACGACTGGAATCGATTACTTTTAAAGCATATCGGAAAATTTAATAAATTAGGCGAGCCCGAAGATGAATTAAGTCAATTACTGTTGTTAGATTTGGTTCTGCCATCGGCGCAAGCTTCTGTAAAAAGTAAATTGGCAGAATTCGGTGCGGGAAATTTACCTAGGTCTATATCTTCTCAAAAGTTCAAAAATATTCCTTGGCAGAGACCTGTGTTTTTTCATCCAGATTATCAAACCGAATACTCTGCTATTGAGGAATTGCTCTGCGCATATTTAGTGGCATGTGAGGCAATTCAACCTACAGATATACCGAAGCTAAAAGAGAGCAATTATACTTGTGATAGCACACTCTCTGGTCGTTTACTTACAATGGAATGTTCCTACTATAAAGGACGAGCGGGCACGACCAAACAGCCTGCCATTCTTATGGGTAGAGACCCTTGGACACAAGCATTAAACTCCTATATATCCGGTTTATCTGAACCAGCTCTATTTAAAACCAGTGTTACAGCACAAATCAATTTCCCAGCCTTAAAGGGCAATAACAGCACTATTGGTTTGCTTTTTAGAATTTGGAAGTTATCCGGTTTCCAAAAACAACTTAAATTGGTATTGCAAAGAGCCGAAGGTACATCACTGTTTACTCGTGCAATGTTGGCACTGGAGCAGGGGCAGGAAAACAGTAAACAATTTCATAGGCGGACAGGAAAAGGAGTGAATGAATACAAATTATTAGTATCACAGCCATTGCCGGCTAGCATATTTACTCTAACGCATATCAAAACTACTGCTGTCCATGCTAAGACCGATATTTACCGTGAGGCAGATCTTGTCAATAACCATTCGCATACTTCGTTAACCGAAAAAACGTCGTATTTAACCGACGCCAACAAAGAGTGGGTGAATCAGGCTGGCCGGATTACACGGATCGTACTACATGACTTACAGAATGTAGTGTTTCAGCCACCTGTAACGGCCATAAGCCAGGCCGTGAATGATCTGAAATTACGGACGAAGATTATTAAGGTAACTCAAACTAAGGACGTTTTGACACACTCGCTGATAGGTAACACTATCTCATCTCACGATGAGAGCGCCCTCATCGTCTCAGACACTACAGATACAGCACTGTATTTTATTCATTACATCACTCAGGCCGAGGCTATATTACCAAAGCTTCTGTTGGTTCGACCAGATTGGGTCGAACGCACCCTCATTGTACAAATTGAGTGGATGACATGCACTCTTACACGCATGCAAGCGACCGCCACAGCTCAAAAAACCTATATTAAATTGGCAAAGCATTTGCCCTCGCTCTTTAACCACCTTCTAGGAACAACGGAATGAACTTAAAAGCAGCACTTGTAAAACCACTGAACCTTAGTGACATACAGGCACGGCTGGATGCTTTGCCAGGCTCCAATAGCAACGCCTTTGAAGGTAATACTTGGCAGTTCGAAAACCTGCGCAGTAGAATTATTATTATTGATTTCAACGATCTCCTGGTCATTGAGGAAAACTATCCAAATTTGCCACTCGCACAAGCGGGTGACTTAATTCAAATTTCCAAGCGCATTTGGCTTTCTCTCGCCTCATCAACAACCGTTAACAGTTATTCAGCCCGACTTAGCGGGATCAAGCTCTTTTGGGCGTCAATAGCTCACAATAAAGTGACTCGATTGACGCGGGATAATTGCCCTGAACTGCTGGCGTTTACATTGATGCACAGTTGGGTGGAGGGTGGATCTAATAAGAATTTGGCAATCAAATCATATAATAACTTTTCGGCCTCAATTCAGGTCAAGGCATGGAAATTTGCTCTGGCGAATATTGGCTTGGACTTAATCGCACGGGAGGTGACGGAATCACTCATCAAAAAACAGTTGCAAAAGCTGATCCCCACATTAACGGATGAGACGCTGACCTACCGAGATTGGTTGGGGGGAGGCAGCTATAATCTGTTGAGCCTAGACCATGGTCGCTACTATGTGGAACACTGTTTGTCGGTTTTTGAAGAACAGTACGCAATGGCTGTCGCACTGGCTTCAACATTTAGGTCTGCTTCTGCGCTAGCGATGTCATTAGGCTACAAAAAATCCTGTGTGAGTAATTGTTTGCCCCTTATTTTACGAGGATATTCTGCTGAATATATATGTCGTCGTTGGCCTACCTGGTCACTCCTGACGACACAAAAGGTCCATGAACGGGTGACCCATCATTATAGAGTTTCCTACCAACAGGCGCGATTTGAAATAGTGTTACTGCAATGTTCGACAGTTAAAAAAATTGTTTTGGCTTGCGGTTTAAAGCCCTTGCCAGAAAATATCGACCGTATGCGTGTCATGTTGTGGGATTGGGAGTGTCGAAAAGATAAAATAGAAGCTCTGCATATTTTGAATGAATTTCAGCCACCCGTTTCGTGGGAGGTCTTCCAGCAGGAACGGGGCGCAGTAAAAGATCGCTGCAATCAGGAGCCCTGCCTAGTCCCCTCAGATGAAGATTATAAGACCATAGGGCTCGTTGAAAGTGAATTCCGAGATGCAAATAACTCATACCCTAGACAGTTGATACGTCAGGTTACCTCAGCAGGCCTCACTAGTGTGGTTGCTTTAACCGGCTGGCGAAAAAGCGAATTTGGTTTCCCGCGCTCTGCGATCAAGCGCACGAGGAATGATGATAAGTTAGACCAGTATGCCTTTCCATGGCGCTACCAAGTTGACTGGTATGTGTATAAGACAAGCGGGAAGGTTCGCCAGTTGAGGGAGATTACTTTTGGCACTTTCCTTATGGTCGAACGGCTTCAGTCATTGCTAGACGCAACCGATGATCAACCATGCTTGTACGGGTTTGCCAAAACAAAAAGTGATCCGTTTGATTCGGGGGCTACTGTGCAGCGAAGAGTTACTTCCCTATGGGGAAATTTCGTTAGTCATTATGCAGGCTTCAAACAGTTGGATGATTGGACAACCTTTCAGAATTTGCAAAATAAACACGATAACGGAAAACCGATGATGCGTGCAGAGCAACAAGAATGGAACCAGTTGTTGGCCCAAAAAACTGAAAAGGAATGGGTGAGCCTTTCGATAGAGACTAATTTGAAAGAAGCCTGGAGACGAGCGCGGGACGATTGGCCTAGGATTGAGTTTTTTTTGATGAGTTCAACCAGTAAGAGCAAAAATGACTGGCTGGTTCGCTACCGTGACCGCACACTACGATCCGACTGGATTGCTTTGTTGGATGCACATCTTCCAGGGGAAACGAAAGACAGGGTTCAGGCACTAACTCAAGAGGAATTAAGTTTCAAAACTGTAACTAAGAGTGTCATGGCGAGCCTCATAGAAGGCACTCTTTATCCAAGCCCACATGCATTTCGACATATGTGGGCGGAAGCGATTTACCGACGTTTCGACGGTGATGCAGGCTGGATGATTCGTAGTCAGTTCAAACACATCAGCCGATCCATGTGGTTGGCCTACATCCGGGATAAAGACAACCGTCTCGGCCACCAACGAGCGAAGACCCAGGTTATCAGCTCACTCGTGCACAATTACCTTAAAAACAAAGGCGCAGGGTATACCGGACAATTGCATACTTGGCTGCGTCGTCTGTTCAGAAAAACGAGCGTAATGACACCAGGAGAACAATCGCAGCTAGCTAATAACTTGGCAACCGTCGAAATTGTAAATATAAAGGCCAATCCTTGGGGTTACTGTCTGCTGAAGCGAAGAACACAAAACAAGGCTAAATGTACAGAGATGGGTGAACCTATGCGCCATAATGCATCACCAGACCTATGCTTGGGCTGTGCACATAATCTCATGCAAGTCGAGAATGTGGAATGGTCTTTATTTCATGCTGCGCCTCATGTAGAGGTACTAAAAAATCCTATCGTTCCAGCCATTTTTAAAACTCCTTCCTATAAACTTGTTAAAAACGTGACAGAACACCTACGCACCTTAAATCCTCAACATGAAGCACTTCCTGAATTAAGAGAAGTATTAGAAAAATATAAAGTATCGAGGACAGCATAGTGGTGATGGATTACCTGAAAAAGCGAATTGAAGGAGCTGAAACGACACAAGAGGCAGTCCCTCCAATATGGGTATCCGATAAAAACGCAAGTTTGAAAGCTTGGCAGTATGTCGAACAGATAAAAAAGGAAAAAGCACTTTATATTAAGCGCCATCACAATATCACGGACTACCTGACTAAAAAGCCCTATCAAATTAAGGGCGCAGATATTGCCAATGCCTTGAAAATAAGTCGCTCATCATTGATGAATACATCCAACTACTCACCTCATTTTAAAAAATACTTGGAAGGCGTCAACGAAGATCTAGGAGCAGCGAAAGAGGCTCAACTTAAAAAGAGTAAAAACTCGCCGTCTCGAGGCTCCATCCGAAATAGCAAAGAAGAGCTGGTTCGGGTTAATACTGAACTGAGGAATAGAGTAGCGGAGCTGGAAGCGCAAAAGACCAAAGAGCTGGTTTGTCGAGCATTTGACCAACTGCCACTACCCATAAAAAGGAAGCTTGGTATTGATTAATTAGATAATTATATTGATTGGACTATTAAGGTACGCGGTTGAATATCAAGATCCTTAATTTAAATAAATTATTAGAATAATAATTAACAAATAAATATACTGGTAGGAAGTGTCTTAATTGTAAGTTTGACTGATGCTTTATCAAATCTGGCAACTCTTTTTTTCAAGAGAAATGTCTGATCAAGTCCAAACTAATTCACATTATCGAATACCCCGTCCTTTTCCGTTTTAAATTGTTTTATGGAGGGGGGCTCCCATGCTAACTCTCATTGTATTCGAACGCCCTTTCCTGAGAGTCTATTTAGTTCTTTTGGGGGGAATGCTTTCTAAGATTATTAATCCATAATCCATAATCCATAATCCACAATCCACAATCCACAATCCACAATCCACAATCCACAATTCACAATTCACAATTCACAATTCACAATTCACAATTCACAATTCACAATTCACAATTCACAATTCACAATTCACGATTCACGATTCACGATCCACGAATCCACGAATCCACGAATCCACGAATCCACGAATCCACGAATCCACGAATCCACGATCCACGATTCACGATCCAGGATCCACGAATCCACGAATCTACGAATCCACGATTCACGATCCACGATCCACGAATCCACGAATCCACGAATCCACGATCCACGATTCACGATTCACGATCCACGATCCACGATCCACGATCCACGAACCACATTCCACATTCCACATTCCACAATACAATCTATTACATATGGATTAGGTTAAGTTATAATTACAAAAATAATCATAGATAAATAAGCGCCCATGAACATTGTCGAACTTGGTTTGGAAACATATTTAAATCAATTAACTGAGCCTGTCAGTAAAAAGCAGCTATACGAAGACTTATCACTACACGCATGGAGTACTGATTTTAAATTAAGTCACCTTACTACAAAGGAGATTAGGGAGGAATTTGGAATCCTTTATGCAGAATATGGCGATCATGAAGATGAATTTTATGAACCTATCGATTTTAGTAATAATAAGGATAAATTGATTCGCCGCATGTCTTATCAACATTCAGTATACCGGGTCATAAATAAGCTCATTCGTGAAGGAAGAGTAAAGGATGGAGTTGTAATTGACCCTTTTATTACTCGGTCATTTTCGGGTTTTGAGGCAAAAGTTAAAGAATCTATCTTCTTTTTCAAGGCATTTAATTACCCGCCTGAGGATTACGAATGCAGCTGGAAAATTTCTAGATGGTGGAATTTATACGGTAACCTTCCTTGGGTAATAGAGCGAGAAAACTGCGAGTGTGCTGAGTGTAATAAATGGAAAGTTGACAACATAAAAATAGATGAAGACAATATAAGAAAGGACTTTTTCAATAAGTTGGTCTTAAGCTTCTATAAAGAGGTTAAGATTGTATCTGGAAATAGATGTATTGAATGTGACGAACAGTTTAATTCAAATAAAAATTCAGGCAAAAACTGCTACAAGTGCATTCCAAAGTTCAACTATCTAGATGACTTAAGTGATATTAATTCTGGTTGCTTTATTGCAATGTGTGGTAGCTGCATGAGTAAGCATTCGGTACAAGATAAATATGGACTCCCTTATAAACGTAAGAATACGGTAAAAGAAAATTATGGGTTAAAAGAGGAGGTTAGGCCAAGAAGAGACAGGTGACACTGATTAGTCTTTCAGCCAGTCCTACTGGGTGGCACCTTCTTGCTTTAATAGGTGATGGCCGCGATGCTATGCACGCCACTTCTCGCTAATTAATGCTAAAAGGTATGTAATGAATTAAATTTGATCACGTTCATAAAAAATGGTATCTAAATTTCACCACGGCAAGTCACTTATGATTTTACTTTACCGCCTAATATATGCCTATCGCTGTTTAAGTTAACTTATAAGCCACATTTCGTTCAGGTACAGGTAGACATTCTCAAGTGCTTCGGCAGTGCCATCCGCCATGATATAGATCATAGGTGTCGACCCATTGAATAAAGTGGCTTCATTATTTAATTTTAGAAACCTATTTCTATTTTCCGGTTTATTAAAGATGGTGCTTAAGCACTCATAGATAGCCAGGATATAGCTAACCCTTTTACGTAAGCCTATATCAAATGCGATGAGTTCACTGCATGTTGATATGAGTTTATGCTCTTGTTCGGATACTCCGAGTAAAGATAAGCGTTCTTTTTTACTGCAGCCCCATTCACTTAGGATTTTATTGACGGTATCTATCGTTGTTTTTGATATCTTTATATCCGTTGCTTGATATGTCATTGCCTTATGGCACCTATCATCTGCTATTTTAAATGGAGTATTTAGGGTGGAGCTAACATAAAAATTGACTAATAGTACTTTTGCATCATGACTGCAATTCACTCAAATTAAGCGAAGTCTGTTTAAATTGGCCAAGTAATCTAAGTGTATGCTCATAACCTCTCGATAATTTAGAGGAAAAGTCCATTGTCGAATTATCGGTTAAGATTTCAAATTCATTAAGTTCTAAAAATGGGGCAGACTTAAAGCTCATCGGTGGGAGTCTAAGAGGTGTACCTGATTTGGTGTTGATAATTGAAGGCCCAGTATCGAATTTAACTATATTTTCACCCGGTATATCTTCACTGACTCGATGGGCATATTCCGATAGAGCTGGCTCAGCTGGCATGTAAAAGTAACCAAGTTCATTGTCAGATCCATTGGCCCTTAGAACTCTCCCTAACACCTGTCTAAAATACAGCTCTGTTTTAACTCTAGTTAAATAACAGCATATTTTAAGTCTAGGGATGTTAGTTCCTTCACTGATCATTCCGACCGATATAATCCATTTCGTTTTAGAACGCTTATATCTCTTAATTGAATTCACTGCATCAGGTTCCAAATAAGTGACCATATCGGCATCTTCATTTAGATGCTCTTTAAGAATATTATGAATACTTTGAGCGTGAGAAATGGATGTAGCGACAAGCAAACCACCGGAATCTGGGTCTCGATCTCGTAAATAATTTAGTTTGTCGTTTGCTTTCCCGAGCATGTATTTTATCAATGACTCACTTTCGATAAGGCTTTGGTAGTTACAATTACTGTCTCTTAATAGATTATCGAACGAACTGAACTGTGAAATAGACCCTGATTCAGTCAGGGTTATATTGTCATTATCGAACAGGGTAATGTTTGGTGTGCGACATATCTTATCTTTAATCGCTTGCGTTAACCCGTAGCTGTAATCGCAATGCACTATGCCATCTTCTGAATAATGGCCTAGAGAAATAGGTATGTTATCTGAGCGCCAAGGCGTGCCCGTTAGCGCTAAGGTATAGGTGGCTCTACCTTGTATTTTAGATATGATTTTTTGGCCCCAGGCATTTGAATTCTGTAATTCATTACCTGCGCAATGATGAATTTCATCGAATATGACAAATACTTTGTAGTGTTCAAACAAATCCCAAATATAATTTTCGTTAAGCATTGCGTG
>MAAA01014448.1_pt1 | contig 10180 bp, 10 predicted proteins | sample 1115971 | NCBI WGS metagenome assembly MAAA01 (sample SAMN04961123, study PRJNA320927) | seawater metagenome | isolation source: sample BD02T6 sea water enriched with oil for 6 days | place: USA:Gulf of Mexico | collected 2013-07-27 | reverse complement strand
TAATTATCAGCAGAATGTTCAGTCGTTAACTGTTTAGTCACATCAAGTTTGTTAAGCTCAATTTCGTCATGGCGTTGGTGTACATCTATGGCAATGAGCACTAACGCGATCACTATAAATATGCCATTAACCAGCCAACAAGGTTTGATCATCATAATTACTCTCTGTGTTGTCGAGGGTATCTTACAATCTTGCCCTATTGGTTTTGATCCACCTTAAGTCACACCTTAATAACCCCTATGTCCCGACTTTGGCCATAGTGCACATTCATAACAGAGGCCTCCATGAGAAAGTTAATGATTTTATTTGCCGCAGGTTGTTTGGGTGGCTTAGCAAACGCTTTGATCGTTTGGCAATTTGGGACCAGCGGCATCAACGCTTTTATGGGGGTGAATATTGCTCCCCATTTAAGCGCGGGCTGGCTATACCCAAAAATTGTATGGGGTGGCATTTGGGGCGTGGTATTTTTACTGCCACTGTACTCCTCCCGCCCCATGATGAAAGGCGCAGTATTAAGTTTAATGCCCACCGCTATTCAGTTATTGGTGATATTTCCGTTTCAGGCCCATAAAGGCATTGGCGGCCTTGAATTAGGATTATTAACGCCCTTAATGGTGTTGCTATGTAATGGGAGCTGGGGCGTTGTTACCGCCGTAAGCATTAAAATGGCACGCTAACCTCATTACTGTAAAACATCATTAAACCCCATAAGCGTTGCAGCCACCGCCTGAGTTAATAAAGAGGTGGCAGCACAACTATTTGTCATGGCCCACCTTTGTCAGCCCCAAGAATTTCGGATATTAGTGAGCAATAACCTCTATTACAGTCACTTTGTAAAGACTTACTCATTTAATAGGCCTTTACGTACTATGGCATACCGATTATGCCGGCATACCTTGCACACTGGTCTAAGCTTATAAAAAGGCTAATAGCCCGATATCCAAGTGCCTGCGCGACTACCTTAGTTAAGTCCAGATCATGCCAGTAGAGGACGTTTATGCTTAAAACCAAAGTGCTTATTGTAGACGACATGAAAACCAATCAATTGGTGTTGTCGGGCATACTGGAAGACCTCGATATTCACATTGATATTGCTGCTTGTGGCGATGATGCTTTAGCGCTCTTAAAGGATAACGAATACGCCGTTATCCTAATGGATATTGAAATGCCCGGCATGAGCGGCTTTGAATGTGTGTCCCTTATACGCCAGAACGTAACACGTCAGCATATTCCTGTTATTTTTGTCACCGCCACCGAACGCGATAATAAATTCATCGATCAAGGCTACCACTTGGGCGCCGTTGATTATTTGTTTAAACCGGTAGACGCCAATACTCTTGTCAGTAAAGTACGGGTATTTATCTCGCTATATGATCAACGCATTCAACTAGAACAAAATCTTGCTGAAGCCCGCGCCATGCAAGACAAAAACGACCAACTACTAAATTTTATGGCCGAAGGTATTTTAGGGCTAGATGATAAAAATATTATTAATTTTGCAAATATTGCTGCGTGCACGTTATTAACCAGTAATCGTGAACAAGTAGTGGGCCGCTCTATTAAAGACTTCATAAATCCCCAAGCCAGCCAAAAAATATGGGAAGGTTCTGACTTCAGTAATATATTCAAAGAAGGGCAGTGTAATCACATGGATGACGCCTTATTTTGGCGCAGTGATAGTGAGACATTCCCGGTGGAATATACTCAGGCCACAATTTTAGACGGTACCAATATTGTAGGGGGTGTTGTGGCCTTTCAGGATATTACCGAGCGAAAAAAAGACCAAAAAAAATTACTGAATCTCGCCCGGTATGATCAAGTCACTCAATTGCCTAACCGTAGTATGTATTGGGACTTTTTAAGTAAATCTATCGCCACCGCAAGTCGATCACACAGCAATATTGCCATTTTGTTATTAGATTTAGATAATTTTAAGCAAGTGAACGACGGTTTAGGACATGATGCAGGGGATGATTTATTAGTTCAATTAGCAAAAAGATTAAGCCTGTGCGTGAGAGAAGCAGACATAGTGGCGCGTGTTGGGGGAGATGAATTTGCCATCATGTTACTGAACCCAAGAGATATAAAAGTGGCCGCCACCATTGCTCAAAAAATATTATCTGATATTGCTCTGCCCTTTCATATTTTCTCAAACGATGTATCGGTGCGTGCCAGTATTGGTATCGCCGTTTACCCCGACAACGGCGAAACTGCCACACAGCTCACTAAAGCGGCCGATACGGCCATGTATCATGCTAAGAGCAGCGGCAGAAATACTTTTAAGTACTTCAGTCGCGCCATGCATGAGCGGGTTCAATACGATATGCAAATTACCCAAGAATTGCAGAAGGCCATCGAAAAGAACCAAATGTCGGTGCACTTCCAACCTCAACTTAGGAGTCATAAAGACCGTTTAGTGGGCTTTGAAGCGTTATTACGCTGGTCGCATCCACACCTTGGCCAAGTAAAACCTGAAGACTTTATACCCATAGCTGAAACCAATGGCTTAATTTGTGAAATCGGGGACTGGTGTTTAAAGCAGGCTCTTTCTCAAGCAAACGTATGGAACGAACGATTACCCAGTCACGAAAAAGTCACCATTGCCGTGAACGTGTCTTCTTTACAATTCAATCAGTCTAATTTTGCTGAGCATATTATCGCTATAGTGAAGGACAGTGGCTTACCTTTGCAGCTGTTAGAATTAGAAATCACTGAATCGGCTATCATGGAAAATCCACAGCAAACCATAAACGAGTTAAAAATATTACGCAGCGCAGGCATTCGAATTTCTATGGATGACTTTGGTACTGGCTATTCTTCTTTGGCACAATTAAAGCAATTACCCATCGATGTTTTAAAAATAGACAAATCTTTTATCGATGAAATAAATCAGAATGATTCGGGCAACGCCATTGTTAAATCCATTATAGATTTAGCCCATAGTTTAAGTATTTCCGTAGTGGCCGAAGGGGTAGAAACCCAAGAACAATACTCTTATCTACAAAATAGTCATTGCGATATCGTACAGGGGTATTTTTTCTCTAAACCCTTGAACATAGATAACTCCAACGCCTATTTAAGGGGCACACTGCTTTAAGTCTTTTGGGTTCACTCCATGACAAGAAGAACATTACTGTGGGGATTATTTTTATGGGCACAACTGATAGCGATTATCTTTGTTATTCCCATAATACCACTCACGAGTAATAAAACTGTAGAAGCTCCTTTCCTATTATCTACCGGCCCAGACCAAGCCATCGTATTTTTTGGCTATAGTGCCTGCGGCGACATTTGCCCCACGACTATGATGATGCTGTCCAACACCCTCGAGTCCAGCCACTCACAAAATAATTGGCCTACCGTAGTCTTTGTGGACATAGACGAAAACAGCGATGCACTACAAGCATCAAACTATGCCAAGCAGTTTAATCAACATTTTACAGGCTATTTCCCTACCCCTAATGAATTAACCCAGCTTACTGGTTATTTTGGACTAAACTTTCAACAGACGGGTGCACGCATTACTCACCGAGGCAGAACCTATTTATTGCACCGGCGTGACGGTATTTGGTATTTAAAAAAAGCCTATAACCCACAAGGATTCACGGCGGATTTATTAAAGAATGAAATTTTATAGCTGGAGGTTATAATGTTTCACAATTTGTTACTGGCTTACCAGCCTAACTTAAGCTCCCAATTACAAGCGGCTTTGCAAAAAGACTTCAAACTCACCGATCTTATAATGGTATGCATCATCGCTGTGTACGCCTTTATATTAGCTAGCCTAACCTCCTGGCAAAATGAATATTTTACCTTAGGAATTGTAGGCGGTGGTCTCGTCTTTGCCCTGAGTCTATTTGCCTATAAAAGTATGGCCGGCACTATGTTATCGCGCATCATCATGGCCACCGCCCTCACGGCCATCATGGCCATCTCGGTGCAACAGGCTAACGGCCTAGGGGAAGGACACTTTGTGTTCTTCATGAACATCACCATTCTTATTCGCTACCGCGACATCGTGCCCCTACTAACCCTCACGGTGTTAACCATCATCCACCATGTAGTATTTACTTATTGCCAGTATGCCGGTGTGGAGCTGTTTGGTGAGAGCGTGGTTATTTTTGCTTGGGGCAGTGACGAATGGGGCATTATGGCGCCGCTTATCTATCACTTGGCCATCGCGGTCATGTCATTGGCCATCGCCACCTTTTATATTTTTGAGGGTAATAAGGCATTCAAAACAAACAATCAGGTAATTGGCGCGATTGCCATAGCGGCATCTGGGGACGTCACAACCCGCATCATTAACCCGGATAATTCAAATTTAATCTCAAAAATTAACGGTTTCTTCGAAAACCTACACGATACTTTCTTACAACTACAGGCCGTATCCAACAGCCTCACCCAACAGGCTACCTCGGGCAACGAGGCGGCACAAAAGCGAGAAAGTCAGGCCACCAGCCAGCAGGATGAAGTAAATATGGTGGCCACTGCCATGACGCAAATGAGCCAGACCACCCAAAACATTGCCGAAAATGCCGAGAAATCGTCCACCGCATCGGATAAGTCGGTGACCACCATTGAGCAAGGCAGCCAACTCGCCGTTACCTTTAAAGATTCTATCAATAAGCTGGCTGCGCGTGTGAACAAGGCTTCCGAAATCATTAGCGAACTGGATCAGTCCAGTCAGCAAATTAATTCCATTGTCGCCACCATTCAAAGCATTGCCGAACAGACTAACTTGCTGGCCTTAAATGCCGCCATCGAAGCGGCTCGGGCTGGCGAGCAGGGTCGTGGTTTTGCGGTGGTGGCCGATGAAGTACGTGTTCTGTCACAACGTACCCACGCCTCCACCGAAGAAATATCAACTATGATAAAAACGTTTCAATCCACCACCAGTACCGCCGTGGAAACCATGGCCGGTTGCCATGAATTAGCTGACAACAGCGTGACGGATGCCAGCAAGAGCTCTGAAATATTTCAGGATATTGCAAGCTCCATTTCTGAAATTAATCACATGGTCACTCAGATTGCCACAGCCGCCGAGCAACAATCGGCCGCCACCAACGAGATCAATTGTAATACCGAAAAAATTCGTGATGTGTCGCAACATTTTTTAGCCGAGGCAAATGATGCCAGTGCTCAAGCGGCTCAGTTACAAAATATGTCTAAAGATATGAGTGAACTGTTAAAAAACTATAAGTTAAATTAGACTTTTTAATAACGCTCTAATACAACATTAATGCGAGAAATCATCATGGCTGATGTTTCGTTTTTTAATACCGAACAATTCATGCCCCACGGTATGTGTTACCAGTGGCAATCCGATATCTTACTGACATCGGTAACCTCCGATGTGGCCATTGCCGCCGCCTATTATTCTATTACCGCCGCTTTTATTTATTTTGTCAAAGCACGCAAGGATATTCTTTACCCTTGGTTTTTTATACTAGCGGGTTCCATTATTTTTGCCGCCTGTGGTACCAGCCACTTGATCAGTGCCATTGTTATTTGGGAGCCCATATATGGTATTTCCTCGGTGGCCAAGGCCATCACCGCGGTGAGCTCTATGGCCACTGGAATGATCATCTGGTATGTCCTGCCGTTTTTTCTGAAAATCCCCAGCCCCTCCATGTTGGAGGAAAAAAATCAGGCCCTGCAGACCTCTCTCAATAAATTCCAGCAAGCCCAACAGCAATTAATTGAGTCGGAAAAACTCACCTCCCTAGGACACATGGTGGCTGGTGTGGCCCACGAACTAAATACCCCTATCGGTGTTGCTATCACTGCCACTTCCTATGCACAGCAACTTTGCATCGAAGCCAAAGCAAAAAAACTTAATTCTCTGGAGATGTATGAATTAATGGAATCCGTGGCCGAAAGCTGCAAACTCACCATGGAAAATTTAACCGTAGGCCGAGATTTGATTAACCGTTTTAAAGAAGTGGCGGTGGCTAAAAATGAAGAAAAATCCTACAACTTTGATTTTAAAGTTTACATAGAGGATATCCTGACAACCTTGCTTCAAAAATATAATATTAATACTGATATGGTAGAGTTTAATTGCCCTGACAACCTCATGGTGAAGTTAAATCCCAACAGTGCCCTACACATCATTTCTAACCTGATAGACAACTCCATTAAACACGCCTTCACCGGTGAACAGTCAGGTAAAATCAATATAGATATTCACTGTCTGGAAGACAAATCTATTCAAATTATATATGCCGATAACGGCAAGGGCATGGAACCAAAAACTGTGGATAATATTTTCACACCGTTTTATACCAACGCCAGATCAAAGGGCAGCACAGGTCTTGGCATGACCATAGTTTACAATACCATCAACAGCTTAAAGGGACATATTAGTTGTCACAGCACCCTAAATCAGGGCACCCGCTTCATCATTCAACTCCCTCATGAGCTGTTGGAGTCATACTAGATTTTAGGCGAGTCATTGGGTGACGTTGTCACTTAATGATTGCCACAGTACATTTTAAGTGAAGAGAGAATGGCTTAAAGCCTACTGTACAAACTGTTTTTGCCATTTAAGCATGTGCCGCTTTAAACCATGTTTAATAGTGGTGTAGGTTTTACGGTCTTTACTGGCTAAGTGTTTCGCAAATTCAAGTGACGCATTTTGTAACTGATCTAAAGGGTAGAGTGCATCTAACATACCCGCATCAAATGCCTGTTGACCGGTAATCGCCTCTCCCAGCAATGACATCCGCTTAAGCACCTGAGCATTCGGCACATTATCAATTAGGTCGTACATAAAATCGGTAAAAGGAATTTTTATATCCACTTCTGGGTAACAGATACGGCCACGATCTTGACGCATATAATTAAAATCCGTCGCCGCAAATAATAACGCACCACCCGCGTAAGCATTACCATTTATACAAGCAAGCGTAGGCGCATTTAACATAGCCAAACGATACAGCACGGTTTCTAACGCCAGTTTAAACTCTTCTATGCCCGCCGGACTTTGAGACAACATCCAATTTAAATCGATGCCCGTGGTCCACGTTTTTTCATGCTCACACGTAATCATTAACGCGGTATTTCCCTTAGCGTTTTCTACCTCGTTAAATGCAGCTAAGAATTCATGCATCACGTGTAAATTAAACTTATTATCATTGTCGCCGTTGGTTAGGGTTAAAACATGCACCCCTTGTTTTAACTCAAGATCCATTGTTGCCATGTCATCCCCCTGCAGCCCCATAGGGCTTTTAAAATATGCCTAAAAATTAACACGCTTATCACATGTTAAAAATCACCTAATAAACCAACTCTATAGGTAAATTGTACCAAGTGCTTGCCATGACTCGGCTTATATAGACTTAGTAATATTTCGTAATTAAATAAAAGTTTAGAAATTTGCTTCCATCACTCTAAGAATATGATTAACTGTAGGGCTATACATTAAGGATGATGATATGGATATTTCATTTAAGGGTCATGGACAAGACCAAGAGCACTGTCCAAGTTGCCACAGCAAGACTTTGCAGGAGTTTCAATTTTGTGGGCGCTGCGGCCACAATATGCACAATGAACAGTACGCTACGCTGGGCACCCGCATTAAACACAACTTTATTTTTTACGCCGCCACCGGCAGTAGTGTAATTGCAGGCTTAATAATGGCCGTTAATCATTTTGAATGAACAGAGCGCGTTACGCATTATGCGCCTCTTTCCTCACGGCTGGCTAAGTAAATGCTCAATTCTCCCGCACCCACTATCATCAATGCACCTAATACTGCGGATTGGGTAGGCAAGTATTCCCAAATCACCCACCCCAAGACCCCCGACACCACTACCGCAAAATAATTGATGGGCGACACCACACTGGCTTTGGCATAGCTAAATGCCTTGGTGTATAGCCACATAGCGATAAAAATGGATAAACCAATAAAGATTAAATAGGGCCAAGCTTGCCAAGGAATGCATTGCCACTGATATAAAGCCTGCGGTGCACTGAGTAAAAACGACACTAAAAAATAGTAAAACATAATATTTTTACCACTGTCGGTACGTGATAATGTGCGGGTGCCCACCATAGACACCGCCAATGTAAGCCCAGACATCAATCCCATAAAATGTCCCCAACCCACCTGTTCGGCGGCAGGAGGTAAAATAAAGAGCACCCCCATAAATCCTAATACTAGCGGAATCCAGCGTAAAAATGGCACCCGTGCATTAAGCCAAACTAACGCCACCAAGGGCACAAACAACGGCGCGGTGTTGCGCAATAAAGTAGCATCCACCAGTGGAATTTGCGCCAGTGACGCGTAGTACGTGTAAAAACACAACCAGCCTGCCACACCTCTAATTAAATGATCCGACCAACGCTGAGTACTCAAAGTCTTCAAAGGTTTACCCTGAAACCTAGGAGCAATTACCAATAAACAAATAGCGTATTGAATAAAGACGATCTGTGGCACCGAGACATCAGCCGCTACCCATTTGCCCGCTGCACCTGCGGCACTGCCCACAAATGTGGTGGCAAAAGCAAAGGCGACGCCTTTTAGAGTGTTATCCGCGACTGTATTCATAATGAAGGGCAAACCAAAATAGATGGCGGTCATTTAACGCCTGTAAAGAACAGCTGTCTATAACCTACAAAGTCAACTCATAAGCTTGCGCCAAACAAGCAAGAATCGGGTGGTTTCCACTCTGTCCCTAAGCAATAATATGGGCATTGCTTTTACAAGGCCCTCACATGAGCACACTCTTGAGTGAACACCATAAAAATTACCAACTCATGGCTCGCGCCATTGGTTTTTTAAGTGAACATCGTCAATACCAGCCCAGCCTTAAGCATTTGGCTGAGCACCTGCATTTGAGTGAATTTCATGTACAACGCTTATTCTCACAATGGGTAGGCATAAGCCCCAAACAATTTTTAATGGTATTGACCCAGCAATATGCCAAGCAACAATTACAAAAATCCAGTGTATTAATCAGTGCACTAGACAGCGGTTTAAGTGGACCCGGCCGGTTGCATGACTTAATGGTGAAGTGCGAAGGCATAACGCCTGGGGAATACAAAAAACAAGGGCAAGGTTTAACCATTGAATATGGCATTCATGACTCACCATATGCCCATTGCCTGATTGCATTAACCACTAGAGGCATTTGTAAATTAGCTTTTTTTGACTCTCTTAATGACAGCCAATTACACATTGATGAGCTAATGACCGAATGGCCCCAAGCCAATATTCAGCATATGCCTGAACATACTGCCCCGCTTGCGCAAAAAATATTTGATAAAACCTTCAGTGCCCAGCAACCCTTAAATTTATTACTAAAAGGCACCGATTTTCAATTAAAGGTTTGGCAGGCGCTACTTAATATTCCTAGCGGTGCGTTATGCTCTTATCAACAAGTGGCTCAACAAATGGGGACGCCAGGATCCGTACGTGCAGTCGCGTCAGCCATTGCCAAAAACAAATTGGCCCTGTTAATTCCCTGTCACCGAGTGATAAAAAGCACGGGAGAGTTTAATCAATATCGCTGGGGAGAGGCGCGCAAAAAAATAATGATCACCCAAGAGGCAGGCTTGAATTATACTACTGCCCAATCGTAGCTTACGTAACCAAGAATTTTTATTTGAACCACTACTATGGAACAGCCAGTATGAAAGTTTGGGTCGACGCCGACGCTTGTCCAAAGGTGATTAAAGACATTTTATTTAAGGCCGCACAGCGTACTAAAATTCATACTACACTGGTGGCTAATCATGCCATGAGCATTCCTCCCAGCGAATACATTCAATTTATTCAGGTACCCAGCGGCTTTGATGTAGCCGATGACGAGATCGTTAAACACATAGAAAAAAATGACCTGCTTATCAGTAGCGATATTCCCCTCGCTGACGAAGTGATCGAGAAGGGCGCCACAGTATTAAGCCCAAGAGGTGAGTTACTAAGCAAAGAGAATATTCGCGCGCGCCTTAACATGCGTGACTTTTTGGATACCTTAAGATCCAGCGGCATAGATACTGGCGGACAGGCGGCCATGAGTCAGGGGGATAGACAACTGTTTGCCAATCAACTGGATAAAATATTAACAGCGGCGCTGCGTAAAAGGATGTGATTTAGCCGGATAGGTCGGTCACGGGGTGACCTCGTACGAGGGCAGCCCCTGCCCGATAAGGCAAACTAAAGGGCTTTAATTCT
>MAAA01014717.1_pt1 | contig 10188 bp, 11 predicted proteins | sample 1115971 | NCBI WGS metagenome assembly MAAA01 (sample SAMN04961123, study PRJNA320927) | seawater metagenome | isolation source: sample BD02T6 sea water enriched with oil for 6 days | place: USA:Gulf of Mexico | collected 2013-07-27 | reverse complement strand
CCTTATCAATTGGTAAGATTCTTCTTCATTCTACTAAAAGATTCAGGGGTCATACCAAGATATGACGCAATACAATGCATAGGGGTTTGCTCTACAATTTTCTTTTCCATGGTTTCGCAAAAATAATTGAAACGGTCCTTTGATGATTTATGGTGAAGCATTCTCAGCCTTCTTTCCATTGATAAGTAGTGTTGCTCGGCCATGTATCTAAAAATCATATCTATTCCATGATTTTCTACACGAAGGTTTTCTATCTTTTTTATAGGAATCCAAACCCCCTCACATGGTTGTAGGCACTCTATATACTCTTGAGACGGGCTATTTGTGATAAATCCAGAGTAACTAAGAACAGCACTATTATCAGTCATCAACCGTAATAGGATCTCTTTTCCTTCACTAAGATAGAAACATTTTACTAACCCGCTAGTCATATAGAATAAGTGACTAGGTTCATCGCCTGCGCGACAAATTAATTCGTTCTTAGCAAACTTTCGCACTCTTCCAATATCACTAATTGAATGGATGTGTTCTTGAATCTCATTGAATATTTTAGGGGTAATATTAAACATATATAGTATTTATATTTTATCGCTGCAAGCATTGGTACGCAGCATCCAATGCCTTTCCTTGTTAAAAGGGTAAGTCATCAAACTTTGACAAAATTTTACTCTTGGATTCATCAGAAAGCTTCTTGAAAACATTATAACTATATTCAAGTTTATTTCTTGCTTTCTTTTCTCTGTCATTAAGGTCCCCATCAACATCTGCAATAACGCGATCTGAAGAGTGATGAACAATAGCGCTTGTGCACCTTTTGTCTTCAGAAAAAAGTTCTTCTATATACTCAAATCCATCAAGCTGAAGGAGAAACTTCCACCAAGTGTCAGGGGTATTTTTTGAAAGTTTACCTATTAAATTAAAAGGAATAAAAGATTGATTATCAATTTCTTTTCCTGTTTCCACAAGAAATTTACTAGCTTCACTTTCAGAATCAATAACCAAAATGGAGTCATTTGCACCAGTCTCATCCACTTGCCTATATACGCTTTTAATAAGCTCTTCAATTTTCTTGGATGCAATTGATAGATTAGTAATGGATTCGTTGGTTGATTTTAATTGGTTTGATACGCTACGCTGAGATAGAAAATCGAAAAACATGCCGGCCCACTGTTTCCTTAAGCTATCATGTAGATCTCTGGCATATTTAAAGCTGAAAAAGCCGTTATTGACATTCGATCCTCTGACTGAATCTAAGAATTTAAATATATTTTTAGCATATTCCTTATTTTCTATTGACGGATATTCAATATTAGCAGCAAACTCTTTATCTTTGTTTTTTTGGTAGACATAGTGATCAGCTAGCACACCTTCTTTTACAAATGTAAAAACAGGAATTCCCATTTCTTTTGCGGCATTGTACTCGGCATTTGTTATAGATTTTGATGGATCGACTTTGTATTTACCTCCAAAACGGCCACCAATTATTAAAATGAATAATTGACAGTTGGATATTTCACTTACGCAGCTCTCATGTGTGTGTAGATCCGGGTGATAAAAAACATCACCTTTATCACTCATAACTACTTCAAATCCAAAGCCCTGACAGAATGAAATTAAGCTATCTCTAACTTCAGCTAGATCAAAGCATGTTGAACTAATAAAAACTCTGGGTGATGCCAATTCTTTCTCCTTATTCTTCTAACATTTTATATAGAGCACGCTCGCTTTGCCATTTTGGATACCAGCCGTGAATCTCTAAGTGATTATTATGAAAGGAGTTTTAGACATAGCTAAAAATCCTTTCAGAGGCTCTTTAATTCACAAGGGGTTTTGTTATTCCCCCTATTTACTAGAAGCAATCAAAATAAGGGCCTCTTATAAAAGAAGTGCAATATTTTTCACTCAAATACCTATGTATCTGATTTATCTCGCTTTATTTTTCTTACTTTATTTTTGAGAGTGGCAGTGTAAAGCGAGCCCGCTATAGAATCAATAGCGTGAATAATACGGGAAATCAGCCAGTATATTTATGAGTACAGTAAACCCTGCTTTTTTATGACTGCACCACAACCGTCTACAGAACTCCCATTTTAAGAAACTAAAACCAGTTATTAACATATTTATTTTTAAAAACCGTTAAATCTGGAATTCATGCATACCCAAATACAAAAAAGCCAGCCCACATACATGGGCTGACTTTTTTGGGCTTTTCATAACGTTTTCTGTTCACACCCATGTCGGAATAACCGGCACGAGACTGAGAACGGAAATGCAGCATTTTTGATTCTTCATCTAAATACAATTCCACATCATCGTGATAACGCATTTTGGCCGACGTAAATACGGTATAGATGTAGTTATTGTCATTAACCTTCACTTCGTTATTGGCCATTTCAGTTAGGGCTTTTGTCACCGCCGCTAAGGTCTGCTCGGTATTGGCTTTAAATGGCAGCGCCGCTACTTTTTTATCTTCAAACTCGGTTTGAGTCGATACCGCATTAGGTTTAGTGGGCATAGGCGCAAGCTTGCCGTCCTTGTGACCTAGGTAAGTCGATGCCACTATCACTACTGCCAAAATGGCAAAGACTAAAGCCGCTATTTTCATGGGGTCACCAATTGATTTAAGTAAGGCTAATCGCCACAAATATTATAAATTGCACAATTAGATTGTACACAATTTAATATATTAAACCCAGTCAGTCAAATAAAATGAGCCAAACTGTGTGATTGCTCCTTTAAGTAACCGTTTTATGGCCACCACCTCATTTAACCTTATGGTTGAACATATTCAATTTTAGGTCTATATTTAACCAAATGGTTAAATAATAGGCGAAGCAGATTGCCAGCAGTAAAAACAGATCCACTAGATCAGGTATTCATGGCACTGGCCGACCGTACCCGTCGCCAAATTGTGAAACGACTGGCACAAGGTGAGCTACCCGTAAGCGACATTGCCAAAGATTTTGACATGTCCCTCGCGGCCGTATCCAAGCACATAAAGGTACTAGAGAACGCCAAGATGGTGTCGCGTCGAGTAGAAGGTCGCCAACATTTTTTAAGCCTAGTGCCCGAGCAACTGGGGGATGCCCTAGACTGGATTAGTATTTACCGAAATTTTTGGCTTAAACGTATGGATGCGTTGGCCACACTTGTAGAACGTAATAATGAACCCAAAGAGGAATAAATTATGTTTCAACTTAAAATTGATCAAGAATTTAACGCACCTGTTGCCACGTTGTTTAATGCCTGGTCAAAACCCGAGGTTTTGGCTAAATGGTTTGCACCCGGAGACATGAGTGTGCCCGAGGCCGAACTGGAATTTAAAAAAGGCGGCCAATATCGCATTGTTATGGAAAACAAAGAGCGCGAGCAATTTATTGTGGGCGGTAAATATTTAGAAATAGACAGCCCTAACAAACTGGTATTTAGCTGGCAATGGTCCACTAGCCCACACATCACCCAAGTGACGGTATTATTCAGTGAGTTGGCAGATAATAAATCCAAGCTAGAATTAATTCATAACGAGTTTGAAACTCAGGAATTTTGCGATAAACATCATCAAGGTTGGATGGGCTGCTTGGCTAATTTACCTAGGGTACTTTAAGGGCATCTCTTTTAGTAAAAACTAAAGACGCACTATAAAAGACACTCTATAAAAGGAAGGGAACATGAATGAACTAACCGAAAATGTTAACTGGCTGGCCGTTATAGTGGGCGCTGTGGTGGCCTATTTATTAGGCTGGTTGTGGTACTCACCTAAGTTGTTTGGCGCTAAGTGGGCACAAGGAGTGGGCATAGTCATGAGCGGCGATGCGCAAATACCTGCCATGGCCATGACCGTGCAGGCTGTAGGTACCTTTTTACTGGCCTGGATAGTGGGCATTACCGCTGGCAACAATGCCCTACTTACCATCATTTTGGTGGCCATAACACTTATGACCTTAATGGCCGCTTCTGGTTTATATTGTAAAAAATCTAAAGCGTCTATTTTAATTGAAGTGGGCTATGTATTTACTATGGTAGTGGTGATGATTATTTGCCAAGGTATTTTTTAACCTTCACTTTAAAATTATTCTACGTTCGGCTGGCTAATTAAATCACCTGCCGAACTTTCTTTTTTTAGCACATTCGCTACTATCACCTGCCAACCTTTAGCTTGTTAGGATCGTTATGATTACATATTTATATTGGCTGCTAGTGGCCGCTTTGTGTGGGCTGTCAATTTTTGTACTGGCCATAAAACTGAAACAATTTAAAGCGGCTAGTGTGGTGAGTGTAAGCATATTATTGCTCAGTAGCCTAGCCTATTTCTTTCACTTTCAACAAGTTTTTGTTAAACATTGGGGAGGGGTTATGAGCCTGTCGGTTCCCCAAGGCCAACTACACATGGGCGCCACTTGGAAAGATGATCACCTATGGATAGAAAACTATGACCCTAAAACCAATACATGTCATTTCACTGAATATTCAAAAGGTGCATTACTGGAAGGTAAAGTATTAATTAAAAACTGCAACCCTCTATTGCCCAAGTAGGGTTAAGCACACTCACCTATTTACCTGCCCGTTAACTTTTTGTTAACGGCTGCCAGTGGCCCAACTTACTGTTGTCACTTAATGTTTGCACATGGCTTAAAAGCTGTGGAAAAAATGTTTTAAAGTCATTTTTTAACACTGAAAAATTTTGTTCTATAAGCGGAAAATAATCCAATGTAGATTCACGCTTTAATACATTGGCCGACAACCGCTTATCTACCCTTTTAAACGTTTCTTCTAAATCGTCCAAGTTGTGATACTGCCTTAAGTGGTCCACCTGAATTAACTTTTCCACAAAAGCCCTAGCTTGTGATGGATAAGACGTAAGAGCCATGGGTGCTGCATGATAAAAGTCATCTAAAAAAGTGTTTAAGTCCCTATCGCAATACTCGTCCCAACATTGGGTTAAAAATACATCATACGTAAGATCAATCACCACTCCTTTTAAATGCCCTTTTTTAGTGAGCCTAGACTTACTCTGTAAAAAAGATGCATGGGCATCGGTAAAGGCATCAATGCTCTTATGCATTTTTAATCCCTGTTTAAAGGCATCACTGGCGCCCTCAAAGGCGTGCCCTTTGCACGGATCACACAATAAATTACCCAACTGATGATCTGTATTTTGTTCTGATAAAAACAGGTGTGCCAGCCAATTCATATTGCTACCAAATACTGTGACGTCAAACATCAAAGATACACCACTGCAAACCTAAATCCCATGACCCAGACCTTAGGTTGTATAGACAGCCAGCGGCGGATTTACACCAGTTCGCTGGGTAACATTGCTAGTGCGGCTCTGGCAGCCATAAATTTTGTGTGGTGGTAAAAGGTAAAACAGGTCTGATAAATGGTGATAGCCAGCAAGAAGAGTTATTCAAAAAAGTTAATGTTTTTTAGTACCAAAATAAGCCAATGTTAGCTGGAGTATTTATGCACACTCCAACAAACATACGATTGCCGCCGAGCCGATTAGGGCCCTATTTGAAGCGCGCACCTTTAGGTAAAAATGCGTTGTGCCCAAACGGTTAAGCCTGCCGCAACACTGCCAAAGTGATCACCATCCAGTACTTCAATGTTGCCCAGTTTTTGCTCTATGGCTTGGCGAATCACCGGCGATTGAGCCGATCCACCGGTAACATAAATTAAGTCAGGCTTCACACCCGCTTGTTTAATGGCTTCGCTCATGAGGCTGGTCATTTTGTGCACTGGCCTTTGTATGGCATGCGCAAACTGCTCACGACTAATCAAACACTCAAGCTGTGCCTCAATGTAGCCCAAGTCTACCGGTGTACTTAATTGCTTGGATAGGGCTATCTTAGTTTGCTCGGCGCTGCGTACTAAGTGATGATTTTGTTTTTCTTTTCTTAAGGCAATAAAGCGTTGAATTAAATCGGGTTCAATACAATCGCGTAATAATTGATCAAGGTGAAAACCGGTGCTTTTATCAATGAAGTTGGCCTGCGCGCCCACATCGTTGGTGCTCACCGCGTCCCAAAAGGCCTTGGTCGGCACATTAATGCCACTTTTCAGTTTAGAACTCATACCAAATAAAGGCATAAGGTGTTTACCTGCTAACTGAATATCAAGGTCATTGCCCCCTACCCGCTCACCACTATGGCCAATGAAATCCTGTACTCGCTCATCATTACCCTTATGGTTTGGTCCCATTCTTACCATTGCGCAATCCGTGGTACCACCACCCACATCCACTACCAATACTGTTTTATTGGTGGTTAATGTTTGCTCAAAATTTAAACCCGCCGCAATGGGTTCGTATAAAAACTCTACCGACTTAAAACCTGCTCGTTTAGCCGCCATGGTTAAAATATCAGTGGCTTGCTTGTTACTGTGCGCGCTTTCTAAACCCTGAAAATTCACCGGGCGACCAATAACCGTGTGGTTAATTACATCCCCTGCAGAAGCTTCGGCACGTGCCTTTACTGCCTGCATCATAGCCGTGACGATGTCTTCAAAAAAATGAACGGCTGCCGGTCTTAAACCACTGGCGCCTAAAAAGGATTTGGGGGATTTAACAAAGTAGCCCTCTCCTGGCCACGCCATATACTGCTCAAAACCCTCGTGACCTACAAATAGCGATTGCTCTTGGCTATCAAAGCCTTCTTCACGACGCACCCTTTGAGCACGGTTTAGTTGGCCTGAACGCTCACGCAAAAAATCCTGTTTTACCGCGGCATCCGTAATATTCAAAGCCACTTGCTCACATACCAAGTCACGATCTAGGGCATATAAGGCTGACGGCATGAAAACCCGGCCTTGCTCAAGGGGCAATAGCTTAACGCTAGAATCTGCCTGTATTACGCCCATGGCACAATTGGATGTGCCGTAATCAAAACCTGTGATCATAAATGTGCCGCTCAAATTTTGGAAGCATAGTGTAAAGGCGCGCAAATTATCATATTGCTGAAGGGCTTGCTAGCTTTACGCCAGTGATTCAATGGTTTGTGATGAGGAATTAAAATCTAAATTTTAAACGGTAGATAACCTCTCGCCCTCGCACTGGCAGGCCTTCATCTAAAATGCTTGATACGGTGGGAGTAAAATACTGCCTATCTTGCACATTATTGACTAATAATTGGCTGTGTAACTCTTCATTGTGCTGGTAATTAATGGCGGCATTATGATGCCAGTAACTGGGCAGCGTTAAGCGGTCGTTATTATCATTCATTAACATCTCACTGTCCGACAGGTACATACTAGTGAGGTTTACCTGCCAACGCTGATACTGACCACTGAAGGTAATAGAGCCTGTGGTGTCAGACACCCTAAAAGAGCTGCCCAGCATGCTTAGCATTCGGGAGTAAGAGGCGCGAACACTCATACTTGAATTAAATTGTTGGCGGTATTCAAACTCCAAACCATCATTGCTTTCACTGCTTTGATTCTTAAATACTCTGGTACCCTGCACAGAAGTTTGTTCGATGGCGTTATCTATTTGGTTGAAAAAATAGGCCATATTAAAATAAAAATTTGAATACTGCGTAAACCACACAAACTCACTAGACGTAATGGTTTCTGAACTTAAGTCTGGATTTCCAATAAGCGTATTATTGTTGATTGTATTCAGTTCAATGGTATCCGGAGCACGGAACGCCTGGCTAAATAACGCTTTAAGGTAATGGTGTTCCGTCATTTCATAAATCAAAGCCAGTCTGGGTAAAATCTCACCCTCCTCAATATTTTTAGAGTAGTCAAAACGCATTGAATAAATGGTATTAAAACGAGGGCTCACTTGCTGTTGGAATTCGGCAAACCATGCCAAAGAATGGTTGCCCTCCTCATGCAACAAAGGAACCGCCACGGGATCATTATCATAGTAATCCACGGGGAATTCTTGCAGTGATAATTGCTGAAGGTTAAAATTTGAATACATCAATGACGACACCGGCTCAGTATATTGATATTCCCCACCTACACTTAAGTGTCCGTCTACAAATAACCGGTCGGCGACTATTTTCACACCATATTGTTGAGATTCAATTGTGCTATTGGTTTCAACAGGAGCAGCATTGTTAGGATTACTAAAACCTACCAGTGCGCCTGGGCCAGAAAGACGTGCAGCAAATGTTAACTTTCTGATATTTGCATACACAGATGAGGTTAAATCAAAATTAGCATTAACTTGCAAGGTATGGCGCAATGATGCAACTGTATACTGTCTGTCTAAACCATTAATATCGTTATCAACTCGTTCAACTGAGTAGTAACCTCGATTACTCAGCCTATTGTGATGTAAAGAAAAAAGAGTTTTATCGTTACGTTTTACTAAGTAAAAATTCGCTTGAGAATAGGGGTCTTTTGCATCAATACGATGGCCACTATCAATGTCCTTTAACGAATAATCCTCGCCTAGATCCCCTCTAAATATGGCCGAAAACTGCACATCTCCATGTGAATAATTCACTACACTGGATGCGTAATCATGATTGCCAAACCCCAACTGGGCAAAATTTTCATCGCTGTAGGTCTCTATATTAATAATGCCCAATAATGCACCGCTACCAAATACAACCGACCCTGGGCCACGAATAAATTCAATCTTGGAAACGTTATCCAACGGTACATTAGAGATACTGCCCATGGATGAACCAATATACCCAGTGGTGATAACTTGACCGTTAATAATTATTTTAACACTGCGGGTGCTGCTGCCTATTTGACGACCACGGGCAGAAACACTGTGAAGTCCATTTTCACTTTGCCGTTTACTTTGAAAACCCGGTACTAAATTGCTTAGCTCATGTAAATGTCGCAAACCCAACTGCTGAATTTCTTTGGCGCTAAACACCGTGACAGAGGCAGGGGTATAGGCTGGGGTTTCGATGGAAAAGCTGGCACCCGACACTTCAACTGCCAGCAGCTCTTCTAAGGATAAACTAAAGTAATACTGATCAATTTCATCAGTGGCCCAAGCAGAGCCCCATGTTAGACCAAGCAATATTAATGTCAGATTTAAATGCACAAATGCCCCTCCACCTCGTTAGTGTAGAAGAGTGTATTTAGCAGGCCTATGTAATGCCCCACTATTTTCCCTGAGTAGTACTATTTCAATATAAACCCAAGACAGGTTATAACTTTTTAAGATATCAAAGGTCACTTCCTGTGTGTAAAGGACAGGCAAACAAGCAGAATTAAACTCGGTGGTTTACCCGCTCTTGTCTATTCTTTAGGTATTAAGAATTTTTAGCGCTGGGCAGGCAGGATTAAAAATGAAAGAAAGCGAATATCTGGAAGCTCGCACCGACCTGGTTAAGAAATTAAAAGACTTTCCATTTTTTAAAAATATCAATCCCGAACATTTATTGGACATGCTTAAGCTCAGTAAATTGCGCAGTTATGACGAAGGGGAAGTGATTACCCCCGAGGGCGTATACGACAGTTGGATATACGTAGTGGTGTACGGCGAAGTAAAAGTGAGCAAGGGTGGCGTTGAACTGGCGCGCTTCAATGAAAGTGGTGATACGTTTGGTGAACTGGCCATCATAGATGGCGAGGCCCGCTCGGCCACCGTAAGCGCCACCATTAAAACCAAGTGCCTGGCCATAGATGCGTCGTTTTTAGACCGCTTGCCCCTAGAAGAGCAAAGCGCTTTTTATTCGATTTTTTACCGCATGCTGGCCGAAATATTATCCAAACGCCTGCGGGAAACGGGCCAAGAGCTGGCCCAATGCAAAGCCGAGCTACAGCTTTTAAAGAGCAAATCCAGTAAATAGCCGGTCAATCACAGCTATAGAGTTTTTGCATATCAGCGTAAACTTGCGTCATTAAATTCTCTAGCGATTGCATATCAATGTCGCTTAACTTGTTGATTAGCAAGCAGTTACTGGTGAGCTTGTGTTTACCCAGTTTTTTCAACAATTCGTCATACTCTTCAAATCCAGGCATGACAAACACCGTAATACGGCCGTTACCTGGATGAAAAGAAATAACTGGCCAGTTGATTTTTTTACCGGTTTTATAGATGTAATGGTATGCGCCAAATCCGATTAGTTCATCCCCCCACATTACCGCTTCTTTACCACTCACACGGGTCATAAGCTGTTGAATGAGTTGGGCGTCTAACTGGCGACGGGTATAGTCGATGCCACTGATGAACTTGGCAACGCTATTGTCGTTGGGCTGAGCATTTAAATCTAT
>MAAA01025673.1_pt1 | contig 10189 bp, 10 predicted proteins | sample 1115971 | NCBI WGS metagenome assembly MAAA01 (sample SAMN04961123, study PRJNA320927) | seawater metagenome | isolation source: sample BD02T6 sea water enriched with oil for 6 days | place: USA:Gulf of Mexico | collected 2013-07-27 | reverse complement strand
AGAGTGGCCAGTTCGCTCACGCATTCTTTATTGCCAGAGGTTCTTAGTGACGTCTTTAAGTGACCATGCCAGGGTGAAGCTGAAATATCGTGGTAGAAGTAACTGGAGTAGCCGTCGTAATCCCCTGTATAGGTTTGATTATTATCATATGGGCCGGTTTGGCCTCCTGTGCCTCCTGTCGTTACGGTTACTTGCCCGTTCATGCTCCCGGAGGTATCCATGATGAATAACACATTGGAGTTGACTCGATTGGATTCATCTATGGCGGTGACAAACCCAATAAAATTTTTAGTTTTTTCATGATCGGCTTTCCTTAATAGTTAATTCTTAAAACCGACAGGGATTTAGGGTCTAAAAACAGGGTGGGGTATTCGGCGTTCCAATAGTCCACTAAAAATTCATCAAAGCTGATGTTTACTCCATGCTTTTCGATGATGGGCTTTTTGGAAAAATTGTATTTTTTTTGACCACATTCTCCGCAGTCTTTTACATAGACTATGCCTCTGTTGCTCGATTCTATGTATTCAACTCTAATGCCGTTGGTTTCCACGGCCAGCTCTAAAACAATCAGTTGAGCATGGGCGTTTTGTAACACACCAAAACTAAACAAAAAACTCAGTAAAAATTTCATGATTACTTCCTATTTAACGTTACGTTCTTCTTTTTGTTGCGACATCCTTGGTCGGTCAAAGTCCTAATCACATCCTGTGGCGAGTCTTATACTTCGCTCAGAATGCCTGTGTATTTCGTTACTCATTTTTTGCTCGAACAGTTGCAGTATGCTGGGCCCTAACATACTCATCACTCAGATCAGGAGTTGAACCAAGGTCATGCCCTTTTGGTGGTTGAAATAAGAAGTTTCATGGGGGATGAACCGCTAAGGACCAAAAGGCGATATATGATCATATTTGGTATATGTGGAAAAAAAGTAGCAGCATCTTTTTTTGATTGATCTTAGTGAATAAAAAACAAACAAGGCATATTCTGTATGGTTAATTCTCACACTTTATAACTAGTTCACAGTCAAGACTAGTACTTTATGATTAAAAAGCATATCTCGTCGATATGTTGAGATGAATGTGGACATTTCGCGACAGGTATGAGAAGGAGTCGTAAACCGTGACTGGCCAGCGCCATAGAAGAAGGTGTTCAGCCGTTTATCTATATTTGTATTTGAACACTGACTTTGGCCACGAAATTGGAGGTATTGAATGCGATTTGTTTCTTTGCTTTTGTCTAGAGTTGCGACATCAGCAGTCCTTATAGGTACGAAACATCATAAAAATTTAATGAAAGTCAGTTATATATGTAATGACTTGAACTTGTTGATCTAACTATTCCAATAATAGTTAATAAAGAAGGAGTGTTTATAAACAAAGAGGGTTGCGCGTGAAGTTCCAAAAAAGATATTTCGGTTATGTTTTTAGATTATTCTGAAAGGGTGTTTTTGTGAGGAGGGTTTAGTAGAGAGTCTTTTAGGAGGGAAATTGAGCAATGAAAAAATCATTGCTCAATATAGGGTTTAGTTTAATTTAGTTAAGCCAGCCGCTGTTGCCATGATGGGTACGGTTTCCCATACTGTCTAAGGTGAGATTGCCATCGTCTACTTGGCTTCCCTTTGCCGTGGCGGTTAGCTTAATGCACTGAACCAGGGTTAAACTAGTGCATGCTGCAGCCTTAATAGAGTATTTACTTCTAATAAGCGGGTCTGGTAATCCTAGATCCGTCAGATCGTCCGTGTAGGTGAAATTGTTGGCAAAGTAGTTCTCCTGTGCACGCATTAAATCCAGCAAGGCGGGCATGCCATTAGTTTTGCGTTCCGACTTCATTACATATTGACTGTATCTGGGGATGACGACGCTACTGATAATACCAATAATAGCCACTGTCACCATGAGCTCAATTAAACTAAAGCCTTGTTGTTTGTTCATAAGGTACTTCCTGTTAAATATCATTTTGATGCCAATAGACAGGTGTTACGTTGCAGCTATTTTTTTCACATTTTTTAACGTCATCGCCACAGCTATTATCGTCTTCGCAGTTTTCATCCGGGTCGTTATCATCGAAACGGTCATCATCGATCGTCTCTGTCCCTATGGCGATGGTCTTGCCGCCACCTGCACGGTAAATTACCACGGGCCGTGGTGCAATACCTGCGTGGGTAAGTAGTTGGGAGTGGTCATCGCCGTCCAAATCACCATCATTATCCAAGTCAATGGCTGGCATAGCGGTCTTTTGATCTAGTACATATATGCGTGCAGAGCCCGTATCGGCACCGCAGTTACTGCTAAGCGAACCGGATGATGGTGAAAAAGAGGTAAAAATAACAGCACTGGAAAAAGTAGTAGACTCTGCCAGTATTTTTTCACCGTTGATGTTCATGTCTACGAACCAGCCTCCACCGTTATTCATGATGGCAGGCATATTATTTATGTAAGCAGCCTTGCCGCCGGTCATTAAACTGGTGGCGTTGTACAGCTTTTGAGCGTTAACGCCGTCCGAGCCAATATTGTTATCAGTTGCCTCTGTTTTGGAAGAGTATGCTGCAGGGGCACGGTAAGGGTGGCGATCTTTAATCACATAGAAACGATTATTCACTGTCTTGGTCAGTAAGGGGTGGGCACGGTGGCCGCTACCAATAGATATAGTAAGGTAATCGCCGTATTGCTTGTCTTTCACCAGAGCCACATTGGGTTTGTTATAGAAGCGCAGGTTATTGGCTGTGGTATCGCCTCCCACTTGGGCGATCATGCCACCGGTGGCAAATGTGCTTGCACCGGTATTGCCTTGGTCGATGTCAATACGAAATACTCGCCCTGCAGTGTCGGCCGCAAATAAATAGTTAATGTGTCCGTCACCGGTTATGTCGATGGCTGAGAGGCTGGCGGGCATGCTGTTTTTCATGTCGCTGATGTTTAAGTCTTCGCCTGACTTGCCTGCGGTCCATAGTAGTGCGCCGGTAGCAGCATCGACCATATAAATGGCGTTGCCTTTGGCATCGTCTTCACGAGTATCATTGCCATCTTGATTGGCGTCATAGCCACCGGTGAAGAACAAAACAAACCGGCTTACCTTATTGAATTTAACTTTTGCCACCGTCATCCGAGACCAGGTTTCGCCTAATTTTTCAAAACCAGCTGTGCCTCCTGAAGAAGTAGGGCCCCCGGTAATTTTAAAGAGCATTTTAGGGTCTGCACGATCTGTGATGTCTAACCCGTAATAACTATTGCCACCGCGGCGCATGCCAGCATAGAGGTAAGCGTGCTCTTGGGTCGAAACGCCATCTACATCGCCTGACTCCAGGGTTCCTGCTGCATTGTAAATAATACCGTTACCCGTTATGTCATAAACCCATGTGCTAATGAGTCCATCCATACCATAGGGTTTTTCACTGAATGCCGGATTTTCATAATAGGTTTTTTGAATGGAATGCAGTTCTTTGGGAATAAATGCAAACACTTCTGCGCCGTTATCTGTATCTATAGCATGAATGAAACCTTCGTTGGTTCCAAAGAATATGGTGGAGTCAGGACTGGCGGCCGTGCCGCCATAGGTGACGATAACCGGCTCACTGTGCAGTGGGTCACCAATGGAGTTACGGTTGTCGGTGCTGGAAAGGTCACCATCAGAATCTCGTACATCTATGCCCTTGGTCCAATCACGAACTTTTTCAAATTCAGCAGCCGTGTTAGCCGTCATTCCGAAACTACCTGCATTAGCGGCCGCGTCAAAGGAGATTAAGCTATTGGCAGAATCGTTAGAAAATAAATGGCGATTGCCATGTACTAACTTATTGGCGATACCTCCCTTACTGACATTTTTACCATCAGGAATAGCTGTGCCATCAGAGGCTGTCGTTGTATTCCAAAAACCATTGGCTTCGATTTTAAAGTAACCAGAGTCTTCGTCAATGGCCGGGATGGGGTTGCCGGTTCCATCGATGTTTTTAGAATTATCCATTACTACACCATCTGGGGACAATCTATATTTTTTTAAATTACCTGCCCACTTTGCTCGGTCATCTGGTCGAAATAACGCATAAAACAGTTCGTCTTTATGTTCAGAAGCATTAAAAGCATTTACGGAAACGGCAGGTGCGGTGAAAGTGGCGTCGGTGGCTAATATCTCTGTAAAAATAGCCGTCAGAACGGTACTGATGCCGACGGCATTATCGGCTTCATAAAACTTTCCTCCCCCAAGGGTAGCCGTTCTACCCAGTGAATCTGCAGCGGTCGATAGATTAAAGCCGCCAATGGTATAGGTGGTAATGGGCTGGACACCATTTTTATCAGAGTGGTCTGTATTTTTCATCCAATAAGCCAGCTCATCCAAGCAACCCCCGTGACCAGAGCAGTCGCCGTCTATGATTGGGACAACGTCTGTAATGTCCCCCATTTCAGCAAGCCTGTTGTGTACAAAACTGTTTGAATCCGTATCGCCTGAGGCTTCACCATCAGTAAATAATATCACATGGTTTTTTTGGCATTCGGTGGTAATGGGGCTACTTCCTCCTCGGTAGTAGTCGGCCGCATCATGCATCGCTTCGGTCAGTGGTGTGCCGCCACCAGGCCCGTAGGTTTGTAGAGCCGCGCGAATCAGTGGCCCTGAAGTGGCAATATCGGCTACCGGTACACTTAGTGTCCCGCCGCCGTTACGATTAAAGCGCATTAAACCTAAATTAATGTCTTCCAGGTTTTCGGTGAGACTGGTAATTACCGTTTTGAGTAACTCCATTCGGGTACTGGTAATCGTTACCTGATTGCTTTGAAACCAGTTTGAGTAGTTGGCTGAATACAACGTGAAAGTGAAGCCTCCATCGCAACGTATAGCGTTGCCGTTGTTGGTGCTGGGTGCTAGCCACTCATCTCCATTGAGCTGCAGGAGCGTCGTTTCGGCCTTGCCTGTATCGTTTAGGCTCTGTAATACAGTGTCGCATCCTGTCGACTCGTCTTGTGTGAATAGAGATTCTTCCCAACCCCAGCCGCTATTGTAATTAGGGTTAGGGTAAATATCATCCATATTGCCGCTATAGTTTGTTTCTGGATTATAAGTGGTTGTAACAGTGTGAGATACAGACCCTTGCATGCTGCCTGATGTATCTAAAATAAAAAGAACGTTAGGGTTCGCCGTATTATTGGTGGTATTACCCGCAGTACCGTAAATTTCGGTGTCAAAAGCTGATGCGGCACTGCTTATGAGCAGTACATTAATAAAAACTATTAATTTATGCATGATGACCCCTTTAATAGTGAATGCTTATTACAGACCGGGTTTTAATGTCCAGCAGTATGGTTGGGTATTCGGCTTTCCAATACTCTTGCATGAACTCTTCAAACGGTATGGTCTGACCACTCCTGGTGATGAGGGGTTTTTGTGTGAAGGTGTACACTTCTTTTGAGCATTGATTACAACCTTTCACACGAACTAAACCTTTGTTGCTGGTCTGGTAGTATTCGACCTTGATACTGTCCATTTCACGAGCTACATCTAATGCTTGAGCGCCAAGGGTGACCTGGCTAATGGTGAAAACGTAAAAAAAACACAGAAAAAACTTCATTTTTATTATCTCCTAATTAATGTTGCCGGCTTGTTCCAGCCCTTCAACAATGGCGCCCAGGGTTTGGCTGTTGGTCGAAAAGTTAAAGGTAGCCATACAGTCATGATCAAACAAATACGCTTTCGACTGACTCTCGTTATCCAGGTTGAATCCTTCACGTGCCGCAGGGGCATCTCGTACATATTGCCAGCTGGTGGTTAAATCCGACTTGGGTTTTTGTGAGGCATAGCCTTCGGTAATGGTGGTGGTGGCGGTGATGGGGGTAGCATTGACCATAGAGGTAATAAGCGCATCACGGTCATCATTATATTGGCGTACATTCGCCTCTTGTTCATTACGACACTCTTGATAAGTGATGGTGCTAAATAAACTGTTGGCTACCATCTTGGCTTGAATGGCACTGCCTTCCAGAGAATAGGCCGCCACCACGGTAATGATGGTAAGTAGAACTAACGAAATGACTAAGGTTGAGCCTGCTTGTTGTTTCATACTTGTCTCCTAATTTGATCCAGAGCCTTCGATCATGTTGGGTAGCTCTACCGTATTACTGAAAATATTACGTAAACTGCCATCCGTGAACGTATAGGTATCGTGGGGAGCATCCAATACCCCAAAGATGCGTTTACGTTGGTTAGATTGTATTTTATCTTCGTCTAGCCGGTCCGTACTGGTCGTTAACAATGCAATACGAATACTGCGCACATGATTCATATCTATGGTGGTTCCATCACTCAACGCACCGGCTTGTAATCTTGTTATATTCACATAGGTAGAGGCAATTTTACTGGCGCTGTCTGCGGCAATGCCAACTTGAAATTCAAGTCCTTCTACATTGTTAATGAGGGATACTGATGAGGCATCTAGCCAGGTATTGGTGTCTCTGCTATAGGTTCGGCATCGCAATTCTTTAAAACTATCGAGGTCGGGGTCGGCGTCCACCCAGAACACATTAATAAGGCTTTGTTGGCCGTTTGCGGTGCCACCAACCACTCTGCCCGAACAAGAGCGTATTTCAGCCCCTGCATCACCACTGGCCACAAAGGGAATAGCAAGGCGGTCGCCTAACACAACCGGGTCACCAGATCCGTCCAGCGGATTATTTTCAGAGCAGGCAAGTTCTACTTTAATTTCGGCCACCTCTGTACCTGCGGTGCAAGCGCCGGTTTGCAAAAAAAGTGGAGGTGTGGCCACCGTGAAATCTTCACTGTAGCCTGCCAGGCGAATGTATTTGGTGAGGTAATCCATGGTAAAACGTCCAGTTTCCTGATTTTGTGATAACGCATCGGAAAGTGTGACGCTGCGGTTGGTGGTGATAAACAGGTTCATCATGCCACTCATGATAATTATGCCAATTAAGGAGGCGATCATGAGCTCAATTAAGGTGAAGCCTTGTTGTCTATTCATTAGTTTAGCTCCACCACCATGTTGTAACTGTTGCTACCGACACCGCCATCGGCGATTCGGGTGTTCCAGCTAAGGGTGACACTGTATTGAATGCAGTCAGGAGCGCCACTTGAAGTACTGACGCGGGTTGCATGCTGCAGGGTACAAACGGAGGTTAATACCGGGTTAATGATAAATTTTGAAGGGCTGTCATAAACCGTATCTTCTATATCGTAGCCAGTGGCGGTGGTATCTAAAGCGGGCTCCATTCCGCAAACAGTGATCCATTTATCAAATGTAGCCATAGGGGTTTCGGTGCAATTGGCAGCGGCCTTGGCATTGACATCAAAATAAGCAGCACAGATTTGTGCCGGCCTTGAATTCGCACAATAGCTGCTGGTGGTGGCGGCCAACACATAATCCCCTTTGCGTGCACCGGAAGAGTTGGCGCGAATTCTTCCCACAAAGTCTTGCACAATCCACATGGCCTGAGTCCGTTGGGCGCTATCTTGCGTACCCTGTATGGCGCGCAGGAGCAGTACCCCTAAACCTGACACTCCAATGGCCACGATCACGGCCGTAACCAGTACTTCAATTAATGCAACACCATGCTGACGCCTATTGCCATTTAACATCCCGTGACCCCTTTTTTAAGTACACCGGAAATAAAAAGTGTGTAATTAATGACATTGTTGCCCACACAATCGTCATAACGCATTTGAAATGTCCCCGTTGTTTGTGCATACCCATCTGGGAAAATCACCAGTGTATTGGTGGCAGCGGCGCCATTAAGCAGGGTGCTGGTGAAGGTAGGTGAGCTAGGTAAGGCCTCAAAGGTGCGAATGGTTTCGAAGGTGGTAGGAGTATCGGCAAATTCAATGAACCATCCTTGTGACCAGTCGGTGGTGCCGCTGGTGGGACGTACCCGAACGATGGCGCCACGTTTAATGGCTTCAGTGCGGGCTAATTGAACACTCTTGGCAAAAAATGTCGCCACAGAATGGATATTATGTTGTGTCAGTGTCCCCCGCAAACTGGGGATGCCCACGCTCAAGAGGATGACCAGGATAATAGTGGTTACCATGAGCTCAATGAGGGTGAAGCCGTTTTGGTGATGTAAGCTAGAATTTTTCATGGGTACTATTTAAACGTGATAGGTACAGAACCTCTAATGAAAACGGACTAACGGTTGATTTTCAAGCGTTAACTCAAGGGATGCCATGTGCGAGTGTGAGCTGACTCACACTTTACCACTTTCAAGTTACGGGGGAGGGCAGGTTAAGGGGCTGATACTGGTATAGGGGGTACCTTGCTGGCTAAGGTAGCTATTGATGCGGATACGCCCTTGAAAGTTAATGACAAGCTGTTTGGCATGGTTTTGTTTGCCTGAGTGTGGGCAATACAAAAAGGTCGTGGCCGATGAAAAAGCATGCCCTTGCGGTGTGAATTTAATGTAATTTTGCGAAATTCTTTTCTTTTGCCAAAAACCATGGGTATTTTCATTGCCGACTCTCAGGTGAAATATGTCACCGTCATCCAGGGTTTTATTGTTGTTTAAGTCAGTAAAAATGCTTAAGGGTTGGTTCCAATCGGCGACACACTCATTATCTGTCATGGGGCATACCAGAGTGTATTGTGAGTTTGAAAGCGCTAGGGAGCGGGCTTGCTGGAGGGTATTCTGAAGGACAGATAATGTGGTTTTAGCGTGATAGTTGTCTAGTAAATTACCTAATGATGGCATACCCACCGTCAGCAATATTGTCAAAATAGCCGCACTGGCCATGAGCTCGATCAGGGTAAAGCCCTTCATACCTATACCTCCGTGTATAAATTCCAAGCCAATCAAATTAACTAGCAACAGATATTAGTGGAGTATGAAAATTGGTTGCAGGAGAAAAAGTGTATTTTTGTTGTGAGAGATATTAGATGTGTGAAGTAAGCTCATGATTTGAGCTTACTTCACAAATGACTACCGGGTAGCCATTTGAGCTTACTGTCTTACTATGGCTTAGCTGGGTACTTGGCAAACACCAGGCTTGCGTTGGTGCCACCAAAGCCAAAGCTGTTGCTCATTACACGCTGAACGTCTTTTTCAACATTTTCACGAATAATCGGGAAGCCTTCCGCTTTAGGGTCCAGGTTTTCAATGTTAGCAGAACCGGTTAAGAAACCATCGCGCATCATCAACAAGCTGAAGATGGCCTCGTGAACACCGGCACCACCCAGGCTGTGCCCAGATAACGGCTTAGTGGAGCCAATTAGTGGCATTTTGTCGCCAAAGACATTCTTAATAGCGCCCAGCTCGGTAATGTCGCCAGCAGGCGTACTGGTGCCGTGGGTATTGATGTAGTCGATAGGGCCAGTACAAGTCTTAAGAGCCAGCTTCATGCAGCGCTCGGCGCCTTCGCCAGATGGCGCAACCATGTCGGCGCCGTCAGAGGTGGCGGCATAACCTTCAAGCTCACCATAGATAGTGGCACCACGCTCCAGCGCGTGCTCCAGCTCTTCAAGTACCAGGCAACCGGCACCCGATGAAATTACAAAACCGTCGCGGTTTTCATCATAGGTACGAGATGCTGTTTCAGGGCGATCGTTATATTTGGTAGACAAGGCACCCATAGCATCAAACATCATGGCAAACGACCAGTGACTTTCATCGCCACCGCCAGCAAACATGACGTTTTGCTTGCCCATTTGAATCTGTTCACACGCTACACCAATGCTGTGGGCACTGGTGGAACAGGCAGATGTTACGCCGTAGTTGATGCCTTTGATTTTAAACGCAGTGGCCAAAGAAGCCACAATAGCGCTGCCCATAGTACGGGGCACGCGATATGGGCCTACTTTACGAATGCCCTTTTCACGCAGAATATCCACGCTCTCTACGATGTTCTCTGAAGAAGCACCGCCCGCACCCATGATCAGTCCAGTATCTACGTTAGATACTTGGTCTTCAGGCAAGCCAGAGTCGGCAACCGCTTCTTTCATGGCAATGTAGCTGTAAGCTGCACCTTCGCCCATGAAACGAATTAGTTTACGGTCAATGTGCTCTTTTACATCCAGGTCAATGATGCCGGATACATGAGAGCGGAAACCCATTTCTTTAAAGGTTTCGTTGTGGCCAATGCCGGGCTTTTGAGCTTTTAAAGACTCAACCACTTCGTCTTTGTTGTTACCCAGGCTGGAAACTATGCCCATGCCAGTAATTACTACACGTCTCATTTTTCATCTCCAGGGAACAGGCCAACT
>MAAA01014447.1_pt1 | contig 10189 bp, 6 predicted proteins | sample 1115971 | NCBI WGS metagenome assembly MAAA01 (sample SAMN04961123, study PRJNA320927) | seawater metagenome | isolation source: sample BD02T6 sea water enriched with oil for 6 days | place: USA:Gulf of Mexico | collected 2013-07-27 | reverse complement strand
ATTTTGGTCTCTGTGGGCGGCTATAGCTGACTATGTGGTCGTTCTTTCCCAGCCTTTTTCCTACCCTAAAGTCCGTTTTTTTAGCTCGCCCTCCATTTTGCTGAAACACTCCGTGTATGCCGTTTTGTTTCAAGTAAGCCAACAACCAATAACTGCTGTAGAGCGCGTCACCTATGACTAAATCACCTTTCTCAAAGGTATTTAAAACAGCCCGCAGCATGGAGTGTTCATCCGCTCCCTTGCCTTTATATGGGGCTATTTTTGCATTAACAATTGCCCCACTCTCCAAACAGAGTACACCTAAGGTTCTGCAGATAGGGAAACCAAGCCCTTCTTTTTGAGATACCTGCTGTGGGTATTTATCTTGGTTTTTAATCGTGTCTGGAAGAGTAAATGTTGTGCCATCTATTAGATAAATATTACCATCAACTTTATTGCTATTACTCATTCGCTCTTTAACAGATTTCCCTGTAAACCTAACCAACTCTGTAATCAGTTCTAAAGGTAATTTCTGTCGGCTACGACAAAATGACCCCGTTGATTTACTAATATTTTTTGGTAGCGAGCCAATATTATCAATTATGAACTCATTCACGGCGCGAGTGCATGACCGGTCAAAATTGAGTGCCTGCTTAATGAACATGGCTAAGGTCTTAGTGGGTGTAAATATTCGTTCACGGTGCTCTGGAGTATAGCGTTCAATAATTGAACAAATATCGTTTGAGCTCAAAATATCTAGAAAATCAGAATCTTTAAATTCAGAGGTATTTTTAAATGCGTTTATGGAGGAGTTGGTGCTAAAATAGCTCATGCAGTCAGGACTTATTGTACTGGTTTGTGGTGAATCTATTGTACAATTTTTCCTGGCTGCCCTTTACGAATTTTTAAAAATTTAAGCTCTCCATTTAGGCTGTTTTGAGCTTAATGCAGTGCCATTCAGACCTGGCCCTCGTCCTTACTACCGAAACTAATCTCCGGAAGTATCAATCTATAAGGAAGTGCTATGTTGCCAGTAGAAAAAATTATTGGATGGTTAAAGGATAAGCCAGTTTGGTGGCAACACTCTATTAGGCTTGCTTTGAAAAATGGCGAGCTCTCTCAGGTAGATCTTCAAGAAATATATAAAATTGTGTTACACGAATATAAAGTAACGGAGGATGATGAGTTATGGAAAGTAACTGGTAATCCGTTAGATATATCAGGTTATACCGCTGAGCTTGATGAAGTAACACTCTCTTCTATATCGAATGTTGTCAACGTAGGTGCTCTTGCCGAAGGCCAAAATCTAAAGCTATCAGGCTCAGGCTTATCAGTGATTTATGGTGATAATGGAGCTGGAAAATCAAGCTACGCAAGGATATTGAAGCACGCATGTTTAGCTAGGGGTGGTCAGCCTGAAATATTGGGTAATGCATTTGAAATTTCACTAGAGCCATGTTCAGCAGAGCTATCGATAATCAAAACGGGTAATACTTATGATAAGCCTTGGGGATTAAATGTAGCGTCTGATGGCGATCTAAAGTCAATAAGGGTTTTTGATACAGATTCAGCCGATCATTTTGTTTCTAATGAAGGCGAACTTGGCTACAAACCATCAGGGATTCACCTTCTTGAAGGGCTGGCCCAGTCAATTCAGCATGTGAAGAATCGAGTTATTGAAGAGACCATGGGGTCAAATGGGTTGGCTACTTTACCTGCATTTTCGGACTCCGAGGTCGGTAAACTTATTAGCAACCTGAATCATGATGTTGAAATTTCCGAATTGGAAAAAAATAAGGCAACAGATGGAGAGCTTGAATCCATATCTAAATTAGAGATAGACATTGTTGAGCTCAAACAAACAACACCGGAGAAAATTAAGAAGGATTTAGAAGACAACATCCAAGCTATTAAGCCGTTGTCAGAAAAATTAGAAAAAATAATACAAGGATTGGATGCCAATGCTGTCAGTGAGACTCGGGGCTATCTGAATGAATACAATAACAAGATGAAATTAGCTGATGAGCTAAGAGACAGGATGTTATCTGACCTTCCGATCAATAATGTTGGTGGAGCGTCATGGCAGCTTATGTGGAGTGCTGCTGAAGAATTCTTTGTTGAAAACAAACTTGAGTCTTCTTTTCCTCCAGGTGCTGGCGAGGACTGCCCTTTATGTTTACAAGAAATAAGCGATTTAGCCGGTCAAAGACTAATTAATTTTAAATCTTATCTAGCTGATAAAGCTGCTCAGGAGGCTAAAGAGGCGAAAGAAATTTTGGGTGATAAGAAAAAAGCCATTCAGAATATAGATATAAACTTAGATGCCTATTCTCATACAATAGAAAAACTTAATGAAGTTATAGTTGGTTTTTCATTGGGGCTGACTTCTTTGGCTGATGATCTTACTGCGAGAAAAGGTCTTTTATTAGAGAGTGAAATCTCTGATGACTTGCAAGGTATTAATGTTGAGGTTGTAGATAAATTAAAAACGAATTTGGAGGATTTACGGAAGCAAGCCGATGAGATTAAAGATGATGAATCCTTAGAGAAAATTATAAGTGATAAAGAGAGTACCTTAAGCCTACTCAAGGATAAGAGGTTATTCCTGGCTAACTATGAAAATATAGAAAACAATGTACTAAGGTATAAAGCACTTAAAAAATATGAGGAAATTAGCAATACCTGCACTCCAAAACCAGTGACTAAGTTAACAACTGAAATTTGCAAGGCAGAGGTTATTCAGCCATTGGTCTCAGCGTTCAGTAACGAACTAAAAAAGTTTGGTTTTAACCGATATAACGTTGAAGCAAAAACAAGGGGTAGTCTTGGTACGCAGCTAATGAAGTTACAAATAGATGGCTGTAATGAAGCACACGTATCAAATATCGCTAGTGAAGGTGAGCAGCGCTGTATTGCTATAGCCTGCTTTCTTGCAGAAATTGAAGCAGATGATAGGAAGTCTGCAGTAATATTTGATGATCCTGTTAACTCACTAAGCCATCAATGGAGTTCCAGAGTTGCCAAACGTCTTGTTGAAGAGTCCTTGAAGCGACAGGTGATCGTTTTAACCCATGACATTGTTTTTTATAAACTATTGCATGAGGCTGTTGAGAATATTGACGGTTCTGAAATTTATGAAGTTTGTTTGGAGCGCAGTAGAAAGCGAGCAGGTATTGTTCGAACAACACCCCCTTGGGATGCTTTAACTACGTCAAAGCGTATTAAACACCTAAAAAAAGTCATGCTTCGCAATTTGAGAAAGATTGATAATGATGGTACTGAAACAGAATTTAGGAATGAAGCATATACCTTCTATGGTTTTTTGAGGGAAGCGTGGGAAAGGCTTGTTGAGGAAAAACTGTTGAATCAAGTGGTAACTCGGTTTGGACGTGGGGTACAGACACAGAGGCTATCGAGGCTAATTGATTTAAAGGACGAAGACTTTAAACAGATTGATGATGGAATGGCTAAATGTAGCACATATTTCAGAGGTCATGACTCAGCGCCAGCTGTAGGTGATCCGTATCCAACAATTGACGAAATAGTGGAAGATATTACTGCTATAGAGGTATTTAACAACGAGCTTCAAACAACTAGAAATCGTAATTAAATCATTAAGCTTCAGTATGATGAAGCGAAGGGTCAGATTTTGTTTTGTGCGTTTAAGGCAAAATTCGAGACTTGATCCTCGCCCTTCACGGAAGCTAGGAAGACAGCACCATTTCATTACTGTGGGCTAATGGAATATGTATCTCATGAAGGTGAACAGCCTATGAGTATTGTCGCTATTCTTGAGAATGATTTTGTCGAATATTTGAAGTTAGAGCTTGTTGATGTGGTGCCTGAAAAACAAGTAAGTTAATTTTATCTAAAACAGAGGTTTATATGGAAGCAAAAGAGTCAAAAATATTAGACATTTTATCTGAAAATAATCGGTATAGTATTCCGGCATATCAACGGCCATATAGTTGGGATAAAGATAATGTAGAGCAATTAGTTGAAGATATTTATAATAGTTTCAAGCAAGAGGATATAGAATATTTCATTGGCAGTATGATTTGTATCGAGAATGAAAAGGATGAATACGAAGTTGTAGATGGTCAGCAGCGTTTAACTACATTAAGTATAATTCTTGCACGTTTAAAAGATGCAATTACAGATAACGAACTTGTTAAGAATAAGCTTCAAGACTTAGTTATGCCACTTGATCCTTTCTCAGATGAACCACCTGTTCCAAGGCTCCAGGTTCGGAAAAAGGAATCACTACTTTATGAGAAGTATATTTTACAGTCAGAAGAAGCTTACTTTCCCGACAAGCCTACTTATTCTGAGAACCTATTTATAGAGAATTCAAAAGTTATTGGTGGGTTCTTTAAATCTATATCACAAGCTGAGCTATGCCAGTTGGCTAAGTATATTTTAAATAACGTCTTTGTTGTGTTTGTAAAAACAGGTGACTTGGCATCTTCTTTTAGGCTTTTTAATGTATTAAATAACAGGGGGTTGCCTTTGAGCAATTCCGATTTACTTAAAAATTCATTATTTGAAGTGGCTTCTCAAGGTAATTCTGACCCTGAAAGGGTTGAGGCTGCTTGGTTGAGGATAGAAGAAAATATAGGTGTTGATAATTTTGATCGATTTTTAACTCTCCATAAGTTATCGCAAAAAAATGATAGGGACCGGGTTCTACAAAAAAACCTAGATAGCTTTATGGATGCCTTGAGGGGTACTTATAAAAATGATGCCATTGAGTATGTCAACTCTTTAGAAATGTCGGCTAATAACTATCAGCGAATAAAAGATAATGATTTCACTGATAGTGGTTTATCCAGAAGAATTGGTTCTTTGTTAAACTTGGGGACCGATGAGTGGTTACCGCCTATATTGTCATTTTTAAACAGAAAGAAGCTAGGAGGGGAGTTTACTGAGCAGCAATTTATAGACTTTGTTACTACCTTTGAAAAAGTATATATGCATGGCTGGTTGATGAAACAGCCAAAAAGTAAACGGGAAATGGTTTGTTATTCAGCTCTTGTAGCAATAAATAATGTACACAGCTTTGATGAAATACTAGAATTTGTAATTGCCCATGCAGATAACGATGGGGTGCTCGTCGCGCTAGAGCATGGTATTTATGAGCCTACGCCAAATAAAGTTAATCTGGTTAAAACGGTTTTGTTAAGAATCGATCAAGAAATCCAGGATGATAGTGTTATCAAGACTTATAGTGGTCGAATTACTATAGAACATGTATTGCCACAGCGGCCGACTAATGAATACTGGTTGAGCCGATTTACAGAGGAGGAGCATGCCGTTTGGGTGCATAAACTGGGTAACTTGACACTAGTTAGTGGTAGCAAAAACTCAGAGGCTCAAAATAGTGACTTTAACAAGAAAAAGTCGGTTTATGAAAAACAAAATAATAGAGTGTCTTTTGATGTTACGAAAGAAGTTTGCCAGCTGGATAATTGGGGGATGAGTGAACTGACCAATAGACACGCTAAATTGGTAAATCTTCTTAAATCTATCTGGTTGGTTAATGAACAGATAAGGGATTTTGACGATAATTTGAGTGTTCAAACATCATTAGAAGAGTTTGCGTGAGAAATTTAATGTGAACCGGGCGAGGGGGTCAGGTTTTGTTTTGTGCGCTTAAGGCAAAAGGCAAGACTTGACCCTCGCCCTCTTTTGACTCGCCTCCCTTTTGTACATTCTTATTTTAGGCGGTGCGCAGGCGGCCCTGGTTTTGTTGGGTTATGGAGGTTACGCACAAGGGGCTTGAGTTATGCTGTGTTCTGCTCGCTTATCAATTGTTTTTTTAATTTTAGCTGTTAATGTTGTGGACAAAATAAAAGCGGCCATGGACATGCTGTGTAAGTGTTTGAGCGTAAAGGGAAAATACGTTTCCTCCCAAAGCCGCATATAAATCCTTATCAGCACCCAAGCCGCATAACTGACCTATTAAAATCCAAAGGATAGAGCGTGAATAAACCATTGATCGTATTTAGAGTTGGCTGGATGGACGATTACTCAGGCATAGGTGAAATAGTTGGAGGCGGCTCTCACGTAGAGGAAAATGGTGAGGGCGGGGAAATGTGGAATTTTCGTGAGGAGGCTGGGCGATACTATGGGTATGTAATGTCCAGAAACTTTGCTGGCGTTGATCTAAGTCGAGTTTCTGATGAAAATGAGTGGAAAGTGGGTGATGAGCTTGATGATGTAGATATCATTTTTATTTCAACTCATCCAGATGATGGACAGGTTGTTATAGGTTGGTATTTAGGTGCAACCGTCTTCCATAAAGAGTATCACCAACGTCGTGGAAAGAAGAGTGAGGGCGACTGGAGTAATATTCATTACCTATCAGAAGTAAAATCTGAGACAGCTAAGTTGCTACCGTTTTCAGAAAGAGCCTTTTCAATTCCAAAAGGAAAAGGTTTTCCAGGTACTTCCAATGTATGGTACGGGGATGATGAGACTCCTTTGGTTTTAGCATTCAAAGATGAGTTAAGAAACTATATTAATCAATTTAAGCCTGATAGGCCTAGAAGTAAGCCTAAAAGGGTAAAACCAAACAAGGAACTCATTCTAGCTATTGAAAAGTCTGCTGTTAATCTCACTTGGGATCATTATGAAGCTCTCGGTTACACTGTAAGATCTGTAGAGAAAGATAATGTTGGTTGGGATTTAGAGGTTGTTAAAGGTGATGTAACTTTGCTGGTAGAAGTGAAAGGCCATAAAGGGAATGTGATTCAATTTGAATTAACCCCAAATGAATATTTCCAGATGCAAATTCATCAAGAAGATTACCGTGTATGTGTTGTGCGAAACGCCCTTGATGAGCCTGATCTAATTGAGTTTCTACCAACTGAAGATGAAGACTTTTGGTATTTAGAAGAAATCAATGGAACTGAAGTGGTCAGGTTGCAAGAGAAAATAGCTGCAAAGGCTGTTCAAATTGACTTCTAACAAGAAGCTGTAATCCTGTGTTCGGGAGAGTTTTTAATGGTCCTTTGACGGAGAAAACCTAATGGGTGACCCTCGCGCCTTAAATACGCGCCCTGCGGTCGCCTGCCGATTCGCGCAGTTTATATAGGGCGTTATGTCTATTGAATATAGTGAATTCAAAGAAAATGTTAATCTGATTAAGTTGGTAAGCCCACAAAGTCTATAGGATATAGTGATAATAATGAGTTTGTTTGAAGAATTACAACACGTAAAAAGCGAAGAAGATGTAAAAGACGCATATATAAAAGCGTTAGGTCTAAAGAGTTACACGAAAGGCTTGATTGATATTCAAACTGACGAAGTTTGGTTTGAAGCCAAGGATACAGGCAAGCATTCAAGTTATGCTATGTTTACACAGCTTCTTCACTATGTTCAAGTTGCACTCAATAATGGGGAGCACATCCCGCCACTATTAGCTGTAATTGACACAAAAAAAGCTGCACTCATGAAGAGTACAGACGTTCTTTCTTTTCTAGAAAAGAAAACTGTTAAGTGGGGAAAGTCCGCTAGTAAATATACACAGGAAGCACTTGACGAAATATCTACGCATATCGGTACACATTTTGTTTCCTATAAAATTGAAACGCATGAAGATGAGTTTATTTCGACGGTAAAAGAGGCTATTGAAACTGGGGAAATAGTTCGGGCGCAGATAACGCCTTCAAATCTAAAACAAGTATTCGATAAATGGATCGAAATGATAGGGATAGAAATAAATGATGTTGATCACAACGATTACGCACTTTTATTTTTCGCCGACATTATGCATGACGGAACCGTATCGACTCACAAAAATCTTCCTGCTGAACTTTTGCATAAGAATGACACTCCGGTATTTAGCTTAAATGGAAAACTATATGAGCTAGGAAATAAAGAAGGGTATCGACAGTTTTGGGCGATTTATGAAAAGCCACCAAAAAAAGAATATAGAGATTACCTGTTAGAGAGAAGAGATAGCTTAATTCCTTTAGATGAAAGAAGTTTTAAAGGGGCATATTATACACCGTTACCCGTAGTGGATAAGGCGTATAATTTACTTGACAAAAATCTAGGTGGAAATTGGCAAAGAGATTACATCGTTTGGGATATGTGTTGTGGTGTAGGCAACCTAGAGGTTAAGCATAGTAACCCAAGAAAGATATTTATGTCGACATTAGATGGTGCCGACGTTGATGTGATGAAAGCAACAAAGACTTGCGTAGCTGCTGAGAGATTTCAATATGATTATTTAAATGATGATATTACAGGAAATGGTGAAATTGACTATTCGATTACAGAAAAGGTACCACCTGCTTTAAGGGAAGCCATAGCGAAAAATAAAAAAATATTGATCTTAATCAATCCTCCGTATGCTGAAGCTACCAACTTTGATAATATAGCAATGGGCTTGGACGCAGAAAACAAGAGCGGCGTAGCTAAAACTAAAGTTGCACAATATTGTATGGATGGATATGGAAAGGCCAGCAAAGAACTGTTTACTCAATTTTTGTCACGTATCGCAAAAGAAATACCAACAGCGACCGTGGCAACATTCAGTACTCTTAAATATGTCAATGCTCCTAACTTTGAAGAATTCAGAGAAAAATGGAATGCGCAGTATATTGATGGATTTATAGTAAACAGCAAATTGTTTGAGGGGCTTAAAGGTAAATTCCCTATAGCCTTTTTACTCTGGAAAACTGATAATCGCGACAAGGCGAATAAACTTCTATTAGATGAAATATCTGTAGATGTTTTCGATATAGAATTAAAACCTATTGGTGCAAAAAGATTTTACAATTTACCTAAAAGTACCTTTTTAAATGTTTGGCTGAAAAGACCCCGGACAAATAAAGAACCAGTAATACCATTAAAAAACGGTTTGTCGCCAACCATATCAAAGCCTAGAGTGAAAACTTGGTCAGATAATGCAATTGCATATATGTATTGCGGCGTTAATGATTTTCAGCATGCTGAACAGCAAACAACTATCTACTCATCTGTGTATCACGGCGGAAATGGCTTTTACATAACACCTGAAAACCTTCTGCAAGCCTGTATTATATTTACGGCGCGGAGAATCGAGCGACCTACCTGGATTAATGACAGGGATCAATTTTATCAGCCAAATAGTATTTTGTCTGACGAGTTTTCTAATGACTGTTTAATTTGGACTATTTTCAACAGATGTCAGAGAACAGCTAGTACTAATGAATTGGAATGGAATGATAGAAAGTGGTCGATCGTTAGTCACTTTATTCCCTATTCCGAAGATGAGGTGAATGCACCAGATAGATTTGAATCTGACTTTATGGTGCAGTTTATGTCAGGTAGGGAATTCTCGAAAGAAGCTTGTAAAGTTTTAGAAGAAGGGAAAAAATTGTGGCAGGCCTATTTTTCGTATACGGATGTTAGATCGGTAAGAGATGAGTTTAAACTTGATAGATCCGACGTTAGCTGGTTTCAAGTAAGAAAAGCACTCGAGAAAAGAAACTCTAGTGGCGATACTACGCCAGTGAGTTTCGATGATTTTGAAAGAGCTTATGGAACTCTATCTAGTAAATTAAAACCTATTGTTTACGATTATGAGTTTATAAGAGCTTGAGAACGCGGCGTGGGGGTCAGGTCTTGTTTTGTGCGCTTAAGGCAAAAGGCAAGACTTGTCCCTCGCCCTCTATAATTCTTCCTTAGAATTTCCGATTGAATTAATTACAAATTAGTACTTTAGGGTATTCTCCAAACAGTTATAATACTCCATCAATATAATTCTGGTGGTTGCTGTGGCTGTATGTGGAAACCCAAAGTGTAAGGCAAGGTACACCAAAGAAGAGAAAGCAAGCTCATTCGATAACTGGTGCTCAAAAATTTGTAACGATGCCATATTGCAAGAGAAATTTGCTAAAAAATATGAAAAACAAAATAAGAAGGTAAAGGACCATGTTAAGTCCCTAGCCAGTAAACCTATTAAATCCAATTCCACCCTTAAATCCAAATCCACCCTTAAATCCAATTCCACCCTTAAATCCAATTCCACCCTTAAATCCAATTCCACACTTAAAACACATAAACCGCTTACCAATAAAGCTTTCTTAAAGTCCAAGACGTTTCTTAATTCCAATTCAACACTTAAGTCAAATAGTGTTCTAAAGGGCAGTGCAATAGGCAGCAAAGTCTATAACGAAGAAAAGAAAGTAAGAGATAGCAAGCGGAAGACGAAAGCGGC
>MAAA01014446.1_pt1 | contig 10193 bp, 9 predicted proteins | sample 1115971 | NCBI WGS metagenome assembly MAAA01 (sample SAMN04961123, study PRJNA320927) | seawater metagenome | isolation source: sample BD02T6 sea water enriched with oil for 6 days | place: USA:Gulf of Mexico | collected 2013-07-27 | reverse complement strand
TCCCCATCTTGTTTCGTGGCCGTAAAGTTAAATAGCGTTAAAGTTAAGTACTAAAATAATCAAGACAGTTATAGTTAAAAAGAAGTACTGATGATTTATTTAAAATGGCTTTGTATTTAAATGCAAAGCCATTTTTTATTTATAGATTAGGTTTTACTGCTATATCTAACTAGGGTTTCTAACAATTGTTTCTAAGTGCGACTGTCTGATTCACTATTGTTAAAATATTGGTGGCATGGGCGCGGTAACGTTATCATATGGCTTGGGTAAGCGGTTATTTCAAATAGAGTGAGGCCCCACTGATGTTCTTTTGGATGTAAATTTTAGAATGCGACTTGATAAATATATTTGTAAAAGTACATCTCTAAATAGAGATGAGGCGATTGATGCACTACAGCGCCGACAGGTAAAAGTAGATAACAAAGTCTTTTTGAGCGGTGCGGTTCAGGTATATGGCGATAGTTGTGTCACACTGAATGATATCTCACTTAAACTTAGACACTTTCGTTACATTTTAGTGCATAAACCTGCGAATACCTTGTGTTCAAATATTGATGAAAGTCACCCTTCCATTCTTAACTATCTGGATGTGAATAATAAAACAGAGTTGCATATTGTCGGGCGGTTAGATGCCGATACGACGGGTTTAGTGCTCATTACCGATGACGGGAGTTGGACCTCAAAAATAATAAGGCCCAGCGCTCAGTGTGAAAAAGTGTACCGAGTGACGTTACGTGATGAGCTTACTGACGAGGCTATTCTAAAGCTTGAAAAGGGGCTTTTGTTGAAGGGAATAGATGAGCCAACACTGCCTGCAAAAGTAACACCCCTAAGCACCAACGAAGTACTGTTGACGATTACGCAAGGTAAATTCCGTCAAGTTAAGCGTATGTTTCGGGCTGTGGGTAATCGTGTTAAACGTTTACATCGAGAAAAAATTGGCCAAGTCTCTTTGGATGTTGAACTGGGCCAGTGGCGTTATTTAACCAGCGATGAGATTGACTCTTTTAACTAATATAATAATCAAGGCACTCACAGTTAGAAACTTATAGCTAAAGAGAAGTAGTGATTATTTACCCAAAATATTTTCGGGCGCGGGGGGAGGGGCAGGCCTTTCCTTTTTTCTAAACACACAATACAAAACCTCATAGCGAATATGATTGATCAGCCCATTTAAAAATAATTGAATTATAAGCTTAAGTGCCACGTGAAGTGTTTTTTAATCATACGGTTGTTAAGTGCGCTGTTAAGTGCGGCTGAATTTAAGACGGACCGCGTCTTGTTTTTTTATGTGGTTTAGCAAGGCTTTATCATTTTTTCGGATAAAGCCTTATATGTAGTAACTAAGCATATTTGAATAATTATTTCATTAATAGTCACGTCATATAACTTTGCAAATTCCCCTGCGGTTCTATAAAGCACTGGCTTGCCGGTTTCTGCCCGTTTTATTGATGCTAAAGAAATCAATATATTTTTTGACCTACAATAATTGGCAAGCTTTTCCTGACTGAACCCAAGATCCCTTCTGGATAACACTAAGTAATGAGTATTTAGTTGAACACGACCGTTCATGTTGATCCTCCCTAAAGAGTTTTGTGAAACAGTAAAGCAATCATATTGTTATTGAAATTACGCTATATCATTAAAAGTCTTAATTACATTATATGCACGCTAACACTAAGATCTTCGTCTTACAAAAAGGTGTATGCATAAAATTAATTATAATTTTATATTAAGTACTAAGGATTATTTCAATAAAACAGCTTCATTATATTCCCTTTTTTATGAACAAATTATGACAACTGATACCAATGTGATTCTGATGTGAGACTGAATGCACTTAAAAATACTTGTAGTGTAGTCATGTGAGCTGTCCAAGGGTAAAACAAAAAAGGTAAGGGGTGCTCGTAATTTTAGAGAACCTAATGCCTATAAATCCTATTAAGAGAGCTCACGTAATGTAGTAGATATTAATAAACTAACTTAAGGACTATCTAATGATTTTTAAGAAGCTAATTTTACCTGCTGTTTTAAGTATTGCGTCTTTAGCCGCAACCAGTGATGCTTTTGCTTTAGATGTTAAAGCAGGGCCTATTTGGAATCATGACCATGCTATCTCTTTATGCCCTGAAGTGACTAAAAACTACGGCGGCTGGACTGGGAACTGGCGTACAATTGAGTGGGGCAAGATGTCTGTATGTGGTGCTAAAGGCGGTACCACTAGTTCAAACCCTTATGATGCACCTGCAGGTCCTATTTGGAGTAATTCAGATGCACCGGCAAAGTGTTATGCGGCAACTCGTTATTACGGCGGTTGGAATGGTAATTGGACTACCACCATTTCGGGTCAAATGTCAGTTTGTGGTGCCAATGAAATTGTAGATACTACTTACTAAATTAAGGTTGATTAAGGTAATCACTTAATTGTAAATATGCCCGAGAATTAAACGCTCGGGCATATTTTAGTTTGAATAACTTAAAGGACTTAGTGGTGCCTCTTATTACTCTCTTTGTAAGGCTTTCCTTATTAGTCGGCCTCGGCTGGAATGCCCTCTTTATCTGTTTCCTATGTTAGCGACACAAACACTAATGAGACACTTGTATAATTAATACTGGATACTGGGAAGTTTAAATCCGCAATCAAGGTTCCATCTTTTGCGTAGTTGTATATATGGTTTTCAGAAGACAGATAAACATTTTTATCTGGGCCCGCTGCAATACCACTGATATTCGCCGAAACATTTGCATAAGAAAGTTGGTTAAGACTAAGATCCCGTACAGTAAAGCCCTGTTGAGAGCCATTGTAAGAAGCGAAGACAAGATCACCTAGTACACTCACGTCAGTGTAGTTAATGCTATTGCTTGGGAATGTCATATCTTGAAGCTGTTCGCCGTTGGTTTTTACATGGTAAATATGATTGTTTGACGTGATATATAAATCGTCATTATTTCCTGCTGCAATGCCACTGGCAGTGTACGGTGTGGCAAACCAACTCAGTTGATTCAGGTCTAAGTCTCGTACCGTTACCCCAACTTGTGAACCTTCGTATGCCGCAAACACTTGATCGCCTTTAATGGCTACACTGACGTATTGAATACGATCATCAGGGAACGTCATATCTTTGATAAGTGTGCCGTCTACTTTGTAATGATAAAGGTGATTGGCCGCTGCAATATAAAGATCGCCATTAGCGCCAGCCGCAATACTATTGATCTCGGCATCAATGCCAGTAAATGAAATTTGCTCTAAATTAAGGTCACGTACCGTGAAGCCTTTTTGTGAGCCATTGTAGGATGCTAGAGCAAGATTATTGGTCATAAAAAATTCCTTTTATTACTGGGTGTATAACAAATGATTAGTTAATGGTGCGGACAATATAATTAATACTAAAGTCCGTAATAAAGCCAAATTAATGGCAGGAGGTATACTATTGGTAAATACCAAATGGAAACAATCGCCTTTATTTATTAGAACAAGAGCTAATGACTGCTCCTGTTCTCAGTACGCAACTTAAAATTCTAAATTAAATAATACTTGCGGCCCTGATCCTAGCGCCACAGGTGTAGGTATGTCCGTTCCCAATAAAACCTCCCCGTCACACGTACAAGGCTTATCAGGTAAACATTGAATTACCTGTTGCACTGCTTACCTTTAATGGGTGATTCACCTTCTACAGCGTTGCAGGTGACTATTTATCTAGAAGGGCGTTGTATTTATAGTTTAGGGTTTGTTTAAGTCTTCAACTTTAAAGTACAAATATTAGGAAAGGGTAGTTCCAATGTCGGGCAGGTCTGCCTTTTGGTTAAGGACACAGGGCAAGACTTGGCTCACTAGATAGGCGTTAGTTTTTAATGAAGGTGTTTAATATAGGAGAGTTATCAGTCATAAAAATATTAATTTTTAAGTGCAACTGCCTAATTCGCAATACAATGTTGCTAGGAATTTTAATGGTAGCGATTAATCAACTCTTTAAGATTGTTGTTTCTAAGTGTTCTAATATTATTCCATATTTTTTCACTAAGATTAGGGTGTTTACTTTTAAATTGTTTTGAAAGCATTAAATAGTAGGCTTTGGTTTTTATGGCTGGGTTTACCTTCTCAATATTTTTTAAGCCCGATTTATGTCTAAGAAAATAATCCCCCGTAATCCCCTGTAGCGCTATGGCCTGTACGTTTTCATTCAGCAAGTTATTGAAGTTATCCAGTATACTAGGGCTACTATGAATTTTAATGCCCATCTTTTTTAAATCCCCTTCAATAGAATAAGCCATGGGAGTGCCAATGAAGCCTTGCAATCCACTAACCTGTTTTCCATTCCAGTTAAAATGGTCTCCCTTTAATCGATAAAAGTAATAAGAGATAGTGGTTATTCGACGAGTACGATCAACCTTATTATTTTTAAATGGATAATGGCCCTGCGATAAACGGTCTTTAGAAAACGAGGCATTAAAGACACCGTCAACGTCACCCAGCTTAAGTTGATTTAAGCATTGCATCCAATGACAGCGTGAAAACGTAACTTTTAAATTGGGTATTAGGGTTTCCAGTAGTTTTAGTAACTCTACCGCAGCGCCCGGTTTTTCAGGTAAGACTTCGGATGTATCCCCTATGTAATAAGGGAATTGGGTGGCATCTTCATAGGCAAAAGTGACTTCAATTTTAGCATCAGCTTGACAAAATGTGGCAAAACCTAAAAGAACCAATAACCAGGATGTGTGGATTAACATCGCCTTCATCACTCTTATTGAATGTCCAGAACACCATTAAGTATAGGTGGTAAATGGGGTATTGATGTTGCTTGGCGATATAAGAAAGTAGAAGTTCCATCCCTTTAGTTATTTGCATGGAAAATACCCTGTTTTTCGCCCGATAAAGCTTTAAACCTGGCAGCTATTCAACCAGTTAATCAAGACACTTATCGTTAGAATCAGCTAATCAAGATAAGCATCGTTAGAATTCCATTCTAGAAAGAAGCCGTGATCATTTATCCACAAGGGCTTTTTATTTATAGATTAGGGGTTATTGAAGTGCTGAATGGGAAGTATATACCTCTATCAGGGGAAGTTTCATTGTAAAAGGGTATCAGTATGGCGGTCTGATTCGCATCTAATACTGAAGTTGTATTTGAGAATCTGTGATACTTCTGTGAAGTTTTTAGGTTTCTTGTGTGCCAGCATAAGGATGGCTTACTGAGTTGTTTTATGCATTAACAATAACTAGTGCATTATCCTTAGTTTAATTTTTTAGAAACATCCATCCTAAGCAAGGAGCACTACATGAAATTTAGGAATAGTTTTACCGACTGGGCATTACTTATAATATTGAGTTCATCCGCCGCCCATGGCGCAAGGAATGAGCCCATAAGCCCCATAGAGGTTCCATCGGATATTAATATGGCTCAGGCAGAACTGGGTAAAAAGCTGTTTTTTGACCCCAGATTATCCAAGTCGGGATTTATCTCTTGTAACTCTTGCCATAACCTAAGTATGGGGGGCACGGATAATATTAAAACCTCCATCGGCCACAAGTGGCAACAGGGCCCTATTAATTCACCTACCGTACTCAACGCTAGCATGAACTTGGCGCAATTTTGGGATGGTCGAGCCGCAAACTTACAGGAGCAAGCCGCAGGCCCCATTGCTAATCCAGGGGAGATGGCTTTTACCCATGTGCTGGCGGTGGATGTATTGACGTCTATTCCTCAGTACGTGAATGAATTCTCTAAAGTCTACCCTCAAAAAAATATCAATATAGATCAGGTCACGCATGCCATAGCGGAATTTGAAAAAACCCTAGTTACGCCAAACTCTCGCTTTGATTTGTGGTTAAACGGAGACCAAGACAGTTTGTCGAGTGAAGAGTTGGCAGGTTATCAATTATTCAAAGAAGTAGGGTGCATCGCGTGTCATAGTGGCCCGGCCGTGGGCGGCAATTCGTTTCAAAAAATGGGATTGGTACACTCATATAATACCAATAATCCGGCACAGGGTTTAAAGGGGGTTACCGGGAAACAGTCAGACCAATTTATATTTAAGGTTCCCACACTGCGCAACATAGAATTAACCTATCCTTATTTTCATGACGGAGAGGTGACGACCCTGAGTGAGGCGGTAGACCTAATGGCCAGTCTGCAACTGGGTAAAAAATTTACGCGGAGCGAAAATTCTAAAATAGTGGCTTTTCTTAAAACCTTGACCGGTGATCAACCCAAATTTTTATTGCCATCCTTACCCCCGTCAACAAATACCACCGTACGGCCAACACCTTTTGATTGAGGTGTTTAGCTTAATTACCGTGTACGTGTAACAATAAAAGATTAAACATGATTAATTTTAATAGAAATTAAGTTTAGGCTTTTATTGATCGTATCCGATTTAAAAGCCCTGTTTTTTTGTTTATGAATGAGCCCTAGTTTATCAGCCATGATTGACCTAAATCGGCTGTTTATATGGTATTTGGGGCTTTGTACATACAACAACTAAGGCAATGAAAAATGTACCCTGATTTTAATTAATCTTAGCTATTTTTTGGCTGTCATGACTAAACGAAACCCCGCGATGTCTCGTACGGCATAAAACCGACTCGCCGATCTAGCACGAGACTGGCCGCTGAACCAGCTCGATCCTCTTAATACTCTGTGTTTTCCTTTTAAAGGGCCTTTTGGATCAATGGATGCTTTATCTTTATAGGGTGCGTAATAATCAGAACACATCTCCCATACATTGCCGTGCATATCATACAAGCCCCAGGCATTGGCTTGGTAACTCGCAACTGGGCTGGGCCCCTTAGAGCGCCCGCCAACGTTACAATTGTCATAAGGCTCTAAAGCCTTAAAGTTTGCATGGGTTTGCGATAAACACTCACCGCTTGAAAAGGCTGCGTTAGAGCCAGCACGGGCTGCGTATTCCCATTCGGCTTCAGTAGGTAAACGATAAGTATATTGTGTATTTAATGTATTTAACTTATTTATAAAAACTTCAATCCACTCGTATTTTAAACGGCTAACCGGACAGTTATCGCCACAGCGTTTAAAAGGGGATGGGTCTCCCTGCATCATATTTTTCCACTGACCTCGAGTAACCTCTGTGGTTTGTAGAAAGAAATCACTTGTGAGTATGACGGTATGTTGGTTTTCATCCATATTATGACCAGTTTCAGTGTCAGGACTTCCCATTTTAAAACTTCCCGCTTTTATCTTCACGAACTCCATGCCCAAAGAGTTTTTATAATGACTTTGTGCCATTCCATTAAAGGCTATAAAGCATAATGCAATAACGAATACAGACTTAATCATATAAATCTAACCCTATCTTAAACGTAACAATTTTAAGGCAAAAAAAACACCGTGAGATTATCACGGTGTTTTTCAATAAGCGGATTTTAAACTTAGTTAAGTTCAGCTTTAATTAGGTTTGCAAGTACTCGTGAACCAGCAGCAGTAGGGTGGATGCCATCACTACCTATGTAAGAGCGCTCATTACCAATGAAGTGAGAGCGTGTATCAATGAAATCTACACCCATGGCAGCATAGTTGGCCGCTTTGTAGTTCATAGATAATTCGTTTGTTGCATCATCGTCAGTACCTAGGTAGTAGTAACCAAGATAGATAATCTGCGACATACCGTCGTCATGCATATCAGCAACTAAGTTAGCAATGGTTTCTTCAATCGCTTCTAATACGTCGTTGATGCAAGACTGTGTGTAGCAATCGCCGCCATCACCTAGTAAAAAATCGTTACCACCACCATTAAATATTACGGTTTCAATTCCCGACTTAGACGCACGAGAATATTGACGTGGTACAGCATAGTAGCTAGAGCAAATTAGATTTCCACCATTCATTTGGCAGCCACTGCGTGCATCAGTATTAATGCTTTCATCTAGATCGTCTTCTAAGAATTCATGGATTTCACCAGAAAGAGCGAAGATAGAATCACCCACTATCATTTTAGTGGTGCTGCTTGAGCTTCCACCTGACGCATAAGTTCCACTCATTAATGTTAATGAGAGTGCCGCTAGAATTAAATTTTTTAAACTTAGCATGTATATAACCTTTTATTATGATTTATCGGATTTAACAGTCCTTACTACTTATGGTTGCTGCTAAATGATTCATTCTTTTCATAAGTACTTACTAAGTGACCTGTAGAATAAATCGGGCTAGAGTTTACGTAAAATAAAATAGGCTAGATGTAACCTAGGTTACATCTTTTTAGTCTGTCTTTAATCACGACTTATTTTAATGATTTATAATTAAATTTTATTCAATATTTATCAATAGGTTAAAGGCAGGTTATGGGTTACTCATGTTATTAGATGTTACTAATTTATTTTGCGTTTTACCTGATTGATAGTGATCGATGTTATTAAAAATATTTTGATAATAATATTAATAACATTTTTTACTTTTAATAAAATCTAAAAAGTTCCAATTTAAAAGCATGTTTTTATAAAGCAGGCGTATCTATGTCGTATATCTTGTAAGAAACGATCCACTTATCAAGCTTTAGTGGCTAGTCTTTAATCTAATTCAAATATAAAATTTATTGACTAAGTTGGTGCACTAACTTAGTTACCATAAGAAGTATAACAATTATTTTGGAGAAAAAGTTTCATGATAAATTTTAATAGTCTGTTGGTTAAAGGCGCTGCAATTGCGGCTCTTGCATCAGCATTTTCAATTCCTGCGTTTGCTGGTAATACTGGATCTGGTTGTAGTGTCGATCGTGTTTCTAGTTCGGGTACCGTTTTTTATGTACCAAGCGGCGGTTCTGGTACCTACAATATTTTAGGTTGGGGTAACGGCACCGGTGGTGGTTCTTCAACTTACAGAGGTTTGTTAGAAGCGGTTGCTGAAGATTGTATCCTAGTGGCAGCTGCGACCACAGCTAACTCTGGAACCGGTAGCGAAGTTGAAGACGCTGTAAATTCTGCGAAAAGTCGTTACAGCAGCATTGTAGGATCAAATCCTAAAGTATGTACTTCTGGTCACTCACAAGGTGGTGGTGGTTCATTTAACGCTGCGAACCGTTTAGATGCTGACTGCGTAATCGGAGTTCAGCCTGATACTGTTTACACTACAAGCATTTACCGTCCGGTTGCTAGCTCTACAGACGTTGCTTGTATCTTCAGTACAGCTGATACTTTAGCACCTGCTTATCCGTTTAATGCGCTTAACTGTGCAGCTAACTCAACTAAGTACACTCAGAAAACAACGTCTGGTACTCACTTCACAATTACATCTGGTGACGGTGGCGCACCTGGCGATGCAATGCGTGATTTCGCTAAGCAATGGTTAGTAGACTAATCTACTTTGGGTTAACACATTTAGTTTTAGTATTAACCTTTTGAAATTCTTTAGTTAATAAAAATAAAAGAACTCAATGGAAACCCAAGCCAAGTGGTTGGGTTTTTAAGATTTAAATGACTTAAAAATAGCTGTTATCGTTTAACGTGGTAAGCACATGAAAATACATTCAAGCCCAATCACTATTTTTATTCTGGGCACAATGCTGGTCATAGCGTGTAACGAGCAATGCCAAGCTGAAAATTCAATTAAAGCCAGCTCTAAAAATCTAAAAAACACAGTAATAACGGACAAAACAAATACGCAAACACTTGATAGCGGGCTAGTTTTTAAAACTCTAGACGAGCGCTTCAGTTACGCCTATGGCATAGACACGATTAAAAGATTTAGGCAAGAAGGTATAGAATTGAAAATCCCGGCCTTAATTAAAGGCTTGCAGGATGCATTTAATGGTATTGATGAAAAGATGTCTTCTGGTGAAGTAGCCATGACAATGGAGATTTATCAAAAAGTACATCACAAAAAGAAAGAAGCCGAAAAAGCAATACTAGCAGAAAAAAATAAAAAAGAAGGTGATGACTTCTTGGCAATAAATGCAAAAAATGAAGGTGTTATAGTTACCAATAGTGGTTTGCAGTACAAGGTAATAACGAAGGGGAAGGGTGCTATCCCAACAAGAGAGCATGAAGTAACAGTGCACTATAGGGGCACATTTATTGACGGATCTGAATTCGACAGCTCTTACAAGCGTGGTGAGCCCGCTACTTTTAAAGTTAAGCAAGTGATAGAGGGGTGGAGTGAAGCGCTTAAAATTATGCCTGAAGGCTCTAAGTGGGAATTGTATATTCCTACCGAAATAGCGTATGGAGAAAAAGGGTCCGGTGC
>MAAA01014445.1_pt1 | contig 10199 bp, 13 predicted proteins | sample 1115971 | NCBI WGS metagenome assembly MAAA01 (sample SAMN04961123, study PRJNA320927) | seawater metagenome | isolation source: sample BD02T6 sea water enriched with oil for 6 days | place: USA:Gulf of Mexico | collected 2013-07-27 | reverse complement strand
AGCAAATTTCTCTTGCAATATGGCATCGCTACAAATTTTGGAACACCAGTTATCGAATGAGCTTGCTTTCTCTTCTTTGGTGTACCTTGCCTTACACTTAGGGTTTCCACATACAGCCATAGCAACCACCAGAATTATATTGATGGAGTATTATAACTGTTTGGAGACTAGCCTAAAGTACTAATTTGTAATTAATTCAATCGGAAATTCTAAGGAAGAATTATAGAGGGCGAGGGACAAGTCTTGCCTTTTGCCTTAAGCGCACAAAACAAGACCCCCTCGCCTTTCCTAATATTTCAATCAGTCGCCGCACTCGCTGCTGCCTGAAATGTGTTGTTAGGCCTATTGGGTATACGAGTTAGCCAAATAGGCACCTTATGGTTAGCTATCTTCCATTTGGGTTGGTCATTAGAATCACATGTGACAACATTTGAAGATAGAACCATGGTAGCAATATCACAAGCGACTTGAATAAAACCAAAATTTTCTTCACAATTTCTTGCTCTTGAAATCAAGCCTGTAATTTCAACAACAATGCTTTGCCCTTGTGTCCCATCATCATTAGATAGCCGCCCTCTTATCTCGTAAAAATTGTTTAATTGAGATGGACAGCCAATTACCTCCCCCGCATTAATTCGACTAGGTACAGTAAAGAATGTTGGCTCGGCGTTTGTTAATATACTCCACGGCCCAATATTAGAGATTGGAAATGACCTGATAATTGCACTCGCGTTATTGCTATATTCTAGTGATCGTACAAGATCAACAACATCTGTTGATCGGGATCTTTCTGCGCTTTTCATTAACTGCTGAATCTTAGCCTTAGCTTGGTCAGCATCATCGACTGAAAATGGCAAGTCACTTAACTTTATACTTGGCGCTTGACTCTCAAGTTCTTTGGTAACTCTTTCAGAATATTTATTATTTGCATTAATCAAAGCTACAATTAACATCCCTATTAACAGGACTACAATAACCCCTTCAATTGAAACCCCTAAAATTGATACTTTTCCAGGTTGTGCAGAAACATCATCCCTAAAAGATTGACTAAAGATAAACGCCATCACAATAGAAAAAATGCAAACCCCACATAGCAATGCAACAAAATACTCTAAATCCATGCCTTATACCTCTTGAAACATGTAATCCTAACTTACCGTAAAGGGCAGTACGACGTGCCGGCCAGCCCACAGTCTATTTGAACAGGGTCACCTACTAGACCAAACTTTTGCAGCTACTTATTTTTCTCGCGCCAAAAATAGTAATATTAGTCAACCAAATTCATACTAAATCAGTTACTCTTTTTTTCACGCGATTGAAAGCAGCCTCATTTATATAACAAAATGATTGTGGAACAGTCATTTCACTCGCAATATCCGAAACTAAAAATGGCCGCCTAAACTTATATACGCATTCAAACTCAATCGCCTTTGCATTTTCACAGCCTTCGAAATATTCAAAATACTCCTTCTTATTAACACCAAATTTTACTGAGTATTTATTCCACATAGCCGTTAACGGCCCATCTTTAATCGATTTCACTTTTGCGTAACCAACAACCTTACTCACTGGTGATGTGCTATAAATAAGAATGAAGTCCAACTTTCCTTTTGGAAGCCTCCTCCGTAATTCAAATTTTTTTTCGCCAGATAAAATTCTTTCGATATAAACAGGCTTAATCGGGTATAACGCAATCATTTATTTTCGCAGCTTCCAGTAACGTTTTAGTATTTTTACGGTTAATTGTGATTATAGACTGAATTGGTCCATTAATAATTCCTAAATCATTTAGATTACTAAAGGTTACAGGGTTAACTATATGATCAATAAGCCTAAAGAGTATTATTTTAACATCCTTGCCTGCCATCGATTCAATATCATCTATTGTATACACTGTTCTTTTAGCCACCCATTGATATATTTTATCGCTTTCTGATTCAATTACGAATTTCTCTACTATTCCATATGTGGTAACCGCCATATCATCCTTGGTACGATAAAAAAATACTAGATCGCCAGTCTTTATTGCTTTAATTGGGGCATGACATATATATGCTTGCTTAATAGCATTTCCCGCTGTGTTATGAATACCTGAAAAAAGATCATTTTGTTTTGATATTTCAGGAAATAACATTGAATGGAATTGGGGTTTAATAGGAACTATATAGGCACGCTGTGATTGAAATCTAATAGAAGGATAGTATCGTACAGAAAAGTCGAAATCACTGAGAATTGTTTCTTCGCCATCATAGTTAAATGGCTTTTCAAAGAAGGGCGAGGGTCAAGTCTTGCATTTTGCCTTAAACGCACAAAACAAGACCTGACCCGCAGCCTTCAACGCTACCGTCATATCATTTTTTTTAGCGCTGTTAATTGCAGAAATTAACTTAGGTAAAAAATTATCTTCACCACCGGTAGATAAATATGAAACATCCTTATTCATTTACAGCTTTACCTTTTGCACTACTTTACGAACAAGTCCGTTTATCCAAGTTTGATCTTTACCACGTAATAGCTCTGTTTCTTGCCATACATCGATAACTTCTAATTCATCAAACTTAGCGATAAGAGTTTTTAAACTTTCAAGAGTATAATCATTAAAGAAACGAGCCCAGTCATCTAAGCGCTCGCCAACACCGTGTTTAAAAGAAAAGTAAAATACCCCCCCTTCTTTCAAAGCATCAATGCAATTCTGCATAACATATTCAATCTGGCTTTTAGGGCAATGTAATAAACTGGCGCATGCCCAAATGCCATCGTAGGTATTTTTTACCTGAAGCTGTTGATAGCGCAAATTCAAAACAGGTTGGCCAATATGTTCTTCGGCTAACAAGGCGAGTTCTTTTGAAGCTTCCAATGCTGTAACCGTAAAACCTGCATCAATAAATACCTTGCTATCACGACCCGCTCCACATCCTAAATCAAGAATATGCTGGTTATCCGCACTAGGCTTTAGGAGTGGCCTTTGGAGAGTAGATAAGAAGCGATCACACACATGATTTACATCGTTCGCTAAGGTTTCATCATAATAGGATTTAGCATTCTTAGAATAAAACTCAGCCGTAGGCTTAGCTTTGGCCTGCTGTTTTAACGCTGAAATAATAGGAATATCCGCAGGAGCCCATTTTAAACTATCTAGCTCTTCAATAGGCAACCAACGGATTTCATCATGATCTATCAGCTGAAATTCACCCGATAAGTGCTTTACCTTGTAGGCTAAAAGACGAATGCGTTTATCACCGTAATCAAAGATGCTAATAGCCACGAATTCACCGATTTCAGATTCAATGGCGAATTCTTCTTTTAGCTCACGCTTTAGGCATTGCTCTGGGGTTTCGCCCGATTCAATCTTGCCACCGGGAAACTCCCAATGGCCGGCTAGCTGCTTGCCTGCAGATCGTTTAGCCGCCAGGAATTTATTTTTATCTATAATGATCGCTGCAGTTACGTCCAAGTACGACAAACTTACTCCAATAAACTAAATTTAGTAATTATGAATGACTGAGGTTAAATGAAAATCAATAATGAGAGCGATGGTCAAGTTTTGCCTTAAACGCACAAAACAAGACCTGCCCCCCTCGCTACTCTAGGACCGACGAGATGAAATAAGTTTCATTACTAAAACTAGATGAATTTAGTATCGTAATAGTCCCTCGTAATTTTCGCGCGCGGCAATTTATTATTTGATATTATCTCCAAAAATAATTTATCACAAGGAAGTAACAATGCCTCTTACTACATTTTTTAAACCAGGAATTGTATCGGAAAGCGAAATTTTCCTGGTTCTTGGTACTGGTACCCATCCGGTGTATTTCCAAGAAAGCCCTGATCACTACCTATGGGGAAAAGGAACACTATTTTTAGCAGAGTGGAACGGAGTTAGCTTTGCAATTACAGCAAGGCATGTTATAGAAAAACAATATGCATCTTCAAAAGATTTACAGCTATTTGTACCCGAATATAAGACCTCTATTGCTGTTTCAGGTGCCACAACACCAAAATGTAGAAAATGCACACCTCAACATGAATTTGATGATATTGACGATATTATTATTTTCGTCGTGAACGGGAGTGATGTTACACCTGCATGGGACTCTTGGAGAATGCAAGAACTCTCAATGCCAGCCCGTAAACTTAAGGCTGGTGAACAATTATTTTCCATTGGCTATCCTCATTCAGCAAGAGACATCGATTACGAAAATAACAACCAACGTAAAGCAACCCCTTTAATTTCTGTTGGGATGCTAAGTAATGACTCTATTGGCGAAGGAATTTTCACTATTGACTGCGCGGCTTTCGATATAGATTTAGATAACGTTAAGGATGAAGATAGAGATGAACATATAGATAAATATCTAAGTGGCATTAGTGGCGGGCCAGTCTTCTCTAGAATTGATGGAACGTTTCGCTACGTTGGAATGATAGTTAGGGGGGGTGTCATAGCCCAAAAAATTCACTTCATATGCTCTAGTTACGTTACATCTTTGATGGATCATAAGTCAAAATCAATATTAAAATCTAATTTATAGGCCAAACCTCAATCGTTAGCCGGAAACGTTCAATAACCGCATTCAACTGCTCCAAGTAACGCTTATCGCTGGGCTTTCTCAGGATAAGCGCTACTGCACTAAGACGAAGGGCAGGTTTTGCCTTAAGCGCACAAAACAAAACCTGCCCCCCACGCCGTAGACGTCGCTGTAGTCGAAGCAGGGCTTAAGACTTTAAATTCAAAACCATTCTAAGCTTTATTTGGGTACCAATAAAGATGCGTCTTCCTTCATGATTTGTGCCAAAAGTTGGTTACAAAAAATACTATTTATTATTTGCCTTAAAAAACAAAAATAGGTTGAATAGAGCTAACTCTCCTAAGTTACTCAAAACTTAAATCAAACTTAATGTAACCTTTAAGGAGTACATATATGTTTAAATTCCATTTTGAATTTAGTCTGTCCGTGGAAACTGATGATTCTGTTAAACGGAATAACATCACCACAAGTGATGTTATTAATGCGACAGGAACCTTAGTCACTCTTGCTGACTTGGTAGATACAGCCTCCAAATTGTAATACCGTGCGAGGTTTGGCTGGGCAAGCCTCGCTTTTATAACGCCTTAAGCGCACAAAACAAGACCTGCCCCCTCGCTGTGACCTATATCAAGCATATGTCATGCAGCTATCCTTGGAGTGCTATTAATAACCCAAGATTTCCTATAGTATTTAACAATTATTGACTTGTATGTGGCGTTTAACATTGGAGCTATCGTTTAATACTATTGAATTACGCAACATATGCTCTCAGCAGAGAAAATTAAAGCGCGAATTTGGAGAAAAATTCACTGAAGTTAAAGCAATTATTTCTGATATAGAGGCTGCTGATAACCTAGGTGAATTGAGTGAGTTTTATGAATTTGGTTCAAATAACATAGAATGTGAAATAGAAATTTCTTCGATGGGAGTCAAGGTAGTTTTGAAGCCTGTCCCGAGAATTGACTTCTCTACTTTAGAAGATGTTAATCTTTATGATGTAGTTAGATTGAAAATCCAAAGAATTGAAATCGAATAATATGACTATACATACTTTTAATCCCGACTGGGTATCAGCACCTGGTGATTCAATTTCTAGATTGATGTCTAGAAACAATCAAAGTGTTGAATCGCTCTCGCAAAATTCTGGTTTTTCAATAGAGTATATTGAAAAAATACTGCTGGGCCACAACAAAATAACACGTAAATTTGCAGAAGCCATTTCAAACGAATTAGGAGGAAATACCGACTTTTGGATGAAGAGGGAAAAAGAGTATAGAAATCATAAAGCTGATTTAACGAACTCCTTTAAAAGCTGGGTCAATGAATTCCCTTATGCAGATTTATCAAAATTCGGTTGGGTAGGTATAACAAAGAGCGTTACAGAGAAGTACCATAATCTTCTAGATTACTTTTCATCCGACTCTATTGGAGACTGGGAGAATAAATTCAATGGCCTCCTTACCGAAACCTCCTATAGGGTATCAAACTCGTTTGATTCTAAAGCGCTAAGTGTAGTTTCTTGGCTAAATAGGGCTGAAGTAGAGCTAACTGAATCGGAACTTGGAATATGGGACCCAGTTGCGCTTGAAGGGAAATTGGAATATTTAAAATCTTTAACACGAACTAAAGATCCAGCTATTTTCGTACCCTTAATAAAGAAAGAATTAAATATAGTTGGTGTATCAATGTCAATTATCCCAACTCCTAGTGGCTGCGCACTTAATGGCGCAACTTATACGTCAAAACAAGGCAACCCAGTAATTATTCTTAGTTCAAGATACCTATCAGATGACCAATTTTGGTTTACATTTTTTCATGAAGTAGCCCATGTTTTATTGCATTTAGATAGAGGTTTAATTCTTGAAGGCGGAAAAACTGAAGAAGCTATTGAACATGAAGCGGATAAATTTGCATCAAACTTATTAATTCCAAAAGAGTTTGAAGGTGAACTATTTACACTATCCGTAAAAAACTGGAAAAAAATACCTCGATTCGCAAAGAAAATTGGAGTTTCATCAGGTATAATTTTAGGGCAACTTCAATTTAAAAAACTTATACCTCCCAGTCATTTAAATAAATTGAAAACAAGGTATAAGTGGTCGAAAGACAACCAATTGAACTTAAAAAATTAACCCCTAAAGGCTGTATAGTCAGCTGGGGATTTCTGCCAATTACATAGCGCATCCTCTAGCACCTGCATTTTTAGTGGTCCTAGCTCTAATGACTTTAATGTATTCATTTTGGTTTTGTGCCAAGTTGCAGGCTTAGACGTTTGTGAATTATTTAAAAATAATAATGCCAACCCAGCTTTCGGCCCTGTCGATGTACTTATATATGCTTCTGGCGGTTCAAGATTAATCAACCCGACTTTTGTTAACAATGTTAGGTAATCAAACTTAGACAGCCTTCCAAACCTTAGAATCTTACTAGCTTCAAATTTATATAAAGCATCAAACAAGTTTTCTGGATCATCTGTATATATTCCTTTGCAATTTGAAAAGAAATTTACCTGACTAATAGTACCACCCCCCAACTTCATTAAATTCAGGTATGTGTGAATTACAGCTCGCGGGCCCTTACCTGGCGTAGGCTTAAAGGTTTCATATTTCCGATGATTTCCAAAGCCGGTTTTGATATTTTCGCCTATACTATCCAGCCAATTAAAAAATGTAGCTTCATTATTACTTACTTGCAGCCAACTATTTATCCCGATCGCGGTATCGCCACCATATATAGCACTTAGCGACCCCCATCCGTGTTTTAGATTTTTCCCACAGTATGTTGTTAGAAAACACAACCAATAAGCTTCTTCGTAGTCTTCTTTTTTAACTAAATTAGAGATTAATTTATACGGGTCAAAATACCTTGACGATGGGTTAATAGATTCTCCGCTATATTCTTTAGTACATATTTTATAAATATAATCGACTCTTCTTATACTATCGAAAAGTTGTCTTGCTAAGGACTCTACTCTGCCATCACTATTAAGTCCTTTAAATCCTAACTTTTCAGCGCTTCCATTTAATTGGTCTTTCAGGCTTCCAATAAACAACACTTTCTCTTCATGATTCATTAATCATACCTCCATTTAATTTATTGAGGGCTAACTCAGATACAACCCAATCTTTAATACTTCCCTTAATCTCTCGAGATAATCCAAAGCTACTCTGTAGGTTGTAGTTATACCCTAAAACAAGAATTGGCTTGTTATTTCCTAAAGTAAGATATCCTTTATATTTATACCCACTTACAACACCTCTTTTTGTCCTAATCTCCCATTCACTTACTGCTTCCCGATCTAAGTTAATGTTATGTGCTTTTAAAAACCCAGAAATTACAGACGCACCATTTAAAATAAGAGCTTCAAGATTGGACTGCTTGATACATCGTTGAAAATCCTTAATTGATATATTAAGAAGGTATTGCTGCTCCCTACTTTTTAATGATGACCACTTTATTTTCGTTGCGTATGGCGTCAAATCTATATGGCAAGCTGTATTCTTATAATAGGAATATCCGGCATCTGAAAATATATTTTCAAGCTGATTGAACCACCTTTTATATGGATTTATTTCAAAGTAGCTATCCATACAGCATTTAACTTTTACTAAATCACTTTCACTAAGTAGTACCCAGTTTTTTATCTTGAGTGATGCAAGGGTATGAAACCGTCGTAAGCCTGAGGTTAACTCCTCATGTTTGTCTGAATAAAATTCTTTATCACTTGGATTAAGCCCAATAGTCGCAATTTTCGCCAGTTTAATATCCCCGAAATACTGTATAGGCTGCCCCTCGGATAATAAATTAACACTTTCTTTGCTAGCGCTTTTAACTTGATCTAGGTTACTTCTAATTATATTCAACATTTCATCAATATTTCATATCAGGTTAAGTTGTTCTTTTTGTTTTTTCTTTTCTAATGTCTTATTTTTTAAATATGGAATATAAAAATCATTCTTTATAGACTTTATGATCGCTTCGCACATAGGTAAATCATCACTTTTCAAGTAATTAAAATATTTCAAAAGACGACAAATATCTTTCCAGTAATCATGTAGCGCGATATTTTCAAGGTTTACATCATTACCTAACCGTATCTTTTTTTCTATTATCAGTACTTTATTAAGCGCTTCCCATGGATCTATATTTGGCATATCTGGCATATTTAAAATTTGCTGATAACCCTCCTCTAAGTAAGAGGTAACGGGCCCTAAATCCGCATCGTAAAGATGAAGGCTGCTTACCGCATGATGATAATGCCCTAAGTTTAACCCCAAAGATTTAGCGACTAACTCTTGAATCATTGTAAATGCAAAGATGTCGTGAGGTAGCCCCTTATAAGCATCATTTGACCTCATAGAAACAAACATATGCAAAAAACTATCTCTAATTACAAACTGCATTGTCGTTGTACAAGGAATATCCCTATAATGCTCACATATATCTTCGGCTTGAAATAATGCAATTACAGCGCGACGGCTACTAGCCCTACGTTTAAGTAGTTTAATTACGTTAGTAATTTGATTAATTCCATTATTAGTACCAAAGAGTCTAGGCCCATACGCACCATGAATGGTTTTTCCGTCATCTGAGTTTACCCCGTATTTACTCAGGTAATGACAAATAAAGTCCAAGGAATTATCGCCAGATAGGTACCAGAGTAATTCCCCAACCGCACTAAATACTTTTCCTTTACTTAGGCTTCGACTCAAACGGCTGCGGGGATTTTTTAAACATATATTGACCCCTAGAATTTCTAAATTCGCCCCTCTTGTAGCATCTACTCTTTTTCCCTTCTGTTGGATTTTTTTATAGATTTTTGTCAGAAGGTCGTCAATTGATTCATCCGTGATATACAAACTGTGGTTAACTCCCGTAGGTTAAGGCATAGCTAAATTGCTGGCTAAACATAATAAATAGGCTTGCCCATTGACAACTCATAAATTAGTGATGGATCGTTGTCTGGCGATAGATCTTGGGATTGCTCTTCGGTTAACCACTGAAAGCATTCAACCAGCTCTGATGCTTCTACGCTTAAGGCCATAGACAGGTTTTTGGGTGAATGGAACTGGTCCCAATCACGATCGTCGGCAAATTTTTGTAGCTGTGCCTTTATTTTTTCTAGCTCTTCCATGCCTGTCTCTAGTCCGCAGCCCATAAATAATTTAGGCTACTTCTTATACGCTGAAGGAACTAGAAACTCAATGCTTATAACTTACAAACTAACCCGTTATTGATCTAACCGATTAATTGTTCGTTTTATGGGCGGGTTTACAGGCTTATTTCATACAGTTTTGGCTATTTACTCCCCCGCCTCACGCTGCTTCGATACATAAGTAGCAGGCCGCCCCAACATCAACCCCACCCTGCCCAACACCGCAATGCCCATGCGCTGTAAAAATTGCGGTGCCGCTTCTAAATACTGCTCGCCGTTGCGCGCTTTAAATAACGCCATTAGCTGCAACAAATCGGGTGAGCCTTCGGCGTTGGTCTTGCCGTCGTAATCCAGGTCGTACAGGGAGGTAATGAAACCTTCGAAGCCTTGGGCCGGGCGATGCTCGGAGGTGAAGCGCACTACCTGTTGGCTGGGGTTCCAAAAGGTATGGGGTTCATTTTTTTTGGCGGTGGCGCTTTCTCCTGGGCCTAGTTCAAATTCTTTGCCGGCTACTCTTA
>MAAA01025666.1_pt1 | contig 10207 bp, 8 predicted proteins | sample 1115971 | NCBI WGS metagenome assembly MAAA01 (sample SAMN04961123, study PRJNA320927) | seawater metagenome | isolation source: sample BD02T6 sea water enriched with oil for 6 days | place: USA:Gulf of Mexico | collected 2013-07-27 | reverse complement strand
GAAGATGCTATTAGTACCGGCCTTGCGCTTGAAAAAATGAAAGAGTTAGCGGCGTTTTCACAGGTTTTTAATTAAACAAATTAGTCACTGAAGTAGTCTCTAAAATAGAGTGTAATAATGAATACTCCCACAATATTAAAGAAAATAATTGAGCGTAAATGGCAGGAAGTGAAAGAGCATTCTGCCCGAATCTCTATTAACGAATTGCAAGCTCAAGCTCAAGCACAGGATAAATGTCGCGGCTTTAAACAAGCCTTAGAAAATAAAGTTGCCAATGGGCAACCTGCGGTTATTTCTGAAATTAAAAAAGCCTCTCCCAGTAAAGGGGTTTTACGTGAACACTTTGTACCTACAGAAATAGCCAAGTCTTATGAGGCGGGTGGCGCTGCGTGTTTATCCGTTTTAACCGATGTGGATTTTTTTCAGGGCAGCGATGACTATTTAATTCAAGCTCGCGCCGCTTGTTCGTTACCGGTATTGCGTAAAGATTTTATGGTTGATCCCTATCAAATAGTAGAAGCCCGCGCCATGGGAGCAGATTGTATTTTATTGATTGTCTCGGCTCTTGAAGATACTCAAATGAAAGAACTAGATGACTGTGCCCGAGAACTGGGAATGGACGTATTGGTAGAAGTGCATGATGAAGCAGAGTTTAATCGCGCCTTAAAACTACCCGCTCCACTATTGGGTATTAATAACCGTGATTTGCATACGTTTGAATTATCGTTAGACACCACGTTTAATTTATTAGATAAGGCTCCAAAAGACACGTTCCTAGTAACTGAAAGCGGCATTATGGATGCGAGTGATGTAAAAGCCATGCGTGACAGAGGCGTTCATAGTTTTTTAGTGGGAGAGACCTTTATGCGTGCTGATGATCCAGGTTTGCATTTAAAAGAAATGTTTTTTAGCCAGTCATAGTTACCGCCTGCTCCCTGAATAGAGTGTTTGTTTATTCAGGGAAGGCGTTTTTAATTTCCAATATTGCCTCTAAATTTTCATGCAGTAACTCTACTAGCCTAGGGTCAAATTGTTTGCCTTTTTGTTTATCTATTTCTCTTAAAATATCCTCCATGGGCCAGGGTTCTTTATAGCAACGCTTGCAACCTAGGGCATCAAATACATCGGCTATGGCGGTAATTCTGCCAGCGATATGAATGCCTTCTCCCTTTAAGTTTTTTGGGTAACCGCCCCCTTGCCAGTGTTCATGATGTTGGGCTGCAATGATTTGTCCCATTATTAAAACTTCATTACTGTCACTGGTTAACAGGTCAGCACCTTGTTGAGCATGGCTCTTCATTATTTCCCATTCGTCTTCTGAAAAGGAGCCTGGCTTTTTTAATATTTTATCCGGAATCGCAATTTTACCCACGTCGTGTAAGGGGCTGGCCAGCTTAATTAAATCGGCTTCCTCTTGGCTTAAACCGTATTTTAATGCCAGTAAATGACTGAAGTGGGCCACGCGTTTAACGTGACTGCCGGTCTCTTTTGAACGCTGTTCAACGGCTTCGCCTAAAATGTAGGCCAATTCTTTTTGGCTTCCTAATATTTCTTCTTTTAGCAGTAAATTTTCATACGTTACCGCCACATTACTGGCATAGATATCCAATAACTGTTTATCAATATCGCTCAGCTCATGTTCCAAAGAGACATACAGTAAATTTTCACCGCCCAAGCTAGTCGAAAAATATCCAATGTAGGCATCGGCTTCACTGAAGGATTTTTTTTCTTTTAGTACCTTACTGAAGGCCTTGTTAACGGACTCGGGCAGTTCATCTTTGTGTTTAGTTTGATATTCAGACATGTCACCAGATGCTGCCAGTACTCGGTAGTTTTCAGATTCTTCTAATTCTTCATTAAGGCTAGTGCAATAAAACAAGGCGCCGTTTAGATGCAATAAAGTACATATTTGACGTAACACGGCAGATGCAAAAATAGATAAACTATTGGCTTCAAAAATCTCGGTGCTGGCAATAATAACTTGTTCCAGACTGCGACGATGTTGGTCGAGCACACAAATATCTCGGTAGGAGCGTAGTGCAGCGTAAAGCAGAGTGAGCAACTTATTACTGGTTAACTCTGTTTTATCTTTGTAGTCGTCAATATCGTAGGCAAGAATGACTTCTTCTTCAGGCGCTTGCCCGGGTTGCCCGGTGCGTAAAACAAGGCGGGTATAGTGGTTGTGTTGTTCCGAGCGAATGTGACGCACCAGTTCAAGGCCGGCATCATCGGTTTCCATGACCACGTCTACAATAGCCAATGCAAAGTCGTTGTGCTGCTCCATGAGTGCACGGGCTTCTTTAGCGCTGTAGGCGTTGCTGATTCGAAGTGGGCGGCCATCAAAGCGAAATTCACGCAAAACCATCTCGGTGACTTGATGCACACCTTCTTCATCGTCCACCAGTAATACATGCCAAGCGTTGCCAGACTGATCGACTTCTTGGGGTTGTTCGGTTTCGCTTGCGAAAATGGAGTTTTCCATACTCTAGCGCTCTGTTCTCAGCAATATATGACAATTTACTTGAGTATAGACCCTATAATGCAGCTTGTTGCGGGAGTTTTATAAATGATAAAAAAGAGGAAAAGAGCCTGAATAGGCTCTTTTTAATTCACAGCGCTTACAGCGCTTCTTTGCGGCTAGGTAGGGTGGCAGCATTACGAGCACCAAAGACAACCATGGTCTTGCCCTTAACGCCCACTAAGCCCTGCTCTTCCAATACCTTAAGTACTCGACCCACCATTTCACGGGAACAGCCCACAATACGGCCGATTTCTTGGCGAGTAATTTTAATCTGCATGCCGTCTGGGTGAGTCATGGCATCAGGTTCCTGGCTTAAATCCAGTAATGCTCTGGCCACACGACCGGTTACATCTAGGAATGCCAGGTCGCCTACTTTACGCGTGGTTTTACGCAGTCGGCTCGCCATCTGCTCGCCAATAAAATAAAGTATTTTGGGGTCTTGCGAGCTAATGTCGCGGAATTTGTTATAGCTGATCTCGGCTACTTCACATTCAACTTTGGCTTTGATCCATGCAGAACGAGGGCTCATTTCATCAAAAAGGCCCATCTCACCAAAGAAATCACCTTCATTAAGGTAAGCCATGATCATCTCACGGCCGTCATCATCTTCAATGATAACGGTCACTGAACCTTTGATGATGTAAAAAAGAGAGTCGCTCTTGTCGCCAGCATAAATAATGGTACTGCGCGCAGGATAACGACGACGATGACATTGGGATAAGAAATAATCCAAATGCTTATGTTTATCTGCCCTTAACCCTGTATTCATATGTAGATCGCAACCATTAAACTAGATTCATTATTATTTATAGCACTTAGCTTAGCGATTATGCACTTATTCAGAGGAATAGGTGAGGAACCATTAGACGAAAGGCACATTTTGGCGCTAAAGGTGCGATTTTGGGAACTGCGTCTTACTTCGCCTAAGTAAAAAGTAATGCTGTTGGCTATTTATTACCAGTACTTGTCTTTCCTTTGTACGAACCAGCCGTAATTATGAAAATTTGTGTCGGTAGTCATATTTAAAGCAATGAGTGCATTGTAGGGCTTTATGGTAACCTGAGTACTTTTACAAACCTATTTTTTACAAAGATAGTGCGCTGTATAGCAAAGCGTGCGCATATATTGGAAAGACTAAAACTATGAAAACAAGTGTTAAATGGGTTCAAGATGCCATGTTTTTGGCTGAATCAGGCAGTGGCCATTGTGTGGTGATGGACGGACCAGAAGACCATGGTGGTCGTAACATGGGTGTGCGACCCATGGAGATGTTGTTAATGGGCTTAGGAGGCTGCAGTAGCTTCGATGTGATGAGTATCCTAAAGAAGTCGCGCCAGAACGTGGTGGACTGTGTTGCCGAGCTTGAAGCTGAACGCGCGGATGCCGTGCCCAGTGTTTTTACTAAGATTCATATGCATTTCATTGTGAAGGGGTATAACTTGAAAGACGCTCAAGTTAAGCGAGCGGTGGCGTTATCGGCTGAAAAGTATTGCTCTGCCAGCATAATGTTAGAAAAAGGTGGGGTAGAAATTACTCATGATTATGAAGTCATCGAGATGACGCCACCGGCATAATTTCGTTAACAGCTATCAATGACGTTCTTTGCGTGATTGATAGCGTGCGCTTGTTCAATTAGTTACTGAATAGTTCACCCGCTATATTCGGTAACAACTCTTAGTCATTGCCTTAGACAATAGCGTCATCCCCTTTTGAAACCACCCTGGAAATACGGCTCCCCCTGCTGCTAGCGCTTGGCTTGCGTGTTGCAACTCATCTTTGTACATTTCTTCTAAGATTGCACGACTGCGCAGGTCCGGCTGGGGCAGCTCTTTCAAATGTTCTGTGAGGTGCTGGCATACTTGATTTTCGGTGGCAGCCACAAAGCCTAAACTCCATTTATCACCCAGTGCACCAGCAACGGCTCCTACCGAATAGGACAAGGCGTAAAAAGCGGGGTTTAAGACGCTGGTATGACTATTAAGCTCAGTGAGTCGCTGCTCGCACCATACTAAGTGATCGATCTCTTCTTCGGCTGCTTCTTCCATGGCTTCACGGACTTCAGGCAAGCGTGCGGTTAGTGATTGACCCTGGTAAAGGGCTTGGGCGCAAACTTCACCTGTGTGGTTAATGCGCATTAATCCGCTGCTGTGTTTTTGCTGTTGTTCATCTAGCTCACAGTGGGCAATCGCCAGAGCTGGAGATGGGCGCAGTGCAGTTGCAGCCGTAGGGGCAAGGGTTTTTAAAGCGTTATCCACATGCCCTATGAATATGTCGATTGGTGAAAGTGAACGCATCTTACAATACTCGTTAGCCTGTGCTGATGGATGGTTATTTTAGCTAAAATCGTCTCTCGGTGCCTGTTTAAGATCAAGAATAAGAGGATTTCATGACAATTTTTTGCTGGATTCGTTGTGCTAACACCTGTTGTAGAGCTCTTGCACTGACGGGTTTACTGATTACTTGGTGAATGTCAGCCTGAACTACATCCTTATGTTTACTGGAAATGGCCAGACCAGTAAGCATAATTTTTAATAAGTTTTGATTAATGTCGGTATCTTCTTGAATGCGTTTAGCTAGTTGAAAGCCATCCATAATAGGCATGTTTTGGTCTATTAAAATAATATCATAAGGGGTTTTTAAATTAGATTGGTTGCGCAGCATGGCCAGTGCTTCTTTACCGCTATAGGTGGCATCAGCATGCATACCCCAGCTTTTGGCATAGGTTTGCACCACTTTCCTTAGGGTACTGTTATCGTCCACAATTAACATGGACATGCCTTGTAATAACTCTACTTGGCCAGGCCTTGTGGTGACCTGATTGGTGGGCTCATACGGGATAGATAAGCTAAAGGTGCTGCCTAAACCTAGGGTACTTTGTACATACATTTCCCCTCCCATGAGTTTTGTTAATTGCTTACACAATGTCATGAAAAAACTTGTGTTGGGTTTTTCGTTGCCAGAACTATCTATTTTATCCATGGGAGTAAACATGTTCTTTAGTGCTTCTTTACGCATGCCAGGACCGGTATCGCGTATGGTAAATACTAAATTTTGATGGTTACTTTGTGGGTCCCATTTTATGCTTAATTCCACCTCACCATGCTCGGTATGATTAAGTGCATTCTCTAAAAGGAAGTCCATGAGTGTATGTAGGCGTCGTTTGTCGGTACCAATGATTTCAGGAATGTCAGCCCCTAAGTTTAAAACCAATTCAATGCCTTTTTGGTTGCTGCTGTGTTGAAAACGTTGCAGAACCTCTTCCATTAATTGAGCCAAATCCACTTGAGTGTATTCAAGTTGTAAGCGGCCGTTGGTGATTTTTGCATAGTCACTTATGCGATCAACCATGCGTAGAATGTCTTGCCCGGCGCTTTCAATGGTTTCGACGTAATCCCTTTGAGTATGACTAAGGGGTGTTTCATTGAGTAATTCGGACATTCCCAATACGCCATTCATAGGGCTACGTAATTCATGGCTGATATGGGATAAAAAACTATTGTTACGGTTTATATGGTTGGGTGCACGGCGTTTTGATTGACGTTGAAAATAAGGCAGAATCATACTCATGCTAGCAAAGAAAACAGTGGCAGTGATAGCAAAAATACTGCTTAGACTATCGGGAGTTAATACGTTTTCAGGCCATGCAAAGTAGGCCAGCTGCCAAACAATAAGCAGTGTCAGAATGATATTGCTGACACTCAAACTTATGCTTAGTTTTGTGATTCGGCTTAATACAAATAAACTAGGTAATAATGCGCAACTTAATATGATGGTAAGATGTGCGCTAAATAATAATAGTGTCACCAGTAAAGCGGCTAGTACTACAAATGTACTGCGATTGCTTTTTAAGTGTTGTTGGTAGGTAAAGGTATTAAAGCTGGATAGCGATAATCCCACGGCCAATAACCAAGGCAATAAGTTAAAAACTTGATCTAGCCAGTTGGGCGCTTGACTCAATGGCAATTGAGCGATGCTGCATACGCCAGCGACCAACGCTAAATACACCACTAAAAAGTGACGTACATGGTTATCAAAACGGATGGCAATAATATGCAGCAATGCCACAAAGATCATTAATGCGATCATGACCCCAAGCATAATCTGAAAGTAACTTAGGCTGTGGTTGTATCGTTCTAAATTTTGCAATACGGGTTTTAAGTTACTGGTTTGCAATGGTTGCAACCTGAGGTAAATCCACTGATTTGAATTACCCTGAAAATTAAGCACTAAAGCACTGCGGCCTGAAAGACGCTGCTCTTTTTTTAACTCATCAATGCGTTGCCATTTAGAATCTATTAGTCGATAGGCGCCTTCCACTAATATTGTATTGTCACTGAGACTAAGAGCCAGTGGTAGGCTGTGTTTTAGCGGATTTATTACCTGAAAGCGTAACCAATAGCTTTTTTTACCCTGCATGAAAGGGTTGAATTCAAGACTTTGAAAATCGGGTGTTGAGGCCAGTTGTAACTGTCCTAAGCTAAAGCTTTGGTGATCGGCTTTGAGCCACTGCATACTATTTTGTAAATGAATTTCAATGGGCCCATCAGCCAAAATAATACTGTGTTCTTGTTGCTTCGTGATAAACGCAGACACAATGCTTTTGTCAGTAATGTATTCTTGCTCACCGGCAAGGGTTGAATGGGTAAACGAAAAGCACAGAAGGCAAAAAAGAATAAATAGGCGCATAATTTTTATTATTAATAGTTGAAGGGCAAGTATCCAGTGAGACGTTGATGCCTCACCGGAGTGTAATGTGCCTCAGTTAATTATTCCTGTTCGCGAGCAATGGCACGATAGCCAATGTCGGTACGATAGAAACTGTCTTGCCAACTGATTTTTTTAGTAAGTTCATAGGCACGCTTTTGAGCAATGCTTACGGTATCGCCCATGGCGGTTGCGCACAACACTCGTCCGCCGTTGCTTACCGCTTGGCCATTGTCGTTAAGCGCTGTGCCTGCGTGAAAAACTTTTTCACCCGCCACGTAATCGCTAGGAATACCTGAGATGATTGCACCTTTTGCATAAGCTTCAGGGTAACCGCCGGCGGCTAATACTACACCAATGGCAGCACGTGGATCCCATTGTGCCGTCTTACCCACTAGGCCGTCTTTATCCAATGCAGCTAAACAAAGTTCAACTAAATCTGATTGCATGCGCAGCATAATAGGTTGAGTCTCTGGGTCACCAAAACGACAGTTATATTCAATAACTTTAGGTGTGCCGGTGTCATCAATCATTAGGCCAGCGTATAAAAAGCCGGTGTAGTCGTTGCCTTCACTAGCCATGCCTTCAACGGTAGGGATGATGACTTCTTTCATGATGCGGTCATGAATTTCAGGGGTCACCACTGGTGCAGGAGAATATGCACCCATGCCACCGGTGTTAGGGCCGGTATCGCCATTTCCTACACGTTTATGGTCTTGGCTGGTGGCCATAGGTAAGATATTTTTACCGTCCACCATCACAATAAAGCTGGCTTCTTCACCGGCTAAAAACTCTTCAATAACCACGCGACAGCCTGCTTCACCAAAAGCATTGCCTGATAGCATATCTTTTACGGCATCTTGAGCTTGCTCAAGGGTTTCGGCTACTATTACGCCTTTACCAGCGGCAAGGCCATCGGCCTTAACTACAATAGGCGCGCCCATTTTTTCAAGGTAGGCAAGAGCCGGTTCCACTTCAGTGAAGTTTTGGTAAGCACCAGTAGGAATTTTTTGACGGGCTAAGAAATCTTTGGTGAACGCTTTAGAGCCTTCCAATTGTGCAGCGCCTTTAGATGGACCAAAACACTTAAGGTTTTTAGCTTCAAAAAAGTCCACAACCCCTTCAACCAAAGGCACTTCAGGGCCAACGATAGTAAGTCCACAGTCATTGTCTTGCGCAAACTGAGTAAGCTTTTCAAAATCAAGAATATCAATGTTAACGTTTTCAAGATTCGCTTCTAACGCGGTACCTGCGTTGCCAGGGGCTACAAAGACTTTTTCAACGCCAGCACTTTGAGCAGCTTTCCAGCCAAGTGCGTGTTCGCGACCGCCAGAACCAATTATTAAAACATTCATGTAGTTTCCTCGTCGAACTTTGTCTGTTTGCCTAGCTGCTAAGTCATGGAGTATCTGTAGTTAGAGTACGCCGTAAACACATCCGTGTGGGCTCATGCTGGCATCCATGCCAGCAAAGACTCTAACTACAGATACACCATCACTTTTAACTCTAGCGCTGGCTGCAAAAAATAAAAAAGCCTTAACATTTCAATTAAAGCTTAAAAACCGTACCGATTATGACGGAGAGATTTTTCTGCTTGGTGAGGCGTAGGTTCTTTCGAGCAGCGCAGTGTGGTTTACCACACTCGCTGCTCGAAAGGTTCTACAACAAAGCCAAGTAGGAAAAGATCCCGCCAATAGATCTAGTTAAAAATTAATGCTTAAAATGACGCATGCCGGTGAAGACCATGGCAATACCCGCTTCATCGGCGGCGGCAATGACTTCTTCATCACGAATACTGCCACCCGGTTGAATCACCGCTGCAATACCTACCTTAGCCGCATTGTCCAAACCGTCACGGAATGGGAAAAACGCATCACTTGCCATTACCGAACCTTTAACTTCAAGACCGGCATGTTCTGCTTTAATAGCAGCGATTCGAGCTGAGTTAACTCGGCTCATTTGGCCTGCGCCCACGCCGATGGTTTGGCGATCTTTTGCGTAAACAATGGCGTTAGATTTTACATACTTGGCCACTTTCCAGGCAAAGATTAAGTCGTTTAATTCTTGTTCGGTAGGTTGACGCTTAGTCACTACCGTTAAATCATCAACCGTAATCATGCCAGTGTCACGGTCTTGCACTAACAATCCACCATTTACACGCTTAAAGTCAAAAGCTTCAACACGGGTGTCGGCGAATTCGCCGGTTTCTAATAGGCGTAGGTTCTTTTTAGCGGCGATAACTTCCTGAGCTTCGTCGCTTACCGACGGTGCAATGATCACTTCAACGAACTGACGTTCGGTAATGGCGGTAGCAGTTTCGGCGTCTAACTCGCGGTTAAAGGCGATGATGCCGCCAAAAGCTGATTCAGTATCGGTGGCAAATGCTAAGTCATACGCTTCTTTAATGCCGTTAGTACTTACCGCTACACCACAAGGGTTAGCGTGTTTAACGATGACACAAGCAGGTTTAGTGAAAGACTTAACACATTCAAGCGCGGCGTCGGTGTCGGCCACGTTATTAAATGAAAGCGCTTTACCTTGCAACTGTTTAGCCGTAGCAATGCAGGCTTCAGTTTGTGTATCAGACACATAAAATGCCGCTTTTTGATGAGGGTTCTCACCGTAACGCATGTCTTGTGCTTTGATAAACTGAGTATTAAAGGTGCGAGGGAAGTCTGCTTTATTGTCTGTGCTTAAAACATCAGCCGCTTGATCGATACGGCCTAAGTAATTGGCAATCATGCCGTCATAGGCGGCTGTGTGTTCAAAGGCCTTAAGGGCAAAATTGAAACGTACTTTGTCGCTCAAGCCATTTTGACTTTCTAATTCACTTAACACCGTTTGGTAATCAGAGGTGTTTACTACAATGCCCACATGTTTGTTGTTTTTAGCGGCAGAGCGAACCATGGTTGGCCCACCAATATCGATATTTTCGATAGCGTCGGCTAATGTGCAATCAGGGTTGTTAGTTGTCGCTTCAAA